>Ga0307513_10011039_pt1 | contig 11267 bp, 12 predicted proteins | sample 15_EM_MG_FD_202174 | JGI IMG/M metagenome (GOLD analysis project Ga0307513, IMG submission 202174) | Populus trichocarpa ectomycorrhiza microbial communities from riparian zone in the Pacific Northwest, United States - 15_EM | ecosystem: Host-associated > Plants > Roots > Unclassified | place... | reverse complement strand
CAGGACAGCCACTCGTCCAGGACGTCCTCCGCCCGGCGCACCTGGTCCGGCGTCAGCGCGCGGGCACGGCGGGCCATCGGTCAGTCCTCGACGAAGACCGCGTGTAGGTCCGGGTCGTACTCCCGCTGCCGGATCACCTGGTACACACCGCCCGGCAGGGTGATGGTGCCGTGCTCCTCGTGGACCAGGTGCGCCGACGCCCCGATGATCCGCAAGAACCGCCGCTCGTCGTCGTCATCGTCCTCGGGCGCGGCCAGCAGCTCCGCATGCGGTTCGGCGATCGCGTGCCGGTGCCCTGTGACCTCACCATGGGCGAGCACGATCACCCCGTCCTCACGGGGGACGGGAAGCGACTTGGGAGGTAACTCGTCCACCGCGACAACGAGCACATCACCTTGCCGATAGTGCGCACGATGCATCTCTTCCCCCCGGGCCGGTCAGGATGTCGGCGATGACAGCCATGGTAATCGCGTGCTGCAAGCCGTGTCCCGCATGGAGACCGTCACGTCTGTCCCGTTGAAGACTCGCAGAACGCTCACCCGGAGCTCGTCGGCCATCAGCCGGCGACGGCGCGATCGGGGCGTGGGTAGTACCGCCCTGCGGACCAACGCTCCAGGGCCTGGTCGAGGTGCCGGTCGAAGAGGCCTACGAGGTCGACCGCAGGGTCGAGGAGCCACTGGATCTCCAGCCCGTCCATGGTGGCGAAGAGTGTGCGGATCTCCGCTTCGGCCTGTGCGTCCGTAAGCGGCGGGATGGTGCCGGAGGCGGCCAGGCCGAGCAGTCGCTGTACGAGGGAGTGCAGCAGGGCCGCGTACCGCTGTTGGATGAAGGGCCGCGCCGGATGCTTCTCGTCGGACGACTCTCCGGTCAGGCGGATGAACAGCTCCAACAGGCCCCGGTGTTCGGTGTGGTAACGCATCACAGCTCTGAGCTGATCGAACGCTCCCAGGCCGGTGTCGGCACCGCTCATGACGCTTCTGGTCTGCTCCGCCCACCACTCCAGGACGGCGGAAAGCAGGTCTTCCTTGCTGTCGAAGTGGCGCAGCAGCGCCGCCGGTGAGACGCCCACGTCCGAGGCTATCTGCCGCATCGAGGCGCCGTTGTATCCGTGCTCCGTGAAGCTCTTCGCGGCCGCGGTGATGATCTGTTCTCGGCGTTTGATCCCACTTCGGTAGGGCCCGCGCGGGCCGCCTCCTGCCTTGGTCACTGACCAGCCTCCCGTTGAGGAAAAAAATTTCAGCCACCCTCTTGCGCCAAAAGCTATCAGCTGTTTACGTTTGGCGAAACGTTAACATCCGATCACATTTCACTTCAGGGTGATGACGCGCGACGCCACGCCGCCGCCTGCCGTCATTCCCCGCGTCGGTCACCCCTCCCTCGGAACGGTTTCCTATGCCACCTCTCGGCGTTGCGCTCATCGGACACGCCTTCATGGGCCGCGTGCACTCCCATGCCTGGCGCACGGTCGGCCGTGTGTTCCCGGATCTGCCTGCCGTCCAGCCCGTCGTTGTCGCAGGCATCCAGCCGGACCGGGCCGCCGGCGCGGCACAACGCTTCGGCTGGCCGGAGTCCACCGACGGCTGGAAGGCTGCGGTGCTCCGCGACGACGTACGCATCGTCGACATCTGTACCCCGGGTGACAGCCATGCCGAGATCGCCGTCGCCGCGTTGGAAGCGGGCAAGCACGTGCTGTGCGAGAAGCCCCTGGCGACGACGGTCGCGGAGGCGGAGGCCATGGCCGACGCCGCACGCCGCGCCCGTGCCCGGGGGGTCCGCTCCATGGTCGGGTTCACCTATCGCCGGGTTCCGGCGCTGTCCCCCCGGCCGCGGCCTTCGACGCCGCCTTCAGCGCGGGCCATTGACCCGTGTCCTTGTTTCCCTTGCAAGAGAGCAGAACCGACATGACGCGCACACGCATAGGAATCAATCCCCTGCCCTGGTACCTCACCGCGGACGGAATCCGCTTCGGCCGGGAGCTGCTGCCCGGCGTCTACCAGGAGGTCAAGGAGGTCGGCTTCGACGCGGTCCAGGCCGACGTGCCCGAGGGCATGTCCGCGCGAGAGTTCCGCGCCCTCCTCTCGGCCCATGGCCTCGACCCCGCCCCGGGCTACTTCTCAGCCGGCTTCGAGGAGCCCGTCGCCGAACAGGCCCGCCGGCATGCGGCCCAGCAGGCCGAACTCGGCCTGACCGAAGTGTTTGTGGCCCCCGCATTCACCCCCGAACGCCGCGCGCACCCGGCCATGGGCCACGGCCACGATCCCGCGCGCCTGGCCCGGATGACCGAGCATCTGGCCACTGCCTGCGAGGCGATCACCGCAGAAGGGCTGCGCCCCTGCCTGCACCCTCATGTCGGCACCTGGATCGAGACCGAGCAGGAGATCCGCACCGTCCTCGACGCCGTCGATCCAGCCCTGCTCGCCTTCGGCCCCGACACCGGCCATCTTCACTGGGCCGGTGCCGACCCGGTCGCCCTGGTACGGGACTACGCGGACCGGATCGCCGCCGTGCACATCAAGGACGTCCACACCGCCGCCGCCGTCCGCAACACGGCGGAGGCCGGGGACTACACCGCCGCCACCTTCGGCCACCACGTCTGGACGGAACCCGGCCGGGGCGACGTGGACCTGGCCGGCCTCCTAGCCGCGCTGCCGCCGCGATTCGACGGCTGGTACGTCATCGAGGTCGACGTCCCCGACAGCGGTGGTGACCCCAAGAGCAGCGCAGAGGTCTCGTGGGACTGGGTCCGTACGAACCTCACCGCACCGGAGGGAAACCGATGAACACCACCCTCGGAGTCGGCTTCATCGGCGCAGGACCGGTGACGCAGGCCATCCACCTTCCGCATCTGGCCGGACTCTCCGACCGTCTCCACATCGCCCACGTCATGGACGTGGACCCGGACACCGCGGCTGCGGTCGCGGCTCGCGCCGGAGCCCGGCACAGCACCTCGGCGGACGAACTGCTCGCGGACGAGAACGTCGACGTCGTCGCGGTGTGCAGCCCGCATGCCTTCCACGCCGACCAGGCCGAGGCCGCCGCCCGCGCGGGCAAGAAGGCAGTCCTCGTCGAGAAGCCGTTCGCCACCACAGTGCCGGAGGCAGAACGCATCGCCAAGGTCTCCCGCGAGACCGGCGTTCCCGTGCTCGTCGGCGCGATGCACACCTACGACCCCGCCTACCTCGCCGCCGCCGCCCACTGGGGCGATCTCCCCGAAACGGCACGGCACATCCGCTCAGCGATCCAACTACCGCCCAACTCCCGCTACGTGACCCTCGCCACCCAGCTCCACAGCCTCCCGGCCGGGCCTCCCCGGCGCGACCTGAGCGACCCGGCGGCCCGCGCCGCCGCCATCAGCGGCTCGGTACTCGGCCTGGCCATCCACAACCTCCCCCTGGTACGCCGCTTCCTGCCGTACATCGAAGCCGTCGACACCGCCGCCCTGCTCACACCCTTCGGCTACGCCGTCACCCTGCACGGGCCCGACGGCCGCACCGCCGAACTCATCGGCCACATGGGAACCGCCTGGCGCCCCGAGTGGACCTTCGAGGTGTGGGGCGAGACGGCCCAACTGCACCTGGACTTCACCCCGTCCTACGTCCGCGCCGGCTCCGCCCGTGCCACCCTGCGCACCGCGCACGAAGAACGCGGCTTCGGCCCCTTTCCCCACAACGGCTACGAAGCCGAGTGGCTCCACCTGGCCGACCTCGCCACGGGAGCCGCAACTCCCCGCTACGGCCTCGACGATCTCGTCGCCGATCTCTCCTTCGCCACCGACCTGGCCGCCCGCGCGGGCACCGCACTGCAGCAGGAAGGGGCCTCGGCATGACCCTCTCGGTACACCTCGACCCCGCCGTGGACGCCCCGCACGTCCACGGGACGCTGGCCAGTCTGCCTCAGCTGTTCCGGCTCGGCCTCGGCCCGGCCGACGTCATCGCGCTCGGCGGACCCGACTGGCCGCGACAGCTGGAGCCGGCTCTCGACGCCCGCCCGCGCGCCGTGCTCCTCACCGACGTGCGGCCGACCAGCCCTGATGTCGTGCACAGGCTGGCTGCCCGCGCCGACAGCCTCGCCGTCCCCGTAGTCATCGACACCCCGTGGGCAGTAGACCCCGCGACCACCGCCGAGGCCGCGCGCATCAAGGCCACAGCGCACAACTCGGCGACCATCGAGGTGTTCACGGCCACCGGGACGGCACCCGCCTCGTCGCTGCTCGCCCAACTGGCCCTGCTGCGCACGACGATCGGTGAGATCACCGGCGTGCGCCTCTCCCGCCTGGACACGCACGCCCACGCGGCGACGGCCCGGGCGGGCTCCGTTCCCGTACTGCTCTCAGGGGTGCGCTCGGCCCTCGGCACCACCGAGACACGGCTCGTCCTGCGCGGTGCGGGCGAACAGTGGCGGCTGCGGTACGGCGATCCCCGCATCGCCCGCCCGGCGACTGTCCTGTACATCGACGAGCACGGGGAGCGGCTGCTGCCGACCGTGTACGAATCCGCTCACCGCGCGGCATGGCGACACACCCACATCGCCGCAATGTCCGGCGCCACCCCACCGCCGTACACCCTGCACGACCTGGCTGCCGACCTGGCACTGGTCCCGACCGAGGCGCTCCGCGCCTGACTGTCCCCCGGTGAACCGGCGGTGCCGGCGCCACACCGTACCGGCACCGCCGTCCCACCGGGCGCACCCCCACACGCCCGCACGGCCCGCAGCCCTGCCGGTGTTACGCCATCACCACCGACGCTGATGCGTACTCCTCCCGGAGATCCCCTTGATCACACCGCTCACCCCGCCGAACGCCGCGTCATCGGTCACCCCCGGCCGTCAACTCGCCCCGGTCGGACGTCGTTTCATCGCCGTGTACGTCCTGGGGCAACTCGGCCTGTGGACCGCCCTGCTCACGCCCGTCACCGTGTCGATCTCCCTCAAAGTCAGCCACATCGCGCCCGACACCAAGGCGGACAGCCTCGGCCTCGTCCTGAGCGTCGGCGCGCTGCTGTCCATGCTCAGCACACCGATCTGGGGCAACCTCTCCGATCGCACCACCAGTCGATTCGGACGCCGCCGTCCCTGGTTGGCCGCCGGGGTCCTCGTCGGCACGGTGGGCCTCGCAGTGATCGCCGCGGCACCCAGCATCCCCTTGGTGGTCGTCGGCTGGAGCATCGCCCAGATGGGCTTCAACGCAGCCCAGGCCGCCCTCAACGCGATCCTCCCCGACAACGTGCCCGAAGAGCAGCGCGGCCGCGTCTCGGGGCTGGTCGGCTTCACCTCGAAGGTCGGCACCCTCATCGGGACGGGGCTGGCCGCACTGTCCGCGGGAAACGTCGGGCTCATGCTCCTGCTGCCGGCGGTGTTCGGCATCGCCATGATCGCCGTCCTGGTAGCAACCCTCCCTGACCGCCCGGCCGAACGCGCCCGTCTGGCCCCGTTCCGCCTGCTCGACATGGCCCGCAGCCTGTGGGTCAATCCCTTCAAGCACCGTGACTTCGGCTGGGCCTGGGCCGGACGCTTCCTGCTCTTCCTCGGCTACTCGTTCTTCCTGACCTTTCAGGCCTACGTCATCACGGACCATCTCGGATACAGCGAAAACAAGGCGCCCTCGCTCATCTTCTACGCCACGCTCGCCGCCACGGTCGGCGGCCTGACCACCGCCGTGGCCGGCGGCCGCCTGTCCGACCGGCTCCGCCGCCGCAAGATCTTCGTCCTGACCGCCTCGGTCGTCATGGGCCTGGGCCTGGTCGTCATCGGGATCTCCACCACGTACGCCTCCTTCCTCGTCGGGGCCACCGTGGTCGGCCTTGGGATGGGCACCTTCCTGTCGGCGGACATGGCTCTGGTCGCCCGTGTCCTGCCCAACCCCGACAATGCCGCCAAGGACCTGGGCGTCTTCCAGATCGCGAACTCCCTGCCCCAGTCGTTCGCCCCGCTGGTCGCGCCGCTCTTCCTGACGATCGGCTCCGGGAACCAGAACTACCCGGCGGCCTTCCTCGCCGGGGCCGTGTTCGCCCTGCTGGGAGCGGCAGCGACGGTTCCCATCCGGGCGGTGCGCTGAGGCTTCGGGGCCGACCGCTGCCCGGACCGGAGGTGCGCCGCTGTCCTTCGCCGAGGTGACTTCTGCGAAGGATGTGTCGCGCGATCAGATCTGCACGTACACCGACTGGTTCGTTGCGACGTGCCACGGGATCCGCGTTCAGCTGCCGCCCCGGCCGCCCTGCGGCTGGGCTCCGCCCGAGGTGTTGGTGATGGGGCCCCGGCGCCGGTGTCGGAGGAGGACGCCGTGTCGGACGTACTCGCGGAAGGAGCCGGTGTGGTGGCCGAGACGATCGCCCTGGGTCTGGTGAAGGCCAGGGGTGCCCAAGCCGAGGTGGTTGAGGCCGCGGCGGTTCACGTAGTGGTTGTAGAGGCTCTCCCAGATGGGGCGCACCTGGCCCACACTCAGCAGGGCGTGCCCCTGGTCACGTCCGACCTCCACCATCTGCCCGAGGCCCCCGGGGTGGATGAACGACGGCAGCGCGAACAGGTAGGCCCAGCCGGTCATCCTCGTGCCGATGCTGGTGAGCCCCTTCGGCCTCTACCTCATGCGGGTGTACGCCGAAGACGCCGTGCCCGACAGCCTCATCGACGCCGCCCGGATGGACGGTGCCGGGGCGTTGCGCACCTTCTGGCAGGTGGGCTTCCGGCTGCTGGCGCCGGGGTTCGTCACCGTCCTGTTGTTCCAGCTCGTGGCCGGCTGGAACAACTACTTCCTCCTGCTCATCATGCTCAACGACCCGAAGCTGTACCCCGTGACCATCGGGCTCTCCCAGTGGCAGGCCCAGGCGGGCGGACTGGGCGGCGCCCACGCACTCTTCTCGATCGTCATCACCGGGTCACTCGTCTCGATCCTCCCGCTGCTTGCGGCCTTTCTCCTGCTCCAGCGCTACTGGCAGGGCGGACTCGCCTCGGGCTCCGTCGAGGACTGACATCGGCGCGCCCAGGACGAACAGCGACGGTTCGTCGCACCATCACCACTCCGACACCGGGGGATTCTCGTCGTGTCGGCGATGACCAGGTGGGTTGTGCGCCCACTCCGGTGAACAGGGCGGCGAGGGCCCCGACTCGGCGTACGAAGGGATGGGGTCCAGGCGCGGCGGAGTCGAAGGTGGTGCCGCCTTCGTGGACGGTGCCGCGGGCCGTGTCCGGCCAATTCACGTCACAGCCTGTGGCGAGGTCGGGACGGCTTTGCGATGCGGAGGGACGACCTGATTCTGGCGGGGCCCGTTCAGCGTGGGCGTACACCTACGACCACCGCGCACCGGCAGCCTCGAAACCGACCTGCGGCTCTCCTCCACGACGCCACCGCCGGTGCCCTCGACAGCCTCGGCTGACTACTTGCGGCCCGCTGTACTCTCGAACTCCGCGACGACGCATAGCGACGCGGCGAACTGCGCCCCGGCATCTGCGCGCACGGCGTCCGCGAACAATTCCTCGACCTGGTCCTCCGCAGGCTGCGCGCCGCTCACGTCGCCGACACGGGACACGCCTGTCGCGCGGCGGTGGCGGCAGAGCCACCTCAGACCGCGGAGGTCGCGTTCCAGCGCTGTGCGGAGACCGTCCCGCCGTCCACCAGGAGGTCGTTCCCGGTGATGAAGGCGGAGTCCGGTCCGGTCAGAAACGCGGCGGCGCTCGCGATGTCGTCCGGGGTACCTGCCCTGCGTGCGCCGGACAGGTCGAGCATGGCCTGGATGTGGACGCCGGCCGGGCCCTGGAGTTCCTGGGCGCCCATCGGCGTGGAGATCACGCCGGGGCTGATGGTGTTCAGTCGTGCGCCTCTGGCCCCCCAGGCGTGGGCGGCGGCCTGTACACGCAGCTGATTGGCGCGCTTGGCCACCACGTAGGCCAGACCGGGCACACCGTCGAGGTCGAGTTCCTTGTGCCCCAGGAGTTCATCGGTCGGGGCGGTCGCGAGATGCCGTTCGAGGTCCGCGGACAGCGATGCGAAGTGTCCGGCCATGCTCGCCACGCAGACCAGTGACGTACCCGCGGAGGCGACCGGGAGGAACGCGTCGATGACATGGGCGGTGCCGAGCAGGTCCACTTCGTAGATCTGCCGGGCGGACGCCATGACGGGCGAGACCCCCGCGGTGTGGACGACGGCGTCGACCCGGCCCGCGGCCCCGGCGGCTTCGGCCAGCTCCTCGACCGAGTCCCGCTGCGAGACGTCCACCGTGTGGCCCTCGACCTCGTGGCCCTCGCCGTGCAGCGTGCCGACGATCGCTTCCAGACCCGGGGCGGACCAGTCGGCCAGCAGAATCCGCCGCCCGGCGGCCAGGCGGCGTGCGACGGCCAGCCCCATGCCTCCGGTACCGATGACTACGAGGACGTTGCGTGCTGGAATCTGGGGGCTCATCTCGACTCCTTGGCTGAATGCGTCTGGCTGTGACTTGTAACGGCTTGCTGTGTATGGCGAGTTGACGGAGGGGCAGGGCTCGGCGCCGGGTGCGACGTACCCACACCCCGTCAGTCCCGTCAACGGGTCGCCGCGCCCTGCCCCTCCGTGGTCGGCTTCCCCGGCGCCGTAGCGGGGCGGGCGGGACACCGGCCCGGGAGGAAAGCGGTGAGGACCAGGGCGCCGATGGCCGCGCTGCCGCCGATGGCCATCGCGGTGCGGAAGCCGGCCTCGGACGGGAGCGCGTAGCCGCCGAAGTCCGTGGTCATATGGGCCAGTACGACGCCGAGCACCGCGCTGGCGACCGAGGTGCCGATCGCCCGCATGAGGGCGTTGAGGCCGTTGGCGGAGGCGGTCTCGGACTGGGGTACGGCCGCCATGATGAGCGCGGGCATGGAGCCGAAGGCGAAGCCGATACCGGCGCCGATCACGGCCGAGACGATGATGAGCTGCCAGACGGCGCCCATCAGGGCGATGCCCAGGCCGTAACCGGTCGCGATCACCGCGGCGCCGATCATCAGCGAGACCTTGGGGCCGAAGGCCGCCGTGACCTTCGCGGAGAGTGCCGCCACGACCATCATGACCAGTCCGGACGGGGCCAGGCACAGGCCCGCGACCAGCATCGTCTGTCCGAGGCCGTATCCGGTGGCCGTCGGCATCTGCAGCAGTTGCGGCAGGACCAGGGACATCCCGAACATCGCGAACCCGATCATGACCGAGGCGAGGTTGGTCAGCAGCACCTGACGGCCGACGGTGGTCCGCAGGTCCACCAGGGGCTGGGCGGAACGCATTTCCCACCACCCCCACACCAGCAGGATGACCGCTCCCGCACCGAACAGTCCGCATGTCGAGCCGCTGGCCCAGCCCCAGTCGGCACCCTTGGAGATGGCCAGCAGCACGCAGAGCAGGCCGGCGGTCAGCCCGATCCCGCCCACCAGGTCGAACCGGCCTCCGCTGCGGACCTGGGATTCCGGTACGAGCACCAGCACGAGGGCGAGTACGGCGGCACCCAGGCCGGCCGACACCCAGAACAGCGCGTGCCAGTCGGCGTGTTGGGCAAGGAGGGCGGCGCCGGGAAGGCCCAGGGCTCCGCCCACCCCCAGCGACGAGCTCATCAGCGCCATGGCCGTGCCGAGCTTCTCGGGCGGGAGCTCGTCCCGCATGATGCTGATGCCCAGCGGGATGACGCCCATCGCGCAGCCCTGCAGCGCCCGCCCGATGACCATCGGGGCCAGCGAGTCACTGAGCGCGGACACCACCGAGCCGGCCACCAGCATGCCCAGGCTCGCCAGCAGCATCAGCCGCTTGCCGAACATGTCCCCGAGCCGACCCACGACCGGCGTGGCCACGGCACCGGCGAGCAGCGTGGCGGTGATCACCCAGGTCGCGTCGGCCGTCGAGGCATGCAGCAGCGTCGGGAGCTCGGAGATGAGCGGCACCACGAGGGTCTGCATCAGCGCGACGACGATCCCGCCGAAGGCCAGTACGGCTGTAACGGCACCGGCCCTCGGCGGGTGGGCGCCTGCGGGTTCTTCAGGCGCCGGCGACGTCGAAGTCGTAGCTGCGGACACGGGGATGCCTCCGTTTGTGCGGGCACGCCGAGCGGGATCCAGATGCGCTCATGACGGACCGGCCGAGTCTGTGTCCCGGAGTCTCGCATGTTTTTCGTAACTCGTACACTAAATAATGTGGGCCCCGTCTCCGGACCGGCGAGAAGGGCCGTCAGGGGCGGGAGGGAAGCATCTCGACCAGCGCCGTCCAGGCACCGGCCGCGTAATCTGGCGGCGGGGTGCCCACGCCGGGGGCCCAGGGAAGGACGCATCGGATGACGCAGCCAGCGACTGGGACCGCACCCAGGGGAAGGGGACGTCCGCCGCGCCTCTCGCGGGAGCAGATCGTCGAGGCTGCCGTCGACCTTCTGGAGCGTGATCCGGACTCCGACCTGACCATCAAGCGTGTCGCCGAGGCCGCCGGCGCCGCCCCGATGGCCCTGTACCGCTACTTCCCGGACCGCGACGCGCTGCTCCAGGCCGTGGCGGACCGTGTCCTGTCCCGCATCCAGCCGGTGACCCTGACCGGGGAAACCTGGCAGGAGCAGGTCCGCCAGTGGATGCGCAACAGCCGGGAGCGGCTGCGTCCGCACGCGCAGCTCCTGCCGTACATGGCCTCGACACAACAGCCCGTCGGAGTCCGGCCGTTGGCCAGACTGGCCGAAGTTCTCCGCCCGCTCGGTCTCAGCGACGAGGATCTCGCGGTGGCCGTCCTCCTCATCAGCTCGACGACCATCGGCTACGCGTCGTACGAGACACGCCGCAGCCCCGTGGAACAGATCGTCACCCAGCTCCGGGCCGGGCTCTCGGTCCGCCCCGAGAGCGAGCGCGAGGTCCTCGCACCGATCCTGCCCCGGCTGCCGGCCGCTTTCGCCCGCCTCTATGACGTGGTCCTCGACCAGACCGTCGCCGCGATCGAGGCCCTCGCACCGGTCGGCTCCGCTGCCGAACGGTAGTGCGTGGCCGGCTCGGCGGTTGCCACCCGGATGGGCGGCGATCTGCCTGACGGGGCGGTCGGTCACACTGTGAGCTCTTTGGTGATGCGGTCGAGCATGAAGGCTGAGGAGTCGTGGGCGCGTTCTTCCCAGGCGAAGACGCAGGCGGTGGCCACGCCGTCGAAGTCGAGGTCGCGGAGGGTGCCGAAGAAGGCGTCCCAGTCGACTTCGCCCTGGTCGATGTCGAGGTGCTGGTGGATGCGGGCGGTGGTGCCGGGCGGGTTGAGGATGTAGCGCAGGCCGGAGGAGCCCTTGTGGTTGAAGGAGTCGGCGATGTGCACGTGCTGGAGCTTG
>Ga0307513_10011038_pt1 | contig 11267 bp, 15 predicted proteins | sample 15_EM_MG_FD_202174 | JGI IMG/M metagenome (GOLD analysis project Ga0307513, IMG submission 202174) | Populus trichocarpa ectomycorrhiza microbial communities from riparian zone in the Pacific Northwest, United States - 15_EM | ecosystem: Host-associated > Plants > Roots > Unclassified | place... | reverse complement strand
ACAGCCTTTACCCGGTGATAAAGTAGTCTGTTGTAAGTAGAGGCCATCAGGGGCAGGGAGAGTTCCACAATGCAGAGCCCTATGGGTCACTTACCCTGGGTTTCTTCGGGAGATTAGGGAGTGAAATGGACCATCCAGGTCCACTGTGCGGACAGGATGCGGGTTGTATTGCACCCAACGGACTAGGATGCAACCATTGTGCTGGGGCCATCTAAGGCCGGGCTAGGCGGACAGGATGCTCCAGACGGATTTCCTGCGTCCAGATGCAATGCCTATCCGTCTGGAGCAAACGCTGTTTTTGCTGATGCACATTATCGATACAGCTACCAGTCCGCCAACATTGCAGTGAATGACATAATATGGCGGCTGTTAGACAGATAAATCGGCCATCGATCTTATGCAGGAAACCCTCATCTGTCATGCCTTTCGTTTTCGGGCCAGAGTAATATTGGGCAAATATCACACCCGGAATCTGGGGTGCTAGGAATCTAAGAGAAATTGGCTCTCCGCCGGATTAGATCAGTTTAGTCTTACTCTGATTAGAAACAATCCCGACAAATGTCAAAAAGATACCTCATAGCTGCCCGGCGGGCAAATGAACCAATCCTCCACCAGTAGGTATTCCACTCTTCGTGCACAGGCTGTAGGATCCTCAATATTGAGCTTATAGAGTGCTGTCATAGCCTACGTTGCTGTATGCAGATACGGAGATCTGCATCCGCTGTGCTTTGCCCAGATCTGCAAATCAGTGACCAGCCGCCACTCCATTTAGTCTAGGATAGGATGTCGGTTATCGATTAAGGGTAACTTAGCTGGTCATTTGAGGGCGGGGTAGCATCAGCCAAGTCGGGAGAGCCTAATTTGGTCCGAGCATCGCTCCAACATGGGCGGACTTCTTCAGTCAGGGCAATTGTGTCCGGGAACGGATTGACGAAGATGGTCCAGTCTCACATCAGGTCACGGGATCCGGCCAGAATGGTACGCTCAAGCCCGGTTGCCATATTTCGCCTACTGCTGGCTTGCTGTCCTCCGCTATCTAATTCCCTCACGGTTGGATCTGAGTGACTTGGGGTTATCATCGGCATTGCAAGTGGATTGAAGTCTGTGGGCGAACGGGAGGGAATGGCAGATGTACAACCATTTTGGCTAACTCCTACTTGAGCAGACGTTCTCCGTCCGGGGTAGCTAATCCTCCTGCTGGAATTCTGGGTATTCCCAGGGGTGATTGTCAGTATCGAGCGCTGAGAGCTAAGAAACTCACGCCCAATTGGTCTTTGCGCTCACCAGGCCAATGGATGATCCATATCGTCCCCATGCTGGCCTAACTCGTTCTCCTCACTCTCCTCACTCTCCTCACTCTGGCCATCATTACCCTCATATTCCCCATCATTAGAGTCTAGACTGTCATCCGCTAACTCTAAGACCTGCTGCCGCTTTTACAGGACAAGCTCTGGTACCTGGAGTTGTGAAGAGGCTGGCTCCCGCACGGCATCCCTCCTCCTCCCTACAGCGGACCCAGCCATAACAGACTCAACACTGGGTGATGTTATTATAGTTAATCCGTCCCTGGACCCAGATCACCAGAAACGTCCCCGAAGGATCTCCCTTTGCCTTTGCCTTTCCTGCCTCGATGAACACGCTCAGTCCGCCATAAGCCGCCGCTGTTGTTGTGACATATTATGCAGGTGAATAGTGATAGAAGAGAATTGCAGTGTATGACTTTGAGGTGTAGGTGGTGTTAGGAAGCCTCTATTGGTAGGTAGCTAAGGGCACGATATGGGGTGTGAACTTGGAAGATCGAAATGGTCGGCTCAGCTTCATTACGAACTAAGTACATTCACAGTTCATCACTCGCTTTCATGTCCGCTGGCGTCAGCACACAACGGGCGTGTAAATTGCAGCTTGATACCTGATATAGGAATTTGTACCCGAAGACTTGGCCGCACTGCGATTTCACTGGAGCAATACGAGTGTTAGGTACTTGGGGTTCCTGAACCAGATGACAAAAGGGTTATCAGAATCTACGGACTAATCTAGTTTGAGTAGGTCTGCCAAGCGGACAGAAACAAATACGGGTAAGGCTAGGGCTCGGGCCCAGACGCTAATCGCAGAAAGTCCACGCTGCCACTAAGGCTCAACAGATGGGATATAAGATGAAAAGCTAGGCTAGGAATAGTAATCAAAGGGGTAACCCCGAATGAAAAACAGCTAGAGAAGAACAAGAATGATCCGCACAAGTCCAAAGAGCAAACCGCTAAAGCCAGCAGAGAAAACATACACCAAACGAAAAAGAGCTGGAAAAGAACAAGAATGATCTGCGAAGATTCTGAGAGCAGGTCCCACGAGCCGACCCGGTAAACGCAGAACAGCTCGTGGCAAACAAAAATGGTCTGCAAAACTCTAAGTGAGACCCAGTAGAGCAACAAAGTGTCCGTAGACTACGTTGGGTTTGGGCAACCCAGAACGGCAACAGCCAGGCCAATCCAAACAAGAAATGTGGGGGAAAAACTACAAGGATAACTCGCAAAACTCTAAAAGTTAAACTCCAAATGAAAAACACCCAAAGGAAATACCCGCAGGATCCGCGGACAGTCGCAGGTCTAAATTAAGTATACTGATCAGGGCAAGCAGCCCAGACGTAGCCGGCTAATCTAAAACAGAAATAGTCTGGAAACAGCAAGAATAACATGAACTCTAGAAACACAAATGAAAACACTAAAAGGAAAAGTCGAAGGGTCCATCGTGCCCTAGTACTTGTAAATTGCTTGAAATGGACCTGCACCCTCAGCTGGCGAGACATTAGCCACATTGGTCGGGGCAGGAGAGCTTTGTTCACAGAGCTAGTGAGCCAGGACAGAAACGGACATGAGCGGACTCCCAACGCCCGTTTCTGCTGGAACTGCGGCAGACCTTGCCAACAGAATGGATGAAAATCCTGGTAGTCGTAACTGGAACTTACCAGGTGTTAAGTATGCACTCGAGTCAGTTGGAGAGTCAGCTAGCGGGCTTAATTCTCGTCCGACTTCTTCAGCTGTCGGAATATCAGCACAGATATCGCCGGTATGTAGATCCTCAGAGGGCAAATGGCTTCTGCCGGGCGTATCGACTTGTGTCGCCAATGTGTTGACAGGCTGCTCAGCCCCTGAGGCCAGCATCAAAAGATGCGCGGCTGACCTTCTCGCCTCTGCCTTCTCAGAGGCTGCAGACCCATGATGGTAACCCGAATTGGGAGTAAACGGAGACAGACTGTTTGTCGGACTAGCCCTGTCAGCCAGTTGCCAACTCAGATTATGCTCCCCATCGCGTGTGTCCGGCTCAACCTTACTTCCGGCATTGATTGCCCCCACCTGGCGGGCCACCTTCCTCTGGGGTTCCAGACTTCCATCTGAACCATATGACTCATCGGCCTCTTGCATGACCGTGAGGTTGCATTTACCACTGTTATTGGCTGGCGTCCAGGATGCTCTCTTTAGGTCAGTCTCCGGTTCTCCTTGTCTACTAGACCTCAAAACACCAGTGCCCAAGTTAGCACGAGGGACAGAAGCTTGCATACCAGAAGACTCTGGCTCTGATTCGCCAACGTCCGCCCAATTGATACCGTGTGTTCGCCCAGTCTTTTTTGTGGTATTACCGCTCCTGGTAGTCCTTGTTGTGGTAGTTCGCTTTGCGGCCACAGCTGATGACTCTGGCTGGTGGCCATCTGAGCTCTGTCCATCCTCGCTACCGGCGGACTCGTTATCCGAGGCGTCTGGAGGGGGGCCCTGGTTATCACGTAGAGCAAACCTGATCTCACCGGGAGGAGGAGTGCTATCCTCTGTATCATTCCTTCGATGGCAACAGAAGAGCAGATCCATTGGTTCGCTTGGCAGATTCAAAGACCACCATATGCGAACAAGTCGGCTATTTGTCATTTGGATCATTTCTGCAAGCGGCAGCGGCTCCCCTGGATCATCCTGCAGCAGACGTGTACCCTGTCTCGTCGCACCAATAAGCATACGAAATCCGACACCCGGTGCCATGGTTTTGTCTATGCCCGCTAGCAGGTTCGGAAAGGTGGGCTCAGTTAGCTCCATCCAGTAAACAGTCCACGACTTTGCCACTGGATCTTGTCTATCCAAACAGGAAGTGGGCTGCTTGGGCGGACTACAGATGGCTCATCTATCCAGAGACGGACAGACCGCGGACCGGCGAGACCTGCATTAGGATATATGGTACATCTTTATTGCGGATGCTTGGGGATAACTTGCGATCATTTCTGGCGGGGGTGGGGTCCGCAAGCTGAACAGCAGCAACGGGTGCTCTCAACATGTCTCTTAAGATACCCTGATGTTTTTTTGCTGTGTCTTTTAGCAAAAGGTCGAGGCATTCGGCAAAGCGTTCGCCACGGGGGTTATTAGCCTGCCAGAGTCCCGACCTCTAGCTAACAGGCTGGAGGGTAAGAGCATGTGCCTGGATGGCCGCCCATTGTCCGGCAGTACTCTGCTTCTACCCTGGGATCCTGTCTTGCTCCATCTTACCTTTCATAGCATTTTGCCAGGCTTTATACTCTGGACTATAGGTTTGTGGATCGGGGAAGCCGCAAACGTACTTACACCAGGTAACATCGCCGTCGTTTTTATAGGACACCGATTTTTCGAAACTGAAACCAATCTTTGAGGGTCCCATTATAATAGTGATCGGGGTGGGGGGTGGTTGATGGATCAGAAAGAGGCTGCTTTTTGGGGGGCTTTAAATGGTCGCTCAGCGGATGGAGAATGGCCGCTAGTAGATGCAGGTACTTTTGAGGATGAAGGGTTGTGGAAGATTCGAAAATAATAGAGCGGGCCTGGCGGATGGTAAAGGGAGTTCTGCGGATGGTAATGGCTGTGAAAAGGTTATTGGCTAGGGAAACTCAGATAGGTAATCTGAAATGAGCTGAGGATACACTGGTGATACTGCGGATGAGTGAGAGGTTGTGCTGAGCTTTGTGGGTCCTGTTAGGATGGGCTGGCGGATCGAGGATGTGATTGTGATTGGGGAAAGGATTATGGAGAGAAGATAGAAGGGGGGGAAGAGAGAGCTTATATAGGCCGCACAAGGACGGTTTTAGTGGGGTTCGCAGGATTGTACCCTGTACAAACTTGAATATCTTGAAAAGTCACGTGACCCGTCTACAATGACGATAGGTTTCAGATAAGGTTTTGAGCCACAACGGAGCCGCATGGGAGCCACGACCCATGAGCCAAGGCCCTCCCATACTCACAACAAAGAACAGGTTTCACATGTTAAACCGTGAATAACGGTTGGCAGCTTGAATGTCTGGACCCGTTCGTCATCCGACTAAACAAACTTGAAATTTTCCCGATTTACCCCTTGAAAGAAACCTACCCTTCACTTTGAAAGACTGAGTCGGCTGCAGCTGCTCAGCCCATCCGCTTACGCATCCGCCAGACTACTTGAGAGAGAAACACCACACACGATGACCTCAAAGATATCAAAGTGTCCTTATTCCAGGAGACATTATCAACAAGCCACTACATACGAAAAACACCTTCAGACATTGCATTTTGATATTGTTCTTTCCCTCAGCGCGATTGCGGACGCGGCTTCCATGGGACCTACTTTTGTTCGTGATGAACTTGAAAACCAGACAGACTCAGACTACGAATCTGATTGCAGGCTCAAGATCCCAGATTTCCATACAGCAAGTGGTGAGATAGATGATATGCAGAACGATTCAGACACAGAAGACCTTGCCCACCCACTAGTCCGCGTGCGCCCTTCGGGTCAAGAAACTATTCCTGGTACCGGCAGACCACTCGGCAGGGTTGCTGGCTATACAGAGCTCAACAAGGCCATGACCGATGACCCTTGGTGCCCTTTCTCATCTGAAAACGACTTTAATTTGGCGAGCTGGTTTGTCCGGAGCAAGGTAGCCAAGTCGCAGATCGACGTGTACTTTGCGGAAGGTTTAGGCGGTACGGATAGCAGATCATTCCGGTCCACCTATACCTTGCGACAACACCTCGACATACTAGACCCATTTCGTGAATACATGGTGTGGGCGGAAGCCAGTATTGATGATGGTCGACATGCCACAACTTTCTATTATCGAAATATTATTGACTGTGTCCGCTACCTGATCCGTCAGGTCGCGTATAGCTCAGATATGGTTGATGTACCTATTCGAGAATATGATTCAAGTGGGGAGCGATTATATTCAAAGATACATACGGCGGACTGGTGGTGGGATATGCATGTATGAGATAGGTCCTGACAAGTTCTTGGAGTAGTGTTTCCAGTGCTCACAGCCCATTCCATTCTTTGGTAGAAAGCTTTGCCCTTCAGGTCCACAGTGGTGCCCATTATCGGATTGTCTAACCAGACGCACCTTACTAATTTCTCAGGAGATAAGAAAGCCTGGCCGGTATACATGACGATCGGCAATATCCTTTCGAGGACAAGAAGCAGCCCTGCCAGGATGCCAATCCTGCTTCTGGTATTGATTCCAGTACCGCCAAAGTTCACTGGCGAATCAGCCCGTGCAAAAGAAGCCCAGCGGCAGACCAACGCGGATATCCTGCGGGCTGTCTTCGATCTTGTCCTGGCACTATTACTGCAGGTTGCCCGAGAAGGAACAGTAATGGATTGTGCAGACGGCAAAACACGCCTTTGTTTTCCCATTTTGTCGGCCTGGATCACAGATCATGCTGAGCATGCAGCCTTGCAAGGAATAGGCAGCAAGTCATGCCCAAAGTGTGAGGTTCCGTGCAAGGAGCTCAGTGGGGATCAGCGGCGGATGTATGAGACCCACGAATACATGCTATATAGAGAGAAAGCCTTGAGGCATGAGCCGGCAGAAGTGGCCAGCATTGCAGAATACTTTCAGCGGTTGGGCGTGAAAATAGGAAACAATGTATTCACCGGACCTGACCGAGTAAGCCCCACTGACCAACACAAGCCGGACCTCTTGCACAACATCTACCTTGGCTTATTCAAACATATGATGGAATGGGTGGATGGTTTCCTGAAAAAGCATAAACGGCAGCAGGCGTTGAATGATGCTTGGAAAGAAATTACTCCTGACCCCAGATTCAGCGTACCGAAAAAGGCCTATCGCGAAATCACACAATGGCAAGGAAACGACATGTGCAATCTCGGCCGGTGTATTTCAGCCGTATTGGTGTCCGCATTACGAAATCCGCACAGTTCTCAGTATCAGGATTTCAAGAGCCCTTTGAAGTGTGTTAGCGCGCTGGTGGACTTCACTCTTATGGCTCAATATCGCAGTCATACACCAGACACACTTTCCTACATGGAAAGCTACCTGCAGACATTCCACCGGACAAAGGACACTTTTCTTGAGTTCCATACCTCGAAAGCTACCCGCACTCAAGCAAATCGCCAGGATCGGGAGCTAAGGGAACTAATGGCAGATCAGTGTGCTAAAGAAGTCCGCCATAGAACCTCGCTAATTGCCGTCGGCTGGCTGATCAAGAGAGGGTTGAAAGGTCTGATCGGCGGGCAGATTTGATACAGCGTAAGAACCACTTCAACTTCATCAGGATGCACTACCTGACTCACTTTGCCTCCCACCTACGGCGTTTTCGATCCATATCGATGTATTCCACAGAGATCAGTCAACTAGCACATAAGGATCAGATTAAAGATGGATACCGCAGGTCAAACAAGAATGACACCGTCTGGCAGATCTTGTCGCAATATGGCCGCCAACATGCTCGAGGAATGAGGTTGCAGACAATAGAAGCACTTTGGAAAGTTAAAGGTGTGATCGTGGCTGAAGATAGCGGGATGGAAAGGCCGGCTTTTTCAAGTCACAGTACGCCTCACCGGGTTCTTAAAGGCCTTATAAAGAACACCAGCACAGCACGCTGACCGAACTATGCGCAACCCTCAATATCTATTATTTCAACATGATGCAGGATATACTACGTTTTACTAGACAGACTGCTGCAGATGACCGGCAGTTGCCAGCAGACCCCACCGAACTAGGGTTACTTCCTGTAGAAGGATTTGCTCAGCTTGAAATTCGAGTCCCCGACTTTCAGGAAACTGACAGGTTCCAGATCCACCGGGCCCGCTGCACTGGAACAAAGGCATTCTGTAACGGTGGCCCCAGAAACGATTGAGTATGGGTCCAGACTGGTGGGGAAGCGAACTATGCAGATTTACGAGGATAGGTGATGGCTCGGTTGCTAGCACATTTCAAGATAAGCAATATTCTCAGTAAGGCGAGAGCTGTCCACCGGTTGGCATTAGTTTACATACTCTATCCAGTCAATAGTGGCCGATTTCACACTGTGAGGGGACATATTCGAGTCGGCAACCGGATTAATAGTCGAGATATGCGAATAGTCAGTATAGGGCTAGTGATCGAACAGGCGCAGGTAATTCCTTGCGGTGAGAGGCCATGGTTAGTAAATCACAGGATTGATCTGCGGACGTTTAATAAGAGATATTAAATTATTCTATCCAATTATGTACCGTATTTATACGAGTTAAGGCTGTGCACTTAAGGTGGCAGTTCCCATATTGAGTGTCTGGCTTAAACTCGGCCGTGGGAGTACTACACAATCTGCTGGCATTTAAGGGAATATTTTAAATAAGTTGAATTGCTTTGTATGAATATGCGGCCAAGTTGAAGCCGTACACTTAAGATGGCAGTGCCCATATTGAGTGTCCGGCTTCAACTCAGCCGCGCAGGAGTACTACAAAACCTACGGGCGTTTAAGGGAATATTTTAAATAGATTGAATTGCTTTGTATGAATATGCGGCCAAGTTGAAGCCGTACACTTAAGATGGCACTGCCGATATTGAGTGTCCAGCTTCAACTCCACCGCGCAGAAGTACTACACACTCCGCGGGCTTTTAAGGGAATATTTTAAATAGGTTGAATTGTTCTGAATGAATATGCTGCCAAGTTGAGGCTGTACACTGATGATGGCAGTTCCGATATTGAGTGTCAGGCTTCAACTCAGCCGCAGGAGTAATATACGATCCACAGGCGTTGAAGGGACTATTTTAAATAGGTTGAATTGAGTAGCCGGCTGAGTTGAAGCCAGCGACTTAATGGAGAGATTCCCTTAGAAACTGTCCAGCTTCAACTCGGCCGCGTGAGTTCTACGGATGATTAATAATGCCAATTTATTCTCTCCTGTGGCGAAGTCAAACAAAGTAAGAGGTCTCGATAGTGGTTACACCGGGTGTCTTGTCAACTGTAAGGGAATTATGGAAGTAACAGGAGGGCGTGGAGTAATAAAAGAGCAACGTAGGATGTTAGCAGAGGGGAGCAGACAGCTCTAGGTCGCTAAAGGTGAGAGGGGATCAGGGAGGGCCACCGGATACATGCAGTTGGTAAGAGTAAGCAGAAGGCGTGTAGACGAGAAGATAAGGGGGCGGATACAACAGGAAGGCGCTGGATGGGGGTGGGGTCGCAAGGAGCGCGTCAGATGCTTTGGCGGGAAAGTAGGGCATCTGGGCGAACTAGACGCAAGAGATGAAAGGCAAAGAGTGCTTGGGAGATCCGGAAGGACAGGAGGCAAAGAGCGGACTGGCTTCGTCCGGATGGGGGCTCGATATGTCTGGTGAAAAAGGTGTTTTTGCTGATGCACTTTGTTGCTCTACAGGTCCCTCTTAGAGTTTTGCAGATTATTCTTGTTTACCACTAGTTGTTCTGGGTTTACCAGGTCGGCTCGCCGGAACTGCTCTCGGTATCTTCGCAGATCATTCTTGCGCTTTTCCAGCTCTTTTTCTTTTGGTATCTGTTTTCGCATCTGGCTTTACCTGTTTGCTCTTTAGACTTGTGCGAATCATTGTTATTTTTCTTTTAATATTTTTCATTCAGGGTTGCCCCTTTCATTTCTATTGCTATTCTAGCTTTTCATCTTATATTCCATCCATTGAGCCTTAGTGGCAGCTTTCCTTTCTGAGATTAGCGTCTGGGTCCGAGCCCTAACTTTAACCACATTTGTTTCTGTCTGCTTAGCAGCCCTACTCAAACCAGATTAGTCCGTACATTCTAATAAACCTTTTTTCATCTGATTAAGGAACCCCAAGTACCTAACACTGGTATTGCGCTCGTGAAATCACAGGGCGGCCAAGTCTTCAGGTGCACTTCCTATTTCAGGTATCAAGTTGGAATTTGGATAAGCGGTGTGTGCTGATACCAGCGGACATTAAAGCGAGTAATGAACTGTGAATGTGCTTAGTTCTTAAGGAAGCTGGGCTGACCATTTTGATCTGCCAAGTTCATACCCTATATTGTACACTTAGCTACCTACGAATAGAGGCTTCCTGACACCACCTGTACCTGAACGTCATACACTGCAATTCTCTTCTATCACTATTCACCTGCATACTATGTCACAGCAACAGCAGCAGCTTATGGCTGACTGAACGTGTTTATCGAAGCAAGAAAGGCAAAGGCAAAGGGAGGTCCTTTGTGGGCGTTTCCATGGATCTGGGTCCCTGGACAGATTAACTATAATAACATCACCCAGTGATGACTCTGTTATGGCTGGGTTCGCTGTAGGTAGAAGGAGGAATGCCATGCGGGAGCCAGCTTCTTCACAACTCCAGGTACCAAACCCCGTCCTGTTCAACTAGCAGCAGGTCTTAGAGTCAGCGGATGAGAGTCTGGACTCTCATGATGGGGAATATGAGGGTAATGATGGCCAGAGTGAGAAGAGTGGGGAGAGTGAGGAGAATGAGTTAAGCCAGCATGGAGATGATATGGATCATCCATCGGCATGGGGAGCGGAAAGACTGATTGGGTGTGAGTTTCTTAGCTCGCCGCGCTCGATACTGACAATCACCCCTGGAAATACTCAGAATTTGCGCAGGAGGATTAGTTACCCCGGACAGAGAATATCTGCTCTAGTACGAGTTAGCCAAAATGGTTTTACATCTGCCATTCCCTCCTTTTCAGCCACAGACTTGAATCCACTTGCGATGCTGGCGGTGATAACCCCAAGTCACCCAGATCCAATGGTGCAGGAATTGGATAGCGGAGGACGGCAAGCCAGCAGTAGGCCAAATATGGCAACCGGGCTTGAGCGTACCATTCTGGCCAAATCCCGTGACCTGATATGGGACTGGACCATCTTAATCAATCTGTTTCCAGACCCAATTACCCTGACCATGTTGGATGGGTGGACGTGGTGGATGTGAGAGAACTTGTTCTATTCTCAGATGCGCGCCGCTGCTAACTAAATAGGACTAACAAACATGTGTGCGCAACTAGTGGTTTACCCTCAACGCCGTCCTA
>Ga0307513_10011037_pt1 | contig 11268 bp, 8 predicted proteins | sample 15_EM_MG_FD_202174 | JGI IMG/M metagenome (GOLD analysis project Ga0307513, IMG submission 202174) | Populus trichocarpa ectomycorrhiza microbial communities from riparian zone in the Pacific Northwest, United States - 15_EM | ecosystem: Host-associated > Plants > Roots > Unclassified | place... | reverse complement strand
CGATCACGATCAAGGCCAAGGGCGAGCGCGCCGCCGACGCGGTCGCGGCGATCGCCGCGCTGATCGACGACAAGTTCGGGGAGGGCAAGTAGGCGATGACCGAGGCCCGCCACGAAGTCCGCCGCCAGGGCCTCGGCGTGTCGGCGGGCATCGCGTTCGGTCGCGCGTACCTGATCGGCCGCGACACGCTCAAGGCGCCGCGCCACCACATCGAGGCCGACGACGTCGACACCGAGACCGCGCGGCTCTACAAGGCGATCGCGTCGAGCGACAAGCAGCTCGCGAAGATCAAGGAGAAGCTCGCGTCGGAGAACGAGAGCGACTACCACATCATCACCGCGCACCAGATGATGCTGCACGACGAGCACCTGGTCGGCGCCGCGGTCGGCTACATCCGCGACGAGCTGATCAACGCCGAGTGGGGCCTGCGGCGCGCGGTCGACGACATCGCCGGCGTGTTCGAGCGCATGGAGGACGTCTACCTGCGCGAGCGCCGCAGCGACGTCGAGTTCGTGTTCGAGCGCGTGCTGCGCAGCCTGCTCGGCCGCGAGACCGGCCCGGTCCAGCCGCCGCCCGACGCGATCGTCGTGGCCTACGACCTGTCGCCGGCCGACACCGCGCAGCTCCACAAGGCCGCGGTCGCCGGCCTCATCACCGACGCCGGCGGCAAGACCTCGCACACCGCGATCATCGCGCGCGCGCACGAGATCCCCGCGGTGGTCGGCCTCGAGACCATCACCGAGATCGTCGAGACCGACGACCTGCTGTTGATCGACGGCGGCTCGGGCATCGTGATCGTCAACCCGACCGCCGCGACGGTCGCCGAGTTCCGCGACAAGCAGCGCCAGCACGTCGCCGCGGGCGCCGCGCTGCACTCGATCCGCGACCTGCCGGCGATCACGCTCGACGGCACCGAGATCGCGCTGTACTGCAACATCGACGGCGGCGACGAGCTCGACGACGCGTTCGACTACGGCGCGACCGGCGTGGGGCTGTACCGCACCGAGTACCTCTACATGGGGCAGGCCGAGCCGCCCGACGAGGAGCGCCACTACCAGACCGCGCTCGGCGTGCTCGAGCACCTCGCCGGCCGGCCCGCGACGATCCGCACGTTCGACCTCGGCGCCGACAAGCTCGCGCCGTTCCTCGAGGCGGCGCAGCTCGGCGAGGCCAACCCGGCGCTCGGGCTGCGCTCGATCCGGCTGTGCCTGTCGCAGCTCGGCCGGCCGCTGTTCCGCGCCCAGCTGCGCGGCCTGCTGCGCGCGTCGGCGCACGGCCCGCTCAAGATCATGTTCCCGATGATCTCCGGCGTCGCCGAGCTGCGCGCGGCCAAGGCCGTGGTCGACGAGGTCATGCTCGAGCTCAAGCAGGAGGGCATCCCGTTCGACGAGCAGGTCAAGCTCGGCATCATGATCGAGATGCCGTCGGCCGCGCTGAGCTCGGAGTTCCTCGCCGAGGAGTGCGACTTCTTCTCGATCGGCACCAACGACCTCATCCAGTACACGATGGCGGTCGATCGCGTGAACGAGTACGTCTCGTACCTCTACGAGCCGCTGCACCCGGCGCTGATGCGGCTGATCGGCGACGTCGCGCGGGCGGCGAGCGTCACCAAGATCCCGGTCACGGTGTGCGGCGAGATGGCCGGCGAGCCGATGATCGCGCCGGTGCTGATCGGCCTGGGCATCCGCGAGCTGTCGATGAGCGCGGTCTCGGTGCCCGAGGTCAAGGCGATGATCCGGGCGACCAGGCTGAGCGACGCCGAGGCGCTGGTCCAGCGGCTCAAGAAGCTGCCGACGGCCGCCGAGGTGCGCGCGATGGTGGCCGACTACGTGTTCAGCCTGACGCCGCCGGTTCGCAAGGCCCGGGTGTGAGACGGTTCGCGGCGGTCGCGCTGGTCGCGCTCGCTGCGGGTCGGGTGTGGGCCGGGGACCCGGACCGGCGCTATCGCACCATCGAGACCGAGCACTTCGTCATCTACTACGACGAGCCGCTGGCCGACGTCGCGCGGCGGGCCGGCGTGGTGGCCGAGCGCGCGCACCGCACGCTGGCGCCGGCGCTCGATCACGTGCCGGCCGAGAAGACGCTGATCGTCGTGGCCGACAACACCGACAGCGCGAACGGCTCGGCCAGCGTGCTGCCGCGCAACGTGATCGAGATCTTCGCGACCGGCCCGAGCGCGTTCAACGAGCTCGACGATCACGAGGACTGGCTGTACGGCCTGATCGCGCACGAGTACACCCACATCCTGCACCTCGACACGATGGAGGGGCTGCCGACGATCTACAACCGGATCTTCGGGCGGACCTGGGCGCCCAACCAGATCATGCCGCGCTGGCTGATCGAAGGCATCGCGGTCTACGAGGAGTCCAAGCGCAGCGCGGGTGGGCGCAACCGCGGCACGCGGTTCGATCAGTTCATCCGCACCGCGCTCCACGGCCACCAGGATCTGCGGCTCGACGAGATCGGCGGCGCGCCCCGGCGGTTCCCGCGCGGCAACGCGATCTATGTCTATGGCTCGCACTTCCTGCGCTACGTGTTCGATCGGTTCGGCGACGACACGCTGCGCAAGATGACCCACACCGCGGGCAGCTACGCGCCGCCGTTCGCGGTCAACCGCCAGATCGCCAAGGTCGTCGGCGTGCCGTTCACCGAGCTGTACGACGAGTGGAAGGGCTACCTGCGCGATCGCTACAGCCAGCAGGAGCAGGCGGCCGAGCGCCGCGGCCTCGCGCTCGGTCGCGCGCTGACCCACAGCGCCGAGAGCAACTTCTGGCCGCACTACAGCGCCGACGGCACCGAGCTGTACTGGCAGCAGTCCGACGGCTACTCGCTGGCGCGCGTGCGCGCGATGCCGGTCGGCGGCGACCAGCGTCAGGCGCGCGACATCGTCCGGCTCGACGCGATGGGCCCGTTCGACCTGCTGCCCGACGGCTCGCTGGTCTACGAGCAGAGCCGCGTGTTCCGCCGCGACTACTCGTTCCAGGACGTGTTTCGCTGGGACGCGGCGAGCCACGCGATCACGCGGATCTCGATCGGCAAGCGCGCGCGCGATCCGGCGGTCTCGCCCGACGGCCGCCGCGTCGCCTACTCGATGAACGAGCACTCGGAGAGCGTGATCGCGGTGCAGGATCTGACGCCCGGCGCGCCGCCCGAGGTCGTGTGGCGCGGCGCGCGCTTCGACCAGGCATACCAGCCGGCGTGGTCGCCCGACGGCGCGCGGATCGCGTTCTCGGCGTGGCGGACCGGCGGCCTGCGCGACATCTTCATCGTCGAGCTCGCCTCGGGCCACGTCGACGCCGTGACCGACGACCGCGCGCTCGACATGGCGCCGGCGTGGTCGAAGGACGGCCGCTACCTGTGGTTCGACAGCGACCGCACCGGGATCGCCAACATCTACGCCTACGACACCCAGGCGCGCGCGACCTGGCAGGTCACCAACGTGCTCGGCGGCGCGTTCCAGGCCGCGCCGTCGCCCGACGGCACCCGGCTGGCGTTCATGTCGGCGGTGCCGAGCGGCGGCTACGATCTCTACGAGGTCATGCTCGATCCGGCGCGCTGGCTGCCGGCGCGCGACTACGTCGACGACAAGCCCACGCCGCGCCAGATCCGCGACGACGAGACCTGGGTGACCCCGGCCCGACCGTACCGCGCGCAGGAGACGCTGGCGCCGCAGCGCTGGGGCGCGAGCTACAGCCTGGGCGATACGTCGAGCCTGAGCATCACGACCAGCGGCAGCGACGCGGTCAACCTGCACAGCTACACGCTCGCGCTGTCGACCGACTCGGACCGGGGCGCGCTCAACGTCGCCGCGGCCTACGCCTATACCGGCCTGCGCCCCAGCTTCCGGGTGTCCGGCGCCAGGTCCCTGGTCGAGCGCGGCGGCCTCCGGATCGACGGCATCAACACGACCTACACCGAGGAGGTGTGGAACACCGATCTGTCGCTCGGCATCCCGTTCGAGTCGCGGCCCGAGTCGAGCTGGACGTTCTCGATGGACTACGCGTTCGACTGGTTTCGCCTGATCGACCGGCCGACGTTCGTGCCCAGCCCGACCCAGCGCGTGCCGGTCGTGCCGCGCTCCGACTACACGCAGGCCGGCGTCGGCTCGCGGCTGGCGTACTCGCGGGTCAAGGGCACGACGTTTGGCTACGGCCCGCAGACCGGGTGGGACGCGTCGGTCAGCCTGCGGCTCGACCACCCGCTGCTCGGCGCGACGTATCGCAACTTCACGATGAGCTACGGGGTCGATCTGTACCAGCGGCTGTGGGGGACGTCGCCGACGCTCTCGGTGCGCCTGGTCGGCTCGCTGCGTGCCGGCGATCTGGTGCGCGGCGGCGGCTTCGGGCTCGGCGGCATCCCGCCGCAGGACATCATCGACTCGGTGGTCAACAGCACGCGCGCGGCGTTCAGCGGCTACCTGCGCGGCTACAAGAACCGCGTGCTCGTCGGCAACGAGTTTCACCTGCTCAACCTCGAGTATCGCCAGGAGCTCGTGCGCATCGAGCGCGGCGTCGCGACGCTGCCGATCTACGTGCGCCGCTTGAACCTCGCGGTGCTCGGCGACGCCGGGACCGCGTACGATCCGCCGTTCGACCTGGCGCGCCACGTCCGGACGTCCCTGGGGGCGGCGCTGCGGCTCGACGCGTTCTTCGGCTACAACGTGCCCGGCACGTTCGAGATCGGCTATGCGCGCGGGCTGCACCACGACGGCATCAACGAGACCTGGCTCTTGCTGACGGGGAGCCTGTGACCCGACACGACGCGCCGACCTCGCCGGTGGGCCACGCGATCGTCGTGGTGGCGGCCGCGCCCGCCGAGCCTGCCGAGCCCGCGCACGGCCTCGCAGGCGACGTCGCCGTCGACGTCGCGCGCCAGCTCGCCGAGCCGGTGCGAGCGCTGCGCGATCGGCTCGGCCTCGTGGTCGATCACCTCGAGCGCCACGTCGCGACCTCGACCGGCCCGACGCCGTACCCCTGGCGCTCGCTCCAGGTCCTGCGCCACGATCTCGCGGCGGCGTACCTCGAGGCGACCACGCTGGCGCGCCGGCTCGACGAGCTCGATCGCGCGCTCGCCGTCGATCCGTCGAGCTGGTTCGACGTCGCGGCCGCGGTCGAGCTCGGCCTGTCGCTCGCCGGCCACCACCTGGGCGGCGGCCTCGAGCTGCTGATCGACCTCGGGCACACGCTGCGCGCGCGTGGCGCGCCCGGCACGCTCGCGCTGCTCATCGCCCAGCTCGTCGCCGCGTCCGCCGCCTCGGCGCGCGACCTGCCGGGCAGCACGCTCAGCGTGCGCGCGATGCGCGACGCCGGCGACGACGCCTGGGCGCTGATCACGATCGCCGACAACGGCGCCGGCAACGCGCGCGTCGCGGCGCTCGGCGAGCTCGCGCGCGACCTGCTGGCGCCGTGGGGCGCGATCGTCGACACGACCTCGGTCGCCGGCGCCGGATGCACCTTCGAGCTCCGCCTCGCGGCGGCGCCGTGGCCGGGTTAGCTAATTTAGTAGGGCAGCGTTCCGCGCCGCACCTGGGCTCCGCTGACGTAGATCACCTCGTGGGGGCCGACCACGGCGCCGAGCTGGGCGGGCTGGCCCTGCCAGATCATCAGGCCGGAGGACAGCTCGATCACCCCGTTGGGTACGTAGACCTGGTCGTCGCCAAGCGGCGTGACCGCGCTGCTGGTCGACGGCGGCAACTCGGCGATGACCGCGCCGCTGGGATCGTAGATCGTGTCGGTCGCCAGCGTCAGCGAGTGCACCCAGCTGAACGTCGCCGCGAGCACGCGGTCCTGATCGAGCCAGCCGAGCGCCACGCCGGGCACGGCGCCGGTCAGCTGGCCCGCGCGGTACAGCCGCGTCGTCGCGTCGCGCACGCCGGCGGGCGGGTCCCCGGCAAGCTTGGTGGCCGCGACGCGCGTGCCATCCGGAGAGAACAGGATCGTGCCCTCGTTCGGGCCGCGGGCCTCGACGGCGCCACCGTCGAGGTCGGTGTACGTGACCGACCCGTCGGCCTGCGCGAGCGCGATCGCGTCGCCGGCGGGCGACAGCGAGAACCCGATGCTGCCGGCAAGCTCGTGGCGCAGCGAGCCGTCGGACAGGGTCACGATCTGCACGGCCCGCGCGCTCCCCGCGGGATCGCGGTCGGTGAGCGCGAGCGTCGCGCCGTCGGCGGTGAGCGCGAGCTGGTCCGAGTGGTACGGCAGCGTGCGCTCGATCGTGGCGCTGTTGCCGGAGATCGTCAGCACGAGCAGGCCCGACGCGGTGCTGAGCACGGCGGTTCCGTTCGGCGCGCCGGCGAGCCCCGTGACCACGCCCGCGGACAGCGAGCGGCGCTCCGCGGCGGGGCCGAGCGCGTCGTCGCGGTCGACCACGAAGCCCTCCACCGTGCCGATCGCCCACGGCCCGCTGCCGGTCCCGCCGAACGCGGTCGTGCGGATCGGGATCTGCGCGCCCCGCGTGATCGTCGGGCCGAGCGTGATCAGCTCCAGGCCATCACCGACCAGCGCGATCGCATCGCCAGCGGAGATCGGCGTCGCGTTGACCAGCGCGAAGCTCGCGAGCGGCGCGCTCAGATCGGTGGCGAGGTAGATCCGCAAGGTCTGCCCGTCGTCGGTCCACACGTGATCGCCTTGCCCGGTGATCGCCCGGGCCGTCGGCAGCTCGGCGAACGCGAGCTGAGCACCGGCGGCGGTGTACACCCACGCCGTGGTGTCGACCGCGGTCACGAAGCGCTCGCCGGTATCGAACCAGCGGACGAACGTGCCGCTGAACGGCGTCGTGGCGACATCGCCGGTCGGGATCTGGACCGTCTCGACGAGGTGGATGTTCACGGGATCCGCGCACACGCGGAGCTCGCGCGGCGCGGCGTAGACCACGGCGCGCGTGAAGTCCCCGGCGATGTCGAACAGCTGCGTTCCGGTGCTCGACCACGCCTGAAGCCCGTCGCGCGAGGCCAGCCAGACATAGCTGCCGTCGACCGAGAGCCCGACGCTGGCGTATTCGGCGCGCGGGATCCGCGCGGTGACCGCGCCGGTCGCGATCGTGCGGACCTCGATCGTATTGTCGTCCGCGTTCTGATCGATCATCGTGCTCGCGGCGAGCGCGAGCCAGTTGAAGTTTTGATCGCCGCTCGCGAGCGCGCGTCGATTCGGCACGTCCCACAGCACCCAGTGATGGATGCTATCGCGGCTCAGCAGCCGGTCGCCGGTGCGGAAGATCGCCTCGATCGGCTTGACGTGCCCCAGCTCGAGGACGACCTCGGCCGAGGTGTCGGGCACCGGGGGATCGATGATCGGATCGTCGCTGGCACCACACGCCGACACGATCAGGCAGACCGCAACCCGCACTCGGTTCGAGAGCCTCATGGCGATACCGTAGTGGCCAATCGCGGACGCGGATCAGGCAATTCAAGGTACGAGGTCGATTGCAGGCAGCACTCGCGACACCAATGTCGCGGGGCGCACGCGCGCATCGAGAAGATACGGACGGAACGCAGGCTGCGTCTGGTACCGAGAGGATCGCCTCGCGGTGCTCGGCTCAGCGACCGGCGGTGTGACCGGACCAGGCTTCGTAGTCGGCGATCCGCTTGGACAGCACGGCGACGTCCTCGCCGGTCGCGGCGCGCTCCTCGGCGGCGACGACGAGCAGGCCCATCGCGGCCTGGAGCAGGCGGCCGCCGGTGAGCGGCAGGTTGGCGCCGCGCAGCGCGTACTCGCGGACCTCGGAGATCCGGAACGCGACCTGGCCGACCTGCAGGTAGTCGCCGCGCAGGTAGACCACGTCGGCGCCGACGAGCAGCGCGTGCTCGAGCTCGCGGCGCGCCGAGGCTTCGCCCTTGCCCTCGGCCTGCGCGCGCATCCGGCGCTTGGCGTCCTCGTAGACCTCGGGCCGCGTGATCGGCGCGTCGCGCGTGTACGGCGCGAGCTGCTCGGCAACGCCCTTGGCGGCCTCGGGCCCGTCGGCGACGTGCAGCGCGACCTCGAGATCGCCGAGCGCGAGCAACAGATCGCGGCTGCGCGCGCGGCGGCGCGCCTCGCTGAACCGCTCGTGCGCGAGGTAGGCCAGGCCGGCGCACGCGATCACGCCGCCGGGAACGAGCGACAGCGCGGCCGCGGCGACGCCGGCGGTGGCCAGCCCCGAGGCGAGCAGCGGCGCGGTCGGCGAGCGGCCGATCAGCTCGACGCGATCGAGCAGGCGCGCGTCGAGCCGGATCACCGGGTTGCCGGGCGGCGCGATCACCAGCCACGCGCCGTCGACGCCGATGCCGCTGCGCGGCAAGAGGCGGGTGCGATCGATCGCGTTGGGGGCGACAGCTTCCATGGCGAACGTGCGACTCTATCCTAGCTCGACGACGCCGACCTCGGCGAGGTGGGCGAACGCGAGCAAGGCCTCCGCTTCGCGGACACCTGCCGACTTGACGAGGGACAAGAGATCCCAGCGCCCGTCGACCCGGTTGGCGAGCTCGAGCTCGGTGGCGTTGAGCCCGTGCTCGGGACCGGGGCTGCGCAGCCGCTTGGGGACGCGGTGGCGCGACAGCAGCTGCTTGGCGACCTCGGCGACGCGCGCGCGCTCGATCTGGGTGAACGTCTTGCGGACCTCGGCGTCGCTCGGATCCTGGTGCAGCGCCTGCGTCGCCATCGCCAGCGCGCCGGCGCGATCGCCCTGGCGCAGCCGGCCGCGCGCGCCGGCCGCGAGCTCGACCGCCGAGTTGGTGCGCTCCCGGTGGCGGCGATCGATCGTCAGCCGGCCGGCCTCCACCATCCGGGCGAGCGCGTCGTAGGTCGCGTAGCGCTCGCCGGAGAACGCGGCCGCGATGTCGGCGGCGGTGCGCCGGTCGCCCGCCATGCCCCAGATCCGGGCGGTGTCGATCACCTGGCCGGCATCGGGCGTCGGCGCGATCGCCTCGGGCGGCACGTAGAACGTGACGTCGTCCGCACCGAGCACCTCCATCACCGCGGTCATCCGTGCGGTACGGCGGCGCGCGACGGTCAGGCAGATTTCGATCGGGAGCTGGGCATTTACGCCGGTCGCGGGCGGTTGAGAGCGTGGCACCACATCGAACTGGCCCTCGGTCCACGTCAGGACGTCCGTCACGGTCTCGCGGATCTTGGTGGCGAGGATCTCGATCAGATCGAGCTCGGTGATCAAGCCCGACATCAACAACACCTTGCCCAGCGGCACGCCGGTCTCGGCGCGCGCCTCGAGCGCGTCGGCGAGCGCGCGCTCGGCGACGTAGCCGCTGCGCACGAGGATCACGCCGAGCTGCTCGTCGCGGCGGTTCGAGCTCGCCCACACGATCGAGCCCGCGTCGACGACGAGGCTGCGCTGGATGCCGCGGCACTCGAACGTGATCGGCGTCGACATGCGACGCCGGCCCACCCATTCGAGGACATCCTCCGCGGGCATCGTCCCGAGCGCTCCGCGTACGGACATCCTTTGAGCATAGCGGAGAATCGGCTATGTTGTGGCCATGACCGTCGACGACTCTCGGGGGAAGACGAACGCAACGGCCGGCGATCGACCGGGCATCATGATCGATCCGCGCACGCTGCTCGTCGGCGGTGCGGTCGCGCTCGTCGGCGTCGTCGTGCTCGGGCTGTTCCTGTGGATGGTGCCCATGGCAGCCGATCGCGAAGCCAGCGCGGCGTGCCGCGGGATCAAGGCCGAGCCCGAGCTCAATCCCGCGCTGTGTCCGAGCGGCACGACGTGCAAGCTGCCGGTGCCGGCGCCCGACTTCACCGCCAAGGACGTCACCGGCAAGGACGTCAAGCTGTCGGACTTCCGCGGCAAGGTCGTGCTGCTCAACTTCTGGGCGTCGTGGTGCGGCGTCTGCAAGACCGAGAAGCCGGCGCTCAACGAGATGGCGGCTGACATGGCGGGCGGCGACTTCGTCGTCCTCGCGCTCGCGTCGGATCACAACTGGGCCGACGCGCTGACCGCGGTGCTCGAGTCGCTCGCGCCGCAGGCCGTGCCGCCGGGGACGCCGTCGATGGACAAGGTGAGCGCGGCGTTCCGCCAGGCGCTGCCGAACGGCACGCCGTTCAAGGTGCTGCTCGATCCGCCCCCGGGCGACGAGAACATCGGCAAGATCACGGCGTCGTGGGGCATCAAGGCGGTGCCGGAGAGCGCGCTGATCGATCGCCAGGGCAACATCCGCGCGTACTTCGTGAACAAGCGCGACTGGCACTCCAGCGTCGCTCAGACCTGCCTGCGCTCCGTCATCGACGGCGAGTAGCGCGATGGCGCGGGTGCTGGTGATCGACGATGAGCAGGACGTCGTCCGGCTGATCTTGAAGGTGCTGTCGGGGCGCGGCCACGTCGTGCAGACCGCGCGCGACGGCGCCAGCGCGCTGGTCCGCGTCAAGTACGAGCCGCCCGACGTGATCCTGCTCGACAGCGATCTGCCGAAGATCGACGGCGCCGAGGTGTGTCGCCGGATCAAGACCGACGCGGCGACCGCGCGCGTGCCGGTGGTGATGATGACGTCGGCGTACATCGACATCTACGACGTCGGCGCCGAGGGCGGCCCGGATGCGTTCGTGGTTCGCCCGTTCGCGCGCGAGGTGCTGGCCAACGTGGTCGATCGCATCCTGTTCCGGCGCTGAGCCCGCTCGAGATGACGCGCGTCCCGTTCACGATCCTCACCGGCTGGCTCGGCGCCGGCAAGACCACCGCGCTCAACCGCATGCTCGCCGGGCAGCACGGCAAGCGGATCGCCGTGCTGGTCAACGAGCTCGGCCGGATCTCGATCGACACGCAGCTGATCATCGGCCGCGGCGGCGACGTGCTCGAGCTCGCGGGTGGCTGCGTGTGCTGCAAGCTCGACATCAAGAACGACCTGTGGGACGGCATCGGCGACATCGTCGCGCGGTCGTCGCCCGACTGCGTGGTGCTCGAGACCACCGGGATCGCCGAGCCGGCCGCGATCCTCGACGGCCTGATCCGCGTGCCGGCCGCGGTCCGCGATCGCATCCAGCCGGCCGGCGTGATCTGCGTGGTCGACGCCGAGGCCGGCGCGGCCGCGATCGAGCGCCGCGACGAGGCGCGCGCGCAGGCGGAGAGCGCCGATCGCGTGATGCTCGCCAAGCTCGACGTCGCGAGCGAGGACGCGGCGCGCCGGACGCACGCGATCCTCGACGCCATCGCGCCGCACGCCGAGCGCGCCGCGTTCCCGGCCGACGACGCCGGCGCGCGCGCGATGACGGCGTGGGTGATCGAGCCGCGCCCGCTGCGCGCGTGGACCGAGCGCGCCCGGGCGCACGACCACGACGG
>Ga0307513_10011036_pt1 | contig 11269 bp, 12 predicted proteins | sample 15_EM_MG_FD_202174 | JGI IMG/M metagenome (GOLD analysis project Ga0307513, IMG submission 202174) | Populus trichocarpa ectomycorrhiza microbial communities from riparian zone in the Pacific Northwest, United States - 15_EM | ecosystem: Host-associated > Plants > Roots > Unclassified | place... | reverse complement strand
TTTTCCTCCTCTTGTATCCCAAGTCCTCACATATGCCGTGTCTCAGGCAAGAAGCCCTCGAAGGGAAAACGAAAGCATGAAGATGACTCGCAAGGGAAACCGGCACCGACGACCAAGAGACAGAAGGTCAGGGCAGTGCCACCGCCTGTCGACGCTGCCATCATTCACGTTGACGACGACGACGACATGTACACAAGCCCAACTCCTCCCTCTCTTGGTCCAACCCCAAGCACCTCAACATCCGAGTTGGTTCCTGCATCCTTGACCCCAACCAATAGCCCGACTTCGGCTGGCTCATCCTCTTCAGTCGGATCAGTCCCCAATACCGCGCTATCCCAAGACTCCGACCAAACCACGATTTCAACTCACTCAGCAGTTTCCACCAGCGGTCTCCCTCCCACGATCAGCGAGGCGTCGTCTCCTGCATCTGCAGTGGGTGTACAAGACCCGAATGCGCACTTGACCGCTCGCGCAACGGCCACAAACCCCGCCGAACAACCTGAACCGGAGACTTTCCAAGTAAGCCACCAAGCTGATGAGGTTCCTCGCCGATCTCGTCGTCAGGTACGTAACGCATTTTGCCCTTGTATTTTCATTCTTTCCTTGCTAATTCTTTGTTTTTATGCAACAGATCGACCCTCTGTATTATCGTCTTTTGGTCCTCGTCTGACTAGCACTAACATTGTTCCGTCCTAGTCGAAACCTGGTTGTTCCGCCACCACCTGAGCAGGTTCCCGGCATCAAACAACCATTAGCGCCGCCAGCGCCGCCCAAGGCCACAACCAAACGGCTGACAAAAGCAGATGAGAAGGAGTTTTCGGTCGGAAAGGGTTTGAATGCACGGTACGTTCAAGTTGGCAACTCCTTCCTTCACTGCTCGCATCTGATTCATCCTCCATAGTAACTTGTACGGGGCCGAGTACAAGAAATCACATCCTCGTGTTACAGTTGGGGAATTCCGGGTCGTTTGGGACGGCATTGATGAAGCGACCCGAAAGGTACGCCAGCACAGTTTCTCCTTAATATAAAATTACTCAAATTCCTCCAGAAATTTGAACAGCTGTGCAAGACGCAAAAGGCGGAGAGGAAGGCAGATGCAGCCCACGAGAAGGCCGCTGTCGTCGTAGGCGGGGAAGCTTGTATGAGTAATACATAAAACATTGGTATGTTTTCGTTGCACATGAACTTAGGTACGTGTTGGCGATCTCAAATTATTCCCGGTACTGACTTACAATAGATTACCTGATTCAATACATAGTATGTTAGAAGGACCCGACACCCTCAGATGCTCGCAGATTCGCTCCGTAGAAGCCCGAAAAATATGTAAATTTCTGTAGAAATAATGAATTTAGTCGTTTCAGTACCAACTGAAGGACTCATATGACGTCCTACCACTACAGACCACCTCAGACTACCTCAGACCACCCCAGCAACGCTCCGAGATTTAAAAAATGCTGAACGGAAATGCTCAGATTCAATTCAGATAGGTGGCAAATCTAGGTCCTCAGCCGTCCTCATCCGAGCTGAACTGACCTCCTCAGTTTACGGCTATCTACTGTTCAGATCAGAACCATCTCAGATCATCTCTGTAATCCTCAGCCCACCTCCGATCCCGTTCTCACTGGGCATCATCCTTCATCTTATCCTATCTCATCATCTCTTGCTCAGGTACGTTGTAAACTCTCCTTTCTGCCTCTCCGATGACATATATAAGGTCGTCAAGCAGGTCCACCCTGATACTGGTATCTCCAACAAGGCTATGGCCATCCTGAACAGCTTCGTCAATGATATCTTCGAACTATTACCACAGAAGCCTCCAACTTGAAGCTCGCCGCCTACTCCAAAAAGTCAATGATCTCTTCACACGAAATTCAAACATCTGACCATCCTGAACAGCTTCGTCAATGATATCTTCGAACGCATTACCACGGAAGCCTCCAAGCTCGCCGCCTACTTCAAAAAGTCAACGATCTCTTCACACGAAATTCAAACAGCTTCGTCAACGATATCTTCGAATGCATTACCATGGAAGCCTCCAAGCCTGCCACCTACTCCAAAAAGTCAACAATCTCTTCACACGAAATTCAAACATCTGACCATCCTGAACAGCTTCGTCAATGATATCTTCGAACGCATTACCACGGAAGCCTCCAAGCTCGCCGCCTACTCCAAAAAGTCAACGATCTCTTCACACGAAATTCAAACATCTGACCATCCTGAACAGCTTCGTCAATGATATCTTTGAACGCATTACCACAGAAGCCTCTAAGCTCGCCACCTACTCCAAAAAGTCAACGATCTCTTCACACGAAATTCAAACATCTGACCATCCTGAACAGCTTCGTCAATGATATCTTCGAATGCATTACCACAGAAGCCTCCAAGCTCGCCACCTACTCCAAAAAGTCAATGATCTCTTCGCACGAAATTCAAACATCTGTGTGCCTCATTCTCCCCGGTGAACTTTCCAAGCACGCAATCTCTGAGGGAACCAAGTCGGTGACACAGTTCTCATCTGCTGGTGCCAAATAGATTTGGAGTATTGGATCAGAAAGGTATGAGATTTCATTTCATTAGTGTTTTAAAATTTGCTAACGTACAAGTGTGCTCTTTTTACACCCCCTTCTTCACATCGTGAGGTCGATGATGCCCAGGGAGGTTCCCTCGCCAGCTGGTGGTTCTGGCTCAGTGAGGTCAATAATTCCCTCCTTTCTGGCCAACGGGTTTGGTTTGATGAGGCTGACAATGCCTTCGCTGGCAGATGGTTCGGGTGTGGTGAGGTCGATAACGCCTCCTTCGTCAACGGACAGTTCTGGGTCAGTGAGATCGATAACACCTCCCCCACTGCTAATGGATGTGATAACACCTTTTTCACCAACAGACATTTCCGGCTTTGTGAGATCGAAAATGCGCCCCCCGCTAACAGACGGTTCTGGCCCAGTGAGATCAATAACATCTCCTCGGCTAACAGACAGTTCTGGCTCAGTGAGATCGACAATGCCTCCCCCACTGACAGATGGTCCTCTCCCCGTAAAGTGGGCACCATCTCGTGCTATCTCGGTGTATGAAAAGGTCGTCACTTAAATTAGGATAGATCTGCTTACCTGGGACCTCGTTTTCTTCATCAGAGGCTAAGGCATCGGCAGCCTTTCTCTTCAACCTGCGCATCACAAGATCCATCCCAGAAACTGCGACATTTGAACTGTCGAGGGTAAACTCGGCCCCATCAAGGTTCACGTCGACAAAACTGTTACTTCTGCATGTATCCTTTGGAACAGGGTCAGCGATAACGGCCGCGGTGCGTCTTTTTTTCTTGTATCTGACCAAGGACACCTTCGATTGAATAACACCTGCAGGGAGGAAGTCATTGGAAGCCCAGACAACAAGTGTTTTGAGGTTTTCAGTGCTGTAACCCCGGCGCATCAAATCGACAAAATTCGTGACTGAGATTGACAGTCTCGGTTGGTGGCCCAATGCGCTAAATTGGCCTCTTCAAACCTTTCTTTTGGCTGACAATACCTGTGCCTGAACATTGGGGGTTGCCAGCACTTTGCTTGTGGGATTGTACAAGAGGAGCGGCTTTTGAGTTTCAATAAGTATTACATACTTCGTATCTTGTATAATGAGTCTCACTTACCGAGAATAACATTTGCATGAACACCCCTTCCCATAGGTAATTGTGCAGCTTTTCCTTCAAGACCGACTCCGTCTTCCATCCGAAATTGTCAGAGCAAAACTGCGTGATTTTGGCAATCGACGGCTCGCGTGTTTTCCAGTTGCTTTGAGACGGAATTGTTCGGCCGCAAGACCACGATGTGGCCGGTTTGTTGTAGAGGCGCACAATTTTGGGATCAGGGAAGTCGTCTGGAAATTGAGCAGCCAGGCTTGGGTGACGAGTGCCCAGTTTCTCTTGAGGGTTGTCTCTCAACTCGGCGCAAATGAGGCCACGAAGACGAGGGGAAAATATAGCTGGGTCTTCATCTTTTTTGATTGCTTCAAGTAATTGATCCCCAAAACCACATCTTGCAAGTCCAAGCGCAACCATACGGCCACAGCCAAAAATTCCATTGTTGTAATCACCTCCGCTGAGTAATGCAAAGAGAAGCAGGCCACCCAAAGTCAACGAAAGTAAGTGATGAATAGAATCCACGGTATAAAGGATCATTTCATCGTCGTAGGTATGTTGACTTGTTTTGGGGATGCTAAATTACGATGTGAGTACATTCAGGCTAATGAATATATATATTACATGCCTTCGAAGGACGACTGGAGCCGCAAATACCAGTGTATCGCTGTCGCTTGTGACAACCGCGTCAATAAGTCCTTGACGATTGAGCTGTGCTAACTCTGCCTCAGCCTCTCCCGGTGCCTTTTCAAACTGTTAGATAACTATTCTCTTGGTAGATTCATTGAGTTCATGCTACCTGGTAATGATAATACCCGAAATTCCCAATAAGCTCAATGGCCATGGTGGTCCACCATATTTCCTTGTCAATGACTTTGGCTCTGCACTTAATTCCAGGACGGCCATCTCCATCCGAAACGAAGACAAGAGTGGCTGCTCCTTTGTGGAAATTACACAGTTTACTGAAAAATATCTTGAGAGCTCCTCCTTGAAACTGACCATGCACACCGGCTGCCAATGTTGCAGCAGTGCACTCGCACATCAAGGCACTAGTTGCGAAATGAGTCTTTGTACTGCTTCATCCCGGAAAATCGGATTGCATAAAATACGCACCTCATATCAACACCCAGGATAAGATTCCTGTGTTCCAAATCCCTTCGTTGGACCGCTTCACCCATAGTAAAGGCACGGAATGAAATCCATTCTGCAGCAGGCTCAAGTGTCTGTATTGAAATAATGATGGAAAATGTGAGTACCACTTTTACCATCGGGCATTAAACACATGTAGGTGTTTACTTACCTCCCACAATCCAACAATACCCATTGAGATAATAAGAGAAATACCAGATGTATATGAGTTGTACTTGACAAAGGAATCCACCAAAAAATTTCACTGTCTGAGGTGACCGAGACATGACTAGGTTCCGAAGGTTGAAAATATAGGCTAGAATTATTACTGTGGATACTACTTCGTGTACTGACAAGGAATTATTAAAGTATAGTAGGTTAATCTAGACAGCCCACTCATAAATATTTTATGTCATCTATCTCAATGAGGAGGGATGAGGAATTAAACTGGTTTGATGGGATCTCAAGATCATACAAGCGGAAATGGGATTGCGCACCCTTAATGTGAATGCGCGATGCAAGTAAACGTGAAAAGGCCTCATCCTCCATTGAATACTCAATCTCACTTCGGGTCCCTTCCACAACTTTGTCATATAATTGGCGGATCATTGACAAAAATATGAGCGGGTGGAAGTGCGTGCCATTTGTGAAGATTCCCAGTGGTTGTGGCCATTCAGGTAGCGGACCATCATTCGAACAACATTCAAACCAGGTTTTTCTCGCTGACGAACCCCATCTGAACAGTAACCTCGTTTATGATTTTCGGAGGATCCTGTGGGTCCTGGATACATGATAGTGTTGCACCGAGAGCAAGTCGCTGCCTTTCTCTGATGGAATCCATGAGATAATGGCCTAAATTCTGGAATTATTAAAGTGAAACTCACCAGCTTTCCTGACGCTTCTGTCGATAAGGCAGATGTCGAGTTTTCGGACTTGACAAGTGGGACTGAATGGCAGTGTCTCATCCAGAAGGTATTAGTACCACTTTGACGTGCTGTTAGAGGCAATTAATATTGATATTTCCAGATTTCCATGAGCCGAAACCAAAGCCACTTACATGTAAAATCCTTCGTTACCAACCGCTTCATGACATTGGCCTCAATCTCCCCAAGCTTCTCCATTAATGCACAAGGATTTTTTTTAATTGCTGTTGATAAACCTTTCACCTTTCGGTTCTGTGCCAGTACTTCATTAAAAAGCTTGGTTGCCGCAACCCACTTTTGCGAATTCATCGTGAAAGATGACCATTGATGAGTCTCCCGCATATCCATAAATAAATAAAATTCATCACCATGCTTGATGGCCAAGCTTCGAGCATTAATGGATGTAGCAGCTGAGAAAATGAGCTGTGAGTGGGTAAGTGATAGTGATGAAAGTGGGAGTGGGGAATTCAGGGCATCAAGCGACAAGCTTATATTTGAGGCTTGTACCTCACATTGCAGGTGAACGCAAGGCTTTTTGAACTTGAAAAGTCCCTGTGCAGTGGGCTCAGTAGCCGTGTCCTCAGATACTGCACAGTCAAGGTTTACCTATGAGGTATGATTGAAATATGAGTAATAGTCTATAGAATTTAAATTTGGACGTCAAAATGGAGAGCGCTCACCAGCTCATCAACTCCAGATGAATTTTCCGATTGGATGAGGAGTGGCGCCATCATGAATGCTGATGCCGAAATATCTGGCTGCTCCAAGCCCGATGTACTCGCGATGTGTACCTTCTTTCTGGAAGGTTCCGGAGAATCATCGTCCAAGATGATTGGAGAGGCCTTTCGCTTCGAAGATGGGCCTGGAATCGTATTTGGGCTCTTTTTGATTACACCTCGGATCCCAGAGGGTTGGTTGGCGATGGAAAGCAATTTGGGGTCAATCCCAAGTCTAGCTGAGAGGTCTGAGTCTCCACCAGTGTCCGAGTCCTCCGATATACACCGGGAAAGTTCCTAAAGAACCTGATCTTCTGTCTCTTTTACCTCTTCTTTAATAATAAGAAGCCCCCCGAACGATTCTGTGTGTTCAGATCAGACCAATCCAAACACCTCGTCTGTGTTGACATCTTGGAAAACCGGCAGTGGGGAAAGGGTAGCCCTCACATTCTGGGGTTCTTTGTCAAGCAACGAGTTGAAAGAAATTGCCAGGTGTCCAAGGAGACTGATGTGGTGGGATCCTGAGGAAAAGGAGACCAGCAGGTCAGTTGTCGAGGGCTGCTTTCTTGTTTTTTCGTGCAACAGAAAGACTCGGATGTTTCGGTGCAGAACAAAGTCATGAGCAAGCGCCGCATACATCTCAATTCCACTTGGCTGTGCACGTTGAAGGGAATTCCAACCCTTATGCGAGCCTTCAATCCGGCTTCCATCTGAAGCAATATCCTGGCGATGTCGAGCCAGACATCCTTTCTTAACATGACCCAATTGGTCAGCGTGCACCTGGCGTAAGTTTATGATTGCGATTTAGTCAAATTTACAAGGATCTGACAATTTGAGTGCACCTTGGATGCCACCGCTGACCAAACTGAACCTCTCTGAGACCACTTTTCATACGTCAAGCCCAGGCATTTTTCCTGCTCTTCTTTAGGCCAGTACTTCGCAAGGCCACCTTTTCCAGACCCCGATTGCAATATTGCATTGCGTATATCTTGAGCAACTTCACCTCGATGTGGATTTTTTGTGCCATTGATAACCGTTGCAAGATATCTTTGATTTCCTTAGCTTGAATTTTACGAGGCTGAGGATGGACAAAGTTCGACAAACCTCATCATAAAATGATACACATCAAGTACAATTCGGATGGATGGAATTGCCTGTGTAACGGGTCTTCAGATTTGGCAGCAATTGTCAGCTACAAGGATCTCAGGCAGGTCAATTCCAAGAATTTTACATCTTTCTATGTATTGTTCGAGTACTTCACGAATTTCTGTGGGTGACTGGCTTTGACAGAATCGCTGATTTGGTGTTGTGATTAGTTCGGCCGAAGTGATAATCAAAGATCAGATTAGATCTGTACCCAAGCGAGAATTTTGTTCAATTCATTGATGACACTTAATATCCCACCTTTCATCAACTTGACTCTTGTCTTGTTCTTGTCGATGACAACCGCCTTTCCCACAGACTTGAAAGTATTATCGAGTGATAATGCGACACCTAGGTCATTTTCGGGTGAGATTTAATTTTTTTGCCATCAGAGGAATCCATTTGCACTGACCTGTTCGCGTTTTGCAGTACAAAGAAGACTCATGTTCACGAGTCTTCTTCACAAACTCCAGATAGATATCAGTGACCATTTTGTGAGTCATAGAATTGTCATTGTATCCATCTGGATTATCCCACCCTGAGAATTTCTGAAGTGCAAGAGGTTGGAACATATTTGGTCGTCGCCCTCCAAATGCAGTGAGATACTCGAGCATCTGCTGATGGTACTCAAGCAGGTGCAATTCTGTGAGTAAAGGACAAGCGTTCGAGTCATCATAGGGCTTAGGGAATACGCTAATTACTCACGTTTTATGTGCTCTTCCAGGCCTGCAGATGTTGACGATGGTCGCAACTCAATAACCAGGTCGAAAAGCTCATGCATCACTGTGGAGCGACTCATAAAATATGGAACAGTCCCTAACCCATGAATGTAGTGAGTAATTGTGTTCTTGCCGAAAGGCTAAAGCGAACTAACGGGGAATCCTCCAGTGCTCCCACTTCTCCCAAAAAAATTTGTTTGTCGTTGCAAAGCATGACCCCTTCTCCTTCTCTCTCGGCCCCCCTTTCCTATATGTTGCTTGGCATGGCTTGCATCGGAGCTGGTACCCAAGAGCTCATTCCTCACGGCGTACTCCATGAACATCACGAGCACCCGTTGCTGTCCACCCATCCCAGAGAATATCTTTTGAATCACATTGTGGGCATTGCGACAATCCAAAACCGGAGTAATAGACAGGGTGAATGACTGTCAAAGGCTTGATGTAAGCCATATCCAGTATGATTTTTGGGGTGGTTTCACGCTTTATTGTATGATAATACGAAGGTGGCAGGAAACGTGGGCCTAAGAGAGGTATGTCCTTTTTGAGAGGTGGAGGCACTGTGCTTGAACTTTTATTGCCATGAACAAAAGTTTCGTGATGGACATAATTGACGTATTCAACAACCACTGCCTCCCACTGTAATTGAAGGCCATGTTTTGACTGGTTGTCCCTGTTCTTTTTCCAGCTTTCTACCCAATGCTGGATCTGCAATGGCATCTCAGTGAGCAGGAACTTCTTTTACTGACAGATGTCAGACATACATTTTCCTCCCACTTCTTTTCAAAGAGCTTCTGTTCACTGGCACCTTTCTGCAAGTTCTTCAAGATGTTTCGGATGACAATAGGCTCAAAGACATCTCCTGGGATTGACATGGATATGGGGGATAAAGGGCTGAGGTAGAATTTTTGACTCCTTGGGTTCTACAAATTTTTATGTATCAGATTCTCCCTAGTCGATCATTAATTCACTCCCCAATCACTTCACTGCATTATTTGATCCAATCTCTAACTTTCAGAGAGATAAATTGACAACAATTGTCAAAGGGGAATTTATTATTGCAAGTATCAAGTAATATACTAAGCGCAGTATAATTTTGGGAGATTAATTTTGGGAGATTAACAGGATAAAATAAAGGCTGCCGCAGAAGAAAAGAATTTAAAAAATAAAGAGAAGATCTAGATTAAAGAATGTGAGAAATAAAGGCTACGCTGGTGCAGCGTGCTCAGCGGGTTTTTCACTGCTGGAGTGTCCCTCAAAAGGAGCGGTCATTTTAATATATCAATAATAGAAAATTTACGACTTACATTAGGAGCTGGGGATGACGATACAGCAAAAGCTGTAGAGCTGTATTGTGATGATGACAATGGGTGCGAGTGGCTATGACTCGCAGCATCAGCAAGATTGGCCCTGCTTGTTGATGAGCCAGCCTCGGGGTGGGACGAGGAGGCTTTAAAAGTGTGAGACCAAGAAAATGAAGGATAGAAAATGAATGTACCGGTGTTAACCCCAACATCCGAGTCGCATTCCTCCTGGGATCTCTTTTGCCGCCTCTCATATTGAGCTTCTTCTCGAGCTCGCTTTTGCGCCCATGCCATGTTTCGCTGGATGCGGTTGCGTACACTTCGTGGGGTGTTGTGGTGCATATGGTAAATGCTAGGGTGGGGTCTAGAGAGTGAGAGAAGGGTCAGTTATGATGGGCACTGTGTCACGACACCAAGGACTACGTACAAGAGTGTAACGAGCAGGGAAATACTATTGATAGAAATGCTGTGAGCTCTGGAGATGCGTTGTGAGTTGGTGCGAGATGCGTTGCATTTGTGTTAAACTGACTTACTGTTGATCATCTTGAATTGGCAAGGATTTGATCCTGAGAACACCATAATGGGCTGTCTGAGGATGGGACCCAGGTCAATGGTTCCGCAGGCTGGCGTTGGGGTCTTTGTCACAGAGGTATTGGCTTGAATCAACGGTTCGGCTTTGGTGGGTCATTGACGCGTTGTGGCTGAGTCACATGAACAGGTGACTCAAAACGTGAGCAATCGGTCGCTTCGGTTTTCTTCGGTCTGGAATTGGTCGTTCGGTCTCGATCGGTCCTGGCTGCCCATTTTGGAAAGCCCTTGGAATGGCAAAGCTGCCACCGCATCATCGTCGACATGTACTTGTGCTCACATCTATTCAGATGACACCATTTCCCATGGCGACTCTGGTTTACACTCCCGCGGCTCATCTGGTATGTCCGTTGTTCAATTTCTCATCTCATAGCAGGTTGCACGTTAACGCCCACTGCCTCATCTATAAGGTGTCCTCCATCGCAAATGAGGTGGATGGTGGCAGTCGTAATGCCATTATTTGTGTCGTAAGTCATATTCAATCGTACTTTCATTGGTCTCATTGATACTTGAAGGCTGGCCGCCGACGCACTCATCGGCTGGCGGACTGCTATGGGTAAATAGTGACTTTGTCCCGTCCTCAATGCGTTCATAAGGTGTGTTTTTCTTGGTCCTCACTCATTCAGATTCCTCATGGTACATTTGGATCTGACCAGGGAAATGAACACGGTGTCGAGCTTGATCAAAGCCAGCTACGTTAGGCTTGACGGTACCGACGCTGACTTTTTCAATCGATGATGACGCAGCTGTTGGCAAGAAACGTTATGCGACTCGCGATACAGGATTCAGGGATGCAGTGTGGGGTGAGAAACCCCGTGGGTGGGCGGCGTCTGCTCACTGTCTCGACGGAATGGACAATTATTCTCCATGCCGACGTTGAGAAGGCGGATTAGTATGCTGATGATGGTGACGTGAAGAAGACAACAATGTCGGCGCATTTATCCCTTGTTCTTCCAAGGGTACTCGGGTATCATAATGCCGGACGTGATCCTGGTTAGTTACTGTACTATTACGACCGATCGTTCACGGGGTATGACATATGACAGCAATTGTTCACTGGGATAGATGTTCACATCTACCAGTGACCAATGACAAGGGCGAAAATTTGTTCATGTGCGCTGTGGTG
>Ga0307513_10011035_pt1 | contig 11269 bp, 6 predicted proteins | sample 15_EM_MG_FD_202174 | JGI IMG/M metagenome (GOLD analysis project Ga0307513, IMG submission 202174) | Populus trichocarpa ectomycorrhiza microbial communities from riparian zone in the Pacific Northwest, United States - 15_EM | ecosystem: Host-associated > Plants > Roots > Unclassified | place... | reverse complement strand
CAGTTTATGTATTTACCAATTTTATAAATATAAATACTTACTGAATGACAATCATATGTCACATGTATTAGGGTCACCAGGATAGATTTAAAAAGTGAGAAACATGACATACATGATTGTATATTGCATACATCAGTTGTACATCACATACATCAGTTGTACATCGCATACATCAGTTGTATATCATGCAAATCAGTCATATATCACATATATAAGGCTCACTGGGACAGATATAAAAAGTGTACATGGCATACATGGTTATATATCAGTTGGACATCGCGTACATCGGTTGTACATCGTGTACATCGGTTGTACATCATGTACATCGGTCATATATCACATATATAAGGCTCACTGGGACAGATATGAAAAGTGAGATACATGGCATACATGGTTATATATTGCATACATCAGTTGGACATCGCGTACATTGGTTGTACATTGTGTACATTGGTCGTACATCGCGTACATCGGTCATAACTTGTGTACATCAGTTGGTTGTATAGCAGTTGTACATTAAAAATTTAGACTATAGTCATATATAGATATTGAACATTGGTTATACATCGTAGTACATTACATATATTGGTTATATGGGAAGTGGATGGAGGTGGCCTGGTAATGTCGGCAAAAGAGCAACCAGTGTGACAATTAAGTCACACCTTCCATAAAAACTCAAAATCCGTGCGCTGGAGTGGAACAATCTCACAATCAATGAAAAAAATCACAAAAGTCAGTAACGAGTGTAATAGAATAATTTTAACATTAGAAAATGTGTAACCGTGGGAATAAATCAACGATAGCGGCCAGGCGTCTTAAAAATTTGGCTGTAGACACACACAATAGAAATGAGTCTAAAATAAATTTAGACTCGTAACATTAAAATACTTAGAATATTGGCCACCTTAACCCTACAAAGACCAGTCTAGACCAGTTGCAAACCAGTTAGGACCAGAACCAGTTAAAACCAGTCTTGTAACTGCAAGAAACTGCAAAAAACTGGTCTGTCACAGTTTGGTCTGGTTTTTGTCAGTTTCTGGAATTAGAAGGACCGGTTATATAATAAGGCACTGGGCGGCAAAAGACTGGACCGGACTGGACTTTCAAACACTAATATCTAGACAAAATGTGAGTGAGGCTAAACAATAAGTACATGATCAAAAGAAACAAAGGAAAACTATACCTCAGCAAGAAAGGTGAAAGGCTGAGGTACAAAATGACGAGATATGACTAGCTATATAAGTGAAAAGAAACAGAGGCTTCACCCTGAAATGTCCAAAAGAAGAAAAAAACAACATCAGAAAGATACACTACATGAAAAGTAAAGAAGAGGATGCTTGATGGAGCCACATGCTGTTTTCCAACACACCCATCAAGGACATGTATTGCCAATCAAGGATGCATACAATAGCCCAACCCTGCTACACTCAAATATGGAAGTTCCCATACAAATATCCCCCCAATATGTGCAATAGTGAGTGCAACCACCCACCGGCCACATCTGGTATTGCTTATATGTATTTACTAGTGCCCCCAACCTGCTCAATAGTTCTGCCCTATTATACACCCCTGCCCTCCTATCCAGCACCCACAGCATATCAGCAACCCCACCTGCTGACCCAAAGGACCCTATTACCAATCCTAACCAACCTTGCCACCATGGCAAAAGTCCTTTTTGGGGGGGGGTGGGGTATACCTGGTGTGGATTGATCATATGGTTCAGGCAAGTCCTGGGTTTTCATATATCAAAGGGGCATATACAGGTGGTCTTTGGGCAATCATGCAGTAGGAGAGGTAGGACTAATCAGTTTGTCTATATACCAAATGTTGTCTATTTATAGGATTTTTGAAGTCATTTGAAAGATAGAAATTGTACCTTTTAGACATTTTTAATATTGTACAGTATTCAGCTTGCAATTCAATTTTGGGTTTTTGGGCAATCATGCAGCAGGAGAAGTAGAACTAATCAGTTTGTATATTTACCAATTCTTGCCCATTCTTAGCATTCTTAGGCTCATTTAAAAGCTATGAATTATACCTTTTGTTGGATTTGGATTATGTAATCTGTCACATGGTTTCCAGATTGACTAATCTGATCATGTCTTGGTCACAGGGTTGATTAGACATGCAGGGAATGGCACTATATGTGTCTGGCACTATAAGTGTCTTGGGATTGGCAGTTACATAGATACAATATCAGCTGGTTGAACTCCAAGGCTAGATAGCTCAGTTGGTTAGAGCATCTGGTATATGTCCAGAAGGTCCTGGGTTCAATCCCCAGTCTGGTCACTTTTCTGTACTTTAACACCTTTCAAATGAACCCTCTATCGTGTAAATGTGGCCAGTATTCAGCTTGTAATTCAAGTTCGGGTTTTTGGGCAATCATCCAGGAGAAGGGTAGAACTAATCAGTTTATGTATTTACCAAATCTTGCACATTCTTACCATTCTTGGGCTGGTTTAAAAGCTATAATATATAGATTTCAGAAGCAATTTTGATCTTGTGAATATGGCCAGTATTCAGCATGGAATTCAATTTCAGGTTTTTGGGCAATCATGCAGCAGGAGAGACAGAACTAATCAGTTCCTATATTTACCAATTCTTGCCCATTCTTGGCGTTCTTGGGCTCTTTTGAAAGCTATAATTTATAGCTTTTAAACGAGCACTTGATCATGTGAATGTGGCCAGTATTCAGTGTGTAATTCAATTTCGGGTTTGGGGGCAATCATGCAAGAGGAGAGGTAGAGCTAATCAGTTTATATATTTACCAGTCCTTGCTCATTCATAGCGTTGCTGGGCTCATTTGAAAGCTATAAATTGTAGCTTCTAAACAAACCATTGATCATGTGAATGTGGCCAGTATTCAGCTTGCAATTTAATTTCGGGTTTTTGAGAATTATGCAGCAGGAGAGGTAAAGCTAATCAGTTTCTATATTTACCAGTTCTTGCCCATTCTTAGGGTTCCTAGGCTCTTTTAAACGCTATAATTCATAGCTTTCAAACAAACCCTTGATCATGTAAATGTGGCCAGTATTCAGCTTGCAAATCATCCGTTTTGGATGTTCTAGAGCTTGTTTTGTAGGCTGCGGGTACAGGAATCTGTACCCGTACCCGTACCCGCCAGTACCCTACCCATAACCCATGCGGGTTTCAAAACCCTTGACAATCACTAGAAACAAGCCAAAACCCACAAACACCAACACCAAACTAACACCAATCTCAAAAACACAAATCACACGTTCTAATAGTGTGAGGGGAGACTTCTGGGGTATGCACAGAATAGATCTCAAAAGACTAGGTATCTTAGGTTTTTGTAAACTGTTTGATAGAGTTGCAAATAAATGTTTTATTGCTTGTAAGACAAAGTGCGAGCACAATTGTAATACATATTTGTTTTATGGGACTCTGAAATGTATCAAGGATACAATGGACAACGTGCGAGAATCACAAGTGCGAGCACTTTGATTATGAAACAACAACAAGTACGAGCACATGCATGAATGATCGAAGACTACACCTACGTCTAGTGAGTCTGTGTGTGACGTGAGGCCAGCACCTACATCTAGTGCGCCTATGAGAACAAAAGACTAGCCTATTAAGCTAAAGTCTTGAAACATAACGAAACGGACGACACACAAGTGTTCAGGACTTTCATCACAATTCGCAACTACAACTCTAACTGTTTTCTGATCACACGAAAAGCTTACACTTTTATAGTATCAACACTACATTTCAATGGCTAGAGTTTATTAACACTACATGCTAGGCTTTGCAGGGCAATTCACTACTGTATCACCTAGTTTACGAGCATATTTATACTGTTTGCGAGCCAAGACTTTTACAAATCAATGTGAAATAAAATGGTAAACGTGAAATAAGACAGAACGGAGATGGAGAAACAGGAACCATACAAAATGGTTATTGTGAACATAGTTTACTGGTTCAGTAGAATGGTTATTGGTATAGGTGTGCAGCTGTTAACCCACATGGGTATCTTCTTGATCAGTTGCAACCAATATTTGTCTGATGTGATCCATCTTCAACTTTCAGATCAATCAAGATTTCTGACATGGCGCGCAATCTCTAATAGTCTAAAGGTATGCTTGCTTTCTCCTTTATTGGGTAACACATGCTATTGCTTGCATAGAGCCAGTTCTTTAGTTTTATTCAAGGATCCGTGTATCGGTCATCTTCTATTCGAACAACCCCTAGGTTTGTCAGGGTCTGGCACTAATCTTGCTTGCAGTTCTAGTTTTGCCCCTGTTCCCTTTTGTTACATGTGCGCATATGTAGTAACACCCATTGATATGTTTTGTAGTTACTAGTCGATGCAGCCACACTTCATTAGTGATAGTGGGACTTAAGGTTTATGACATATTGTGAATGTGCACATATTAAGTACACTTGTCCGGACTTAGTAATAAGCCATGAATAAGTCTCTTTAGTGCTTGCAGTTTGTCATTATTGATGTACACGCACGTTCACTTGATCAACTAGTCTGGGCCTCACTAATGATCCTTATTAAGTCTTAGTTCTACTTGTAAGATCATAAATGATAAGGTAAAATCGCAAAGTTTTGTGTAGAAACCAATATGACCCTTATCAGCAGCCTATGGTCGATAGTGTGATGGGAAGTCAGTTCCTTTAGAAGATCCTTTCCTACTGTAAGGGCAACTGCAGGCTGGGTGACCCGTACGACTGGGATAGGCGGAGACTAGCAGGGGATCCAAAGCTTAGTATATTATGCAATAATAGACTATGTAATCTATGCACCTAGCAGGGGATCCAAAGAGGAAAGGATGGGGATCCCATGCTAGTGAAGGCACATAAAAAAGAAGCATGAGGGTGTGCGGAATGGCGTGATATAAAAATAAGAAATAAAAAGTGGAATGATAAATAAAAGGGTCCTCAGGGTCTAAGGGTCCAGCAGTGAGGGGGCGTGTACAGACCAGTGGTTAAGCTTGACTGGCCGGTGGGGGTGAGATGAGTTGGTTGACCAGAAGAGATGAAGGGTGGTGACAGTGGGATGTGGGGGGTGATGGGGATGACCAGTGGTAGAGGGTGTGAGATGGCGGGGCTGTAGATGGGTGTCAGTGAGTGTCAAGGCAAGATGGCCAGTGGTTAGGCTCGGCTGGTCGGCAGGTGGTTTGGGTGTTCCCCTTACACTGGCTAAAATGGGCTAAGTTATTATTAGATCTGTCAATCAGGGGACAAACCCAAATTCCTTGTCCCCACTGTCCCCAAGGTGTATTTTATACATACAATGATATTGGGTATATTTTTACATTATTTCTTTATCCCTTGTTTGTAAATCCAATCTACACGAACACCAAAGCCCATAGTAAATTTAGTTGTTGCATATGCATATTAACGCCCGTCGCCAACTTACTGTCTATGATAGGAGCCATGCCAAGTTAGTCTCTCATAGACAGACCATGATACAAGTGATTTTTTTAATGTGTTGTATATGAATCATGTTGTATGTGGTCTGTTTCTTATCATGCCCCCCGAACCATGTCAGGAAATGTTTATGTAAAGTGTGGACTTTGAAAGTGTAGTCGTGCTCAATTAACGAGATGAGGGGAAAGTGTTTTATATAATTTTGGAGAGAAAGCTGTCAGAAACATCTTAATTAACATTGTGCTGAAATTTGGAGAGACAGCAAGGCGGTATGGATGAGTTGGAAAATTGCTTGTACTGGTTGAGGTACAGCCAATGATCACGTGATATACTTTAATGTCGAATCCTTGGGAATGAAAGCGACGCACAGATCTGCTCCTCTCCATGAAAAATATTTCAATTAGTGATTATTGAGCTAAATTAATACACTTCGACTCTGAAAAATAAAGAAACCCCCACATCGTCGCGTCGATTGGATGCGACGATATTCAAGCTCTGCACTTTACATAAGCATTTTCTGACACGGTTCGGGGGGCGTGATAAGAACAGGACTAATGCCAAGTGTTAAGTGAGCTGTGAGCTGATCTCCTCATTGCTCTCCAAGAAGATGCTCCTGTCATAATTCAACAATTTAAGAACAAATGGACAGGTATGTGTTGAGAATGTTTATGATGACAATTTTGAACTACCTATATCAGAGTCATTGCATGACTTGATTGAGTTTTTTTCAATTAAAAGCATTCAACATTTGCATTGGAGTTTGAGTTCAGTCATTTGGATGCTGGAAGGCCAAAATAATGATGGAGTGGGTGTCTCCTCAAGGATATATCACAAATATCTTAAACAACTATAAAACAACACTATTTAACATCAAATTGTCCTATTCATGAACACAAAACCCTGAAGGCCGCACAGGCATCAAGGTTTGCTGCTCAGCCACATTGTAAGCTGTCAGACTGATGCTATAAGGGGTATACACCATATATTGCCATCAAAATCAAAGGATTGCTGATTTGGCACCTGTTGTCGCTTCCCACAGTGGAATGGTGTTGGTATATGATAATTTGATAACATGACCTAAATGGGCAATCAATAAAGGTGGGAAGATGAATAGGATAAAGAATATATGCATTCAATGCCAGTGTCCATGAAGACATATTGATTGCACCAAACACCTTTTTTCTTGTCAAAAACCTTTTTTCAAGTTACACATCACATGAACATGGAGTCAAAATGGTAGCCGAAGGAATTTGCAAAACGAGCGAATATTATTAAATAAAGTGTCGAGGGAATTCGAGTTCAACAGGGGTGTATATTGTATGTATTAAGGATCCAATTTTGTGTGTTGGGGAAAGGTGCACGCTGACCACAACGTCGACGTCAACAAGAGGTGAAAGAAAATCGAAATACGGATGTATCAGCCCATCCGTCGTCCAATCCGAATCGAATTATCCTCCCTCACTCAGGCTTAACCTTCCAAAATACCGCCGCAGCCGCAACACTCAACAAGACCACCCCCACTGCCGTCTGCATATTCATCGTCGGCTGCAGGTGATGGTTACCTTGACTCGTGTCCGCCGTTTTTGAATTCAAATGCGGCGGCACCGTCGTCGTCGAATCCTATAAATCCCACATAAACAAAAAAAAGCTGACACCAAACTAAAAAGAAACGCACCTCCTCTGGCATACCACTCAACGTCGATTCGGCCAACGGATGTAAATGGGAGTCCAAACTATTCACAGACGAATCCAACTTGTAAACGGACGGCTCCGGCGTCGCCAACATGCGCTCCGCGTCCTGGTTTCCCGTGGAGCCAGATGCCTTCGCGCGGGGAAGCACGGCGGCAATGGCAGGGTCATCGTCTTCCTCCGCCAACGTCGTAGACGACAACTCGGCGTCATCGATATCGTTGAGGGCCATGTCCACACCTGAATCCACATCTGCGGCGGCGGATGCAGCAGAAGGACTACTCGACCTTGACCGCGGTTCAGCATTCGACGACGACGATGACGACGACCGTCTCCGTCTCCTCCTCCTTGCATACTTCCCCGAATCACTCGACTGCGAGCGCGGCGGCGAAGGTGGTGTAGCCAACCCTCCATTCGTAGTAATATTATGCTTGACCGCCCCCCCTTGGTGATCCATCACCGTGCCCAACTGGACCTCCAACATTTCCTGCGCCCGAGTGATACTGCTCTGTACGCCATTCATTCGTTCGAGGCCATCATCCACCGCCCGCGCCCGCTCCTCCCATTCTTCACGGGCTCTGGCGAGGCGTTCACGTTCCTCGCTCCATTCCTCCTGTACCGAAGACCATTGGCCTTCAACGGATTTCTTCCATTCCGACATGAAGGAGGTTATCGAGGGCATATCGACGTTCACATTGGGGTTCGCGTCCACGGGTGTGGGTTCCTCGCCGGAAGGTGAAGGAATATCCGCTTCTGCTTTATCTTCATCGTTCCTAACAGAGGCCGCCGTCGACTCCTTCAGTAACCCTTCCAACGCCCGGACCTTCTCCTCCAACACTCGTATTGTGCTCTGCGCCATTTCATGCTGTGCCTCCAAGGTGGTGGTAAAAGCAAGGACAGCGCTGACCTGTTGCGACAGTTTCTCGACTTGGGAATGTAGGACGTCGTCTGACGGTGTTGGCGTTTGGGTGAGGTTTGAATTCGATGGCTCGGCAGCAGCAGGGGGGGACGCATGCGCAAGCGGTAACGACGACGACGACAAGACCTTCCTGGATGTGTCGCCCAAGCCAAACCTCGAAGGCTCGGGGGTCCTAGGTCGACCGACGCCGAGATCCTCCTCCCGCCGACGCTGTCGGTCCTCTGTTTCCAGTTCGCCTTCATCCGACTCGTCGCCATCCGATTCTTCCTTTGCCATTTTATCCCTTTGTTGACGACGATGGTATTCCTTCTCGTTGTTCTCATCCTCCGCCAATGCTTCTTCGTCCTCCTCGTCGACGCGCTCAAGCTCATGGGGAACAACCGTACCCACACTCCTCACATCGTCCTCATCATCGCTCTCCAAATGCTCATCCTCCTCCTCCTCCAAGCTCCTCTTCATGCCGACCCTCGACCCCTCACCCCCCCAGACTCTGTCCACAACGCCTCTCAACCGACCGACCTCCCTGCGCATAGATTCTTGCTCCTTCAACACCCCCTCCAGCCTTTGCACACGGTCCAAATGGCCCTCGAGCGTGCTTTGGGTATCCCGCAGTTGCGATTGAAGCTGCTCGATGGCGGCGGCGGTGAGTGGGGTGAAAGGTGCACCGGGGTTCGACTCGGGTGGCACAGGCGCTGCTTCCGGATTTTCAGCCGTCGAAGCAGCCGTCGTCGTCGGCTGAGGAGGGGCAGGCGCAGGGGGCGCAGGGGCGGTAGGTTCCGCAGGTTGCGGAGGCCGCACGGGAGGGAGATGTCCCGGGAACGGTGGTAAATTAGCAGGCTAAAAACCGCCCCCCATAAAAAAATCAGTAAAAGGCGCCAACGAAAATAATAATAGCTACTGACCCCACCCCCACTCAAAATATCGCCGACATCACCCATGGCGCCAGTCAATCCCATCAATTCGGCGCCCGTTTCTCGGCTCTTCTGGACCTCGCCCTGGAGGCGATTGAGAATGACATCAAAGCTCAAGCCCGTTTTCCCGGGGGGGCGGCCCATCCCACCCATGCTCCCCATGCCACCGAGTCCCAATGAACCCTGGGAGGAAGAAACGAGTTGGGGACGACGCTGTGCGCCGAACGGCTGGAACGACCCGCCGACGTTGACACCATTGATCTGGGGGTGTTGTCCAGTGGTATGTTGTTGGGCCTGTTGTTGTTGCTGCTGCTGTTGCTGTTGTTGCTGCTGGTGATGCTGCTGTTGCTGGTGTTGGTGGTGTTGTTGCTGTTGTTGCTGGAAGAGGTGTTGCTGCTGCTGGTGATGCTGTTCCGCACGGGCTGCGACCTGGACATCCTGCTCGGTAAAGACGCACACCACGCGGGCAGCGACCTTGTGGTGGATGATGGTTTTGTTGTCTTCACCGACGATATCGATACCGAATTCCTAAGGCAGGGTGAATTCGGGTGGAGAAAGCCACAATAAAAAAGGACATACGACAATATCGTCGCTCTTGAGCTCAAAGGGCTCCGACTCGTGGCCCTCGCTGCTGAGGCGTTCGCCATTAATAAAGGTCCCGTTTGAACTCTTGACATCTTTAATGTAAATCTGTCGGCAGATGAGCACCTATCTCCGCCAACTTTTCTGACAACTGACCTTCCCGCCGTCTTCCCACACTTCTGCATGTTGGCGACTCAGCACCTTGCTGTCAAAAAACCCATTCCTCTCCCCAGGTGCCGTCTTTGAGCTTGTCTGCCTCCCAATCTTGGTATGCACATTGGTGAGTGTGATGTGTTTCGGCGCCCAGGTATCATTTAGCGGGTAAAGGTAGAGTGCCGGATATGCAGCGTTGTTTGCTTGCACTGGTGATTGCGCTCCTCCTGAAGTTGGTGGGGGGACGTAGAGGGTCGGTGCGGGCATTGTTGGGAAGATTCGTTTCGCAGCCCAAGCGGTAGGTTCAATTTGAGAGAATTTGTTCGTAAGGTGTTCGTAGCCCAAGAGTGTGACTTTGAGAGAATGTGTTCTCGCCGATGCGTCCTTTTGTCGTCGTCGTCGTCGTCGTCGGCGTTGAAGGTACAAGTCACAGCAAACAATGTTCAGCGTGGCAAACCTTACGTAAATACATAGCACGTGCGAGCTGCTGACTGCTGCTCGCATACGCGGTGTTTGCTGAGCACGAGTAAGTAGCTCATCTAATTGCTGGAACAGTGGCTAGAAATACAGAATTATCAACTCTTGAGGGGTATTCATTGCAAACTGCCATTCTATCTTCGGACCCCAAACGTGCGCCTTTTCCAGGAAGTCGCGCCAGCCTCAAGCACCATAACCTGTTGCGCACACGCCATTGTATTTTTTTTCAGCTCGCAAATAGACATTGTAACTTGCGAATTACTTATGATTACCACGCCAATTACCCCGTAGACAGACTTCGAGTTGCCCGTTGCTTCCAGCTATTACGTAATCAAGTTAGGACTTGCTGGCTGCCAACGCCAATTGTTGTTGGAAACGACCATCACCAACTCACGCTCATCGGCCACAGCGCCCACGTACGAAAGCTCTCCTAATGCCTATCAAGCATCTTGAAAGTGAGCAACGGGCAGCAATGAAAACTACCTGGCTAACAAATTTCATTCCCTCGTCGCGTTTTTCCAGGCTACCTGTTTGAACGAAGACATTTGCAGACCCTCCCGCTCTCTGTATTATCCGACTCGCGACTTGGAATCGATGCCTCGTACTATCTCCAGCTGTTGACCGACAGTCCTACATCTCGCGAGCCTCTCCTTGCCGCAACAGGTGGTCTCCCTTTAGCGCTCACCCAACGTATCGAATCCGATTTGCGTGCTCTCGAAAAGTTGCGTATCAAGCCCGTCTTTGTCTTTCCTGGTCTTCTACCCAACAAACGCTGGAAGCAACAACAATACGCGGAACACATCGACGCATGCAAAGACCGTCGCGAAGCCTGGGCAAGGTACGAACAGGGCCAGGAAGAAGCTGCGACGAAGCTGTTCGAAGGCCGAAGTAGCTTCGCGCAATGGGATCTCTGGAGGATGGTATTGAGGATATTTAGACACAGAAATGTCGAATTTCTCATTGCCCCATATGTCGCTTGGGCACAAGTACGTTTCCCCGACATTCATCTACCGCCAGCGGCTAAACTTTTAAAATAGCTGATATACCTCCAACGTCACACTAAATCGTATATCCATGCGATTTTTGGACCAACAGATACCCTCCTCTACCCTGGCATGGACAAGTTGATAACCGCCCT
>Ga0307513_10011034_pt1 | contig 11270 bp, 8 predicted proteins | sample 15_EM_MG_FD_202174 | JGI IMG/M metagenome (GOLD analysis project Ga0307513, IMG submission 202174) | Populus trichocarpa ectomycorrhiza microbial communities from riparian zone in the Pacific Northwest, United States - 15_EM | ecosystem: Host-associated > Plants > Roots > Unclassified | place... | reverse complement strand
GCAGCTCATCGCGGCCGGGGCTGTCGCCGAGCGCGTCGAGCAGGCGGGCGATGGCCCAGTACTCGTCCCACGGACCGGACGGGTGGAACGAGGCCGCGGCGAGGGCGGCGATGTCGCCGTCGCGCGGGGTCACGACGAGATGCGGGACGACCTTCCGGTCCGGGCGGCGGTTCTTGCGGCGCAGCGAGCGCAGGTCGTCGCCGAGCGCGTCGGCGAGGATGGCGCGTACGGCTTGAGCTGCCACGACGGCGAGATCGGGCGGTTCGTCCACCGGAGTCGGCACGTCCGGCAGGTCGAGCGAGTGCCCGCTGATGACGACCAGCCGGTCCACGCCGAGATCGAGCGCGGCCCGGAACGGCGCGTTCAGCCGCACCCCGCCGTCGACGTGGTAGCCGGCGCCCGGCCCGTCGATGCGGACGGGCGGGAACAGGCCGGGGATCGCCGCCGAGCCCAACAGGTGTTGCAGGGTGATCGGGGTGGCGACGACGTCGATGCCGTCGGTGGTGTCGTCGTCGGCCGGCGCCGCACCCTGCACGAACAGCCGCGAGCGGGCTGCCGACTGCGCCGCCGGGCACGCGGTGGCCGCGACGGCGAGCGACCGCACCGCGCCCGTCGCGATGTTGGCGGCCACCAGCTCCGGGTGGAACAGTTCCGCGGCACGTTCCCGCAGCGGCGCGACGTCGAGGATCGCGGTGACGGGTGGGACGAACCCGGCGCCGAGCACCCGCGCCACCAGGGCCGCCGACGGGGCCGGCCGGAGCAGCGGGTTGCGGAACACCTCGCCGAACCCGGTCCAGGTGTCGACGATGCGGCTGCCGGCTTCCTCGGCAGGCAGATCGGCGAACTGCGCCACCAGCGCCGACGAGATGCCGCCCGAGCTGGTGCCGAGCAGCACCACCGGCCGGCGCCCCTCGGCCTCGAGCGCCGGGAGCAACACCGACAGTGCCCCCGCCTGGTACGGGCCGCGGGCCGCAGCCCCGGCGAGCACGAGTCCGACCGTCTCCGCTGCCACGGCGCCAGTCTGCCGCACTGCCGCCCGCCCCCGATCTCCGAAGTCGCGGCCGTGCCGATCGGTCCGCTCACCGGAAACTCGTTGGACCCCGACCGGCGAGGCGCTGGACCATGTGTGACCTCCCACCAACTCCCCGGAAGGGGTGAACCATGTCCATCACGGCTGCTCCGACCGGCGCTGCCACGGTGGCCGGAAACCGATCGACGACGAGGAAAGGCGACCGGCGGCGCATCGCGTTCCACCTCGCCATGCGCTCCTACCTGCGCGAGCTGGCCGGCCACGGCCCGCTCGCGGTGGGTGCGCTGGTGCTGCCCGCGCTGGGCAACATCTGCCTGTTCTACCTGCCGCCGCTGGTGGTGGCGGGCCTGATCACTGATCTGACAACCGGTGTCGCGGCCGATCTGACCTCGGCGGTGCTGTTGTTCGCCGCCGCGATGCTGGGCGGCGAGACGCTCTACCGGTTGGGCATCCACTGCCTCAACCGGGTCGACGCCTACGGCATCGAGTCGCTCTACGTGCAGGGCATGGACGCGCTGCTCGCCAAGGACGCGGCGTTCTTCCACGAGAACTTCACCGGATCCCTGACCAAGCGGGTGCTGAGCTACGCGTCGTGCTTCGAGGGCTTCGTCGACACGCTCGCGTTCAACGTGGTCGCCAAGGTGCTGCCGCTGACGTTCGCGTCGGTAGTGCTGTGGCAGTTCGACCCGGCCCTGGTCGCGGTCCTGCTGGGCACCGTCGTGGTCACGGCGGCGCTGGTGGTGCCGCTGATCCGGCGGCGGCAGCTGATCGTCGACGCCCGCGAGGAGTCGTCCGCACGGGTATCGGGGCACGTGTCGGACACCCTGTCCAACATGGACGCCGTCCGCGCGCACGCCTCGGAGCTGCGCGAGGCCGCCGAGCACCGCCGCCGGGTGGCGGACAACCGGGTGCTCGCGCTGCGCTCGTGGGACTACTCGAACCTGCGGATCGACACGCTCATCGCGCCGATGGCGGTCCTCGCCAACGTGCTCGGGCTGGTGCTCGCGCTCGGGGTGGCCACCAGGCCCGGTGGGGCCGGCGTCGCCGCGGTCGTGGTGGTGTTCGCCTACTTCCTGCAGGCGGCGGGCATCATGTTCGAGTTCAACCAGACCTGGCGCAACCTGGAACGCACCACCACGGAGGCGGCGCAGTTCGCCGAGCTGCTGCTCGACGAGCCCCGCGTGGTCGACGTGGCCGAGCCGGAACCGTTGGCCACCACCGGAGCAGCGGTCCGGTTCGACAAGGTGCGCTTCACACACTCCGGGCAGAACGAGCCGCTCTTCGACGATCTCGACCTCGTGATCGGCGACGGCGAGCGGGTCGGCCTGGTCGGCCGCTCGGGCGGCGGCAAGACCACGATCGCCCGGCTGTTGCTGCGCCTGATGGACGTGCAGGGCGGACGGGTCCTGATCGGCGGCCAGGACGTGAGCAGGCTGTCGCAGGCCGACCTGCGCAGCCGGATCGCGTACGTGCCGCAGGACCCGGTGATGTTCCACCGCACGCTCGGCGAGAACATCGCGTTCGGTCGACCGGGCGCAACGCCGGCGCAGGTGCGCGAGGCTGCTGCCGCCGCGTACGTCCTCGACTTCGTCGACGGGCTGCCGGACGGGTTCGACACGCTCGTCGGCGAGCGCGGGGTGAAGCTGTCGGGTGGGCAGCGGCAGCGGGTGGCGATCGCGCGGGCGATCCTGCGCGACGCCGACGTGCTGCTGCTGGACGAGGCCACGAGCGCGCTGGACTCGGAGAGCGAGGCGCACATCCAGGAGGCGCTGCAGCACATGATGCAGGGCCGCACGACGATCGCGGTGGCGCACCGGCTCTCGACGGTCGCCGGCATGGACCGGCTGATCGTGCTGGATCGCGGCCGGATCGTCGAGCAGGGTTCGCACGCAGAGCTCCTCACGGTCGGCGGTCGGTACGCGGACCTGTGGAGCCGGCAGTCCGGCGGCTTCCTGGAGGGCTGACGAGACACGACCGCCCGGTGATCCGAGGATCACCGGGCGGTCGGTCTTCTCAGAGAGAGGTCTAACTGCGGGCGGCGGCGAGGCGCTTGCGTGCGTCGTGCGCGGCGCCCTCGGCCTGGTGCGCCAGCTCGTGCCCGACGGCGCCGGCGCGCTCGGCAATGTCGTGACCCAGCTTGGCGGCCTGGGTGCTGACCTGGTCGAGCACACCGGGCGCCTGCTTCTCGATCTGCTTGCGCTTCTTCGCGGCGGCCTTCTCCCACTCGGCCCGCTTCGCCGTGGCCGCCTTGGCCCATTCCGCACGCCGCTTGTCGGCCTGCTTCTCCAGGCGGGCGCGCTTCTTGGTGAGCTGCTTCTGCAGGGTGGCCGCGCGCTTGTCGGCGCGCTTGCGGGCCTTGGCGGCCCGGCGCACCCAGTCGTCGGAGACCTCGCCGCTGCGGGTCGACAGGTCGCTGCCGACGCGCGAGAGCTCGGCGCCCGCCCGGGAAGCACGGTCCGACAGGGCCGCAGCGGCCCCGGAGCTGAGCCCCGTCAGCCCAGCAGCAAGGCTGGCCGCGCGTTCCCTGGCCTTCGCAGGGTCCGGCGCCGACGAGCCGGTGAACCGGTCGGCGACCGCGGTGCTGGCGTCGCCGACCTTCGTCTGCACGTCACCGGCGAACCCGGTGACGCTCTCGCCCACCCCGCCGGCGAGCTGGGTGACCCGATCGCTCGCGTCGCCGATCGAGGCCACTGCGGACTCGGCGGCGCGACGGCCGCGCCACCCCAGCGACGGCTTGCCGGCCGTGTCGGCGCTGGCGATCAGCAGCCCGCCGAGCAGGCCGATGTTCTTGAAGAAGTGGGTCTGCTGCTGGCTGCGGACAGCGGGATCGGTCTCCTCCCAGAAGCGGTGTGCGGCCAGCGTCGTCGGGATCAGCGACGCCGCCAGCGCGGTGGACGCGAGCCGCGGGGCCTTGCCCAGCGCGAGCATCGTGCCGGCCGCGATCTTCACCGCAGCGTCGATCTTGACGAGGGTCTCGTCGCTCGGGCGCCCGTCCACGGGCGCGATGTCGACGGCCTTGTCGACCGCCGGCGACATCGCGTCCAGGACGGGCCGGGCGGCCTGGACGTGACCTTCCGGGCTACGCAGTGCGTCGATGCCACCGGAGATGAAGATCGCCGCCAGCATGGGTCGTGCAACACGTCGCAAGAGCATGCGGAATGCGTTCCCCGCGCTGCAGGTCACCAAACCCTTGATCGATCAATGCGGCATGGGATCATGCGATCGTGGCGGGCACAGCAGCAGGTGGCAGGACGGCGATCGGGCTGGACGTCGGCGGTACGAAGATCGCCGGCGCGGTGGTCGACGAACGCGGGACGATCCTCAAGGAGCTCACCGAACCGACGCCTGCGGAATCCGACGCCGAGGCCGTCACCGCGGTGCTGCAGCGGCTGATCGAGCAGCTGCGTTCGGCCCACGACGACGTCGCCGCGATCGGGGTCGGGGCGGCCGGCATCGTGCGCTGGCCCGAGGGCGTGATGCTGTGGGCACCCAACAACGCCTACCGCGACTGGCCGGTGCGCGCGCAGCTGGAGGAGTTCTCCGGCCTGCCCGTCTGCGTCGACAACGACGCCAACGTGGCCGCACTGGCCGAGGCCCGGCTCGGCGAGCCCTACCCGAACATGGTGCTGGTCACCGTGGGCACGGGCATCGGCGGCGGGCTCGTCTTCGACAACCGGATCTACCGCGGCCCCACCGGCATGGGCGCCGAGCTCGGCCACATCATCCTCAACCCGGACGGGCCCAAGTGCGGCTGCGGCAACCACGGCTGCTTCGAGGCCTACGCGTCGGGCACCGCACTGGGCCGGATGGCTCGCGAGGCCGCCGAGGACGATCCCGACGGGCTCATCGCCCGGCTCGGCCGGGAGAACGGCGGCGTGGACGGGCACGCCGTGGTGCAGGCCGTCCAGCAGGGCGACGAGACGGCGAAGGCCGTGTTCGGGCGGCTCGGTCGCTGGCTCGGCGTGGGCATCGCGTCGCTGGCCAACATCTTCGAGGTGGACGCGGTGGTGGTCGGCGGCGGCCTGGTCGAGACCGGCGAGCTGTTGCTGGGCCCGGCCCGGATCGCGGCCCGCGAGTACGCGTACGCACCGACGGCCCGCGGGGTCGCCCCGATCGTGCCCGCGAGCTTCGGCGGAGCGGCCGGGATGATCGGCGCGGCGCTGCTCGCGCTCGACCACACCTGATCGATCCACCCCCGACCCGGGGATCTCAGTAGGGTGAGACGGGTGTCACTCGTACTTGGCCCGGTCCTGCGGCACGTCGGCGAGACCACAGCGCAGGTGTGGGTGCAGACGAGCGCTGCCGCCACCGTGGCTGTGCTCGGCGCGTCGGCGCGCACGTTCGAGATCGCCGGCCACCACTTCGCGATCGTGCCGGTCACGGGCCTGCCGCCCGACACCCGCACGCCGTACACCGTGGAGCTCGACGGCGAGCAGGTGTGGCCGCTGCCGACGAGCCCGTTCCCGCAGAGCGTGATCCCGACGCGCGGGCCGGCCACGGCGGGCCGCGCACAGCTGGTCTTCGGCTCGTGCCGCTACGCGAAGGTGGCCGAGCCGCGGCTGTCCCGGCAGCTGGGCATCGACGCGCTCGACGCGTTCTCCGCGCGCATGGCCGGCGGACCGGTGGACGAGTGGCCGGAGGCGTTGCTGCTGCTCGGCGACCAGGTCTACGCGGACGAGCTGACCCCGCAGCACCGCCGCCGGATCGCGGCCCGCGGCGACCGCCATCCCGACTGGCCCGACGACGAGATCGTCGGCTTCGACGAGTACGTGGGCCTGTACGCCGACGCCTGGACCGACCCGGAGATCCGCTGGATCATGTCGACGGTCCCCACCGCGATGATCTTCGACGACCACGACGTGCGTGACGACTGGAACACCTCGGCCGCCTGGCGTGACGAGATGCGCGCGACCCCGTGGTGGCACACCCGGATCCGCTCGGCGCTGGTGTCGTACTGGGTGTTCCAGCACCTGGGCAACCTCGCCCCCGACCAGCTGGCCGCCGACCGCGACTGGCAGCGGGTGCGCGACCACGACGGCGACGCGTGGCCGGTGCTGGAGGCGATGGCCGACCGGGCCGACGCCGAGACCGACGGCGCGAAGGGCGTTCGGTTCAGCTTCCGCTGGGACGTGGGCCGCACGCGCATCGTGATGATCGACTCGCGGAACGGGCGGATCCTCGACGACGGCCAGCACCTGATGCTCGGCGACGGCGAGTTCGAGTGGATCGAGGAGCAGGTCACCGCGGCCGGAGACGTCGACCACGTGGTGCTGGGCACGTCGCTGCCGTGGCTGCTGCCGCACGCGATCGGCGAGCTGCAGACAGTCAACGAGATCGCGGCGACGAAGCCGGGGCGGCGCGGCCGGCTGGCCGAGCAGGTCCGGCAGGCCGCCGACCTGGAGCACTGGGCGGCGTTCCGTGAGTCGTTCGACCGGCTCACCGCTCTGATCGCCCGGGCGGCGTCCGGCCCGGCGGCCTCGGTGACGGTCCTCTCCGGCGACGTCCACCACAGCTACGCCGCGCGCGCCGAGCTCGCCGCCGCCGAGCCCGGCGCCGCGCCCGTCCACCAGCTCGTGTGCTCGCCGGTGCACAACAAGCTCGACTGGTTCGTGCCGCCCGGGTTCCGCGCGGCCTGGTCCCGGGTGGCCACCCGGCTCACCGACTCGTGGGCGAGCCGGGCCGGTGCCCCGCCCAAGCAGGTGACCTGGAAGAAGGTCGCCGGCCCGTTCTTCGGCAACACCATCGCCACCCTCCGCCTGGACGGCCGCAGCGCCGTCGCCGTGTTCGAACAACCCGTCAGCGCCGCCTCACTCGCTGAACGCTCCCGATTGGAGCTCGCCCCGTGACCGTCACCGACCCGGGTCCCATCGCCGGCAACACCGTGGTGCTGCGACCGACGACCGCCGACCACATCCGCCTGTTCCTGGAGATCCTGCGCCACCCGGAGATCTCCGCGTGGTGGGGCGGCTACGACCTGGAACGCGTGCGCCGCGAGCTGCTCGGCCCGCACTGCTACGCGATCGAGCTGGCGGGCGAGGTCGCCGGGCTGATCCTCTACCGGGAGGAGACCGACCCCGACCACCGGCACGCCGCCCTGGACCTCGCTCTGCACCCGGACTTCCAGAGCCAGGGCCTGGGCAGCGACGCGTTGCGCGCACTCGCCAGGTTCCTCTTCGCGAACGGGCACCACCGCGTCACCATCGACCCGGCGGCCACCAACACCCGTGCCGTGCGCAGCTGTGCCCGGGCCGGGTTCCAGCAGGTCGGGGTGATGCGTGCCTACGAGCGTGGGGCGGACGGGAGCTGGCACGACGGCGTGCTCATGGACCTGGTGGTCGAGGACCTGATCTGAGCACGGCGCTCAGAGCGCGATGGGGGGTAACGCAGCCGGGCGTCGACGACATGCCTCGGGGGCGGTCGGCGCCGGCGATCAAGGGCAAATGGTCGCTGTTCGATCTTGGTCAGCGACCTTTTGCCCTTGATCATCGCAACGCTGGGCCGAACTCCATGACGGGCGCGAGCGCCGCGCCTACTCCCCCGATGGCACGGCGAGCGCGGCGAGCCCGCCCACGAGCAGCTCCAGCCCGAACCGGAAGCGCTCGAGCTCGTCGCCGGTGGTGAGGTGGTCGGCGAGTGCCGCGGTGACGGGGAACCGGTCGGCGGGCAGGCCCGCGAAGTACTCCTGGTAGCGCCGGTAGAAGGCCGGGTCCTTGGCGGCGTCCTCTCGGGTGGCGTCCTCGACGGCCCGGAACGTGACGAAGCCGCCGACCACGTCGACCGCCCACGCCACGGCGTGGTCGGGCACGCCGCCGGCACGCAGCAGCGCCATCGTCAGGTCCGACAGGCGCATCGAATTCGGCCCGACGGGGATGTGGCCGATGGCGAACCGGGCGATGTCGCCGTAGCGCAGCATCGTCGCGTGCGAGTCGACCCACAGCTGGGTGAGCTGCTCGCGCCAGCGCTCCGGGTCCGGCTCGGGGAGCGGGATCTCGCCGGCTACCTCGTCGAACAGCAGCTCCAGCAGCTCGTCCTTGTGCGCGACGTGGGCGTAGAGCGATGCCGGCCCGGTGTCGAGCTCGGTGGCGATCCGACGCATCGACAGGGCGTCGAGGCCTTCCTTGCGCACGACCCGCAACCCGGCCTCGATGATCGCGGCCCGGGAGAGGCCATGTCGGCGCATCGGCTTGCGAGGGGTCCACCAGGCGGGCTCGACGGGATCGTGGTCGGTCACTGTGCGAGGGTAACCCAAGACGAACGTCGTTCGCCAGCGAACGGCGTTTGACAGCGTCGACTCATCGGCGTAGAACATTGTTCGTCAACGAACGACGTTCTTCAGGAGCCGGGCATGACCAATACCTCCCCCGCCGTCACCGCGGCGCCCTCCGACGTCGCGAGCCCGTATCGGTGGCGCTGGCTCGCCCTCACCGCGATCCTCGGCGCCGAGGTCATGGATTTGCTCGACGCCACCGTCGTCGGCATCGCCGCCCCCTCGATCCGCGCCGACCTCGGCGGCGACGGCGCCACCATCCAGTGGATCGCCGCCGGCTACACGCTCGCGTTCGCCGTCGGGCTGATCACGGGCGGCCGCCTCGGCGACCTCTACGGGCGCCGCCGGATGTTCCTGCTCGGCCTCGGCGGGTTCGTCCTCGCCTCTGCCCTGTGCGGGTTCGCCGGCTCCCCGGAGATGCTCATCACCAGCCGCGTCCTGCAGGGCCTGTTCGGCGCACTGCTCATCCCGCAGGGCTTCGGGATCATGAAGTCGATGTTCTCGCCGGCCGACCTGCAGAAGGCCTTCGGCGCGTTCGGACCCGTCATGGGCCTGTCCGCCGTCGCCGGGCCGGTCGTGGCCGGCGCGCTGATCGCCTGGAACCCCGCGGGCGCCGATTGGCGCACCGTCTTCCTGATCAACGTGCCACTCGGTCTCGCCGCGTTCGTGCTGGCCTGGAAGGTGCTGCCGGAGTCCCGCGCCGAGGGCAGCCCGCGGCCGGACCCGCTCGGGTTCCTGCTCGTCAGCGTCGGGTTGTCGCTGCTGATCTTTCCGCTCGTCGAGGGTCGCGAGCTGGGCTGGCCCGGCTGGACGATCGCCATGATGGTCGCGTCGGTGCCGGTGCTCGCAGTGTTCGGGCTGCACCAGGTGCGCCGTTCGCGGTCCGGACGGGCGCCACTCGTCGAGCCGGCACTGTTCCGCATCCGCGCCTTCACCGGCGGCCTGGTGACCGGCCTCGGCCTCTTCGGCTCGCTCACCGGCCTCGCCTTCGCGCTCGGCCTGCACCTGCAGCTCACCCTCGGTTTCACGCCGCTGCAGGCCGGCCTCACCCAGGCGCCGTGGGCTCTCGGCATCGCGGTCGGCGCAGTGCTCGCCGGCGCGTGGCTCGGCCCCAAGCTCGGTCGGACCTGCATCCAGATCGGTGCGGCCATCACCGTCGCCGGCATCGTCGGCACGATCGGCACGCTCGTCCTGTCCGGCTCCGGCATGCCCGGCTGGGCGCTCGCCCCGGCCCTGCTCGTCACCGGCGTAGGCATCGGGCTGGCGATGACCCCGTTCTTCGACATCACCCTCGCCGGGATCGAGCTGGACATGGTCGGCTCGGCGTCCGGGGTGCTCAACGCCAACCAGCAGCTCGGCGCCACCGCCGGCATCGCGGTCCTCGGCACGGTGTTCTTCGGGCTGCTGGAGTCCGGCGACGCAGCAGGCGCCGTGACCACGGTCCTGTGGATCTCCGCCGGGATCATGGCCGCGACGGGCGTCCTCGCCTACGTGCTGCCGAAGCGGGCGCGCGCGGAAGAGGCGGCCTATAGGCCAGCCCGAGCACCCGGATCGCGTTCTCCTTGAGGATCAACGGTCGGACCTCGTCCTTGAGATCCAGTGCAGCGAAGTCGGTGAGCCAGCGGTCCGGCGTGAGCACCGGGAAGTCCGAGCCGAACAGCACTTTCCGCCGCAGCAACGAGTTCGCCGCCCGGACGAGCTGCGGCGGGAAGTACTTCGGCGACCAGCCCGAGAGATCGATGTAGACGTTGGCCTTGTGCGTGGCGATGGAGATGGCCTCGTCCTGCCACGGCACGGACGGGTGGGCGAGCACGATGGTCAGATCGGGGAAGTCGGCGGCCACGTCGTCGAGCAGCATCGGGTTCGAGTAGCGCAGCTTGATGCCGCGCCCGCCGGGGAGGCCGGCGCCGATGCCGGTCTGGCCGGTGTGGAACAGCGCCGGCACGCCCAGCTCGGCGATGGCCTCGTAGAGGGGGTAGTACTGCGGGTCGTTCGGCTCGAACACCTGCAGGCTCGGGTGGAACTTGAACCCGCGCACGCCGTGCTCGGTCACGAGCCGCCGGGCCCGCGCGACGGCGGCCTTGCCGGCCCGCGGATCGACCGAGCCGAACGGGATGAGCACGTCGTCGTGCTCGGCGGCGGCATCCGCGATCTCTTCACTGGACAACGGCGGATGCCCCGTCCCAGCAGGCGCATCGACCGTGAAGATGACGGCAGCCAGGTTGCGTTCACGGTAGTGCGAAGCGATCGACGCGACGGTCGGGGTGCGGTCCTGGCCGGCGTGGAAGTACTTCTCCGACGCGTCGAGCAGCTCCTGGTCGAGCGCGGTGCAGCCGTGCCCGTCCTGCTCGACGTGCGTGTGCACGTCGATGGCGGTGATGGCATCGAGATCGAGGGGCATTGCGGTTCCCTACGGCAGATCGTGGCGCGCCTTGGCGGCGAGCAGCTGGTCGATGACGGCGTCGCGGGCGTCGACGAGGTCGGCCGGATCGTGCCCGGCCAGGGCATCGTCCACCCCGGCGACGAGGGTGGCGGACAGTTCGGGCGAGAGATGGACCTGCCCGAGATCGCGCCACCAGCGTTCGGCGGGCGGCCCGAGGTGTTCCAGCACGTGCGCGAGCCCGCCCGGGCCGCCGGACAGGTGCTGGGTGGCGAACGGGCCGAGCACGGCCCAGCGCAGCCCTGGGCCCTGCGAGATCGCGGTGTCGATGTCGGCGACGCTCGCGATCCCGCGTTCCACCAGCGAGTACGCCTCCTGCCACAGCGCGGCCTGCAGGCGGTTGGCGACGTGGCCGGGCAGCTCCTGGCGCAGCCGGATCGGCCGCTTGCCCACCGCCGTGTAGAAGTCCATCGCCGCCTCGACGGCCGCGTCGGAGGTCCGCTCCCCCGGCACCACCTCGACCAGCGGCACCACGTGCGGCGGGTTGAACGGGTGCCCGACGAGCACCCGCTCGGGATGCTCCGCCGCACCGC
>Ga0307513_10011033_pt1 | contig 11270 bp, 10 predicted proteins | sample 15_EM_MG_FD_202174 | JGI IMG/M metagenome (GOLD analysis project Ga0307513, IMG submission 202174) | Populus trichocarpa ectomycorrhiza microbial communities from riparian zone in the Pacific Northwest, United States - 15_EM | ecosystem: Host-associated > Plants > Roots > Unclassified | place... | reverse complement strand
GGCCGTGCGCATCGCCAGGATGCCGAGTTCGTCGCTGATCAGTCGCCGGCTCACATCGACCCGGTTGCTGCTGTGCGCATCACCGAGCTATCTGCGCGAGCGCGGCAACCCCGCGCACCCGGCGGAGCTGGCGGCCCACGACGTGGTGTCGTACAGCCTGCTGGCCACCGGCGAAAGCTGGGAGTTCGAGGGCCCCGACGGACCGGTCGTCGCCCGCGTCAATGCACGGCTCCGCACCAACAGCGGCGAGACCTGTTGCGCGGCTGCCGTCCGGCACCAGGGCCTCGTGCTGCAACCATCGTTCCTGGTCGCACCGTGGCTGCAGTCCGGTGAATTGGTCGAAGTGCTGCCGCAGTTCCGCGCGATCGAGCTCGGGATCTACGCGGTCTATCCTTCGCGCCGCCACGTCACGGCCAAGGTCCGGCTGATGATCGACTTCCTGGTGGCGTCCTTCCGAACCCGGGCTTGGCCCCCTGCAATTGACCGTTCAGCGCGTCGGACGGTGACAGACCCAGACGTTGGGCCGCGGAACGGAATCCGGCGCTCTCGCAGACGGCGATGAAGACGGCGATGAAGGCGGCGATGAAGACGGCGAGGTCGTCGAGCGAAGGGTCGCGATTGTTCTCCTATGAGGATCAGTCCACGTGCGGTAGTCCTTCCAGGTCCGCGCCGAACGCTGGGCACGGCCTAATCGTCGCGGGCATCAGCCCTGCCCACGGAAGTCCAGCTCGCGCAACAGGCGCGCCGCCTCGCGCGTCAGCCGCGTCGCCGGCCGGGCCAGCGGCACGGCCAGCACCAGTGCGTTCCAGATCGTCGGCGGGCCGATCGGCGCGTGCGGCAGCGATTCTCCGCCCGGGCTGGCCGCCAGTGCGCTTTCGGGCAGGATCGTGCAGCCGATGCCTTTGGCCACCAGCGCCAGCACGGTCTGCACCGCGCCGACCTCGGCCAGCACCTGCAGTTCGATGTGCCGCGGGCGGAGTGCGGCGTCGACGCGGCTGCGGATGGCATTCGGCGCGCTCGGCAGGACCATCGGGTAGCCGGCCAGCGCCGGCAGCGCCACCCGGGCCGGCAGCCGGCTGCCGGCGGGCGCCACCAGCAGCAGCCGCTCGCGCATCAGCGGCTGGTACCTGAGCTGCACCGAGGCCGGTGGGTCGAACAGCAGCGCCAGGTCCAGCCGGCCGGCGATCAGCGATTCGCGCAGCGCCACGCTCAAGCCTTCGAGCACGGTGATCACGGCGCGCGGAAAGCGCTCGCGAAAACGCTGGATCAGCGGCAGGCTCAAGGTCAGCGCGACCCGCGGCGGCAGCCCGACGACGACCCGCCCGGCCGGGCTGGCACTCATCTCGCGCAGTTCGTTGTGCGCCAGCCGGGCGCTGGCGAGCATCGCGCGCGCATGCACCAGCAAGGCCGTGCCGGCTTCGGTGGCGACCGCGCCGCGGCCGGTGCGCACCAGCAGCCGCTGGCCGAGTTCGCCTTCGAGCAGCGCCACCTGGCGGCTCAGGCTCGGCTGCGCCAGGTTCAGCGCGACCGCCGCGCGGCTGAAGCTGCCGGCGTCGACGACGCCGACGAAGTATTCGAGCTGGCGAAGCTGCATAGCCGTCGAGCATAGCTGCTATGTGCAACGTGGCCTTACGCCGCGGACGACCGGCAACCAGACTCGGCGCATGGCTCTGACCCTTCCCGCCGGCGCGTGCAATGCGCACTGCCATGTCTTCGGCCCGCGCGAGCGCTTCCCGTACGCGGCCGATGCCGCCTTCATTCCCGCTGCCGACGCGCCGAAGGAAGACCTGTTCGCACTGAACGACCGCCTCGGCCTGCAGCGCTGCGTGGTCGTGCAGTCGACCTGCCACGGCTTCGACAACCGCGTGAGCGAAGATGCGCTGGCCGCGCGCCCGGCCAGCTACCGCGGCGTGGCGCTGCTGCCGGCCGACGTCGCCGCGCACGAGCTGCAGCGGCTCGATGGCGCCGGGTTTCGCGGCGTGCGTTTCAACTTCATGGGCCACCTCGGCCGGCGGACGCCGATCGACGAGGTGATGGCGCTGGCGGCACGGCTCGAACCGCTCGGCTGGCATCTGCAGATCCACGGCGAGCCGAGCCTGCTGAGCGAGCTGGCGCCGGCGCTGCGCCGCTCGCCGGTGCCGGTGGTCATCGACCACATCGGCCGCGTCGACGCCGGCCTCGGCCTGCAGCAGCCCGACTTCCAGGCCTTGCTCGGGCTGCTGCGCGACCCGCGTTTCTGGGTCAAGCTCAGCGGCATCGACCGCATCACGCGCAGCGGGCCGCCGTACGCCGATGCGCTGCCGTTGGCCGCCGCGCTGGTCGCCGAGTTCGGCAACCGCGTGCTGTGGGGCAACGACTGGCCGCACCCGAACCACGCCGGGCCGCTGCCCGACGAGCAGCAGCTCGTCGAGCTGATCGAGCGTTTTGCGCCGACGGCCGGGCAGCGCCAGCGGTTGCTGGTCGACAACCCGCAGCGCCTCTATCGTTTCGGGGATCTCGCCTGATGCGCCGATTCGAGGACAAGGTGGCCATCGTCACCGGCGCCGGCTGCGTCGGCGCCGGCTGGGGCAACGGGCGCGCGATCGCGGTTCGCCTGGCCGAAGAGGGCGCGTTGGTGCTGGCGGTCGACCGCGACCTCGAACGCCTCGAAGAGACGTTGGCCCGTGCGGGCCCAGCGCGTTCGGCCATCAAGCCCTGGGTGGCCGACGTGACGCGCAGCGACAGCGTCGCCGCGATGGCCGCGGCCTGTGTCGAGGCTTTCGGCACGATCGACATCCTCGTCAATAACGTCGGCGGCTCGGCAGCGGGCGGCCCGGTCGAGCTCGACGAGGCGGTCTGGGACTCGCAGGTCGACAGCAACCTGAAGAGCGTGTTCCTCGGCTGCAAACACGTGTTGCCGACGATGCTGGCCCGGCGCGCCGGGGCGATCGTCAACATCGCATCGACCTCGGGGCTGCGCTGGACCGGCAGCGCGCAGGTCGCCTATGCGGCCACCAAGGCCGGCGTCATCCAGCTCTCGCGGGTGGTCGCGGTGCAGCACGCGGCGCAGGGTGTGCGCGTCAACTGCGTCGTGCCGGGGCAACTCCACACGCCGATGGTCGAGGCGCGGCTGGCGACGCAGCGCGCCGGTGGCGATGCGAATGCGCTGCTCGCCCAGCGGCAGAAGCGCATCCCGCTCGGCTTCATGGGCGACGGGCGCGACACAGCCAGCGCCGTGTTGTTCCTGGCCAGCGACGAGGCCCGCTTCATCACCGGCACCGAAATCATCGTCGACGGCGGCATGACCGTGCGCTGCGACTGAAGTCCTATCCCAACAAGCCGGAGATGAACCGCATGAACAAACGCCTGCTCGGAATCACGATCGCCACGCTGTGGCTGGCCGCCGGCGCCGCCTGGGCGCAGCCGAAGCCGATCCGCATCGTCGTCTCGTTCACCGCCGGCGGGCCGGTCGACAGCGTTGCGCGGGCGCTGGCCGAACAGCTCGGCAAAGAACTCGGCCGCACCGTCGTCATCGACAACAAGCCGGGTGCGAACGGCGCCATCGGCGCGGTCGACGTGATGCGCGCCGAACCTGACGGCAGCACCTTGTGGATCACCAGCGTCGGCGCGGCGGCGATCAACCCAGCGCTCTACGAGAAGCTGCCGTACGACATGCAGCGCGACTTCGTGCCGCTGTCGCTGGTGGTCAACAACGTCGAGTTGCTGGTCGTCAACGCCAACGATCCGGCCAAGGACGCGGCCGATTTCATTGCGGCGACGAAGGCGCGCAAGGAGGCCACCGCGATGGCTTCGTCGGGCATCGGCAGCATCCCGCACCTGGCGATCGAGCAGTTCGCCGATGCCGCCGGCGCGCGCTTCCTGCACATCCCGTACAAGGGTGCGGCGCCGGCGATCACCGACCTGATGGGCGGCCAGGTCAGCGCCTTCTTCGGCGACGTGCCGGGCCTGATCGGCCATGTCCAGGGCGGCAAGCTGAAGGCGCTGGGCATCGCGTCGCCGAAGCGGCACCCGGCCTTGCCCGACGTGAAGACGCTCGAAGAGCAGGGCATCAAGGGCGTCGACACCAACAACTGGTACGCGCTGTTCGCACCCGCGAAGACGCCGCCGGCGACGATCGACGCGCTCAACAAGGCGGTACGCAACGCGCTCGCCAACCCGGGGCTGCGCGACAAGCTGCTGAAGTCCGGCGCCGAGCCGGCTGCATCGACGCCGAAGGAGCTGGCCTTGCTGCTCAAGCAGGACACCGACAAGTGGGCGGCGCTGATCCGGGCCAAGAACATCAAGGCCGAATGATGGCCATGGCCGACAACGACATTCGTGTGCCCTTGGTCGAACCCGGCACGAAGCCCGAACTGGCGGCTATCGAAAGCCGCATCCTGGCCGAGCGCGGGCGCGTCTCGCTGCTGTACCAGGCGCTGCTGAACAGCCCGCCGATAGCGGCCGGCTGGGAACGTTTGCTGACCGCCGTGCGCAACCAGACTGCCGTGCCGGCCGACCTGCGCGAATTGATGATCCTGCGCGTGGCGGTGCTCAACGGCGCGGCCTTCGAGTTCGACGCGCATGTGCCGCACGCTGAGCAGGCCGGCGTCGGCGCCGCGAAGATCGCGGCCTTGCGTAGCGTGGTGTTGCCCGAAGGGGCGGAAGCCTTCGCGCCGATCGAACGGCTGCTGCTGGAGGTGACCGATGCGATGACGCGGGACGTGCGGGTGCCCGACGCGCTGATGGCCCGGCTGCAGCAGCACTTCGACGCGCGCGGCATCGTCGAAGTGGTGGCGACGGTGGCCGCCTACAACATGGTGTCGCGCCTGCTGGTGGCGCTGAACATCGGCCACGGGCAAGGGTGATCGCGATGCAAGACCTCTGGCTGCTGAAACTCACCGGCTCGATCGAGGCTTGCGAAGAACGACTGGCCCCGTTGCGCCGCGGCGGTGCGGCGCTGCAGGCCTGGCACGCGCTCAGCGGCGAACTGAGCTACGTCTACCTGGCCGGCGAGCTGCCGGCGATCGAAGCCGCTGCACCCGGCACGCAATGGCGGCGGCTGATCGGCCGGCTCGACCTGCCCGGCGCTTCCGCGCGACAGGCGCCGGCCTTCCACTACGTCGTCGAGACCGACGTGCTGCCCGCGCACGAAACCGACTTCATCGCTTGGTACGACACCGAGCACCTGCCGGGCCTGGCTGCCGTGCCGGGCACCGTGCGCGCGGCGCACTTCGTCTGCACCGCCGGCTCGCCGCGCTACCACGCGTGCTACGACCTCGTCACGCCGGAAACGCTGGGCTGCGAGCCGTGGCTGGCGGTGCGCAACAGCGCCTGGAGCTCACGCGTTCGGCCGACCTTCCGGAATACGCAGCGGACGATGTTTCGGCGGGCCTGACGGGCGGACGGCGGGGCCGAGGGCCGAGATTCGATTCGAAGTCGGGCTGCGCACCCCCGTTTTCCGGGGTCTCGCACCGATCGGAGCGGGGGCTACTCATTCCGGGCGTTACGATTGCCGAGGGGAGTACCAACACGATGAGCAACCGGCTTCCGCGCCGATCCGCGGTCTGCGTTTTGGCTGGGCTGGCCATGGTCCTGGCGGGCTGCAACGACGAAGCCGCGGGCGATTCGCCGGTGGAGTCGACGCCACCGAGTGTGTCGGTCGCCCCGAGCGCTCCGGCGACGCCCAGCGCACCGGCCAGCCCGAGCGTTCCCGGCACGTCCAGTGCCGCGCCGGTTTCCGCCACGGTGCCCGAATACAAGGCGCTGCGGGCCAGCACCGGCCCGCTGGTTGGCGGGGCGGCGCCCGATGCCGCGGCACTGGCGGCAATGGCAGCCGACAACCGCGACTGGGCGGTCGCCCAGTTGCTTCCGGACGTGGGCGATGTGAACTACAACCCGGCCGTGATTCCCGCGCTGACCTACGCGGTGCTGCGCAGCCTGGGCGCGGCCGCCGACGGCGACAGCCTGGCGCAGATCAACAGCCATTTCGACCTCGCCACGCCGCCCTACCTGGCAGCCCGGCAAACCGGCCGCGTGGCCGCTCAGTGGTGGGCCGAACGCGGGCAGCGGCTGCGCACGGAGTTCCTGTCGGCAACCGATGCGCTCGGCCCTTGGCCACGACTGGCGGCATGGTCGGCCGAAGAAGCCGGCTTTGCCGACGGCAGCGCAAGGAGCGATGCGACGCTGGCGCAAGCACTCTCCGCGGCGAGCTCCGGCTTGTCGGTGGGTGCGTTCGGCGACACGACCCATATCCGGTTGTTGGCCGCGCATTCGTTGAGCGCCAACACCGGTTGGAGCGCAGTGATTCCCTTCGAAGGCATCTTCGAGCGAAGCCCCGAGGATCTGCTGCGTTTGCCATTGCTGCGCTTGACCGCCGGCGTCACGCGCCACAGCGGCGCCGATTTCACCGCCGACCTGCTGCACGCCGGTGACCTGCGCCTGATGACGTTGCGTCCGGCGGCTGGAAGCTTGCAAGCCTTCGCCGCCGGCCGGCTCGGGCCCGCGCTGGCCGAAGCGATCGACGCGCTGCTGGCCGACGGTGCCGCACCGGCGGCCGGCGAGATGCTGCTGCCGCTGGGCAACATCGGCTTGACGCTGCATGCCGACGCGCCGCTGCGGCGCGCCGGCGTGAGCCAGGTCTTCGACGAGGTCAATGCCAATCTGCGCGGGCTGGACGGCGTTGGCGGCACCTATGCGCAGGCGGTGTCGCCGACAGCCACGCTGCGCATCGCCGACGGGCTGACGCTGCAGGCGGCGCACGCGTTGGCGTTCACGTTCAGCCCGCGCAATGTGAATGGTCCGTCTTATGGCAGTGTCGGCTTTTCGACCTTCTTCCCCGATATGAGCTTCAACTTCGGCACCTGCGTCTGGCCAACCCCCGACTTGCGCAGCTTCTTCGCGGTGATTCTGGACGCCCAGCGCTGGGTGGTGTCGGTGGCGGCAATCCAGTCCTTGCCGGGCACTCCGGTGACGCCGATCTGCAGCTTTTGAGCCAACAGTTCCCGAATGGTGGCTCGGCGGGAATGGCGCCACGTCGCGCGCCGCGGTCGTGGTCGCGGCGGCAGCTGGTGAAGGCATGTGTTCCTGTGCTACAGTCACAGACCCCGTTTGGGCGGCAAAGGCAAAGCTCGGAGCAAGAATGTTCGTGTTCCGTTGCCGGAAACGCGCATCGATGCGGGATTTCCGGTGGTGACTTGCTTGCCAACCGGCAATGAAGTCGGGCTGCACTTGTCGGAGCGATCCGCGAACGCAGCCACCGCAAGGAGTGGTAGTTCAGTTGGTTAGAATACCGGCCTGTCACGCCGGGGGTCGCGGGTTCGAGTCCCGTCCACTCCGCCAATAAAATCAACGGGTTAGCGCTGAAAGGTGCTAGCCCGTTTCGTCTTGTGAAGTCCTCAGGGGTAGACCAAGGGTATGCGTCTGGCCATGGCATCTTGAGTTGAGCCACATGCCGCCCGAGCATCGCACCCATGGCGAACCTGGTGGAGGCGATGTGCACTGCGGCGATGGCGTTGGCAGCGGTAGCTGTCTCTCGGTCATCGCGCTCCAACGATTCGCCGTTGGCCGGGTCCCGTCTGGCGCTCGACGCGAGCGAGAGTGTGCTTTCCACACGTTGCCGACGCTCGCCAAGACGCGACAGGACTCACCTTGCGGGTCGTGAGCGGCTGTTCGCGACGGTCCGCTCTCAACTCGCCCGAGGAAGCAGATGCCGCGACCGATCCTTCGGCGCTCCGAAGCGGCTGCTGGGTGCCGTGCGGCTTCGGCGTCGGCTCGGCTACAGAGAGAACTTTGGCGTGCGCGTCTCGGGCCTCAGCCCCAAAGCAATCGATGGCGCCGCATTGCCTCGCCCCTGCTCGGACCGCGCTGCATCGTCGCAGGTCACCAGCTTTGGTGACTCCTTCAAGGTCCTTCAAGGCGAGCCTGAAATGATCAGCGACTTCACCGCCCTTTTGCCACGCTTCTCAGCGTCGGCCGGTTAGAAGGCGGGCCTCGGGCCTTACCGAGTTCGCCGCCGCGGCTCTTCCACTTGATCGCAGCGAGCGTTGTTGCGAGACGCCCAGTCTTGATCCTGAGGGGTAAACCAAAGGGGTAAACCGAATCGCGGCTCGACGTGAATTCGGGCGAACGTCCGTGAACTGGAAGCTGTCTCAAGTCATTGATCGCACCGTGATGAAGCAGTTCACGCCGCCGGGTGACCAGCGTGAACGATCCGAAGCGAATGTTGTGTGCCTCGTCCATCGGCTACGTCGCTGTCAACCGGGCTCGCGCGGTGTGTCCCCCAAGGTCGGTTTCATCACAATTCATCCTGATTAGGCACCAACCTCAGCCTTCATAGGTAGCTCACGCTATGAGCCACTCGCCACAGATGATGGTCGCACTGCCTCACCCGGAGATGCACCATGGCGATGAACCGTGTTCAGTTTCAACCTGGCCTTTCGATGCCTGAGTTCATGGCTCAGTACGGCACTGACGAACAGTGCGAAGACGCCGTTTGCGCCTCGCGCTGGCCTGACGGCTTTGCATGCCTGGGATGCAGCTGCAGCGTCAACTAGTCGTTCCGCCGCGAGGGGCGGCTGTACTTCCAGTGCTCTTCCTGCCGCCACCAGTGGAGTGTGATCAGTGGCACCATCTTCGAGGCCACCAAGCTGCCGCTGCGGCTGTGGTTCCTGGCCATGCACCTGCTGACTCAGTCCAAGAACAACGTGGCGGCGTTGGAATTGATGCGGCACCTGGGCGTCAGCTATCGCAGCGCCTGGCTGATGAAGCACAAGTTGATGGAGGTGATGTACTTGCGCGAACGCCCCCGCAAGCTCACTGGCAGGGTCGAAATCGACGATGCGTACCTCGGTGGCGAGCGCGCGGGCGGTAAGCCCGGCCGTGGCTCGGAGAACAAGGTGCCCTTCGTCGCCGCGGTGCAGACCACCGAGAGCGGGCAGCCCCAGTTCATGTGCCTGTCACTGCAGCCGTTCACCAAGGAAGCGATGGAGACCTTCTTTGCCCGCTCCTTGATGCTGCCCCTGACCCTGGTCTCCGACGGCCTGGCGTGCTTCGAAACCGCCAGCGACAACGGTGCCCATCACGACCGGCACGTCACCGGCGGCGGCAAGCACAGCGTCAAGCTGCCGCAGTTCTGGGCCGTCAACACCGTGCTGGGAAACATCAAGATGGCGTTGACGGGGACCTACCACGCGTTCGACTTCCTGAAGTACGCTCACCGATATCTCGCTGAAGCCCAATACCGGTTCAACCGCCGCTTCAACTTGCGCTCGATCCTGCCGCGTCTATTGCGGGCCGCCTGCTTGACGAAACCGCAGTCGCGCCAGGTCATCCGGGCCGCTGAGGTTGGTGCCTAATCAGGCAATTCATTGCATTTCATCGGCGCGCCGATGACTGTTCACGGTGGCCTGCGGCATCGTTCGTGTGGCCGCTTCACAACCACCTGCATGACCCCGAGGAGCAACGTCTATGAACCTCCAACGTCGTCGGATCTTCTCAGTCGGGGCCGCTGTGGCCATCTCTTCTCTCGCTTCAAGGCAGCGCCAGCTGACGGGTACACGCTGCCGGCGACGACGACCAGCAACCTGCTGAACGGCGCGCTGTGCGAGGACTTGTCTTACGACTTCATTCGCGACAGCGCCCGGATAGCCAGCGTGTCGGTTCAGCCGCTCGTGCTCGAGGTCGGACCGGAGGCGTCGGCAAGGACGCTTGCGCAACTCATTGCGCAAGCGAAGGCCAATCCCGGAAAGCTGAATGTCGGGCACTCCGGCCGTGGAACCATCTCTCATCTTGCCGTCGAGGCGCTCAAGCAGAAGGCCGGCATCGACTTCTTGACGGTGCCCTATCGCGGGGCGGCTCCATTGCTGACCGACCTGCTCGGCGCGGGTCATCAAGGTCGCGGGCATCAGACCCTGAGAAGCACGCACGAGTCGCGAATGAACGATCTGCGCTCTGGACGAGCTTGAGAGAAGCTTGGGCACTTCCTGAGGACTCGCCGGCGCCATTCGGCGACGATGGATTCATGGCGGGCCGCCGGCTCGCAAGGAGATTGAAATGCCGTGCTTGTCCACCTGGTTTCGAGTTGCCCTGCTCGTCGCTGCCAGCGTCTTCGCGCATGCAGCAGGGGCCGCATTTCCCGAACGAACGATCCAGATCGTCGTGCCGTTCGCGCCAGGCTCTCCGCCGGATGTGCTGGCCCGGCTGCTGGCCGACGGATGGAAGCGCAGCGGCTTTGCCGATGCCGTCGTCGTCAACCAGCCTGGCGCAGGGGGCAGCATCGGCGTCGCGCAGGTCGCGAAGGCGGCTCCCGACGGCTACACGCTGGCCGTCGCTGGCGACGCCGCACTGGTGGTCAACCCAGCGCTGGTCCCGGAGCCGGCGCTGTCGCCGTTGAACGATCTGGCGCCGGTCTCTCAACTGGTCGTCACGCCGACCGTGCTGGTCGTGGGCAAGGACGTGCCGGTGCGCAGCGTGGCCGAGCTGGCGGCGCTGGCGCGCGCCCAACCGGGCCAGCTGAGCTTTGCCTCGGCCGGGGCCGGTACATCCTCGCGGCGAAACGGCGAGCTGCTGAAGCAGGCGGCGCGCCTCGATCTGCTGCACGTGCCCTACAAGGCCAGCCCCTTGCCCGACGTCGCCAGCGGGCGCGTCACGATGTTCTTTGCCAGCGCTGCCACCATCGCGCCGCTGGTCGCTGACGGGCGCCTGCGCACGCTGGCCGTCGCGGGCCCCGAGCGCCTGGTCCGTTGGCCCGATGTGCCCACGATGCCCGAAGCCGGATTCCCGCAGGTCAATTCGCTCGCCTGGTTCGGGCTCGTGGCGCCCGCCGGCACGCCCGCCGAACGGGTCGAGCGCCTGCGCGACGAAGCCGCGAAGGCCCTGCGGGACCCGGCGTCGGCTTCGCGGCTGGATGCACTCGGCGGATCGCTGGTGGTGTCGTCGCCGACGGAGTTCCGGGCGCTGATCGCGAGTGAGTTGCCACGATGGCGTGCGTTCGTGAAAGAGGTCGGCATTCAGGCCGACTGAAGGGAAGGGCTCGACCCGCCGCCCGGTGGCCGAAGGCGCTTCAGCGCTCGGGTAGCCCGGCTGCCTGCAGGTCGGCGAGAAAAGCCGTAGCCCAGGGTTCGACCCGCAATGCGGGTATGCGCAGGCGCAAGCGTTCGATGGTGCGGAACGCGGTGGTTCGCACCACCGAGAGGAAACGTGCCGCCTCTTGCTCGCGCCCCAGCCGGCGCGCCGCCACGGCGGCGGCCAGATAGCAGGTCGGAAAGTCCGGATTCGCGGCGATGCCGCGGGCG
>Ga0307513_10011032_pt1 | contig 11270 bp, 7 predicted proteins | sample 15_EM_MG_FD_202174 | JGI IMG/M metagenome (GOLD analysis project Ga0307513, IMG submission 202174) | Populus trichocarpa ectomycorrhiza microbial communities from riparian zone in the Pacific Northwest, United States - 15_EM | ecosystem: Host-associated > Plants > Roots > Unclassified | place... | reverse complement strand
AAGAAGAGGAAGGAGAAGAGCCACTGTTGCTCCGCCACCACGGACAGAACCGCCACCGCCAAAGAATAAACGGCGAAGAATAGTATAAACACGGGAGAGGGGCAGAGGCAGCAGGAGGAAGAAGAAGCAGCCCCTTGCAGCAGCCACCGTCTGCCACTGCAGCAACACCACCGGGGTTCCCAGCCACCGCCACCCCAGCTACAAGCCGCCACCATCCCAGCTCTTAGAGCGCCTCCATTACAGGTAACTCTCCGCTACCTCCTGCCTCTGTTTCGCATTTCTTTTCCTTGCATGCAGAACGTGCACTGTGCACGTTTCTGCAGGCAAGGAAAAATAATTATCGGTTACTGTGCATGAGCACAGTAAACAGCCCATGGTGACCACATGCCGGATCATCAGCCCAGCCCGCGCGGCTGGGCTGAGTCCAGCCCTGTAGCAGAGGCTCAGCCCGTATAGTTGGGCCAGGTCCGGCCCAGATCAAAATGGATAGGCCGGGTCCAACCCAGATCAATTTAAAAAAATAAAAAAAAATTCAAAAATCATTTTGGGAAAATTTATGATTTTCCCTTGCATTTTTCTACGTCATTTTGATTAATATCAGATTGTATTTTTATACCGTAAAAATACAAATCCGGTATTAAAATACCTAGTTTTCGTCAAAACATAAAAAAAGAAACATGTCTTTGTTTTCATGCATACGACCAAGTCTCTAAAAAGCAAAAAAAAAAAATCATATTGTATTTTCATACAACAAAGAAAACTTTAAAAAAATAAATTATTTTAGCATGCATTTTAGCTTTAATAACCAGTTTATTAAAGTCACAAGAACTTGGCCAATATTTCAAAAAAACACAAAAAAATATTTTGTTTTATTTTAATATCCGGGATTACGAATTTATACGTAAAACGTACTCCCGATATTAAAAATATAGTTTTTTTATTTGACGTTAGCACGGTTAAGTTTTTACCCGATAAGATAAGGATCTCCTTACCGAGAAGGACTTTTCTTAAACCATTGATAGACCCAAAATTAGAAAAACATGAAAAGACCTTAGTTTTTATCAGACAATAAAACAATGCCGCTTGTCTTAGGTAGGGCGTATTTGGGGTGCTAATACCTTCCCTTTACGCAACCAGTCTCCGTACTCGATCTCTAAGACCAATTAGGGTTCCTAGTGACCAAAATACTAGGTGGCGACTCTCATTCCATTTTTTCCACTGATAAAAGACAAGATTTCCTTGTCTCCCTATATTTTATAATTGCCAAGATAGACACTCTATACCTGATGAGGGTGGTGGGCGATCGCTGCGATGCCATACACATACGACAAGGTCAATGTGATACCATCTCATCCTAGTCTTTTAATGAATGATAGGATCATTTAATACAAGGCTCAAAGGTACATGGTCAATTGACTAAATAACCTCTAAAGGACAAGGCCTAATTTTAGACCATACCTTACTGGGCTGATAATAATTAATAGAGACAATTACTTCAAATCAAATATTAATTGATATTTAATATCCAAAAGACATGGTCTGATGATATATCATACCATCTTTAGGTTAATTATCAATTAATACAAACCGTAATACAAGAATCATTTTTATTATTGTCACACCCGGACATCGCGGCGACCAATTAAAAAAAATATCTCGATATAGAAAAAGAATAGATATCTGACATCTTGTTCTTTTAGGGGAAAAGGTCTTGTTCAAGGAGTCGCCACCTAGTATTATGGTCACTAGGAACCCTAACTGGTCAACAGAGATTCTATGGTACGGGACTGGTTACGTAAAAGGAAAGATATTATCACCCCTTAAGCGTCCTACCTAAGGCAGGCTGCATTGCTGGTTTTGTCTAAAATTGCTAAGAATTTGTTCTCATTTTTCCTTTTTTTATTCTTCCTTTCATGTTCCTGACTCTGGCGTCAGTGAAAAATTCCTACGAATATTTTCAACTCTAGCGTTGGTAAATATCACACAAATCCAAAAATACGATACTCCTGACTCTAGCGTCAGTGAATATTTTCGCGAAAAATGAATTTGAAGAAGAAATTTTCTATGTCATTTTTTTTTGTTTATCCTTTATTATTATTTGCCCTTTTTAGATGGAAGTAAAAAAAAAATTGCACGACATATTTGCATTTAACAGTAATAATTCACAGATTGAGCACATCTACAAAAAATACAAGCACAAAGAAAAAGAATCAAATAAAGTGTGAGGGGCCCACAAATAAATCAACGAAGACCCCTAAATATTTTTGGAATTTTCTGATATTGATAAGGGGCTCGTTTGGCCAAACGTCAAACTAGAATGGGCATAAAAATTATGGCCAAGGCATAAGGGTGTGTTTTGCCAAACACACCCTTAGCAAACACACTTATGGGTCGGATCTAGCCATGCGTGAAAGGTTCACGCATGCATGCAACAGTAACCAGCTAATTATTTTAGCAAGCAAGGAAGGAAACTTACCTAGACATGCGGCTGCTGGAGGTGAAGTCGAGAGAGACTGGGCTGAAAAAAAGGTTGAGGGGGGCGGCGGCTAGTATAGGGTTCGCCGCCCCCTTCTTTTTTTTATGTTTCTCTCTTTTAGGGTTTCTGATAATGGCCTCCTCTTGGGTCTCTTCTTTTAGGGTTTTTCTCTAATCGTCTCTCTCCCTTCTTTTTTTCATACCCTGAGATCTGTATTTATAGTGCTAGAGTCCCTTCGCGTGTGAGAAACCAAGTTTCAATCAAACTCATTCTCTTCTTTAAAGTTTGAATTTGATTAAGAATCAAATTTGAAAGCGGATAACTATCATTATCTTAAAGACAAGGATTATCTCGAAGATAAAGATTATCTTGAAGATAAAGATAGAATGACAAAAGCACATTCTAGTCCTTAATTTTCAAGGAAGTTGACAAATCACACTTTCATCGAAATAAATCTCTGATCTTTTAATTTTTCATTTTAAACCCTGTAAAAATTAAATTAAAAGCCAAAGGGTCAAAATTGGGTTATGACAGTTGCCCCCTCTTTATAATATTTACGATGCAAAGATATTGAAAAATTTCATTTTCTTTAGCTTTGTGTTGTAAATTTATAAAGAAAAGTAGATACGGAAAGAATTCTTTTTTTTTTTTAGAGTCTTGAAAACTTCGAAAATAGTAGAATGAGTTTTACAGAGAGAACCAGTTATTTGGAAGACGACCCATTTTTTTTTGTTTTTTTTTGTGTTTTTTTTTTTGAAATGGATCAAATTGTTTTGGGCAACCTACCCAATGATAAAAGAAACGCGAAGAATTTCGCTAGTGGTCTAATTGTTCCAGGCGACCTACCTAATGATTGAAAAATACGAGGATTTTTTTTTTGTGATGGTATATTGTAATGGGTTACCGGCCCAGATGGTCACATTGTAATGGGTTACCTGCCCAGTATAGGATGGTATATTGTAATGGGTTACCTGCCCAGTTGGTCACATTGTAATGGGTTACCTACCCAGTGGAAAAATACGAGGATTTTTCAGGATGGTACATTGTAATGGGTTACCTGCCCAGTTGGTCATATTGTAATGGGTTACCAGCCCATATGGTCACATTGTAATGGGTTACCGGCCCAGTTGGTCACATTGTAATGGGTTACCTGCCCAGTTGGTCACATTGTAATGGGTTACCTGGCCACCTGCCCAGTGGAAAAATACGAGGATTTTTTTTTAATAAGACATGATAGGGCTTGAAGGCGCATTATTCAATAGATGGAAGCTCGAAGGAAATGAGGGCTTGAAGGCGCACTCAAAAGAAGGTAGGATAGGAAATGCATTACCTTTGATGGTCGAGGGCTCGAAGGTGCGCTCGAATGGAGGTAGGATAGGAAATGCACTACCTTTGATGGTCGAGGGCTCGAAGGCGAGCTCGAAAAGAAATAAGACGAGGGCTCGAAGGCGCGCTCGAATTGAGGTAGGATAGGAAATGCACTACCTTTGATGGTCGAGGGCTCAAAGGCGCGCTCGAATGGAGATAAGACGAGGGCTCAAAGGCGCGCTCGAATGGAGATAAGACGAGGGCTCAAAGGCGCGCTCGAAAAGAGGTAGGATAGGAAATGCACTACCTTTGATGGTCGAGGGCTCGAAGGTGCGCTCGAAAAGAACTCAAAAGGAGGTAGGATAGGAGATGCACTACCTCAAGAGTGGAAACTGAAAGGTGGTGGAAAAATAGAGAGATTTTTCAGGTGGCCTAATTCTCATGGTCGGCCTGCCCAGGTTGAAAAATTCTCAAAAGTGAAAATTTTTCAAAAGCAATTTCAATGTTCGCCATTTCAAGTTGGCCTTCCGCTTGATGGATTTCGTTAGAATTTTCTCTAATAAAATTTACAAAACTCATTGTCCAACGTCTCAAAGTTTAAATGATATGCATGCATCTTTACCTGATTTGAAATATAGGCCCCCCATTTCTTTTTAGTCTTCTCGTTGCTTGATTGGTGAGATCTTACTATCTGATTTGAGTCATCTTTGTCATTTGGCTTTCTAGCCCACTCGAGTTAACCCATATAAGACTTTTTCCAGATTTGTTTGCACAACTCAGCATTTGTGGTACCCATCGTGACCCACATGCTTGCTAAAGATTTTCGGACTCGTCAAATAATTTGAGAGGATCATTCATTACCCCTTGTCTCACTGCTAAAAACATTCAGTGTCACTAGCTGAAAGGATCCAACTGTCTTTTGTAAACCAAAATGCCAACATGTCTTGTTGTAAGGGATGATAGATTTTCCTTAAACACAATGTTGCTTGTACTGGTCATTGCCCCCAAGTTTGCTATGTCACTGACTTAGATGAATAATGGTTTTAAGAGGCCATTCTCTCATTTGGTGAAGGAATATGTGTCTAGAATGAATCTTGAAATCTTGATCTTGCCTTTTGACAAAAAAAATTGTTTTGATATGAATTGAAAACAATTTGCTTTTGAAATCTTGCAACTCCTTGGTTATTATCTTTCTTGGAAAAGAGATTATTTGCTCTTGTGTTTGGCAATGAGGTCTTTGATGAAAATACATCATGAGATGACCTTTTGTTTCAAAGTGAAGGGCTTGAGCAAAAGCTCGAGGTTTTGTACGAGAAAAAACTTGTCTTGTTTTTTTTTTTTTGAACATTTATTTTTATCAATATGAATAATAATGAGTAGTTCATTCTTGATGTCATGAATCTTATGAAAAAAATATTCTTTGCATTTTGAGAGCATTGTTTATTGTTCTAGGTTTCTTGCTTGCTTGATTAGAAAGGACTTCTATAGGCAGGTAACGTAGCTGTGGTTTTTGGCTATGAAAGAAAAGGATTCATAAGGCTCAAAGGGTATTTCAGGGTTTCAAAGACTGAAGATCACTGTCAACAGTTTGACTCTTGACGTCATTCATATTTTCTTTTGCCGCTCTTATTTGATTTGCCCCCCTTTTTTTCTTTTTTCTTTTTCATTGCTTTGCTAGAGCATGCTTACTTTATCTTGGTTATCATTTTTTTCTTGTGATTTAGGCATGCCCCCTAGCATTTGAGTTTCTTAGGCTCTTTTGCCTTTTGGCTTTCTCACGGCTTTATCATCTTTCTTGATCATTGAAATTTTACTTGCCCTAGTGTAGGGTGTGATCTTAGTCGGGATGTTTTTATGAAAGAAAAATTATTCAGGCTCAAAAAAGGGATCGCAAGGGATGTACTTATTTCAGAACGTGAAAGGAATAACAAAGATGACCTTTCCTCATTTCAAGCGCAAGCAGCTATGATCAATAAACTTTGACCTCATCTAGTATGATGGTTTAGTCTTTGCAAAGATGCATTTCATGAGTTATGAGCAACAAGTTCACTATATACCATTATTCATACATTTAAAAACCCATTATTCAAGAGTCAGGGGTAAGGGTATTTATTCATTTCTTTTTTTCTTTCTTTTTAGATTTTGGTCACCTCTATGAAGGAGTTGCTTGATTCACTTGTCATTCTACAAGTAGAATGTCAAAAATATCGTTTTTGAATAAACATCAAATTATTTTTGAAATCAAAATGCCAGATCAATTTTTCAAAACTCCAATAGGGAACTGATTTTGGTAAAAGAGATGAATTGCGTCTATGAGATCACGCGAGGCTTCCAAAGTGTATTCGTGAGTTCTTATAAGAAAACTCTCTTTATAAGATGAATAATGCTTGGTCGTGAACACGATTGAATGACAAACTCATTATTTCATTGAAGCTTAGGAAAAGAAGTTCAACAACAAAGAGTTTATGCCAACATATTGGGCTATGAATACATAAAGGGGCTAAACATTTAGCGATCATTGATTGGAATTTTCAAAATCTTTCAATCATTCATTCTCCTCGATAAGGGCATCTTTTCAACAGTTAGTTAAAGTCATATGCAGACCATTCTCGGCCTAGTATCACCATAGCTTCTTTTCTTCAAGATAGTTGATTTCTGGGAGTTGGTGTGAAGAAATTAGTTATAGGAATGGTAAGTGTCTTGGCAACCCCCTTCATTGTCCTTTCCTTTTTCAGTGAAACCGTTCTTTTCAGTCGGATCAGCAATTTTACCTAACCCAATGGCTTGTTCAATCCTCTCAGCTATAACAACCAAGTCAGTAAAATGTTGTGCAGAGCTTCTAACCAAGTATTCAAAGTACAGAGCTTTAAAGGTGTTGGAAAATAAACTGATCATCTCTTTTTCCAACATGGGAGGGTTAACTTGTGTAGCTACCTCACTCCATTTTCGGGCGTATTCCCTTATGGACTCCTTGTTGTCCTTCTCTATAGCTTGCAAGCTTAAACGATCAGGGCTCACGTTTATATTGAACTTATATTGCCTCATGAAGGCATCAACTAAATCCTTCCATTTCTTAACCTTTGTATTGTCCAACTGCATATACCAAGTGAGGGCAGCGCCACTTAAGCTGTCTTGAAAGAAATGAATTAGCAGTTTCTCATCATCACCCACCTCAACCATTTTGTTGTAGTATGCTTTGAGATGAGTTATAGGGCATTGAGTTCCCATATATTTGACAAATTCTGGCACTCTAAACTTTTTGGGAATGACCACGTTGGGCACCAAACACATCTCAATAGCCTTTATAGGATCATATAGGTGAATTCCCTCAAATGCCCTCAACCTTTGCTCTAGGGCAACTAATTTGTTCAGATCATCTTCTTTTACCATCTTGCTCTTTTGAGATTCCTTTTCTATAGAATTAATGGTAAACGACATTCTCGTGGGGTATGCTGGTTGAAAATGCATGGCTTGTTGAAAATCAAATGACAGCCCATTTGCCCCCAGATTCGGTGGATTGAAGGGAATTACGAGCATAGGTTCAGGCTGAGCTATATGTGTTGTTTTTCCGGATTTCTCTCTCAAAGCTTGTTCGAGTAGACTAGTAAGCCTTGCGACTTCTTCTTTAAGATTGTCCACCTCTTTTTGGTGTTGGGCTTCCAACTGGGCTCTTTCTTCGTTTTCCATTTGTCTTTTTCTCAAATTATTGTTATAGGTAGGTTTCAATGGGGGACCTATATTTCACCTGGAGTGCGGTATTATGATAGGTCATAATTGTATGTTCCAACATGCATGAAGATAAATACAACATACTAGGTATGGATTCGCCTTTTAGGGGGTGACATAACGATCGCTATTCTTTAAATGTGTGGTCAAATCCGAATCCGATATTCATTGCAATGCCAAGAGGAGATCTGTTTAGCGTTTTGTCATCTGAGCTTTCAGCCACATTCTTGGTGTCTTTCACTATGCATCTAATGTCTTTGAGTAGCGGTATCTCACCGACATCCAGTCTAAGGCAGTCTCCCTCGGTCATTTGCAAGGATTCAGACTTGAGTCCATACTCAACAGTTGTTATCTTAGGAATAATGGTCATTATGTCACCCAAAAGCCTTGTAATAATGATGCTTACACGTTTAAGTTTTATCTCAATAAAGTTATGTAGGGATCAACCTAAAGGATAGGTTCTAATCATTAAATGCTTCAGGGTAATTTTGCTATCTAGTCTCAAAGGTCTTTCGCATGCTCAGTGATCGCCCTCGAAAGGTTGATATGAGGTTTACAAGCAGTGTGAAGATAGAGGCCCTGAGTAATATCAGTTTGGCATATCGACCACTATCGAGCAAACAATCATGCGAGAGTTGGATAGTTTCGCGAGCCTTACCCAGGCTAAAGCCATTGGGGTGCCGTTACTCCTCCACTTATCTTAAAGTTGATACCACACATAAAAAAAAATGAGATAAGTGATGTGTGAAGACCTTAGATCTATATCCAATATCTATGCATGATAAACATGAAAAACAATGCATGTTAAAACAATAAAAAGAGCAAAAATAAATAAATAGATAAATAAAACCTGATAAACTCAACATAGCCACAACAAGGAGAAAAAAAACGGTACAACAAATATAGTTTAGCAATAAAAAAGACAAATAGCAAAGCTTAGTCCTAAGGTCCCCAGTGGAGTCGCCATTCTGTCACACCCGGACATCGTAACGACCAATTAAAAAAAATTTCTCGATATAGAAAAAGAACAGATATTTGGCATCTTGTTCTTTTAGGGGAAAAGGTCTTGTTCAAGGAGTCGCCACCTAGTATTATGGTCACTAGGAACCCTAACTGGTCAACAGAGATTCTATGGTACGGGACTGGTTACGTAAAAGGAAAGATACTATCACCCCTTAAGCGTCCTACCTAAGGCAGGCTGCATTGCTGGTTTTGTGAACAATTCCTACGAATATTTCCAACTCTGGCGTTGGTAAATATCGCACAAATCGAAAAATACGATACTCCTGACTCTGGCGTCAGTGAATATTTTCACGAAAAATGAATTTGAAGAAGAAATTTTCTATGTCATTTTTTTTTGTTTATCCTTTATTATTATTTGCCCTTTTTAGATGGAAGTAAAAAAAATTGCACGACATATTTGCATTTAACAGTAATAATTCACAGATTGAGCACATCTACAAAAAATACAAGCACAAAGAAAAAGAATCAAATAAAGTGCGAGGGGCCCACAAATAAATCAACGAAGACCCCTAAATATTTTTGGAATTTTCTGATATTGAAAAGGGGCTCGTTTGGCCAAACGTCAAACTAGAATGGGCATAAAAATTATGGCCAAGGCATAAGGGTGTGTTTTGCCAAACACACCCTTAGCAAACACACTTATGGGCCGGATCTAGCCATGCGTGAAAGGTTCACGCATGCATGCAACAGTAACCAGCTAATTATTTTAGCAAGCAAGGAAGGAAACTTACCTAGACATGCGGCTGCTGGAGGTGAAGTCGAGGGAGACTGGGCAAAAAAAAAGGTTGAGGGGGGCGGCGGCTAGTATAGGGTTCGCCGCCCCCTTCTTTTTTTTATGTTTCTCTCTTTTAGGGTTTCTGATAATGGCCTCCTATGGGGTCTCTTCTTTTAGGGTTTTTCTCTAATCGTCTCTCTCCCTTCTTTTTTTCATACCCTGAGATCTGTATTTATAGTGCCAGAGTCCCTTCGCGTGTGAGAAACCAAGTTTCAATCAAACTCATTCTCTTCTTTGAAGTTTGAATTTGATTAAGAATCAAATTTAAAAGCGGATAACTATCATTATCTTAAAGACAAGGATTATCTCGAAGATAGAGATTATCTTGAGGATAAAGATAGAATGACAAAAGCACATTCTAGTCCTTAATTTTCACAGAAGTTGACAAATCACACTTTTCATCAAAATAAATCTATGATATTTTAATTTTTCATTTTAAACCCTGTAAAAATTAAATTAAAAGCCAAAGGGCCAAAATTGGGTTATGACAATTATGATTTTAATTTTATTAAATTAAATACAAAAAATAGGCGTTGGATCCACGTCGTTTATTTATTTAGGGTATTTTACAAAAACATAAAAACAAATACATGTAAAAAACATTAAAATACCCCTAGAAGCACCTGAATTTACATGAATGCACTTGGCTAGGAAAAATACCAAAATACCCTTGAACTTTAATGAAAACTTCAAAAATACCCTTAATAACGAGTGTTAGCGAGAGGACTCTAATGATGGTGATGGGGTGATGGTGTTGGTGATTGATGGCCAAAGAGAGAGAATTGATGCCTTGAAGCTTCGGTTGGCGAAAGGTTTCACTGGCTTTCTCTAGCGTGATAAGTCGAAAACAACGCCAAAAACCACCGAGGGTTTGATCTCAAAGAGGAGGGGAGTGTTTATGTGGTGGTCTGGTGTCATGAGTTGGTTGGAGTTAGGAGATCTGTGGAGAGAGAATCGCTGGTAAAAGGAGAAAGAGTGTCTGAGGTTTGTTAAGGTGTGGACGCGAGCATGATAATCTGGTGCACCTATAGCTCTTAGATTGTTGGATCACCTCAAATTTGATCATATGGCTGTGATTGGCTTGATCAAAAACTTTCTCTTATTTGATTGGTATTGGCTTGGGTATGATGAGGATCACTAGATGTTTGGTATGTAGTGTGATGTGGCAAGTTAGGATCAATGGTCAATTTTTTTAAGGGCGGAGATATGTTTGAGTTTTATTCTAATGTGGTAAGTCTATTTAAATCAGATCAAATTAAAGGTTAAGATTTAATTACAATTTGATTGGAATATTTTTAGTATTTTTGAATTGTTTTTTAAAAAAACTTGAATAGATAAATAAATAACTCTTAAAAATCATTTTATCATTCTCTTTCTCTTATTTGTTTTTTTCTTGTGTTTTTATAGCTAGTGAGCAGGAGATATACACCAGATATAACATGAAACACATATCATCTTGAAGAAAATTTTGACATGCTCCAACTGCTTCGTTGAAAGAAAAAACATCTGCATTAATAATTTTTGTTTTATTAAATATAATAATAAATATATATACAGGTAAAATTGAAAACTCAAATCAAAATTAAAAAAAGTTTGTTTCAACCACCAAAAATTAATTTTGATTATCAAAAAATTAATTTCAAACACCAATTTTTTTTTCAACCAACATGAACCTGTTGGACCCAGTTATAATAGAAAATAACTATTTTGACCTAAAATGGCATGAAATTTTTTTTTACCACGATCGACATGGTTTGACCTGTTTTGACCCGGTGGGGTCGATTTTGGTGGAAAAATGGTAGTTAACCTGAGAAAAATATATTTTTTAGTTTTACAATTTTTCTTATTTTTTTGAATTTTTCTAAATAAATAAAATAAAATATGAGAAAATTTTGGGGTGTCCAAAAAATTGCAAAAAACCTGGTTGAGGAGGATCAAAATATCTAAAGTTGAAAAATTAAC
>Ga0307513_10011031_pt1 | contig 11270 bp, 3 predicted proteins | sample 15_EM_MG_FD_202174 | JGI IMG/M metagenome (GOLD analysis project Ga0307513, IMG submission 202174) | Populus trichocarpa ectomycorrhiza microbial communities from riparian zone in the Pacific Northwest, United States - 15_EM | ecosystem: Host-associated > Plants > Roots > Unclassified | place... | reverse complement strand
AAAGAATAAGTAATTACAGCAACTTTTAATATTTTTTCCATTGACTATATAAACCTTAATTTATTTTTTGTTTACGTACGCACCAACTTTTTCAAGATGTTCAAAGTATTTTACATTCAACTCACGTTAATTAATGCTCTGTTATTTAAAAATGTGTCCTTTTCTCCTTATGGCTAAATTATGATTTTGCCATTTTCTACTTTTTGTATAGTAAATACCTATATTATCCTTATATCCAAAAAATAAAAATTGGCAGAAAGATCTTGGAGGATTTTTTTTAATTTTTTTTAGAATTAAGTACTAAACTATAATTTTGTCATCTTTGAAGCCAACACATATTTTTTAGAATTTCAATTCTGATTTTTCCACATAATTCTTCTGTATTTTCCTATTTTCTTTTTAGTACTAAAATTTCTTAAGGTTTTATTCAAAATGCATCAAAGTGTATCAATTAAACAAACAAACACACACACACATGAAGCAATTCAAATAAACCCATAACATATATCAACCAACACATAAACCCTAATAACTTATTGTAAAGAAAAGACGTAAGACAACATTACAAACACTTAGATAAAGTTAAAGAAAACTTACTCATGAAAAAGGAGTTGAATGTTCAATTTATAAGCTAAGGTTCCTAAAAAGACTTGCAAAAAAGAAAAAGAGATAGAAAAAGAAGTGTAAAACGAAGGAGTTAGAATATTTATGTTTATTGGAATCACACATCCACAAGGCTAGAAAAGATATAGGTCATTTGGGCTTGAGCCTATGGACTGATAATAATAATAATAATAATAATAATAATAATAATAATAATAATAATAATAATAATATATGGGTTAGCACTTAAAATGACTTATGACCATCAAATTGCTTTTCCTGTTAAAATAAATTTATTCTCAAATTTAATTAGAATACTTACTAGCTTGATCAACCAAATAAGAATATTTATTATACATCTTCTTCTCGAGTTTCCATGTTGCTACTTCACTTGGATGACCTTACCAAATTACTTTCACTAAAATAGTCTTAGATCAAAGTTTTATAATTTGTTAATCCATAATTATTTTCGATTGAACTTCATATGACGTATCTTTCTAAAATTCAATTGTTTTAGGCTACAATATATAAGATGGATTACAAAGAAACTTATGAAGCATAGATATATGAAACACCGAATTTACAAATGAAAAATAGGTAGAAGAGCTAATATATAAGCAACTGCTCCCATTTTCACCCTTTGTAGGCTCGGGCTGTCATGCTCGAGCCCAACAAGTTTGGGTCTAGACATTACACCTGGATCCACTTTCACAATAATCTCGGGCTGTCACGCCCGAACCCAGTATGTTTGAGTTTAGACAACGCATCTAGACCCACTTTCACCATTTCTAGACTCGAGCTGTCACGCCCGAGGGCAACATGTATGGGTCCAAGTAGCGCACCCGAACACATTTTCACCTTTCGTGGGCTCAGGTTATCACACATGAGCTTAACGTGTTTGAGTCCAGGTTGTACGCCTGAATCCATTTTCACCTCTCATGGGCTAGGGCTGTCATGCCCGAGCCTAGCATGTTTGAGTCCAGGCACCTTGCCCGAGCCCAACACTCACCATAAAATTTTTATGGGACCCCATACGGGTCTCTCAGTATTTTACACTATTCCAATATATATTATTTTGAGTAAAATATAATTCAAAATATCACAAGGGTAAAATTACACTCCAGACCATTCTCTTCACAAAATGACAAGACTTATAGATTATAAATGCACAATGAGACCTTCAGAATAAAGGTTAACAATCTCTTCATTCTCTACTGCATATATATTTTAGAGTATCTCTCTCTAGAATATTATTGCACTATCTCTCTCTCTATTAAGTTATTGACTTTACCATTAAAGAATCTCTACCTCTACCATAAGAAACCTTTTGTAGACACTAGCCACCTTGACCTAACACACACCAAGTATAAGCTATCAACCACCTTAGTCAGGGAGAATGAATGGGATCTCTAGGACCAATTAATTAACTGATTATCCAACCCGGAAGCCCTATCCTTAAGTTAATTGAATTTTTTAAGACATCATCACAAAGTAATGGAAGCAACAACAACTTAATGTCACAACATTTCTAAGAAAATAAATATAGCCCTACTAAAGTAAACTAACAACAACCACTTCACCAAACATAATGGTCAATAATAACTCGTCATAATCTACAACGTCATGACACTTACAAAGACCAAACCACCCATATCTATAGTTGTAAAAAAAGGAAGGTATAAGACAATAACATATAAGTTCATATGAAAGTAATTAAACAAATAAATAATGAGTTACAACCCTTTTTGATTAAAAATAAAGAATGAATTGAAAATAGCAAAGATAATTGTTATTAGTCACAATAGTGAGTTACAACCCTTATTTAATTCAAGAAACTACTTTTTTAACAAACAAATATATATATATATAAGCTAAAGAGCCTAGCCTTTCACTGTATGCAAACTCACATTTCACTATGGATTAAAACAATGAAATTTAATAAATAACAGCTAATGAAGTGAAGATTTGGTGGCAAAATAGTCTTTTCATGAGGTGTATTTGATATCATCAAATTAGTCGGGAGTAAATTGGTCTCCTCACCATTTTTAGAACATTAAAATGACTTAATTACCCTTAAAATAAAATAATTTAAATTGGAATCGAGGACTTTTTAGTGTTTTCATTTTTTTTCAAAATAAACAATTATTAAAATACCTCTAGAAGCAAAATTAACTAAACTAGCTTTAGGAGCTTTTTTTTAAAAAAACAAATCCTTATGATTTTTTTTATAATAATCAAGAGCACTGAGGAGAAATTTAGTATTTGTGTGTGTGTGTATTTGAAAAAAAAAATGGTTGACGGGTGCAATGCATACGACTCTACATGAGTGGTTCTTGCACTCTTCGAGTGGCACTTGCACAATCGCCTATTTTCCAAACACAGACTTTTAGGGCAACATTGAAAAGTGCTCGACATGCCCTATATGCTTGAGAGGTGCGTGTAGAAAATAGACTACCGGTTTGGCATCAACACCTTTTTTTTATTTTTTTCTCTCTACCTCGTTTCACGTGCAAAACGCTCTAGTTTTTTATGCTAACCCTTCAATTTGGTTTTTCTTCGAATTTGTTCGTTATTCTTTTGATTACTATTGTTGTTACCCATTTTTGGGTTCCCACAAAAAAAAAAGGTGAAAATGAGAAAATACAAAAAATGTATCAAAAAAATATTCGAAAGAAATCAAAAAAATAATATGAGCGAGAAAAGGATGCTGAAATGCTGAAAAAAGGACAAAATTGGTTGAGAAGGTTCAAAAATGCAAAATATTGAAATTTGACAGTATATTTTTGACTGGTGAGACCCCTGTTAACAAAGAAAATTCAAGTTGAGAAAGAAAAGTCTAAAATCAGATGTTTATGGACTCAATTAAATTTTATCTAAGGTTTAATTGAATTTATGGAGGGTTTGATTACAAGAAAAAATTGATTTTTAAGTCAATTTAGGCTTTTAGTGGAAGAAATTAAAGTTCTGGGGGTCTAATTATAATTTTAAAGAGTTGATTTGGTCAAATCAGGGACTTAATTGCATAATTATTGAAGTTTGGTGGTCAATTAGGGACTTAATTGAAACAATCCGAGACCAAGGACCAAACCAGAAAAGGCGCTAACATTAAGGGATCCAATTACAATTTTGTCGGGGGTTTAATTACAAAATTGCGAAAACTTCAATGGCCAAATTGGAAGAACCCAAGCGGCGCCGTTTCCACCATTCACTGTCTTCAAACAGCTGTGAATCTGTGACGATAATGGAAGGAGACGTTAGCAGCGGTAATGGAGCTATTCTCGAATCAATGGGGCGGATAACCCGGCTGACATCCCTCGCCACCGTGATGCACGTCGGCTTACCAAAAATGCTGGCATCCTCTGGCTATAAAAGCTAGAGGAGGAGCCGCACCAGAGGAGGACAGAGGGAGAGGGGAGAGAGAGGAGAGACACATAAGAGGGCGGGAAGAACTGGAGAGGAACCAAAAAAAGAAGCACACATAAGGGTGACGGTTAGAAAAGCAGAGAGAAAGAGGAGGAAACAAGGAGCCAGTAGACGAGGACGGCATCACAATCAACTTTCCCTTTTCCAGAACCAGGAACCAGACCGAGCAAGAAGAACCCGGCGTGGGAACGTCCAACAAGCAGAGAATTAAAACAGCATCACCTTTCTACAACACCATCCTCCAGAACCAGAGGCAGCAGAACAAGGAATCAGTAACAAGAAAGGGGACACAGAGAAGGTCAGAGAAATAAGAAACCAGCAGATGAAACTCGGCATCACCATCGGCTTCTCCTTCTCCAACACCCGGTACGCTCATTTCCTTTCTTTCTTTGCAAATGAGTTTTGTTACTGTGCGAAGGTAATTAAATTACCTTCGCAGTGTTCATGCACGCGTGAATTTATTCACGCGTGCCTTCAGTTCCCCAGCCAGGTCACTGGTTTGAACCAGTGACCGAGCCGGGTTGGCTGGGTCCAGCCCAGCCACATGGGTCGAGCTGGACCCAGCCCAAAAAAAAATCAAATAAATCAAATAAAAAAAATTCAAAAATCTTTTCAAAAAATTTGTGATTTTCCCATATATATATTTTTTTATCAATTTTGCACAATATTGGTTTGTATTTTTATACTGTAAAGATACAAATCCAGTATTAAAATACCTGATTTTCGATAAAACAAAATAAAAAAAATATTTTGTTTTCATGCATACGGCCAAGTCTCTCAAAAATAAAAAATCATATTATATTTTCATACAACAAAAGAAAATTTCAAAAAATATGTATTAGCATGCATTTTGGCTTTAATAACCAGTTTATTAAAGTCACGAGAACTAGGCTAATATTTCAAAAATTTCAAAAAAATTATTCTGTTTTCTTTTAATATCTAGGGTTATGATCTTATACGTAAGACATATTCCGGATATTAAATTCTTTTGTTGACGTTAGAACGGTTAAGTTTTACCCGATATGATAATGATCTCTTTACCGAAGAGGACTTCTCTTAAACCATAGACGGACCAACAACTAGAAAGCACGATAAGACCTTAGATTTTATCAGACAATAAAACAATGCAGCCTACCTTAGGTAGGGCGTATTTGGGGTGCTAACACTTTCCCTTTACGCAACCAGTCCCCGTACCTGATCTCTGAGACCAGTTAGGGTTCCTAGTGACCAAAATACTAGGTGACGACTCCCATTCCAATTTTTCCACTAATAAAAGACAAGAATTCCTTGTCTCCACACATTTGCCATTTTAGACAAGATTTTGAGAGTGAATGTTTTCGCCGCTACGCCGCCCACGTGCGACAACTATTTGTTTTATTCAAAATAATTTATAAAATTAGAATTTTGTTTTTATTGACTTTACAATTTTTTCATCTATCAAATTTGGTTCTCATTCTTTTGATTGATATTTCTTTTATCTTTTTCTTGATTTATTTTATTTTATTTTTTCATTTGTATATTATTTTATTTTATTTTTATATCATATTTGATTCTCATTCTTTTGATTTTTATTTTTTAAATTTTTTTTGGATAATTGAGATTTTTTCTTCATGATTTTTATGGGTTTGTCTTTTATTAGGGAACTTGGTCTCATGACTCGAGTCATTAGTTTCGAAAATTGACTCGATTTGAGTTCAATTTCATCCTTCGACAGTAGGATATTGGGTCTTTAATTTAGTGATTTTTGTCGCTTTTCTTTCTATGGTGTTATCACAATCTCATATCTTAGATTGAGAGTTAGACGAGTAAACCCCGATTAACTCATGTTTTTTTTCAAAAAAAATTTAATTGATTTTTTTAGTTTTACCTTTTATTTTCTAGTTTGCTTGAAAGTTGACCACTATTGTTTTCTTCGTTTTCTTTTGTACGGGGTTATTTTTACCTCACAAGAGGGCTGCGAGTTTGGCATACTGACTAGAGTAAGTTTTTTTTTCTTTTTTTTAAAATTTATTTTCTTTTCAATTTATTCTTTAACATTTGATTTGTTTGTAATTAAGTTTAAGGTTTTTCTTTTTATTTTTTTCTTTATGAAGCTATCTCGTTCTCATTTAATTTTTATTTTGTTATCATATAAGATCGTTTGGATCTTTTAAGAAAATTTAGAGCGTATTTTTTTTTATAATATTGATAAGAATTTATTTTTTTCAATTAGTCATTGTCTTTTTTTTTTTATTGTTGTTTATTTTTTTATAATCATATTATTAAATAAATTGAGATTATTGAATGGATTCGAATTAATAATCCAAGTTTCAAGAAAAAGTTACTCCTTTTAAAAATGATATCATTGTTTTAGCACATATTTTTATAATAGAAAAAATTTAATAAAACTTTCAGCATAACGCGTGTCACTTATCTAATATTTTTTCTATATATTCATTCCTTGCTAAAAAAATAATAATGAATATAAGAAGTCTTAGGATTTTGTAGCATACAAAAAGGCTCCCTTTCTATAAGATATCAATCGATTCCCTGACCTGAATGATGTGACTTTTTGAAGAAGTTTTGACCTCGAGGACATCATTTTTATTGGCATAATGGATTTTCATAGACGAATGCCCATTTAAATAAGGATAGTTTTGATTACATTATTTTTAAATTAATTTATTTTATAATTTTGGATGGTATATTAAAAATAAATTTTAAAAATAAAAATATATATTATTTTAATATATTTTCAATTAAAAAAAAAATTGAAAAACAATTACCACTATTACCTGCTTAAAATATTATTCTTTTTCTATTTTTTTTTGCATTTATTCTCCATTTTATTTTATATTGAAATGTCAATATTTTTAAAAAATAATTAAAATGACATTTTAATTTTTTTAAAAAAATCAAACAAAATTTTTATTGAATTATAGAACTATCAATGGACCCGTTTCCGATAAAATTAAACCCAAGCTAAATTAATTCTTGAATTAACAAAGAGAGGTAAAAGAATATGAAAACAAACAGGGGGGGGTGGGGGGTCAAAAGTCGTTGGTTTTTCACTGTTTTATTTATTTATCTATTTATTTATTCTTGATGGGAACTGCCTGAAGCTGAGACAGAAAGCAGGGGAGGGTGTTTCACCTGTCGTTTTATCATTCCAAATCTAAAGGCCCATTTCTTTAATTGCAATTAGGGCCTTATTGCATAAAAGGCCTATTTGATCCTGGCCTGTTTGTTATATGAACATTGGGCTTTAACAAAAGGCCCAAATTTCCTCTATTAATTATCTTCTTCTTTGAACAGCTACTATAAATGTGTCACTGTAAACTTGAAGGGGGAAAAGACATGAAGAGAGAGAGACGCAATCATGACAAAAGTTGAAAGCTCGTAAAAATGTGATCTTTCACAAAATATTTAAGAATAGGATAAATAATTATATGATGAATTTTGAAATATTATTTAATAATTATATGATGAATTCAAAATTTATTATTTTTATTATTTGATAAAAATTAAATACAAAATATTATGTACATGTACATTTAAAAATATATATTATAAAATAATATAAATTATATCTTTAACACTACCTTATATTTTAAGTTTTTAAATTAAATTATTTATTTGAGAATACCTTCTTTTTTTGTTTCTGTATCGGACACAATCATGGATACCTCTAAAACACCACTGAGGTTCCTTTCTTTGAAGTTCCATGGTGGAACCTACAAGTCATGGGAGAAGGCAGACCATACTCATCTTCAATCTCTCCCCATCTATATTGCACGACAAACTAGAGTCGGCCGATGCAAGCCAGTTTTCTAAAAGCATGTTTGAAAACGTGAGTTAAATTTTATTTTTAAAAGTTATTTTTGTTTAAAATAATTTTTTTAATGTTTTTAAATAGTGTAGTGTGTTGATGTTAAAAATAAATTTTAAAAAATAAAAAAATTTATTTTAATATATTTTTAAATAAAAAATATTTTAAACTTTTACTAATACCACCGTCTAAAACAGACTTGAGTAGGTTTTGGAGATAAATCCAACACTAGGGTGTCTACTGTCTAGATAGGTCAACTCTAGATTGAAGATGGTCTCCTTGTGGTCCTTAAAGAGAAATGATGGAGGGCATGACCTCCAGCGTCCTCTGCAAGCAGGCCCAGAACTTTGTAAATGGGTTAGGCAGGTCGGTGATGCACGGGCTACTACGTAGAGGATTGAAGTACTGAGCTTCAACACATTCCATTTTCTCGTAAGCAAAACTATGATGATCATCCAGTTGTTGAAGTAAACAGTTTAATAATTAAAGTTTTGATACTATATGAATAATTATTATATCACTCTCTAGCATATTAAACATTTTCAATTCAAAAATTTTAATTCACAGAGGCTTCTAAATATATAGCATGCTTTTTATTTTTGCTTCACCATGGAGGAAACCTTGTTATCCCTAGATTCCATCTCATTTTTCTGAGGATTTGAACTAGGGCTTACATGCGAAAATTCCAAGTCTTAAATGAGGAGTTGTCCACCTAGAAACGCAACCTCTCATTTCTTCCTCCCTTGTATGAACTTGTCCATCAAATGTCCCATTCACATCATACATGCCCATCTCTACTCCTTGTGTTTCCTTTCCTTTATCATTTACTAATAATATTCAACTGGGGATCCCTTGCTTTTAAATATTCTCTCCTTTGAGCAGTAGTTATCTTGTGCCTGATTTCAGGAGCCCTTCGTTTATTGTGTTATACTCTAGGTGAAAGCGATAGCTAGATATACATGTAAGAAAGGAGGGCTTGATTGAAGATAGAAGCATATCAAAGGTTGAGCTCAAAGAAATTAATGTGGAAACAATGGCCACTAAAGAAATAAATTGATTGATTCTTCCACAAGAAAAGAAAGAAATTGAGAAGGCATTCAAAAGCATTTACGCAGACACCTAATAGCTTTAACAGACTTTACACAGCATTCCTGATAAGGCGATTCACTTCTCTAATTCATACAGGAGGCAGAATTTGAGCCAATGACAACAGGTGGATTCACACGTGACTCTTGTAAATTGCAAAATTTCCAAGTTCCATGTATCTAAAAGCATACGTTTTTTATTTTCAATTTCCATGTATCTATATATGTTTCGTTTGATTTGTGTTGCCTGATTATAGAAGTACCTGCACAAAATGCCATGAAAACCACCAATGTGTGCCACTTGCAACTGCTCAACCATAGCTTGTTATACACCAAGTAGACACAGAATTAGGACCCTTCATTCCTGCCCACAACGTTATATCACGAGTAGTGAAAATCATATTTGTTGAGGTAGGGTCAACAAAATTCGATCGGTGATATGTGGTGTGCTAAAGTAGGCATGGATTAAGAGTTGGAATTGATACCTCTACACAAGATCCACAAGCATGCTTTCATTTTTGGACCACCAATATCCAACCCACTTTACCATTTGCATATACTTCATGTTCGTGATGGTTTATGGTGGGACAGCCCGAATCAGAATTAACAGGAGTTGAGAGTTCAAATCTGATTAGGGATGCGAGGAAAGGAGGGGTTGGAAAAGTTCTTCATTGAAGGACAAAAAACTAAGCATCTTTCTTTCTAGCAGCAAATGATCAAAAGGGAATGGAGGATGGATGGTAGTTTGTGATATGTGGAGAGTTTTAAGTGATGGAGAAAAGGTCTAGCAGGATCATGTGCTGTGTTATAACCAGTAGAAGTGGTTGTTTCTTTCACTTTTGTCCTTTTCATATCTTCCCTTCGAAAACTCTAGTTTCTATATTCTGTACTGTTCCTCTTTATCCTATCCCATATCTTGATTTGTTCTGTTTTTATGTGTCTTCGAAGTTTTTAAGAAGATGTAAGTTGAAAATCAGTTAAAAAAAACGTACCTCCTGCTATGATTCTTCAATCGTTTAATATTAATATGAATACTAAAAAGCATAATTGATACCAAGAAATCGGATGCAGCAGTTTTTATGTTGAGGTTTGAAGAAAACCTCAAAGACCACAGTTCTTACAAGGCTGATGAGGGATTAGGAGATTGAAACTGCTAGAATTGCGCTCCATAGTGGTTGCAAAACAAGTTTTCTTCAGTTTAAAGTACCCTCCAGTACTTAAATGTGCATAAATACAAGAGGCGAAGTTTTTGAGGTTGTGTTGCGTGTGTTGCAAAGAATATGTAAGAGATGATTAAAGGTTGAAGAGGAGATAATATGTGTTTACATTACCTCGTTGGTTGGGTTAAATTTTCTAACATGAAAAAAAAAACTCCGATAATGATAACATTTTAAAAGAGCAAGAAAAATTTGGGACTAATATCGTTAATTCAAATAGGATTAATAAACATGACTAATTTAATAATATGATTATAAAAAAGCTAGCGACAATAAAAAAACAATAATAATTAATAAAAAAATCAATGCTTGCCAATATCATAAAAAAATATTCTCTATTCTTAAAAGATGTTAATAATTTTATTTAATAAGAAAATAAAAATTAAATGAGAACGAGATAACCTCGTAAAGAGAAAAAAAAACAAATCTAAAGCTTAATTACCTGTAAATAAAACGTTGAAAGAAGAATCGAAAAAAATCAAATTTTGTTTTTTTAAAAACTGACTCTAGTCAACATGCTAAATTCGCGGTCCTCTTATGAGGTTTAAATAACCCCGTACAAAAAAAATAAATAATGGAGGTTAACTCTTAAACAAACTAAATAATAAAAGACAACTGAAAAAAAAACACAAGTCAACCGGGGTTAACTCGACTAACTCACGATCCAAAATATGAGATCGGGATAACCCAATAGAAAGAAAAGCGACAAAAATCATGAAGTTAAAGGACCAATAACCTAATATCGAAGGATGAATTAATTATTTTTTTTACAAAAGAACCTAAAAAGAGACCGAAGTCAAATCATGTTAATATTCAAAACTCGTGATCCAGGTCATGAAATCAAGTTACCCTATAGAATGCAAACCTGTAAAAATCACGAAGAAAAACTTTCAATCATCCAAAATTTTAAAAAAAATAATCAAAAGAATGAGGACCAAATTTTACATAAAAATAAATAAAATAAAACAATAAGGGAATGAAATTGAAAAATAAAATAAGTTAAGAAAATGATAAAAAAACAAAAAAATAGTAATAAAGAAAATAAAGATCAAATCTGATATAAAAATTGAATGTAATAATATAATAAGGAATGAGATTGAAAAATAAAATAAATCAAGAAAATGATAAAAAAAA
>Ga0307513_10011029_pt1 | contig 11271 bp, 14 predicted proteins | sample 15_EM_MG_FD_202174 | JGI IMG/M metagenome (GOLD analysis project Ga0307513, IMG submission 202174) | Populus trichocarpa ectomycorrhiza microbial communities from riparian zone in the Pacific Northwest, United States - 15_EM | ecosystem: Host-associated > Plants > Roots > Unclassified | place... | reverse complement strand
CCCGCCGGGCCGGGTGGTTGGCGAAGAACAGGGCCCCCTCGATCTTGCGGGCACGCACCTGCTCGCCGAGGAACTTGATCCCGGCGACCGCCTGGGCCTCGTTCTGCGCGTCGGTGTTGGTGGTCGGCTGTTGCGAGCCGTCGTAGGTCTGCTCGAACCGCTTGAGCACGTCGACCTCGTTCTTGCCCGGGTGGACGAAGACCGTCGCGTGCTCGGCGGCCGGGATGTTCCACTCCAGACCCTGGAAGGTCAGCAGCCCGGGCAGCGCGGACCGGGCGTGCAGGATGTCCGGGTTGACCTTGTCCACGCCGATCTTGGCGTGCGCGTTGCTGCCGTGGTCGGTGATGACCAGCCAGTCAAGCCCGTAGGCGTGCCCGCGTTTGGCCTGGTCGAGCACCCGGTACTGGGCGTCCGAGCTGTACTGGGTGTGGATGTGGTGGTCGCCCGCGAGCCATTGGAAGCCGCCCTTGGCGGTGCCACCGCCGGCCGGTCCGTGCGTGTGCGCCAGCCCGGCGGCCTCGGCCACGCCGGGCGCGGCGAAGACGGAGGCGGCGGCACCCGCGCCGAGCAGGCCGGCGCCGCGCAGAAAACCGCGGCGGGAGACGTCCGACGGCGACAGTTCGCTGTCCGGCACCGACAGATCAAGCGCCGGGGGTACGTCGGCGGCGGCGGTGAAGTCGTCGTGCGCGTGGTCGTGGCCGTGCCCCATGGTCCAAGCTCCTGATGATCGCAACCGGATGACCGCGTCAATCTCTCGGCGCCGGGGCAACGGCAGATGTCGATCAAGTAGCGAGCCGGCGAACAGGAGCCGCAGAGTCAGCCCAAGACCGCGTCAGCGCAGGGTCGCGTCAGCGCAGGGTCGCGTCAGCGCAGGGTCGCGTCAGCGCAGGGTCGCGTCAGCCCAGCAGGGGCCGGAACACTCCGAGCAGGATGCTGGTCGTCAGTGCGCCGGCCGACAGCGTGCCCGCCCCGATCACCAGCAGCAGGTCAAGACCACCAAAAACCTGCCTGCGGGCGTACGTGCGGGGAAGCCCCGAATCGAAGCCCCGCGCGTCCATCGCCACCGCCAGCCGGCCGCCGCGCCGCAACGCCCCGACGAGCAGCGCGAACGCCGTCGAGCCGAACAGCGCGAGCCGGGCGAACGGGTTGTGGCCGGCGTCGATGCCCCGGGCCCGCCGGGCGAGCGTGAGCATCTGCCACTCCTCGGCGAGCAACGGCACCAGCCGGAACGCCGCAAGCGCCCCGATCGCGAACCGGGCCGGCGCCTTGGCGTTCTGCACCAGCGCGTCGGCGAGGTCGGTCGGATCGGTGGTGGCGAAGACCACCAGCCCGGGCAGCGCGAACGCGAAGATGCGCAACGCCAGCGCGAGCGCGGTGGTCAGCACGCCGGTGGTGACATCGAACGGTCCCAGCGCCAGCAGTAACGTCCCGCTGCGCGACGCCGAGAACAGCACCATCGTGACGACAATCCCGAACGCGGCGACGACCAGCGGCCAGGCGCGGCGGGCGACCGCCAGATAGCCGAGCCCGAAGAACGGCAGGGCGACGATCTCGACGGCGAGCGCCAACGCGGGAGTGAGCGGGTCCACCGTGGCAAGCAGCGGCACCGTAAAGACCAACGCGGCGGCGAGCTTCGCGACCGGGTTACGCCGCGCCAACGGCCCCGCGGCCGCCGCGACAGGACTGAGCAGCGACGTCACGGACGATCCACAAGCCCTGCGCCGGCCGGGCCCGCAACCTCGGGCGCAGAAGGTGCTTCCACTTGGGAAGCAGAGCCGCTCTGCTCCCCAAGTGGAGGCGCGCCGTGTGGAGGCGCGCCGTGTGGAGGCGCGCGATCTGGGGCGGCGTGGTCCAGGGACTGAACGCGGTCGGCCAGTGCCGTCACGAAATCCTCGTCGTGGGTGACCGCGACGACGCCATGGCCGTCGTCGCGCAGAGCGGCGAGCAACGCCACCAACTCGATCCACGTGCGCCGGTCCTGCCCGAACGTCGGCTCGTCAAGGAGCAGCAGTCGCGGCGCGGTAGCCAGCGCGGTCGCCACGCTCAGCCGCCGCGCCTCACCACCCGACAGCGTGTAGGGATTAGCGCCCGCCAGCCGGGTCAGGCGCAGCCGCTCCAGCAGTTCGTCGACGACCGCGGTGACCTCGGCGGGGGAGCGGCCCAGCCGGCGGGGCCCGGCCGCGAGCTCGTCGGCCACCCGGTTCGTGACGAACTGGTGTTCCGGGTTCTGGAAGACCGAGCCGATCCGGCGGGTCAGGTCGGCGGCGCGCCACTTGTGCGGCGGGAGCCGTTCGCCGAGCGCGGTGACCCGGCCCGACGTCGGCGCGAGCAGGCCGCCCAGGATCAGTGCGAGCGTCGATTTGCCGACGCCGTTGGGGCCGGTCACCGCGAGGACCTCGCCGGCCCGGACCGTCATGCTGACCGGGGCGAGCCGATTCGACTTGGCCACCCCGGTTACGCGTACGAAAATGTCCGAAGAATTTGATCTTGATTGGGGGAACGTCGGCAGGGGCCGGTCCGGAACCCAGACGCCCTCGTCGGCCAGGTGGTCGCCGTGCGCCCCGAAGACCGCCGCGGGTGGGCCGTCGGCTCGGATGCCGCCGCCCGGTTCGAGGATCACGACGCGGTCGACCAGCGGGAGCGCCTCCGCCACCCGGTGCTCCACGATGATCAGCGTGGTGTCGGCGTCCCCCGACCGCGCGACGGCGTCACGGACCAGCGCCGCGCCGGCCGGATCGAGGTTCGCGGTGGGTTCGTCGAGCAGCAGCAGCCCGGGCCGCAGCGCGAGCACCCCGGCGAGCGCGAGCCGCTGCTGCTCGCCGCCGGACAGCGCGGCCGTCGCCCGGTCGATCGGATAGCGGAAACCGACCCGGGCCAGCGCGTCGCCGACCCGGGGCCAGATCTCGGCCGCGGGCACGCCCCGGTTCTCCAAGCCGAACGCGACGTCGTCGCCGCTGCGGGCCATCACCAGCTGGGTCTGCGGGTCCTGGAAGACGATGCCGACCCGTTCGCGGGCCTTGCGCGGGTCGAGGCCGTCGATCTCGACGCTGCCCTCGGCGTCGCCGGAATCCTCGGGCAGCAGGCCGGCCAGCGCGGCGAGCAGGGTGCTCTTGCCGGCGCCCGAACCGCCCAGCAGCAGCACCCGCTCGCCGTGGGCGATGCGCAGGTCGACGCCGCGCACCGCCCACGCCTTGCGACCGGCGTGCCGCCACCCGAAGTCCCGCAGGACCACCTCGCTCATTGCGCAGCTCAGACCGCGGCGCGCTGCCGGCCGGCGGCGAACCGGTCCAGAACCCCGGTCTGTGCCAGCGCCCCGGTCAGCACGACGCTGCCGAGACCCGCGATGACCAGCGACGACGCGGCCGTGATCAGGATGTAGGGCAGCCGCATGCTGGCCCACGAGGTGCCCGGATACCAGACGAAAGCGTCGTAGACGGACGCCACGACGCCGGCCAGCACCGCCGCGAGCAGCGCCACGGGCAGCCGGTAGACCCGATAGGCGAACGCCGCGAAGGCCAGCTCCGCGCCGAGCGCCTCGAGCGGGCCCTGCACCACGATGCTCCAGCCCCAGGCCGTGCCGAGCGCGACCGAGACCAGCGACGCCAGGCTCAACGTGTAGAAGGCGGCGCCCGGTTTGCGGACGATCAGCGCGCCCAGCACCGCCGGGACCAGCCACATGCCGTAGAGCACGGCCCGGCCGGGCAGCGGGATGGCGTCGGCCGGCCCGTTCCAGAGCAGGCCCCAGGCCCAGAAGATGACGCCGAACGCGACGGCGACGACCGACGAGATGACGATGTCGATGGTGCGCCAGCGGTTGTTGGTGGTCGGGTTGTTCACTGTGTGCCTCCCAGCGGGTACCGGGAGGAGACGCAGCGCCATGGTTCTTTTCGAGCCATGGCACGGCTGGAGAAAAGACCGAGCTCCCTGCGCTGGCATTACCCAGATCAGGTTCGAGGGTCTGCGGTGTGACCCGCACTCTCAGCGCTGTGCGCTCCCCTGTCGGATTGCATGTGTTTCGATGACGCTAACACCGGGGGGCCGAACGGAACAGCGAGGGAGTGGTCACATGGAGATCAAGGCCCGCGGGATGACCTTCGACGTGTACGTGGACGGGCCTGCCGACGGCAGCCCGGTGCTGCTGTTGCACGGGTTTCCCCAGGACCACCGCGAATTCGATCTGCTCGCGCCGCTGCTGCATCAGGCCGGCCTGCGCACGTACGCACTGGACCAGCGCGGCTACTCGCCGGGCGCCCGGCCGGCCGAGGTGGCCGAGTACCGGCTGTCCGAGCCGTGCGCGGACGCCGTCGCGGTGCTGGACGCGCTGGAGATCGAGTCCGCGCACGTCATCGGCCATGACTGGGGTGCGCACATCGGCTGGATGCTGGCCGCGCGCCACCCCGAACGGGTGTCCACTTTGACCGCTATCTCCGTTCCGCATCCGCGCGCTCTGCGGCTCGCCATGCGGGTCCGGCCGTCGCAGCGGGCCAGGTTCGCGTACATGGGGCTGTTCCGGTCGGCGCCCGCGGAGCGGCTGCTGCTCGCCCGCAACGGCCTGATGCTGCGCTCGATGCTGCGCCCGATCGGGGCCCGGGCGGCCTTGTACGCTGAGGCGATGCGCGAGCCGGGCCGGCTGACCGGCGCCCTGAACTGGTACCGGGCACTGTCCGGCGAGCAACTGGCCGGTACGGGCGTGATCACCGTTCCGACCACTTATGTCTGGAGCGACAAGGACCCGGTCGTCGGGCTGACCGCGGTGGTCCGCACGGCCGACTGGGTGGACGCCGACTATCAGCTGGTCGCGTTCAAGGGGATCAGTCACTGGGTGCCCGAGGAGGCGCCGCAGGCCCTGGCCGAGGCGGTGCTGGCCCGGATCGGCGGAGCCGTTTGAGCTGGCCGGCTTTCGGGGAAACGCCGGAGCATGCCGGCCGAGCAGGGACGCAGCAAGCAGGAGACCGCGAAGCAGCGCTGGGACCGTAACTTCGCCGACCTCCTGCAGGAGTTGCGGGTCGCCCAGACCGGCGTGCAGATCCTCTTCGCGTTCCTGCTGACCCTGCCGTTCAGCAGCGGATTCCCCAAGACGACCGGGTTTCAGGAAGACGTGTACGTGGTCGCGCTGCTGGCCGCCGCATTCGCCACCGCCATGATCATCTCGCCGGTGGCGTTCCACCGCGCCCTGTTCCGGCAGGGCCGCAAGCCCGAACTGGTCCGCTACGCGCACCGGATGGCCACGGGCGGGCTGGCGTTCATGCTGGTCTCGATGGTCGCCAGCGTCCTGCTGATCACCGACTACCTGCTCAACCCGGTGGCCGCGACGGTGTTCACCGCGATCACGGCCGCCTTCTTCCTGATCTTCTGGGCGGGCATCCCGTGGCTGCGGCGCAACTGGATCGACGAGGACTTCGAAGAGTCCGCCGAGCCGGTCAGCGCCGAGCGCTCGACTTCAGCCCCAGGTCTCTGAGCTCCAGCGCGGCCAGCGCGTCGACCGCGGCCGCGTCCCCGTTGCGCCAGGACTGGGCGATGTCCGGCCCCAGCTTCGTCAGCTGGTTCAGCGGCCGGCTGGCCAGCGCCCGCAGCGCCAGCAGATCCCGGCCGGCCGGCTCGTCGCGAACCCGGCTGGCCACCCCGGCCCGCCGCATCCACCGCAGCCGCAGCGGCAACCAGCCGAAAAGCACCAGCGCCAGCGGCAACGCCACCACCACAAGCGCCATGATCAGCGCGACGTCGCCGACGATCTCCTGCTGCTGCCGGCCCGCGTCGGCGAGCGACCGGGCCGCGTCGGCGGCACCGTTGAACGGCTTGACCAACTGGTCACCGACGAGCGGCACCCGGCCGACCTTGCCGCCCGCGTCGGCGAGGTTGTCGGCCAGGCTGGCGCCGGAACTCTGCAGCTTCTCGCCGGGCACGCCCAGCTTGAGCACCATCTCGTGGACCCACAACGCGGCCCGGATCCACAGATAGACCCAGATCACGATGAATATGTCGGTGAGCAGTTGACGGACGGCGGTGGGCACCCGGTCGGCGTACATCTTCACGCGCGACAGCGTCCCACGATCTGCCTACCCGTGCTCGGCCCGATGCTTGGAGCTGTAGCGACCCACCACCAACCTGGACCACCAATTCCTTTTTCAGATCTGCTTCGCTGCGCACTCCGGGCAGGTCCCGAAGATCTCCATGGTGTGTGAGACGTCGACGAAACCGTGCCGCCCGGCCACCTTCTCGGCCCAGGTCTCGACCGCGGGCCCCTCGACCTCGACGGCCCGGCCGCAGGACCGGCACACCAGGTGATGGTGGTGCCCCTGGCTGCACCGGCGGTAGAGGTGCTCGCCGCCGGGCGGGCGCATGACGTCGATCTCGCCGGCGTCGGCCAGCCCCTGCAGCGTGCGATAGACCGTGGTCAGGCCCACCCGCTCGCCGCGTTCGCGCAGCATGGCGTGCAGATCCTGGGCGCTGTTGAAGCCCTCGGCGTCGGCGAGCACCGCGCTGACCGCGCTGCGCTGCTTGGTGTTGCGAACAATGACGCTAGTGTCCTCGCTCATGCACCCTCCCTCGCGTGGCTGACGGCGTCGGCGACGATGTGGGCGACGTGCTCGTCCACAAGCGAATACGCGATTTCCCGCCCGCGCCGCGCGCCCCGCACCACACCGGCCCCGCGCAGCACCCGCAGATGCTGGGAGACCAGCGGCTGGGGCGCGCCCAGCTTCTCCACCAGCTCGTGCACGCAGCGCTCGCCCGCGCCGAGCTCGGCGACGATCGCGACCCGGATCGGCGCCGACAGCGCGCGCAGCAGCTCCCCGGCCGCCTCGTACGCCTCGTAACCGGTCGTCGTCGTCATTCTGGCCACGGTACTGCGATCCGGTGCTCCGGCGGCTCCGCCTCGGCCGGTTTGCGCCGGCCCGGTTTCAGCGTCCGCCCGATCACATTGCCGATTGTCAGCACGACGAACACCGCCAGCGCCAGGATGACGATCGTGGCGCCCGGCGCGGTGTCGATCTCGGCCGACACCGCCACCCCGGCCGCCGCCGCGCCCACCCCGATCAGCATCGCCGCGCTCATCGTCGCCCGGAACCCGCGGGTGACCTGCTGAGCCGCCGCGACCGGCACCACCATCAGGGCGCTGACCAGCAACAACCCGACGGTGCGCATGGCGATCGTGACGGTCACGGCGGTGGTCACGGCCATCAACAGGTTCAGCGTACGCACGGGCAGCCCCGAGACCCGGGCGTACTCCTCGTCGTTGCTGATCGCGAACAGCGCGGGCCGGAACGCCAGCATCGCCACCAGCACGAGGACGCCGAGCACCGCGATCACGATCACGTCCTGCCGGGACGTGGTGATCAGCGAGCCGAACAGATACTGCATCAGGTTGGCGTTGCTGCTGTCGTCGGAGAGCCCGACCAGCACCACGCCGCCCGCGATGCCGCCGTAGAAGAGCAGGGCCAGGGCCAGGTCTCCCGACGTACGGCCGCGCTGGCGCACCAACTCGACGCCGACCGCCCCGACGGCCGCGACGATCACCGCCGTGACCACGGGGGAGTGGTGCAGCAGCAGGCCGACGCCGACGCCGGTCAGCGCGACGTGCCCGATCCCGTCGCCGATCAGCGACAGCCGGCGCTGCACCAGGTAGATGCCCAGCGCCGGCGCGGCCAGCCCGATGATCAACGCACCGGCCAGGGCCCGCAGCATGAACTCGTACTCGAAGAGCGCCATCAGAACCACTCAGCCATCACGGTGCCGTCATCCGTTCGCCGGTGGGTGCCCACTCGCAGATGCCGGCCTGTTCCGGCGCGGCGTGCGGGTGCACGTGGTCGTGGCCCGGCTCGGCGTGGTGGCCGGCGGGCTCGGGCACCGCGCCGACGTGCCCGATCCGTCCGTGGTGGACCACGACACACCGGTCGATCAGCGGCTCGAGCGGGCCGAGCTCGTGCGCGACCAGCAGGATCGTCCCGCCCCGCCGCTGGAACGTGGCCAGCGTCGCCGCGAACGCGTCCTGGCTGGCCGCGTCGACGCCGGCCGTGGGCTCGTCGAGGATCAGCAGGTCCGGCTGCCCGGCGAGGGCCCGGGCGATCAGCACCCGCTGCTGCTGGCCGCCGGAGAGCGTCGCGACGGGGTCGCCGAACCGGTCGGCGAGCCCGACGTCCTGCAGCGCGGCGCGGACAGCGGCCCGGTCGGCGGCGCGCGGCGGCTTGAAGATGCCCCGCCGGGCGAGCCGTCCCGACGCCACCACCTCGCCGACCGTGGCGGGCACGCCGCCGGCGGCACCCATCCGCTGCGGCACGTAGCCGATCCGCTCCCAGCCGCGGAAAGCGCGCTGCGGCGTGTCGAACAGCTCGATCTCGCCCCGGTCCAGCGGCACGAGCCCGAGCACCGTACGGATCAACGTCGACTTGCCCGAGCCGTTCGCGCCCAGGATCGCCACCACCTCGCCCGGCTCGACCTCCAGCGAGACGTCGTGCAGCACCTCGCGGCCGGCGTACGCGACGGCGGCGTGCCGGACCCGCACGACGGTCATGAGGTGCACCCCAGTGCGCCGGTCAAGGCGGCGAGGTTGGCGCGCATCACCGAGAAGTAGTCGGCGCCGGGCTCGGTCAGCCCCTCGAGCGGGTCGAGCACGGCGGTCGTCGCGCCCACCTCCCGCGCCAGCGTCTCGGCGACCTTCGGGCTGACCAGGGTCTCGAAGAAGATCGTGGTGGTGCCCGTGCGCCGCGCCTGGGCGGCGACCGCGGCCAGCCGGCGCGGGGACGGCTCGGCCTCGGGGGAGATGCCGGTGATGCCGACCTGGGTCAGGTCGTACCGCGCGGCGAGGTAGTTGAACGCGCTGTGGCTGGTCACGATCTCCCGTCGGGTGCAGGTCTTGAGCCGGGCCGCGAACTCGGCGTCGAGCGCGTCCAACTCGGTGTGCAGGGTGGCGGCCCGGCCCTGATATTCGGCCGCGTGCGCCGGGTCGGCCCGGGCCAGCCTGGCGGCCACCGCGTCGGCGACGGCGGCGTAGCGGCTCGGGTCGAGCCAGAGGTGCGGATCCATGCCGTGCACGGTCTCCGTCTCGCCGTCCGTGCCGGTGCTCAACGGCAGCAGCGGCACCACCGAGGCGGCGTCCAGCGCCCGCTCCGGCGCCTCCTGGGCGACGGCCTGGTCCACCGCCGGCTGGAAGCCGTCGAGGTAGACCACCAGGCCGGCGTCGACGATCCGGGCCACCTGGCGCGGGTTGAGCTCGACATCGTGCGGCTCGGCGCCCGGCTTGGTGAGATCGGTCACGTCGGCCGTGCCGCCGGTGATCCGGTCGGCCAGGAACCGCAGCGGATAGAACGCGGTGACCACGTTCAGCCGGCCGCCGGTGAAGCCCGAAGCGGCGGCCCGCCCGGCGCAACCCGCGGTCACGCTCAGCGCGAGCAGCGCGGCGACCAGGCGGATCCTCATACCATCCACCCTGCCCGACAATGACAATGATTGTCAAAAGCGCATGGATGCCCGTCGTGGCCGACCGGATCCGCGGCCTAGCTGATCTTGGCGATAATGCCCGCCAGCAGCAGCGCCAGCAGGATCACCCGCACCACGCGGCTCGACACCGCCTGCACCGGCCAGGTCGTGAAGGTCAGCGCCGCCACGCCCGCGAGCAGCAGGAACAGCAGCGCCGCCCCGACGATGCCGGGCAGGAACAGCCCCGCCAACATGACCACGAGCGCCACGAAGAAGGCCGTCGTGGGATTGATCCGGGTCAGCCTGCGCAGCAGGTTCTCGGACGGTGTCACGGTGTGCTGGTCCTCCGATCGGCGCACGGCTTCGGTGCGTACGCTCTCAACCCATGCTGGTGCTCAACCGCTTCGTGGTCCCCCCGGAAACACAGGACAGCTTCGTCGAACGGGCGCACGCCGCCCTCGCCGCCCTGGCCGACCGGCCCGGATACCTCTCCGGCCGGCTCACCCGGGCGCTCGACGACCCCGCCCACTGGACCCTGGTCACCGAGTGGGAGTCCGTCGGAGCCTACCGGCGGGCGCTGGGCGGCTTCGACGTCAAGGTGCACGCGACCCCGCTGCTCAGCGAGTCGCTCGACGAGCCGTCCGCGTTCGAGACCCTGGCCGCCGCCGCGCCGGGCGGCAAGGTCGAGGTGCAGGCCAGTGACAGGGCCGCCGAGCCGTGGCGCTGAGCACTAGTCTTGAGGCATGACCTCGGCGCCCACCGCCCCGCCGTTTGAGCCCGCCCCGCCGTTTGAGCCAGCCCCGCCGTTCGGGCCCGCCGCGCCGGCCCCGGTGCCCGACCCGCCGCCGGGCCCGGGCGTGTTCCCGCCGTTCCCCGCGCCCCCGGTCGAGGGCAGAGGGCTGCGGATCGGGCTCGGCCTGGGCATCGGCGCGGCCGTCGCGGTGCTGGCCTGCGGCGGCGGGGTGGCCGCGACGGTCGGCCTGATCGCGACCGTCTCCAGCGCGCTCGACGAGCAGGCGCACGTGGTGGTCGGCGACTACTTCGAGGCGATCGAGGCGAGCAAGTACGAAGAGGCGTACGGGATGCTCTGCCAGACCGAGAAGGACCGGCAGAGCCAGGCCGAGTTCGTCAGCTCCGCGGAGGCCGCCGACCCGATCAAGTCGCACTCCGTCGGCGACCTTGACCTCGCCGCGGTCGACCTGGCCGTGCCCGTGCAGGTGACCTACACCGACGGCCGGACCGGCGTCCTCGAGGTCTACCTCGAGCAGAGCCCCGACACGGGCGAATTCCAGGTCTGCGGCGTCGAGGAGTAATCTCCTGAGCTGTCCAACTCATCGCAGATTCCCCGGCGATGTCTCCACTTCCGACGTCCCCGCCGACAACCAGCCGGCGTAGGAGGAACATGCCCGCCGACCGCATCGACGCCGTCGTCAGCCTGGCCAAGCGCCGGGGCTTCGTCTTCCCCTCCAGCGAGATCTACGGAGGCACCCGTTCGGCGTGGGACTACGGTCCGCTGGGCGTGGAGCTGAAGGAGAACGTCCGCCGGCAGTGGTGGAAGGCGATGGTCCAGCAGCGCGACGACATCGTCGGCCTCGACTCCGCCGTCATCCTCGCGAAGGACGTCTGGGCGGCCTCGGGCCACCTGGACGCGTTCGTCGACCCGCTGACCGAGTGTCAGTCGTGTCACAAGCGGTTCCGCGCCGACCACCTCGAAGAGGCGTACGAGCACAAGCACGGGCACGCCCCGGCCTCGCTCGCCGAGATCAACTGCCCGAACTGCGGCAACAAGGGCACGTTCACCGAGCCGAAGATGTTCAACGGCCTGATGAAGACGTACCTGGGCCCGACCGAGAGCGC
>Ga0307513_10011028_pt1 | contig 11271 bp, 15 predicted proteins | sample 15_EM_MG_FD_202174 | JGI IMG/M metagenome (GOLD analysis project Ga0307513, IMG submission 202174) | Populus trichocarpa ectomycorrhiza microbial communities from riparian zone in the Pacific Northwest, United States - 15_EM | ecosystem: Host-associated > Plants > Roots > Unclassified | place... | reverse complement strand
AGCCAAACTGCAAGCCTTGGAGAAACAGCTTGGCCTCAACGCCGGCGGCAGCAAGGACCTCGACAAGGACGGGAAACCTGTACTCAGCGCAGGTGTCAAACGTGCAAGGTTCGATGATACCGAGTATCTCGAGCAGAGCGAGGTGATCAAGGAGAACGTGAAGAGCGCAGTTATGGCTGGTAAGCGCTTGCTACGGCCACGTGTTAGTTCTGCTGACCATATACGCATTAGGCCTGCTTAAGAAGAAGAAAGCCAAGACTGAGAGTAATTCAATTCCTGTGCCTTCAACCTCGACGTCCACGGACAAACTCGCCAAGCCCAGTGCCACTGTACCCGTGCCGGAGGCCAAAACCGAAGTCTCCAAGGTTCCTGAAACGGTTGCGGCTGCCTGAAAGCGGTTCTGGGGACAGTTTCTGCCTCGGACACGCTGTACTTTACTCGTAACAGCTTTTTCAAGCTTTTTTATGCTAATATATTCAGATCTCGAATACATGACCAACCACCTACAAGTGCGTGTCGTTTAGACTAGATCCGCTCCGTGGGTGCTACTTAGTGGTTCGCAAGTCTTTCATTTCCTGTGGCCTCGGTCTTTCATTGAATAGCATAGCCAATGGGAGACGAAGGCGAGATTGAAGTTCTACTCATTCATAGTCGTATCACCCTTCTGGACGGCCAATAGGCTACAAGGGTATTGCCATAATACACGTAAGACACTCTGAATCCCTGGCACAGGCTGTTGGCCAAACTGGCAGCGTCGATTGACCGTGTCACTTGACGGTGCGTTGACGCCCGTGGTGGGTTTTCATTAGGCATCTTCTATAGCAAAAAATAATTTAATCTACTAATGGACCTTCATTAGCAAAGGTAGCCGCGACGAGCAAAGGGAATACAAGTGTGGCATCTGCAAAGACCTGGTTGGATACTCAGCAATCCTGCGCACATGAGTGGTGGAAATGTACCTTAACAGTCTCCGCACCAGCTCGTATCTTCCCCCATGAAACTGCTTCATCGGGACGCGCACCAGAGTCTGATCCGTCAAACTCCTGGCCAGTATTGATATACACGGAGTAGTCTGCTCCATTCCGCTATAATTCCACACTATTAATGCAATATCAGATGGGGGTGGACTTCGGACATACGAAAAGCATGGCGTTCGCAATCTGGTGCTTACACACCCCTCCGCCGAGGATAATCATCCCTGCCCGCTTGGCCTTGAGGGAAATATCGTTGATTCGGCGGATATCGCTGACTATGTCGATGATCAGTCCTGGGTTCTTGTACGAGTGGAAATAGATCATGTCTCCAAGCGAGCCGTCTGTAAGGGCTGGGCAAAAGACAGGGATATTGTTCTACAGTCGGATTAGCATAACCCAAGGAAGGGCGCAGGGGAGGTACCTTATACGCCCAGTAGTATACCGATTCCTCGTTGTTTATCTCCTTACCTAGCCGGTGGATTACGGTTGAAGGGGACCAAACCGTCCCTTGAGTCCTTTGCTCCTCGAGCATCTGGTCAAGGATAGGAATGATCCAGTCCTCAAATGCACAGTAGTTATCGTTTGGCACGACGAGGTTTCCAATCCGGTTCAAGCCCTGCTTCCGCAGGGAAGCCCCATCAAGGTTGAAATCCGCAAGGTAGGTCTTCCCCAAACATTTGATGAAGTCTTCTTCAATGCCACCTGCGGTGGTGACGACGGCAGATACATGGTTATGCTGCACCAAGAAACGGAATATTTCCCGCAGGCCTGAGGACATGAGATTGCTCGTAAACCCAAGGAAAATGGTACACTTTGTGGATGCGCGTATTTGTGGGTCTAGGAAGTCTTCTGGTTCATCTGGAGCGATTGGAACGTCCGAGAGACGCCATCTGCGCTGATCAATCAGTCGGAATCCGGTCTCATGTAAGGGAGAAATACAGGCAATGTATACCATGTTTTGAGTGATGCTTATGGCTGTGGAGAGGCTTGATGCTTGGAAGCCGATCCTTTGGTAGCTTAATAGGAGCTCTGTGAGGGAGAGCGGTTTGGTGAAATCGGGACCTTTGATTGGGATTGCATCTTCTGGGAGTGGTTTAGACTGAACGAGGACTGCAGCAGCCGCCGACTCTGGGACGCTGGACATGGTCGAGAATACAATGGAAGTAGAAGACCGCCGGGGGCGATACTCCACTGAGAGGTAACAATAATATAACTACCGCAATAACAAATTACACATTACGACAGGGCTGATGTGACTAGAAATTCCGGGTCTTCTCGTGTTTGTACGCAGCAGGGCTGAATCTTAGAAATGGCCACCGCCGAGACGCACGACGTGGACGAGACGCTGGAGGAGGTCAGCCTCCACGACGCTCCGAGACAAGGACACGGCTCGAAACCATCTAGTGGCGTCGCAAACGGAGGCCCAGAAGTCCCCCATTCTCCGCCACCCCGTCCGTCGAGGTCAAGTAATGCCCAGCCACAGACACCAACACGTCTTCCACCTCTCGACCTCAACGGTCACAGTAATATTCACGTATCAGCGTCGCTGCACTCCCCTCCGCCGCGTAGCTCGATGTCGAGCTCAGCGGTCGCGTCTGTTCCGCAAAGACGGACGTCGACAACGGGTTTTCTGACACTCGCACAGGGTCAGACACTCTCTATCGTCCTCATCACCTCAGCACTCGACATCATTATCCAGTCAAAAGAGGCAAAACGAAGTCAGCACCTACATGATGCAACAGAACACGCCCTCAACGTGCTCAGACAGGGACTGGGCGCAGAAAAACGCAAGGAGATATTTGAGCCTCTCCGTTTGGCATGCGAAACGAAAAACGAGAAGCTCCAAGTTGCGTCGCTTGACTGCATCGCTAAACTCACCGCCTACGCTTTCTTCGTCGAGGCAACTCCACATGCAAACGCATATGCATCTCCTCCGGGATCCCCATCGGCATCTGCTACGAATCTCCCCACCTCCCTTGCTGACGTCGTCGCTCACACCATCACGAATTGCTACACGGAGTCTACTCCAGACACAGTCTCATTGCAGATTGTAAAGGCTCTACTGGCCCTCGTACTTTCTCCCCATATTCTAGTCCACCACTCGTCTCTCCTTAAAGCCGTCCGCACTGTCTACAATATCTTCCTCCTCAGCCAGGACCCCATGAACCAAAATGTAGCTCAGGGTGGTCTCACTCAGATGATGCACCATATCTTCGCTCGCTGTCAAATAACCACTGATCCAACTGGCCCCGCTGATGTCCCCACGAACGCCTCGCGTTCTTCCCTCACTCCTTCGAACGAGGATATCGGTACTCCTACATCTAAAAGTCATGTCAATGGTATTCACCAATCTGGCTCCTCGACAACTGTTGACTCAGATTTGGCCGCGGCTGCGGCTGTCCCATTGCCACCTGAGGGGGATGATGAAAATTCAGATAGCGAGTAGGTTATTTTACCTTGTTAACCGATCTATTGATTGATAATCCTTGTCCAGGGCTCCGAATACCGCCGAGATCTCTGACTCGAACCCTCCAACTCAAGAACCGCACGCGTTCAGCACGCATGATATGTTCATCAAGGACGCGTTCCTCGTGTTCCGTTCTCTTTGCAAGCTAACTATGAAGCCTCTTGCGACAGAAAGGTTCGAGGCAACTATCCTCCGACAAACGACTGCTAACCCTCAATCCTAGTGAACGGGATCTCAAATCTCACCCTATGCGATCGAAGCTGCTGTCGTTGCACCTGGTCCTTACCATTCTTAACTCTCACATGGCTGTCTTCGTCTCACCAAGTGCCGTCATTCTTTCGGCTTCTTCAAACGAGTCCACATTGTTCATTCAGGCGATCAAGCAGTATCTCTGCCTCAGCCTCAGCAGAAATGCGGTCAGCTCCGTGCCACAAGTCTTCGAGGCGAGCGTGGAGATATTTTGGAGAGTGCTGTCTGGGATGCGCACCAAGCTTAAGGTGAGTGCCAATTACGCTTTTTACTGGGTGAAGCCATTTTCTTACTCCTCACGTCCAGAAAGAGATTGAGGTCCTCTTCAACGAGATTTTTATCCCGATTCTTGAGATGCGCACGTCCACGCTCAAGCAGAAGGTCGTCCTTTTGAACATGCTCCAGAGATTATGTCAAGACCCGCAGGCGCTCGTAGAGATCTACCTGAATTACGATTGCGACCGTGCAGCCATTGAGAATATTTATGAACGGTGCGCCTCTTCACACGTCCTGTACCGATCTGCACCGATTAATTGCCATTTATGGCAGGTTAATGACCATCTTCTCGAAGATCAGCAGCGCTCACCAAGTAATATCCAAAAGCAATGCAGCAGCAGAGCAAAATCAAACGCCAACAACACCGACCGCCTCTACTCCCGGGCGACCTTCTCTTCCACCGTCCCTGACTACCTCGGCATTGGCAGACACTACAGCAGCAGATGCCCACCTCTCAGAAGCCCGCCTCCGCCGCCTGGCACTCGAGTCCCTTGTCGACGTGCTTCGCTCGCTCGTGGCGTGGGGCATCGTAGCACGGCAAAGCCAACAAAACTCCGACTTAGAAACCGCCGCGAGCAACTCGCAGATGCAGTCCCGTGCCAGCATCCAGGAGGACCCAAATCAACGGCTTGACGTGTCGGATAGCGTGCTGGACCGCTTGAGTCCAGTGCCAGGCGGTAGTATCGACCTGAGACGCAATACTTCGGACTTGGCCATTGCTGTCGATGATCCAAGTCGGTTCGAGAACGCCAAACAGAGGAAAACAATCCTCCTTGAGGGTATTCGGAAGTTTAATTTCAAGCCGAAGAGGGTGAGTGACGCTGTGTTAGGTTTGAAGGTATATGGGCTGATATTTGGTTCAAGGGCATTCAATCACTTATTGATGCGGGCTTTATTGCAAGTTCTCAACCTACAGATATTGCTGCATTCCTTTTGCACACCGAAGGCCTCAACAAAGCTACTATCGGAGAGTATTTGGGAGAGGGGTAAGTAGGCAGACTTAATAAAATCCGTAGATGTACTGATTCAAGGACAGGGATGACCTCAACATTGCCGTTATGCACGCATTTGTTGACCAGCTTGAGTTTACGAACCTTCCATTTGTTAACGCTCTTCGGCTTTTCTTGCAATCTTTCCGTCTGCCTGGTGAGGCTCAAAAGATCGACCGGTTCATGCTCAAGTTTGCCGATCGATACATTGCGGGTAATACCGAGACTCCATTTGCCAATGCCAGTGCGTACCGCCGAGAGCTGAAGTTCGTGGCAAATCTGACTGACATGTCATAGCTACTGCATACGTTCTCGCGTACTCCACTATCATGCTCAACACCGACCAGCATAGCCCGCAGGTGAAGAAGCGCATGACCAAGGAGGAGTTCATCAAGAACAACAGGGGCATCAACGACGAAGGGGACTTACCCAAGGAATTCTTAATCGCCATCTACGACGACATCCAGACGAACGAAATTATGATGAAGGATGAGGTCGAGGCCAAGGCTGGTCTTGCTCAGCAGACGACTGGGCTGGCGTCCGTCCTCGTCAATGTCGGACGCGATTTCCAGAAGGAGGCGTATGTCATGCAATCGAACGGCATGGCTAGCAGAACGGAGGTAAGGATCACTGGGAAAAGTGGTGAAATCGAACCTTAACACTTTTCGCAGGCCTTATTCAAGACGATGATGAGGGCTCAGCGCAAAGGCAAGGCGAGTGACCAATTTTTCAGCGCTTCGCACTTCGTCCACGTCCGTCCCATGTTCGAAGTAGCCTGGATGTCCTTTCTCGCCGGTATATCCGGCCCAATGCAAGAATCGGACAATATCGAAATCGTGGAATTGTGCATGGATGGTTTCCGCAATTCTATACGGATTGCCTGCGTCTTTGACCTCGAGCTCGAGCGCAACGCGTTTGTAACCACCCTCGCCAAGTTCACCTTCCTGAATAACTGGGGAGAAATGAAAACGAAGAATATGGAGGCTGTTCGGGCGTTGCTTGATGTTGGGCTCCAGAATGGAGAGTGGTTGAAAGGTAGTTGGAAAGATGTTTTGATGTGTGTCAGTCAGCTGGAGCATATGCAAGTCATTGGGGCTGGTGCCGACTTGCATGACAAGAAAGGGTAAGTGTTATTGTGTTTGTGTGGCAACCTTCATGTTGACGGAACGTAATAGACGGTCCAAAAAATACCCTGCTGAGGAACTCGCCGCTGAAAGTCGCTCAAGACACATCACTGTCGCTGCCGATATGATATTCTCCTGGAGTAAAAACTTGAGCGGAGTAAGTGAATTTGCAGGTCTTCTTCAACTTTTCTAATGAGATATTCTCAGACTGCCATTGTCCATTACGTCCAAGCGCTCAGCGACGTTTCATGGGAAGAGATCCAATCTTCTGGACAGTCAGACAACCCCAGACTATTCTCTGTACGAAAACTTGTGGAAGTGTGCGCCTATAATATGGAGCGTATTCGTATCGAGTGGGCGAACATGTGGGTCATCATTGGGGAGCACTTCAACCAGGTATGCATTCGCTTGTACAACTCTTGCCTTACTAACCCAATGTCGTTAGGTTTGCTGCCACAACAATATTCACGTCAGCAATTTTGCCCTTGACGCGCTGCGACAACTGGCGATGCGGTTCTTGGAGAAAAAAGAGCTGCCAAGCTTCAAGTTCCAGAAAGATTTCCTCAAGCCATTCGAGTTTGCCATGATCCACAATGCCAATCCTGAGGCCCGGGACATGGTCCTACAATGCCTCCAGCAGATGATCCAAGCTCACGTTCATAATTTACGATCCGGCTGGAGGACTATGTTTGGTGTATTCGCAGCTGCGTCCAAGTCCCTGAATGGTTGGTCCTTCCACAACCTTCGCTACAACCGTCTATTGAACTCTACCTATAGAGGAGATTGCCAGCCATGCCTTTGACATCGTCACCAAAGTCAATAAGGAGCACTTCGACTCTATCGTCCATCACGGCTCGTTCGCTGATCTTACGGTTTGCATCACGCACTTCTGCAAAGTCACCAAGTACCAGCGAATCAGCTTAGTTGCCAGCTCGACGCTCAAGGGACTCATTCAGCAAATGTTGGATAGCCCGGAATGTGGACTCAACTGTGACCGACCGGAGCAAGTAGCAAAACCGGACGATCCAATGATTAAGTATTGGTTCCCAATGCTGTTCAGCTTCTTCGATATTATCATGAATGGCGATGATTTGGAAGTTCGAAGGATGTGAGTGATCAGGCACATATTTCGACCCCGACCGCTAATGGAGTCTCTTTCAGAGCATTGGATACCTTCTTCAGCACCCTGAAGACTCGTGGCCAAGAGTTCCCACCGGAGTTCTGGGACTTGATTTGCAAAGAGCTTATCTTCCCAATATTTGCAGTTCTCAAATCCGGGCCACAGGATATGTCTCGTTTCAACACTCAAGAGGACATGAGCGTCTGGATATCGACTACCATGATCCAAGCTCTACGAGATGTAATCGCACTGTGGACCCACCACTTTGCTATCCTTGAACGATTCCTCGACGGCTTGCTGGACCTATTGCGGACCTTCATTTGCCAGGGTATATAGTTTCCTGCTTTCGTTTCGGACTTTCTTCTAACTTAGGCTTCAGAGAATGATACACTGGCCCGGATCGGTACATCTTGCCTCCAACAACTGCTCCAAAGCAACGCCCGTCAGCTCTCGCCTACAGACTGGGAGCGAGTCATCACAACCTTTGTCTGGCTCTTTAAGACAACGACTCCATATCAGTTATTCGATGAGAGCCTCAGGGCTGATATTGAGCAAGGAGAACAGACCGATATGCAAGGTAAACCCGAATCCAATCTCATATTTGGAACCCTGTTGACGTTCTTGAAGATCAAACTGATACTGCATTGCTTCCCGCGCCTCTTTCGCCCCCTGTGCAATCAGCACCAACATCGGTTGGCCACGCACCCAGTAATCGAAAACGCATTTTCGCGCTCATCATCACCAAATGTGTTCTCCAGCTGCTCCTTATCGAGACCACACATGAGATGCTCCAAAATGAAGATGTCTATGAGACGATACCTCCCGAGCATTTATTGCGCCTCATGTCGGTTCTGGACGCTAGCTACCAGTTTGCACGATCATTTAATGCGGATAAGGAGGTCAGAAATGGACTATGGCGTGTCGGTGGGTAATCCGAAACTAGAACCTCTTAGTCCTTGGCTTATGATGTTCCAGGCTTCATGAGGCACCCCCCGAATCTGCTCAAACAAGAGAGCAGTAGTGCTGCGACACTTGTCAATGTACTCCTACGACTATCATCTGACAAGCGACCCAACAATGCTGGCACTCGTTTGCAAGCCTCGGATCGCCTGATCCAGTGAGTCTCCCCCTTTTGCTCTTCGGACTAAGTGCTCAATCACACTAGGCTCGGATTGATGATTCTAGACGATTTCAACAAATTGAAGCCAGATATGCAAGGCCGGAATATCGCGGCCTGGACTCCTGTTGTTGCCGAGGTTCTACAAGGCTTTAGTATCTTTGATGACACAATAGTAAGTCAATCAGACTTCGAATCACACCAGTTCTCTCACTCTTTCTACCAGTTTACTCGTTATCTTCCAGCGTTGTACCCATTGGCTTGCGACCTATTACTAAAAGACGTATCCCCGGAGATTCGTATAGCCCTCCGCTCTGTGCTCCTTCGAGTAAAAAACCCTTGCTAGACATCCGCCTTCGTTCATATGATTATTGACTTTCAGCAATTTTTTATTTTCATGTTCTGACTGCTGCGGACTTGTCTTCCTGGTCGCAGATTAATTCCCTTTTGTGTACTATGTATCCTTAGAATAATATATTGCAGCATCAGAATACACTAAACACGGCGATACATGCCAAAGCGACCAGTGTCCAAATAGCAGGCTAACGGAGGCCACCATAAGAGGGCTGAAACTGTGGTTGGAATCCTGGGGCCCAACCCGTTGGTTGAGGTTGAAGGTCCGCGGTCCCTCGCAAAGCATCGTATCGTTCTGTGAACCTGTTAAGACACTGCCATCCTGTTAACTAAAGAGACTTACGAGGTCCGTCGGGCTGCTCTTCACCCCCGAAGTTGCCCGCTTTCATGGACGCGAAAACGTTCGCGGGTGAGTGGTTTGGCGCCGCCTGTTGAGGGGGTGGTGAGAGTGACTGCGGAGGAGCAGAGAGCGCATTAAACGAAGAGAAGTCTAGAAAGGGAGTGAGTTTAAGACCTCGGTGGTGTATCAAAGAGCTTACTGCTCGGGAGTGGAGGTACTGGTGGGATTCCAGCGTTCATACCACCCATACCACCAAAGCCTGTTTGGTATCCAGTAGATTGTGTGCCAATAAAGCTGGGGATTCCGGTTGGCTGAGCAGTAAGTGAGGGTACGAATCCCGTGGCTTGCAGAGGAAGGGATGGCGTGTAGCCCGTGTGTTGCGGCGCGAGTGATTGCTGGAATCCAGAAAAGCCAGGATTGATTCCAGTAGGTGATGGGTTGAGGTATGGCCGGTTGAGAAAGGAGGTTTGCTGCGGCAAAATCGGAGATGGCGATAGATTTGGATTTGGCCGTGTAGGAACGAAACCTATCATCCCGGTATTTGTGGGAATCAGCGGTTTGAGCAAAGTTTCGTTGGCCGGGACTGGCGCAAATGGTCCTCGGGGAGCGTTAGGGTTGAATGACGGTGTTAATGCGCTTGGGCTCGGACTTGTGACAAATGTAGGCGGTGTTGCTGGAGTAACTGGCAGATGAACTGCGACGGTTGGATGAACCGCCGGCAAGGGTGCAGAAGGTGGACGACGGGAAGTGGCGAGTTCAGCGATCTTGGCCAGCAGGTCCTGCTCTAGCGTGAGCGAGGGAGCCTGAACGGTAGGTGTTGTCTGTGATGGAGGGTGCACGGCGGTGGCAGATGCAGCTGCGGGCACAGGCACAGGCGCAGCAGGCGCAGGCGCAGGAGGAGCAGATGCAGGTGCCACTGGCGGAGTCGCAGAGGTAGCAGGCGTAGGCTTAGCCGAACCTGGACGGATTGCCCATGCATCGTCATCATCAAAGCCGATTGCGGCAACCGGTTTCGGTGCAGCGACGGGTTGAAGTGACGTCTGGACTGGGCTGGCGATGGCCGGCGATGATCGCCGGACGAGCTGAGCTGAAGCGTTTTCTAACACACTTTCGTCTACATTGATCGATGCTGCACGGGTATTGACTGATGGAGTTGGCCGACCTCGTCGAGTATTATCCTTGAGTGCACCTCCAGGGCCAGAGAATAGATTGGGAGCTGGGCTTGTACTTTTTAGCTGAGGAATGGGGCCGGGAGGTGGCGGCGGCTGCTTCCCGGTGTACTCGGCCTCCTGTACTTTCTCCGCGTATTTCCTATCGGCTTCAAGCTGCTGCTTGTATAAAGGATCGTCCTCCTTTGACTTGGAGACCCACTTCTTCTTCTCAATGGCTTTTAGAGTGCGAAGGATATCGCCCTCGCGCAAGCCGAGGCTCCGTAATGTATCGGCCTTGAGGTCAGGGAGGAGAGTCTGATCTATCTTGTCGCGCCCAAATGCAGCGGCGTAGCGTGTACAATCGTCCATATCGCATCCAGCATTGAGGAAGAATTCGAACCAATCGACTTGTTTCTTCGGTTGTGGGTCTGGCCGACTTTGGGAGACGGCCAGAGATGCCTTCGCGGCTCCCTGCAACTTTCTAAGCGGTATGTTATCCTCATTGGATCGAGGGGAAGTAGGTTTGGCAGATGTGCTGGTCGGCTTCCCAGTGAGCCTTGCAATGTAGGCCATATCTTCAGCTGACATTTTCTCTACGGGTACTTCAATTGTAACACCATTGGTCTTGTGGAGCCGGAGCTTGCCGTTCTCAAAACCCTTGAATTCTGCCTCGACGCGAAATTGGCCCGTGCGATCATGCCAGACTCGAGTCTTTCCAGGCTCAGGAGGACCAGCCTTGGTCAAACTGTTACGAAGAGCGGGATCACGCCGTTCATCAGCCTCTCGACGTTTCTTCGCCTGCTGCTTGCGAATTATGTCTTCAGGATCCTCTCCAGAGCTCGACGCTTCCTCTTCTTTCTTCCGTCGACGTTCACGCTCCTTCTCCTTCTCACGGGCGGCTTTAGCTTTAGCCTGTTCTTCCTCTAACTTGCGTTGTCTGGCAGCTTCAGCGGCTTTCTTCTTGAGTTCATCCGCTTTGCGTCGTTCCTCGGCAAGTCGCTTCTGTTCTGCAGCACGAGCGCGTTCCTCTTCTTCTTCCCTTTCAATTCTTTCGCGCTCCTTCCTCTCCTTCTCTCCCTTGGCAGCAGCCGCCGCCGCCTCTTCCAGTTC
>Ga0307513_10011027_pt1 | contig 11271 bp, 18 predicted proteins | sample 15_EM_MG_FD_202174 | JGI IMG/M metagenome (GOLD analysis project Ga0307513, IMG submission 202174) | Populus trichocarpa ectomycorrhiza microbial communities from riparian zone in the Pacific Northwest, United States - 15_EM | ecosystem: Host-associated > Plants > Roots > Unclassified | place... | reverse complement strand
ATTTCACCTGAAGGGCAACACTTCTTCAGTTCCATATATGCCCACCTATTTGAAGATCCTGGGAAACTTAAACCAGAATATCAGGCATTTATAATCCTTTATTGGAAATATAAGAAGTATTGGAAACAAAAACTGAAAATGGAGCAGGCCCCAATTGCTGATATTACAAGGTTCCTTAGCAAACATTACATGGAATATTGGCGAAAACAGATAAGCACCCAAACCCGGATAGTAAGTAATGGTGGAAATGAGGTATATTCAATTTTTCTAGCAGATAAACTGACAACAAATGACTCTGAAAATAATCCTACTGACTCTGAAATTGATGCAGAAGCTTTACAGGAATTTTACAGATTTATTACACCACCAAAGAAGCAAGTAATTAATTCCCCACCACCAGCACCTAATAAACATAACAGAATTAAGCATGGAATTATTACTTCAGCAAGTCTAGACTCTTTATGGCCACATAATGATGATTACACGCCCCCACCCTTGCCAAGTCCATCACCCAATATCACACGAGTAAGAAACAACCTATTTGGGGACAAAAGGCCTACAGAATCAATCAGCAATACCCATACCAAGAGCTTGTGTAAACAATTTACCCAAAAATCCGTGTCAGATATCGCCTCGGAAGACAATGAGTCTGACAAAGAGAACATACCACTAATTTTAGAGAACAACATTGTTGTCCAAAACGAGTGGGGGAAATATGTACCGAATATGGAAAGTACGGGATCACAACACCAGATGACATGTCCCCCCAAATAGCCGGATCACTTAGTAATACAACCGCGGATGGTGATGAAAGGCTGATGAAGCACGAAACCACTCGAAGATTGGGCATAAACAGAAAGGTTTGGAAAATAGGAATAAATTTAGGTATAAAGGAGCTACAAGAAAGCTACCTAAAGACACCAAAAACACCCAAATCAGCATGCAGAACCCATCTGCAGCCTCCCAGAAACTCCACTACCACCCACATCTTGACATCAACACATCCCACACTATCCGAAATCCTGTCACCCAAGCCGAACTCACTCTAGCCTCACTTTCAATCATATCTCCACTCACCCGGATCACGGAATTTAATTATAATCCCGAAATTCCTGTTTCTTATTACACCAACGTTTACTTACCGAACGCGACACTTACAGGATACAAAAATGGTACCCTAGTGACCATGGAAGCTCACACATTTGCTTGCGTTCACTTCAACCACGCTGACCACCAAATCCTCGAACTCGCCAGTCTCAATGCCCCAGATCCCGAGGGTCACGTGTCATGCATCAACAATGCCCAAATGACAAGGCCATCAACACCTGTGCCATCAACGACAAACTTGTTTACGACCAACAACCACCTTGCAAGATCGACAACTGCGGACCCACGATTGATGACAACAGGACCAACTCATTGTCTGTGCCCATCGACAGCAACCCTCCAACATGGGACCACCGCCCCACCTGTGAGCTGTTCACTCATGCTCCTCGATGCGACCGCTACTTCCTACCATATCACTGCTGCCCAGCCAGCGAGCCAACCTGATGAGGACGAAGAACTGACCCCCACCGTCCCTGCCTTCCTACTCTGGGAAGAAAAGGCCATGCTCGAAAATACGATCACCTTTGGCAGCACCCCAGTCAACGACCACATCGCCGCCGACAACGCGAACATGGACGAGTATACGCCGGTGAAATGGACATTCCTCAACCAGGTGCTTGGATATTGCCAGGGGAAGGAAGAGCTGCAAAAGGGGATCAGTATCCCTGAGGAGCTATGCCAGGGCGAGTAAGTCTCTGCCTTCCTATGCTAGAATCATTGTTCATGCATGCTTCCAGGACTTGGCCCAACTCCCTCTTCAAGATGTTTGCTCGGAAACAACCAAGGCCCTCAGTTTATGACAACCGCGGCTATCTACAACTACCAACCCCTGAGACTTCATCAGAGGACGACATGCCCTCCTTGGAGCATGACTCGACGGCCTCCTCGGACATTGACTAGACCTATCCTCTGACACCGCCTCCTCTCCCCACACTTGAAGCATCTCGCATCCTGATCCAACCACCACCCACAATTCCTGAAGATCAAGAGCCCGAACTCCTGGCACTTGATTTACCCTTGCGACAGCTCGAAGACCTGCAAGTCGACTCACACAATGCCAGCGAGTCAGGGAAGGAGACAGTGGAGAGACAGCCCAGTAACGTCCCCACTGATGTAGAAATGAGGAATGTCAAAAACAACACTCACATAGATTATGCAGACACCTCACTGATGCCCCAGAACGGCGAGGAAGACATCCAAACTCACCATTTGACATCGCTACCACCAATCGACAGAATTATCAATATGCTGCCAATGGAAGAAGAAGATGAGCTAGCCCAGGATGACGAAAGCCCAGAAGATATGCAGGACCCACCATCCCCCTATGACCACGATGACTACTGGATTAGCATCAGGAAAAGGCCACCTAGCTCTGGCTGTCTTTAGATGCTTTAGCTGTCCTAGGGCATCCTGAGACATCCCAAGATGTCCTAGAATGTCCCAGGATGTCCTAGAGCAGCTAGAGCATCTAAAGACAGCCAGAGCTAGGTGGCCTTTTCCTGATGCCTATCCCTGACCACCCACCTCACACCTATTATCAAGGACAACTAGTGGCTGAGTTGCGAGGAATATTGTGTAAACTCTTAGCCCATATGCTTCCACTAACGACCCTCCACTTTGGCAGCTGCACCTCCCACTGGGCTTTTCACCACCTCCGAGAAGTCATCCCGGAATTCCAGTTCGACATGCTTTTTCGGGAATATGGGAATTACACCGAACTTGCCAAAAGTATATCCACCGTTAGAGAGGACCAATGCACCATACCCAACTGCTGGCAAGTACACCTACCCCAACTCCGCAGAATTCATCAACTCATTATCCAGTACATCCATGCCGGCGAATCCTTGGTCAAACATCACGGATACCTGGACAGACTCAAGGAGTACATCGCCCAGGCCAACATTGAGTTTTGGAATGCAGAACCCCAGGGACTGCTATACTATCATGAAATCCAGTACCTCTACACCCTTTAGCACTTCCTGGCTGATAGATCCTATGCTGAACTTACCTCTCGTACTCAGTGAATTCTTCAGGCCACCTTCAAACACTCTGGAGACCTTTGGGCCTTGGTCTACACAATCCTCAGCCGCCTTGACCCTCCTTTGTACAAGTTCGAGCTTGACTGCAACTTCGTGCCAAGAACCGATGACGCTGCCAATTGCAAATGTGCCCACTTTGAACATAGGCAACAGCTGCAATCCAAGACCAGAGAAATTGACCTAAAACAAAACTAAAAGCTATGATCCAAGACCAAAACAAGCTATAGGTACAAGTATAATTTGTATCGACATTGAGAGATTTAACAAACAACAGAAACTCACTCAGATGCTTTTTTCTTACCCTTCTTACCCTTAGCCTTTGCCTTTACATTCTTCTCTTCAAATGACTTGGATGATGATGACTCAGAAGTCACTCTCTTGTCCTTCTTTCTCTTCTCTTTTTTCCCTGCACTTGAACCTGTAGCAGCTGGCTTTTTTCCCCTTGCCACATCTTTCTTGCCAAGCCAATCCTTCAAATCATCAAGAGAATAATCATCTGCAGCTTTAGTCTCGCCCCAAAGCTCAGAGCCTGAATCACAGTCTGAATCATCATTAAGGGCCTGTTTGGTTCCCAGCCTTTTTCAAAGCTGCCTGCCAAACTTGTTGGCTTCGGTAATTTCTCTGGGCTTTTGCCAAACCGAAGCCAAGGTGGTGTTTGGTTGCACCTGGCTTCAACTTTCAGTGTGACAGATCTCAACTTTTGCCCTCAACACGCCTTGCATTATCACAACCCACCCTTATTACATTGCCACATTACTTATAACAATATACCTCTCTTACTCTCACTATAATATGCCCTCGAAAGGCTCCAAAAACACATCTCACAACATAACAAAAGATGCATGCTGCAGCTGGACAGATGCCGACGATGTGATCCTTGTGCGCATCCTCAAGGAACAAAAGGACTCAGGAAACCAGTCTGGTGCAGGCTGGAAGAGTCAAGTCTGGACACTTGTTGAGGAAACTCTCAAATCTGAGGGGATTCCAAAAGGTGGTCCCAAAATTGCAAGCAAATGCCAGGATCATTGGACTACTGTATGTCTCTCTCTTGCTCCTCTCCTCACTTTACTTGGAGATCATTGACTTTCAAATTTTGAAATATAGCTTAAGAAACAGTTTGTTGAGGTCCATGCACTGTGCAATGCCTCTGGATTTGGGTGGGATGATGGCACAAAAAGGGTCGAGGCCTCTGACAGTGTCTGGGAGGCTTATCTGAAGTATTTTATTCAATTTAATTCATCTTCACTTTCTAAAATCATTCCAGGCCCATCAAAAGGCTGTTCACTGGTTTACTTTACACCCCCTGGGTTGTTCCATATGGAATGGGTATGGAATGGATGGAATCCATAAAATAGGGTATGGATTCCATGGAATAGGTGATGGATTCCACCTTCATGGGTACTTATTCCATGGAATGTATGATGGATTCCACCCTCATTCCATGGTCATTCCATGGTCATTCCATGGTCATTCCACCCCCATTCCACCCTCATTCCATGGTCATTCCATGGTCATTCCACCCTCATTCCAACCCTATTCCATGGTCATTCCATGGAACATTCCATATGGAATCCATGGACTACATTCCATGGAATAAGGACAGAAGTTATAAATAAATTGTATTAATTTTTATATTGCAATTACCAAGTCAAAAATTGTTCATTTAAGGAATAAAAACAATAATAAGAAATGAATTATATTGATTTATGATAAATAATACATGTAAGTAAATAAATGGGGGGAGGAGGGGAGAGGAGGGTGAAAGGGAAGGGAGAGGAGGAGGAAAGGGGGGGAGAGGGCCATCATCGTCGTCGATGAGGTTGCTGGGGCCTTGTCCTTTGCGGCGCTTGGCGTTAGGAGGCGGTCGTCGGGGCCTAGGCGTTTAGTGGGCGGGTGACGTGGCAAGTGGAGGCGTACGCACCAGAGGTCGAGACGGCGGGGATGGCCCCGCCATCTCGTGTTGCGCCTTGTGTTCCCCTCTCGCTGACGCGGGTGATATGGTGGTTGCGGTTCGTCGTCATCGCCACGGGTTCGGTCAGGGGGCCCTGTCATCGTTGTCGTTGTCGTCGCCGTTGTCGTCGTTGTCGTTGTCGTCACCGTTGTTGTTGTTGTTGTCGCCGTTGTTGTTGTTGTTGTTGTTGTCGCCGTTGTTGTTGTCGTTGTCGCCGTTGTTGTCGTTGTCGTCACCGTTGTCGTCGTTGTCATTGTCGACGTTGTTGGTGACGTGGCAGCTGCCCTCCGTGGGTTCATGGTCAGCGAACGGGAGATGGGGTGACGGCGGGGTACTCACCTGGGTCGTTGGGGCGTTTCCCGTGTCGTCGTCGCCCTCGCTGTCCTCCCATCACCCGGCCCTCGCCGTTTTTGCCCTCCCCGTGGTCCCTGTCGTCCCTGGCATCACCCACATCCTTAGAAAGGGGGAGGGGCGGGGTTCGTGGGCGTGTTCGCTGTCGTTTTCGTTGGGGTTGTCGTTGTGTTCGTCGGCGTCGTGTGTGACGTGGCGGTCGCGTGCTGTTGGGTTGTCGTCAGCGGACGCGGGGGGAATGGAGACGGCGGCGGGGTACTTACCGGGGGTGCTGGTGACGTGGCGAGCGGGAGCGAGGTGGGAACGACGACGGGAGGGAGGGATGGTGGTGGTGGTGGTGAAGAAAGCAGTGACGTGTCACGATTGGGACGCGTTTCCAGATTTGGGCGAGGCCGGACCGCGGACCGCCGGGGTGGGATATGATCACATTATGTTTCACAAATGGTAAAGCCTACGTGGCTCAGTTGGCTAGAGCGCTAGTCTCTGTTTCTGAAGTGCTGGGTTCAATTCTTATTTACTTCATTTTTTTTTCCCCCTTTTTCTTTTCAAGAACACTATAAATCTTGTTAATAATATATATAAATTTAATAGCATTGATTTATATGTGGAATATTGGATCATTCCATGGAATCCATATGGAATCAGTCCATGGAATGCATGTTGGACTGTGCTAAACAAGCATGGAATCCATCATCATTCCATATGGAATTTATCATTCCATGGCCATTCCATGACCATTCCATATGGAATCCAAGGTGACCATGGACCCAGAAAATAGCTGGGACCTCACCCAGAACCATTCCATATGGATTAACCCGGGGAGTGTAAAGACCTCGTTCACTGGAGAAAAACTCCATTTCCTCTCTACGACGACATGCACTATCTCGTTAATGGAATTGTGGCAATGGGTGCAGATGCCTTTCATCCTGGGCAGACCCCTGCTCCTTCTGAAGATGAAGAAGGCAGCATTTCTGATACTGGCATGAATGGCCATAGTAATTCTGAGGCAGTGGGCCCTTCTGCAACCATCCACGATAATTCAGTTGCTGAGGATGAGCCAGCTTTGGTAAATTTTAGTTCTCCATTTTATCAATTCATTTAATTCACTCTATTTTTGAAATAGACACCTGCCTCAACATCTGTTCCAGTCAGCTCTCGCAAACGAGTTTGTGCGGACTCAGAAACCCTGAGTTCAGATGCTTCAAAGCATCCTCGTGGACGTCGCCACGCACAGGCTAATTCTATCTCTGAAGTTGGGGATGCATTGATGCAGATGGCTGCTGCCTTGAGCACTGGCAGTGAACAGGGGACACCTTTTCACCGAAAGAAAGCTCTCAAACTTGTCAATGAGGATGGTGAATACTCATCTGCTGAAGAAGATAAGATCAATTACTTATTCTGTGATGATATTCGTGCTGCATATACTTACTTGGATATTGTCAAGAAGGAGAAGTGTGTTAATTTCATTCGTAAATGCCTTGAAAAGCATGCTGAGTCTCAGTAACTCTTTTTTATACACATCAGACTAATTAGCATCACCTGATACCACATTTATTTCGTAGCTATTTTCTTCATGTTGACCCTTGCTACCATATCCACTATTAATATTCACCTATGTAGATAGAGATCTATTCCTCATGTTGCCATAATTCTGCCTGGTAATCCACCCACATTTGCTTTGCAATCCTATCATGTCTTTCATTTGCCCTCTGTTTTTCCTCCGCTGTGACATTGAAGCCCAACTCCTCTTCTGTGATAACATGAGGTTCTGGAGTGCCACCTGTCAATGATCCTGCTTGTGTCAGAGATCTCGAGTTTGTTTGATCTGTAGAGTTATCTCCGTCTCAATTGTGTATGCCAACAAAGTTGTGAACTGCAGCAAGAGCTGGAACAAACATTGCCTATATATCAATTGGGTACTCTGGTGTGGTCTTGAAAATACTGAATTGACATTTGAAAACACCAAAGATATGCTCCACAGCATTTCGAGCAGAAGCATGATGAAGATTAAAAAGTTCCTTGTGATTTTGTGGTCTACAAAATGTGTTGTCAGGTAAGAAAAAAACGCAAGAGACAAGGACATTGCGTTTGGTTTCCATGGCTCCACTCCTTTAAATGGTACCTAACTCCATGATACGGTGTTAGGAGCATATCGCAAGTAGGAAATCCAGCATCTGCGAGAAAATAATATCCATGGGGAAGATGAAGATCCCTCTGGCAAGCATATTCAAATATTCGAGAGTCTGGTGCACTACCCTCCCACCCGCTAAGAATGTATAAAAATTGGAGATCCCAATCACAAATTGCAAGGACATTTTGAGAAATAAATCCCTTTCGGTTGCGACAGCGAACAGTGGCCTCATCTTGGACCCAACTGTTGAATTGTGACCCATCAATCGCACCATGGCAATTCTCGAAATAGGGATAGAGGAGTTCTTTACAGTCCCCCATGTATTCCAGATGGAATCCCCCGGAATCCAGGCAATTCTGGGAATTCTGGGGAATAGAAATTTAGCAGTAGTGCCTGCTAAATTGTGATTTCTGTTCCGGCGGAATTCAGCCTGGAATTCAAATTCCGCCGGAATGGCCACAGGAATAACCGGAACGGAATCACACCCAGAATCATCTGGAACGGAATCCGGGTTGGTTTGTAATCAATTTTAATTATATCAGTAATTTTTATAAGTAATAGTAATTATTTTAATACAATTGTAGTTAATTACTAATAAGCGCCCGTGAGTTGCCAAATCGAGCAACCGCGGTTGAAACATCACTCGCGTCACACATCGTGACCGTCCCATTTCTGCTCTCACCACCACCACCATCATCCACCACTACGCGCGGCCGCCACGGCCGCCATTGAGCCCCCCGGTCAATGCCTGCGTTTGGGCCACCCCGGGGGCGAGCTCGTCGAAATGACATGACCCACGACCGCCACGTCACTGCACACGACCCGCCCCCACGTCGCCGCCCCCACTGCTGGCCCCTCTCGATTACCACCACCGCCATGTCACTGCCCTTTTCGACCCCCACATAACTGCCACGTCACGCCACGTCGACCACCCCCCACCTCCTCGTGTTATCACCCACGACCCCACTGCCACGACCCCACTGCCACGTCACCACCGGCAGACGACGACGCGAACGACGACGACAGCCGATGCCACGTCACGGCCAAACATCCCAGCAACAGGCGACAAGAGGAGGGATGAAGGAAGAATAGGGAGAAACGCCAGGAGAGGGGGGGGAAAGGATGTGGAGGGGGACGACGGCGAGACTTGCTCGTCGTCATTCCCTGGGGTTTTCATTACAACAGGGGGGATGAGGGGGCAGGTCCCCCGCAGTCCTCGATGATGACAGGGGGGCAGGCTGGCACATATGTGCCTCCTGTTCCTGCGACGTCGTCGATGGGGGCTGGCGTGAAGCCCACACACCGCCCCCTTTGAATTCATCCCCCCCTATTACGCCTGCACCTGCAATATCGAAGGGGGGTGGTGTGCAACCCACACGCCGCCCGCCCCCATTCCAGTCCATTTACCCCCCGTTGGGGGGTTTTTTTTTTTCTGCAGGGGTTCTTTGACTGGGGGCAGCGTAAATCCCAAACGCCACCCCCTTCTACTTCATTTATCCCCCCTGATTGGGGGGAATATTTAATTTAATGAATGTATTTGATAAATTACAAATAAATTAAAATATGTATAATAGACACTTTAAAAAAAAGTGTAATGGGGAAAGGCCCCTAAATAAGTAATTACACAAAGTATGTACACTTTAAATTATGTGAATTGAAGACAGATTCCCTCCCGGATTCCCCCGGAATCCGCCAGAATTCTGGAATTCCAGCTCATTCCTGCCAATTCCCCCCGGAATACCTGGAATCCCTGGATTCCGCCTGGAATCTGGGGGGAATCAGTGGGGGAATGAAAAGTATTGGGATAGAGCTTTGGGTCATTGCGTATAGCGAGTGGAACTTGATCTAAAGGCAAGAGCCTGACATATTTGTGATAGAAAGATCCAACAAGCATTTTTGTGATCACTTTTAAATACCTAATGCCATAGAGATACAATGAATGTAAACAGAAACAATGAAAATAATTACTTACTTGCTGATACGAGGTCTTTACACTCCCTGGGTTAATCCATATGAAATGATTTCCAGGTGAGGTCCCAGCCATTTGCTGGTTCCATGGTCACCTTGGATTCCATATGGAATGGCCATGGAATGATCAATTCCATATGGAATTCTGGACTGTTCCATATGGAATGATGATGGAATCCATACTTGCTTAGCCCAGTCTAGCATGAATTCCATGGACTGATTCCATATGGATTCCATGGAATGATTCCACATGGATTCTATGGAATGATCCAGTATTCCACATATAAATCAATGTTACTAAATATTTACATATCATTAACAAGATTTATAGTGTTCTTATTAATAAAAAAGATAATAATAAAAATTGCATTGCATGAGAATTGAACACAGGCCCATAGGGGCAAAAGCTAGCGCTCTAGCCAACTGAGCCACAAAGGCTTTGTTATACTGGGAACATAATGTAATTATATCCCACCCCGGCGGTCCCGCAGTCCGGCCTCGCCCAAATCTGGAAATGTGTCCCAACCGTGACATGTCACTGCTTTCTTCTCCACTACCACCACCACCCCCCCCCCCCCATCATCGTTCCCGCCTCCCTCCTGCCCGCCATGTCACCGGCACCCCAGGTAAGTAAGCCGGCGGCTCCCTCCCTCACATTCACTGACGACAACCCAGCAGCACATGAGTGCCATGTCACAAACGTGACATGCCAATGACGAACGAGCTGACGACGAATGAACCCAGGGCAGCAACAATGAGCGCCGCCACAACACTCGCATCGACAAGCGAGGAAAACACACGGGGGAAGACGTGAGAGGGCAGACACGAGAGGGGAGGACAGGGCGACACGGGACGGTGGGTTGGCCCCGCCATTTCGATTTCCAGTGCATATGCCCCCGCCTGCCACATCACCTACCCACTTACCACCTCCGAGCACCCGCCCAGCTGCCAACAACTGCCTCCGAACCCCAACAACCGCCAAATGAGCACCACACGAACGCCACATCACTGCATACACCCCCTGCCCATCCCTTGACCGCCACATCACCCACACCAACGACCCACAACCCCAAGGATGTGCAAGAAAATGCGGTACAACCGCCACATCACCCCTCCCCTCCCCCCTTTGAGGGATGTGGGTGGTATGTCCGCTGTTCATACCGCCACCGACAGTGACACGATGGGCAGAAGAACCGGCACGTCCCCACCAGCAGCGCCCTCAACGCCGGTGGGGATGCCCTCCACCTGAAGCCGCTTGCTCACCGAAATACCATCTGGTGAGCAACCCCCCCCTCCTCTTTCTCCTTCTCCCTTCCCTCTATAGTTCATGTATTAATTAGTATCAATTAATACAATTTCTTTTTATTGTTTGTAATATACCTCATAAGCCCCCTGTTCCATGTGGATTCCATAAGGAAGCATTCTATGGAATGAACAATAATCTCACTGGTATATTATTGTCTTGATAATTGTGTTATAGAAATTAATATATATATTTCTTCAAATTCTACTGTAAGTTCTCTATTCCATGGATTTCATATGGAATGGGGGGATGGAATAGGTATGGAATAAGGGTGGAATAAGGGTGGAATAAGGTGGAATAAGGAGGTCTTTACACTCCCCGGGTTAATCCATATGGAATCCATATGGAATCCATGGATTCCACCCCCCCATTCCATGGATTCCATATGGAATGGTTCTGGGTGAGGTCCCAGCTATTTTCT
>Ga0307513_10011026_pt1 | contig 11272 bp, 8 predicted proteins | sample 15_EM_MG_FD_202174 | JGI IMG/M metagenome (GOLD analysis project Ga0307513, IMG submission 202174) | Populus trichocarpa ectomycorrhiza microbial communities from riparian zone in the Pacific Northwest, United States - 15_EM | ecosystem: Host-associated > Plants > Roots > Unclassified | place... | reverse complement strand
AGGAAGGGTCGTTTTCAGTTTGGGAGGTGGCTGGTATGGGCCCGCGAACGGACTGGATGCTGTGATCGCTCCATTCTTGAGCACAATGCCGCCTCCTCGTGATAGTGGTCGTAATGTCGGATCCTATATCAACAGTGTCGCTTCATTAACTGGTGGACTACCGCTGAACACTGCTTCTGGCCCAGATACCCATGATACATTCTACGCCAAGTCGTTGACAACACCACAAGCGTCGCCAATCAGTGATGCCGCTCGGAGGGCATTCATGACCTACCTCGCTAATGCCGGCTTCACCGCCGACTCCGTAAGCCTTTTCTCTCTAGGCCATTGTTGCTGGTTACTGACATTTGGCTCTAGGGCTGGTTCGTCCAGGCCGAACTTTACGGAGGATCGAATTCAGCCATAAACGCTGTTGGTGCAGATGCGACTGCCTTTGCCCACAGAAGCTCGATGTTCACCTTCCAGTTTTATTCGCACTCTTTCGGCAATAACCCACCATATCCTGCTGATGGGTTGACCTTCTTGGATGGCATGGTCAACAGCTTGATCAACAATAGTCCGGCGGGTTGGGACTATGGGTATGTACCTGTCTTTTACTTCTTCCACTCTCATTCAATGACCACCACAGTGCATACCCCAACTACGTTGATGATCGTCTTCAGAACTGTAAGAGACATCATTCCTTATATTTTACCATGCAATCTTACACCTCCCATAGGGCAACAGTTGTACTTCGGAGCTCACTATGCTCATCTGCACGACCCGAAGAACACCTACGATCCCAAAGGACTCTTCACCTTCCCTACTGGGATCCAAGGGAACACGGTTCCTCCTCCAACCGAAGTCTCTATCCACCCGAATGGAAACACGAACAAATGCTTAGATGTCCACACTGCTACATATGCAAACGGCACACCTGTCCAAATGTTTGTCTGCTTTGACGTTATTTAAGTCTAAACTTATTAACGACTGCCTCAGATATGACTGTAATGGAAGCGGAGCCCAGAAATGGGTAATCAACCATGGTATGACCTCTGTTCGCGTATCGGGAACCAACTTCTGTCTCGACGCCGGCTCAGGTATGTGTCTATTTATCTTTCAACGACATGTATCCTGATCCATTTTTGTTCAAAGCTCCTGCTAATGGCATTGGGATGAAAATCTGGACTTGCATCGCCAATCTCGCTGCTCAAACCTGGACTTACGGTAGTGACAATAAAATAATCTTGTCGGTCCAAGGTACGCCGTATCAGTTTTTTCTGTGATGCAATAGTTCTGACTGACGACCATGAACGCAGGTCAATGCTTGGACCTTACCAACGGCGCATTGATGAACGGAAACCAAGTTCAAACATGGCAGTGCTCAGCTGGGAACGCCAACCAGGTGTGGACCACTTGAAATTGACATTGGAAACACAAAAACGGACACTACGCAACGATATCCTTATTTTTATATACCACGGACAATGGCCAAAGACACTTCATTCATGACGTCTATCCCAACATTTGTAACTTTTATCACTTCACGAATATTATGAGTAATACAGGATTCAATGATGGACTGCAGTACTTAGTGACAAGTTACGATACCAATTTGATTCGGACTTTCTAGGGGCACATACTACCACAAGCTTACCTTCTAATTGTCGTATATCTCTTCAACCACCGATGTTGCGGAAAATACAAGCAAGCGATGGTCGACGAGGCGATGATTTCGGAACAGAAAACAACGCAAGATACAGCCCCTCAGGCGACCGCATTCTGAATTTCGACGCAGATCATACCGACTCAGGACCAGTACTCAACTTACTCACTTGTCGCGCGTTGGGAATTCGAGGCAACAAATTAGGATACCCACGGCGGCTACTAGCAAAGGACTCCGTACTGAGCGTCATAGACTGAAAAATCTCTGGGAATAGCAGCAGGACGGGCGGGTGTTGATGGTGGTCATCGCAAACTCCCTAACCATACCCAAATCCCTTCGTAGCCCAACCTGCTCCTGACTAATCCTGACAGGGATCTTCAAATCATGCAATGAATTCTGCCGTGGCACACTCCCACTCCCGCTTCCGGTCCCATTCGCACCTCCACCTCCACCACTCCCACCCACACCTTTCCCCCCACCAAGCCCAGGGCCCCCATCCACACCAACCACCATCGACCTTCCCAACGACACGCTCTGCTTTCCCGGCGAATGACCCACACCTTCCATGGCGAGCTTGTTCGGTGACGCAGGCACAAAAGGCGACCCAATCTGTGTAAAAACAAAAAACGAAGATGGAGACGTAGGCTGCGGTGTTCTGGAGGCGCCAACGTAGAAACCGATAGAGGCGAAGACAGTACCGACAAAAACGCAGGCAAGAGTGTTCCCGGCGATAATGTATGCATGTCGAATGCCGATAAAGCAGAAGCCAAAGACCGTGTATGGTTCTTTCTCCCAGTACTTGGCAGCTCCTTGATATTTCCTTTTGGTGTAGCCATCGCTGTCGGCGTCGGTTCAACAGCAGCCTGCGCGATCGTCCGCGGGTGTGAAGGCGGTTGAAGCTCAACGCATAGTGATAAAACCTGCTGGGGATTCGTACCCTCGGAATCAAACACAAAATCCATACTCCGTCGATTCGTCTTGGCTGAAGGTCATCGTGCAGTCGATCCTGAGCCAGCCACGCCTCTTTGCTATTTCCGCCTCACATCCTCTGACCTCCTCGTCCGCGACTTTGACCCCTGCCCAACATTCCCAGACGGTGTCCGCTGCACACCTCCACCCAGCCCTACACCCATGCTCCGCGAATGCGATCCAGAAACAGATCCAGAGCCTCCAGACACTGTCGACGAAGGAAACACAGAACTCGCCTCGCTACGACCCGAAGAAGCAGAAACGATCCGTCTCGACGTAAGATGCAAATTCGGATGGTTGAGTGGTTGATGATGATAATGCAGGCTAGAAGTCGAACCCGACTCTTCAGGAAGCCACAATGACAACTGACTTGTCGAATTCGGTAGGGGCGGGAGGGAATACGGCAGCGGAGGTGGGATAGCTCCTTTTCCACCGCCGCCACTGTGATTAAAGAAACCCCCAACCGAAGGCGGTAAACCCCCAAACCCACCACCCGACTTCTTGTGTTTCAATACCAGACCAATTCGCCGAACCGAGTTCATGAACCCCCTCGAGCCCTCCTTGAGAGGTGTATCGTGGTCACCCCGATCCTTGGATTTGTTGCAGTCGAGTAACAACTATCTCCATTTCCTAACACTGGCTGGGGCTGTCTCGAAGACGACAATCCTTGCGCTCCAGCATGGGTATCTCCAACATCTCGATCTCGCGTCCGACTTCGACTGGTGCTTCTCCTCTGTTTATTGTGACCGTTGCTATCCCCCCCGCTTGATCCTGGACGGGCGGAAGAAGAAGCGCCTGGGCTGCCAGTGCCACTGGAAGCTCGAAAAAACCAATGCGTATGGGTGTTGTGTGTCCGCTGCGGACGAAGTACCGTTCGGTGTTGAGGGATAAGACGATGACGTTGATAGTTCACGTGTAAAAGACGACACGGAGGTTCTTGGACGAAGAGTATGGTCGGGGGGGTCTTGTGATTGCGATTCGGCTGATGGAAGGAACGTTAAATTAGAAAATGACTGGCAAAAAAAAAGAATAGCAAGAAAAAAAAAACCCACCAACAACCTCTGAAGGCGTTGAACTTGTCCTCACACCCCACTTCTTGATATGCCCGATACCGATACGGTTCATCAGCATTGCGCCAGCTTTCGTAGGTGTGGCAGGCATGGCCATCATCACCAGCGCAGAAGGCGTTGTCAAGGCCGAAAGTTGAGTAGGTAATGGTGGTGTCGGCTCAAGGGCATGGTGGTGTTGGTGACGCTCATCCACAGAAGACACATCCGAGGGCGTCGCTGACCTTATGTTCCTCGCTAGACCTTCCCGTCTGGGAATGAGGCCATATCGACCAACTCCATTCTCCCTTCTCGGAGGGGACGGCTCTTCTTCCTTAACCGCCTCGTCTCTCGATCTTTGTGTATAGGCGGCGAAGGGGGAAACAGAGCGAGGCTGGACATCGGACGTGGATGGGAACCGTAAACAAGAGGGGCCAACGATGAATAGGTATGTGGGATGGAAAACACGTTAGTCGTTGGAGAACAAGGGAAATGCTCGGGCGATAGGTGCTGGTTATTAGAGGGGAAGAACAGCATATGTGATGGTGGCGAAGGAGTCGCAGAGGCCAACTGAGAAAGCACAGCACGGCGCGACCGAGCAGTCAGTTCGGTCCTCCTTGTCTCGGCGCCCAAATTTGCCATCCAAGTCGTCGCGTTTAGCCTCCATCTCCAGCTTGTCGTCCCATCTCCTCTCGCACATCCCGCCGTGGCGGCGTAGACAACTTGGGCTTCCGAGGCGAGTTAATCCGTGTCTCTACTTCGAAATCGTCATCTCAATTTTCCGTGTTCAATCGCAGTGCTGGTTGGATGGTTGTTGGTATCAGGCGTATCGGATAAATCCTAGTCTTCCATCGTGCTGCTTTCCATGGAGAATGTACAACCATTACTGGCAGATGACAGGCGGTGTTGGGTATCGTTAGAGGGTCATGTGCATGATTGGCTGGCGTGACTCTTCGTATTACTGCTCGTACTCGGCCTCCTGTCCAAACTCAAAATCGCCATTCCAATTCTCTGAGGATTCTAAATGCGTCCTTAATCAATGAAAACATGCTAAACAAGAAAGAAAATGCACCTAGGGTATGAAGAGGATTAACGGCTACAGCTGCCATGCAGTTTGTCGTCGTGGTGCTGGTTGGTTGATTCGCTGTCAGAGGTATTCAGCTGCGTTATTCACCATTCGTATCCAATATAAATCATTCTGTAGACTCGTGAGGGATGAGATCGTGTCTGGAGACGCTTTGACGCGTGGTGTGCGTTGATTGGTATACGTGGTTCAAGCTGAACTTGAGGAATCCTAGAGGAGTTCTTTGGATGGTCGGTAGCTGATTGATATATAGAAGAGTTAGAGGAGTTGTTGGAGAAGTCTCGCGGTTGGTTTGTGTTTTGTATAATTGTCATTCGAGTCAAACTTGTTTTTCCCGCGCTTACTACCTCCGCCAAACATCTACTTTTAGTAACCCTCCCTCGACTCCTCCAACTCCAAGTCCAATAAAAGTGCTTGCCCACCCCAACTAGAAAAACATCTCTCAGTCACATCATCTAATCAACTCAAATCCCTACCTCGAGGCTCTTTCAGTTTTCTCGAACACGCATTCCTTTCACACAACTTTTCAGGGTTTTTTCCTTGTTCCTCGTTTGATAGCTCATCATCTTGCCATGAATGTTATCCTCCAATGGCAGTACATTGTCCACTCGAACGCTCATAATTCATACCGTATTACACGAATTATTATTCAAGACAAACCACCATGCTGGTACTTGGCTGGTGCCATTGGACAGTCGAAATATTTCCACTCCTTTCCCCCTATCCTTAACCCGTTGTCACCATATGACACACTGAGCCCTGCTGGCAGAAAATATCACGGTACATAAATGATTCGAACGTGGGAGGAGTATTTGAAAATGTAAACTGAATCGGGAGAGAATAACTTGGTTCCCTTGGACCAATAAAGAGGATTCACCCCACAGGGCACTTGTTTCAATATAGTTCGCCACAACTAAATTACACAAGAATGATAGAACGACCAATATTTGACAACATCTAGTATTCACAAAAGTTGGTGTCCGAAATGTCCAAGGTATCAGTGATCGCCTCCGAGTCACAGACAACATCTGAAGCCCGTAGCATCCTCAACGAACGTTTCATCGCTTCGAAAAAAAACAATAGTGGCTGGTCATCTCCTTTCTACTCCTAGACGTGGTGTAGCATGTCAGTGTTGAGGACATGCGTCGCAATGAAAGAATTATTCGGTGCCTGGACTCTGAGCACCATTACATCTTTAAAGTAGAATTCAAATTGCGGTTCGATCGAATATCAACAGACTAGAACCCGCACAAGCATCCCACGACGGCGTAGAGCTGTCCGCAAATGAATCATCATTGACGCTACAGCATCCTTTGCACTACACATCCATCCACCACCATCACCTCCGCTCACGTTCTTTAGATTTGTTCTTCACACGTAGTGTTCGAGAGCCTAGCATTCATACCGCCTTTTATTTAATACAGTGCCGGGCCCTTATCCTCACTCACAACCCCGCTCTCCTCCCAATTTCGAACTTGACGACTCATATTCCACACCGGGAACCTATGAGCAGACATTTCCGGCTGCATTTCCTAACTATGAACCACACGAACGATATCCTCCTCAACCACCCTTCTACCCATACTCTTCTTCTAGATCAACAACGTCAAACATAACTGGCTCCAGAGATTCGCGGGGGCTACCACCTTTGTCGACCTCCCCAGGCTCGTAGGCGTACGGGATGGCATTGAATCGAATAGTGGGCTAGTAGACAGATACCGAAACGTCGATGTGAGCGCGATTAGTGGGAGAATGCGAATGAGAAAAATAATCATATAGGCTCGACATACCCATCTTGATTTGGACACCAGGAGTGAGCTGAACAACGGTAAGTGAAGTGAGGAAGAATCCCGCATGGATCAACATTCGTTCGTGCCCAATATACACCCTACATGGAGTTAGGAAATAGGACAATATTAGAAGCAAAGTGTATGTAAGTGTTTCGCTCGTCGGCAGGGTAAATGTAGACAATAACATTAATTTGAAAAATACCGCGTCTTCGGACAGTCACTAGTCAACCACCATGTTAGAGGTAATTTCCTCCTGAAACACGCAGAGAGAAAAAATGCAGATATCACTTGAACTCATCCATATATATCCAACAGCTCACCCACCGTGAGGAAATTTTGAAAGGGGGCCGTCCAAACAGGGCCGAAAAGGGCTGATGTAACACATCGAAAATGTAGCTGCATTCAATAGTAGGCTATGTCTTCGCTAAGCAATAATTGGAAAGTGAGAGAGGAGGTAACAAAAAACTTCGTCCATCAATTCGTGCTGTACGTGTCTTGACTAGGGAAAGATAGCGGTAATATCACATTCCGTCTCGATCCTAAACCTGTCAAGGAGATCACCACCATTCGCCCCGAGCGTTATTTCAACGCGGAGGAGAAAATGGAGAGTAGCTATGTGGGAAGATGCAAAATGGAGACGAGCGATGGATGGTGGATGTGTGAGAGCAGATTGAAACCGCAGCGTGGTTTATCCTTGCGGGGAAGAATCGGTGCTGCAAGCTCTAAGGGGCAAGGTATGTTTTGAAAGGGAGTGAGCGTGTTATTGAATCACCGATGCTTCCCCTGGTGGAAAAAACAGGTCCAAAGTTGAAACCAAATCTGGCCACCTGGTTGTATTCATTTGATTCCAACTAAGAATGATGGAGGACCAGGAATCCGAATGCGAGACTCGAACTTCCAAAAGACGAATAACGAGACAATGTCACCGTCCACTCCAATTACTCAGCTTATCACACCCCCTCACCCCGAGCGAGATTTCAGCCAGGAGGAGAAAACGGACAGTAGATGTGTGGGAGCATGCGAGGTGGAAACAAGTGGTGGATCGTGGATGTGTAAGAGCGTATTGAAACCACGGGTGTGGTCCATCCTTGTGGGAAAGGAGGAACTCCAATCACGAAACCTGAAAGGGGTACTAACGATCAGGGGGGGTTCTGGGAAGTGAGGGATTCGAAAGGAGATGAGCGCATCAACGAACACAACGAAGCTCGCACAATCTTACCTGCGCTTTTGAATAATAGACACTTCCCCCACTCCCTCTCTCATGTAGCGTTGGACCTATTCAGATTAGATGATATGTACGCTATTTCCTTTTTGTACAAGCCTATATGAACTATAGTATATGAGTAGATGGAAATTGACAGATGGAAATTGACATTTTACAACTCACGTACCCCACTCGCTTCTCAACGTTTGTCTCAACATGTTCCTTTCTAACTTCGTTGCGCTTACATCCAAGTGAAAATCGACTCCGTACCATTCCGCGCGGAGTTGCAAATATCGGCGGCGGAGGACAAAATCCGCAATGATCCGCCTCTATCTGTTAGAGCTTTCTGATCACCAACCGTCTTTATGATGGCCTTCTATCTTTCCTTTCAAATTTCTCCCCAAAGTCGAATGAACAGACGTTGGGGCAACTATATATATCAGAGGCTTGCAAATAATCTCCATTCCCCTCTCTTCCCTTCCCCCATCGTCCCGTCCATGCCCTCTACCAGGCACCATGCCCGTCGCCATGCCCGTTGCTCAGCGCACCGCGAAAGCTCTTCGTGAATGTATAGAACATCAGCGTGTATTATTTGGACGTCGTGGGCATGCTTAATTCGACTCATTGTGAGTGTTTTTCTATTTGAGTGACGATGCTCTCATCATTATGTGTGGGTGGTGGGTGTATGCTTGCAGTAAACGATCACATGTCGGTAAGTCATTTGTTGATGCTGCGATAGGCTGCGATCTGACCTATCACTCGTTTCTCACATATATATGCACCTATCTTGGCTCCATAGTCCGTGTCGCGCTTATCACGGTGCGTCGAGTCCAGGTTAGCATGTATTCTGACTACACACAGCCAACGTTGCTTACCTATTATGTCTCCATTGCTAGCCACTTCTCTCGGAAGGCTTGTCGCTCGGGAGGATGTACTTGGAGAGGAGGAGAAGGTGCTATAGGACGGGGTACCAAATGGACTCGAATCAGGGGCCGAATCCAATTTGTCAGAGAAAAGTGCGTTATTTTATCGCCGTTCTTGAATTCGTGTATTGTCATTATCTTATCAGCCTGTACACCCACGTTCGCACTAATTTTGTCTGGTGGTGCCTGAAATGACCATCCCTCGAAGCTCGCCGCCTCAAACAAGCAACACGATCCACGACTCGGCGCGTGTTAAGAAAGGGAAGCATCTTGCGCGGTCAAATGTCTTTCTGGTCGCTCGGTATGCACTGTCCTTGAATGGACCCCTGCCACGCCAACATAAATGCATTTTCATGCTCGATTGTGCAACTTGAACAGAGTACCTCGACGCGACCCTTGACGCGTTTACAAAACTTGCCTCTAAACCCCGTCGAGTAAGTGGATTGTATAATTTGTATTCGCCGTTTTGCACTCATGCTGATTGAATCAAAGCTTGTAAATACTCTAGTGACCAGTTTAAATCCACTACGAAAGTTACAAAGGGGGACTTCGGTGAGTCTATTGTCATTACTGTAACATTTTCCATGCGCGCTTAGTGATATCTGCCCTTGGTTTAGTGACGATGATTTGTTGAGTATGGGAGGTGGCTGGAATGAGGCGGCTATAGCTACTGGCAGATAGACGCAGATAGATGCAGAAAATACATTTTTTATCCCAGATCAAATCAGAAAGATGAAACGCAATAAATTTTTGGGAATTCGCAGATAACTGCGGGCCACAACAGAGAATTCTGCAAAGAGCGGTAACAGAGGTATTTCGAAGCCCAGATATCTGGGGAAAAAATACGCAAAAGGGACAAAATCCCATTTGGTCCGCAACTTTCTGCTTTACTGACGATCTCCGGTATCTGCGGCTAATTTGCAGCCATCTGCGTCTAAAAGCAGAGCCGATTTTCACTGGGCTCACATCCCCATCCTCTATACCACCCGCGCTGTACAAATTCTTGCCACTATCGCACTGCTCGTGAATGGTGCCGCTGCTCAGACCTAGCATTATTCCACCAGAAATTTATCCATCTGTTGAAAATAGCTGTTCCCTTTGTAAAAGTTTGGAATTTAAAAATACCCACCTTGTATGGTTCCGAGATCGAGGAATCCGAACCTAAGGGCAGAATTTTGGAATTCCTGGGAGGCGGGCACCGAGATCGATGGTGTGGAATATGTGTTTCTGCGAGGGGAAGACAAAGGCATGGGAGGTGAGGGCACAGGAGGAGAGTGTGGTCCGAGCTCGTCGTAGGGGTGAGGAGAGTCGATGATGGCATCAATGAGGTTAGAAGCTCTAGCCACACATTCGCAAATCCACGTGCATCTGGAAAGAGGTTTTAGCCACATAGAAAGGGGGGAACTAGGTACATGTGTGTAGAGATCCTAGGCTATAGGAACTTACATAGACTCTGTAGGACTGTAGCCGGATAGTCGCATAGCGGCGCCTTGATGACTACACGATCAACGTATCTTGTTTTGGAATATCTCCGGATGGTGTCATCATCGATCTTCACAACCAAACTCATCATGTAATCTGCAAGCCTTCGGAGTCCCACCTACACCATTGTTCGAACTTCAAGTTGGACTCATTTATAAAGGCAAGGCATGTACATCTTTATTCATTCAATCCTAGCACTTATTGAGCCTGATATATTGCAGATTTCTTGTCTAACTTCATCAAACAAAACATGTGTGTATCGCTGTATGGGCTCACGAAAAACACCTTGCAACGATCGCCAACATTGTAGGTTGTCCATGTTGCATCCTTCACCCTTCCGTATTGAGGTACCAAATGGCAGCTCCGAGAAATTCTATCCACCTCGATGACTTCGCCATTTACGTGTCGGTTTCGCGTTGACAGCTTCACGAGGAACATCCCAGTGGCAGGATCTTTGACGCCAAACGGAGTGTACCATTCAACATAGGCCAGAGGGTGATGTATGCGGATACCGTAGAGTTCTGGGAGGTTGAATAAAACTCGAATGCGTGCTACCCGAAGCCCTATTTTATGTCAGTAAAGGAATAAACACGGTGTAAGTTTCACTTGCCTTCCAACGCTGTGCCATCCGTTCTGATGTTGCTTTCTCCAGTGCGTATGAGGGCAAAATCGAGATGTGGTGGCTCAGCTGGGCTTCGATGACGTGCTGGAACAGGTGGAGTGGCCCGAACAATGTTGACAAGGTCCGTCGGGCTGGCTTCTGGAATACAGGGTAGCATAAGTCTGACCCTCTTGAATAGGTCAAACCCGTCGAAAGGCATAGCTTTTATTTGACAATTACGAGCATCAAGGAAGTTTTGGATCGCTGGGAGGAACCACGCTGCATTGTGATCAGCAGTTATTGTGCATGCTGGAATTCCTCGCAATGTGGGTGGATGCCATGTGGCAAGGCTACACCTGTAACTGCTACCCTCAAGCCTTCATACTAGTACTAGGCCTACCATACATGATCAATGTATATGGGACAAACCCCACCAGCCAAAAAACAGTGTAAATCAGGGTGTGAGCCGGGGAGCCGGGGCTCGTTAGGATGACAAATAGGGTCTTTTGGGTGAGCGGGTACAGTATT
>Ga0307513_10011025_pt1 | contig 11274 bp, 8 predicted proteins | sample 15_EM_MG_FD_202174 | JGI IMG/M metagenome (GOLD analysis project Ga0307513, IMG submission 202174) | Populus trichocarpa ectomycorrhiza microbial communities from riparian zone in the Pacific Northwest, United States - 15_EM | ecosystem: Host-associated > Plants > Roots > Unclassified | place... | reverse complement strand
TCTCTCTCCAATCTCTCTCTCTCTCTCTCTAGTGCCGAACGCTCACTCTCAAGTCTCTCTCTCTAACCAAGAAGGATGCAAGCCATATCGAGGCGATTAGGGCACCAATCGCTGAAGCCAGCTGCTTCACTATCTTCTTTCAAGTCAATTTACCCGCTCTCCGATCACCGTAATCCTCCACATTCTAAGGTTTTTATAAACATTTACGATGCCCTAATTCTCAATTTCCTTATTTTTTTAGTCATTAATCTTCAGATTATGGAGCTGATCATCCACGACACGCTTCCTCTCTCGCTGCCAAAGGTGTAGGCCACCTTATTCGCAAGGGAACCGGTGGCAGATCCTCTGTCAGGTCTCCCTTTCCTTTTTTTTACGATTGAAATTATAAAGAACGATGTTTTCTTGCTAATTATGATTAAGTAATTGTGTCTTAATGTATGGGGTTAATTAATTGTGTTTTGATGCTTAGTTTTTTTTTTTTTGTGTGTGTGTGCAGTGGAATTGTTGCTACGGTGTTTGGAGCAACGGGGTTCCTGGGTCGATATGTTGTGCAACAACTCGGTGAGTTGAATGGGAAGTACATTGCTGTGGTTCTATTATGGCTGTAACTTAACTACTAATATGATCATTTCTATCCAAAATGTGTTCTTTTTTGTTTTTTTCCCCTTGATTCAAGTCTTACGTTTCAGCAGTATTAGTTTGTTATCGTTCTCTTGAAGCGTGTTTGTTGGTCAGTAATTCTTAATGTTGCTTGATTGTACCACAGCAAAAATGGGTTCTCAAGTGTTAGTTCCTTTTAGAGGTTCTGAGGATAGTCATCGCCACCTCAAGTTGATGGGTGATTTGGGTCAGGTAGGGTGGTGAATTAATATAGAGTTTTTCATTATGTAAACTGTCTGGCTGAAGCACGGTTTTTTATTGTTGCATATTTTGGGATATTTTGTCATGTTGATTTTCCTGATAACGTTGGTATCTTGTCATTTGACTTGCTCAGATAGTACCAATGAAATACAACCCAAGAGATGAGAATTCTATCAAGGCTGTAATGGCGAAGGCCAATGTTGTTATTAATCTTATTGGTAAGTACTTCACTTGTAGTATCTTTGAGCTTTTTAGTGCTTAGAGTTTGCAAATCTACTCACTCAGTTTTGCATTATTATTGACAGGAAGGGATCATGAGACAAGAAACTACAGTTTTGAGGAATTGAACCATGGCATGACCGAGCAACTCGCAATGGTTTATTTGTCTCTTCTTTTTAAATCATGATAGCACTGTTTGATTATGATATTGTGGATGTTCTGATTTTCCTAGATGTGTATTTTGAGGAAGCAATGTATGTCCTATGTTGTCTTATTATCTCAGTTCTCTGTCATTTGTAACCCAGTTCTCTAAGAAATTCACTCAGAAGTTTCTTTTTGCTTTCCACTTATTTACTGCATTATCTTTCTTGACTTATGCAGATTTCTAAAGAACATGGAGGTATCATGAGATTTATTCAAGTTTCTTGCTTAGGAGCATCTGCATCATCCCCATCAAGAATGCTAAGAGCTAAGGCTGCTGGAGAGGAAGCTGTTTTGAGGGAAATGCCTGAGGTGAATATTTAGTCTTGGTTTTACCATGGCCTATGCTAATGATGCATCCTTTGGGCTTTTTTAAGTGATCATATCATGGGAGCTAAGTTTCAACCCTACAACGATCTTGATGCATACATGGCTTATGCGCACAGGAGTTGCTATCACCCATACTCCTTTTATGTGCTTTGTGTTTCTTAATGTTAAATAGAGGCTGTGAATTTGGTTTTGAAGAAGATGGGGATTTTGGAGATGTCATTTAGCTGTAAGCCCTATAGTGGATCCAAACTCCAAAAGCAAAATTTCATCATACATTTAAGTATCCTCACCATTCCTTTGGAGTGGAGCATTTTGCTTGTACTTTTGGTGGAAAGCGTTTGTTACCTTGATCCAACAAAAGTATGCATTCCCCTCTATTCTATCCACTTTCCAATGAAAATATTTTTGTTATTTTGGAGGGGAAGCTCCTTTCCCTTTTATCATTCTTGCCAAACGAAGAGAGATGCCTGTTCTCTTCCCTTTCCTTTCACCTCCTTATCTTCTCTTCCAATTTCCTCTATTGTGCATGCACTTGTGTTTTAATGTGTTTTTTGTTGATTCAAAGCACAAGTGACAAGGGTTTGTTGCATATGTTGTGTTTTGTCTGCTTGCATTTGGCACCTGTTTGATTCATGTTTTGATTTTTTGATATGCTTTTATATTTTCTTGAGCCGATTGCAATCAGAGACATAATTATTTGAAGATCAAATTTTCTTTATTGCACACAATACTTGTGTGTGCTTGCGAACGCTATGTGGGATTAGAGAAGTATTTTGGGTGTTAGAATTGATAACCTCTTAATCTGGTTTGAATTGGTACAGCCCCTTTTATTTTGGATAACTTCAACTATGTACCCTGTGATGTAAGGTACTATAAGAATGTCATGTATTTTTCTGGAGACTGCACAATTTGTTTTACAGATATTTCTAAAGTTCCCATAACAGGAACTGCCCTAATGCAAATACGTAGATGTCCTCCTTAGGTTAACTTGTCTATTGTGGTATCCAAAACGTATTGGAGAGGGGAAGGGAAAGAAATTAGTTGGACAACCATGTTTGTAAGGTGCAAATCAAAGCTGATTTAAGACCATGCAAGAAACTGCTCCACCTTCTAGCATTTCCCCCCAGGGACATCCCTAATGCAAATACATAGATGTCCTCCTTAGGTTAACTTGTCCACTGTGGTATCCAAAGCATATTGGAGAGGGGAAGGGAAAAAAATTAGTTGGACAACCATTTTGTAAGGTGCAAATCGAAGCTGATTTAAGACCATGCAAGAAACTGCTCCACCTTCTACAATTTCCCCCCTCTTGGTTGTAAGCATGCTGTTTTTTTTTTAAGTTAAGTTTTTACATACATTGACTTGTTACAGGCAACAGTCATGAAACCTGCTGTGATGATTGGTACAGAGGATCGGATCTTGAACCGGTGGGCCCACTTCTCAAAAAAATATTCGTTTCTTCCACTCATTGGAGATGGATCTACCAAGTATGTCAATGATGTTTGAATTAAGCATGAAAAAAAAAAAAAAAAACCTTTCTGAACTTTTTGTGCCTCTATTCCTAATAGGGTCTTGTTTGCAGAATCCAACCTGTATATGTTGTTGATGTTGCTGCTGCAATTATTGCAGCCTTGAAAGATGATGGAAGCAGTATGGGGAAAGTATATGAGCTTGGTGGGCCAGAAATCTTTACCGTGCATGAATTGGTAACCTCTCTCCCATTTTGTTAGTTTTCATACTGAGATGCTCGAAATGCTGAAGTCTTCTGTGCAATGCAGGCAGACCTTATGCATGACGTGATTCGTGAATGGCCTCGATATGTGAAAGTTCCTTTTCCCATTGCCAAGGTAAATATGTGAGCTTTTGTATGCTGGTAGTTATTTTTACTCCAAAGAAGAAAGTGCTTTTATTACTGCTCTGAACTACCCATAAGGCTCTAGGTCATTTGAAATTGAGTATCTGATTCACCTGCACTGAGGAGATGATACTGCTCGACTTTGAGCTGTTTGATCTGAAACTCACTTGTACTGAAGATACAAAGATGCTTGTCTTGGAACAAACAGACTTCTAATATTCAGCAGATATCACTATTACGATGAGTGTGCATGCACATGCTCACACTTCCTGATACCCAGGAGATATCTTCTATTATGCACAATGTCAAATAAACATACCTTGGGCGTGCTTTCACCAATATGTTTGTGGCTATGCATCCTCTTGCCTATCTTTTCTAGATGGAAATTTTGAACTTCTTGTTAGTTGACATCTTAATTTCATGTAATTGCACCTGCATATTGAATGTTTGCAGGCACTTGCAACACCACGAGCAGTATTAATTAATAAGGTTCCATTTCCATTACCCGCTCCAAAAATCTTCAACCTGGATGAGATCAATGCCCTTACTATCGATTCAGTTGTGTCAGAAAATGGTTAGTTCAGTAAGTTAAGGTTGTCCTTTTTGCTGTGTTTCGTTCTTTTTCTCACTTTTGTGTTCCTTGCCTCTGGGTCTGGCTTGCAGCTTTAACATTCAATGATCTTGGGATTGTACCGCATAAGCTGAAGGGATACCCTATTGAGTTTCTCATCTCATATCGTAAGGGTGGCCCACAATTTGGTTCTACAATCAGTGAAAGGGTTTCGCCTGATTCTTTCCCATAAGATTCTTTGATCTTTCATTTTGAAATGTTTATGGTCCATCACCTATTTGGAAACTTGGAACACATATGTCACCATCGGTTTCTTGAGGGAACTAAGACATGGACGAAATGACATTGTTTTCACGGTGAAAGAAACATTCATCTGAATAAACCATGTTTTACTTGGGATATTGCAGCTGTATCGTTTATAAAGTTTTATAAAGTTTATGAAGTTCATAGCCTCAGCATCATAAGTTCTGAAGAGTGTCCGGTTCCCTAATTGTTTGTGTAGTTAGGAATAACCTGAATTGTAGATGCCCAGCAGTAGCTTCAGGGCAGTATGATTGCCTGGCATTCCATTGTCATTTTTGCAACTTTTAGAAAAGAAAAGAGGTGGATGGTTTTTGGAGAAATTTTTATCATGCTTTGAAACTAAAATTGTATTTTTAATAATGTATATCTAGCACATAACAAGTTTGTGTATATTAGATGGAGTATTAACTGTCAAATTTATTATGTGTTTAGGGTAAAATCGATAAAATCAAAAGATTCGAGACTCGATTGATAATAAGGTGATATGGTAGAGGTTAGATTGAGGTTTCCCTTCTTTTCCTTCAAAAGGATTAAATTGTGAATTTTATAAAATATAAGAATAAAAAACTTGCAAATGAGAACCAACTTGTAAATAAAAATAAATTATCCTTTTCAAGTATAATGTTTTTCTTCTATGGTCTCATGATAATAAGTTTGAAACTTATTATTATGAGACCATAGAAGAAACCATGTAAAAGGTATAAGCACAACATCGTTTGAAGTTTACAATTAAACCAGTGAAAGGGTTTCCCCTTATTCTTTCCCAAAAGATTCTTTGATCTTTCCTTTTAAAATGTTCATGTTCCTTCATTTATTTGGAAACTTGGAACACACGTGACGCCATCAATTCCTCGAGGATGAAATGAGTTTTTTTTTTTTTTTGTTTTTTTTATAAAAGAATCTTAGAATATAAAATAAGTAAACCTTGAATCGGAACGAAAAGTAAAAACCACCGAAAATTATTCTTGTTATCCACTTAGACCATGAAGGCCCGGCCCACTATTACCACATCATCTAGTCTAGTCTAGTCTAGGACCCATTTTCTCATTTTATCTCTTTGAAGTTCTCTACTTGATAGGCTTCTAGTTTTCAACGACAACATAAACCCTACAAGGCCCGCAACTCTTTAATCTTTCACTTCTCTTTCCAGCTGTAATCCTAACGGTAACTTATTACTCTCTCTCTCTCTCTCTCTCTCTCTCCGTATGTTCATCGGTCACTTTATTGTCTCTTAAGTTGTGAATGGTCTCTTGCGGTTTAGTATTTTGCTTTGTTTTACATTATTTGGGAAAAATTGTTCTCTCTTTTCAGAATTGTTGTTTTCTTTAATCCTTATTGTTATGTGTAAAAGCGATTGAAAGCTCAAATGGGTTGTTCTTGTTGTTGATTTTGAGTCGAGATTGCAAATTTGTAGTGACAAATGATTATAATTGGTGTCATAAATTGATTTTTGTTTCTGGGGGGTATTTTTTGTTAAAATTTCTATATGCAGAGAAGAGAGTATAGAAGAGATGGAGGAGGAGGAATCGGTGGAGATCAGGAGATGGATTACAGTCTAGCAGCGCTTAAGCTACTGCGTGTCCAATTGAAAGACACCAGTGAGACTCCTTCTCAAAACGCCTTGACTCTCGGCGGCATTCTCTTTCAACGCGCCTGGTTACAGGTTCCTCCTCTTCTCTTTTTACCGGTTCTCCATTTTACCCCTCCTCCATGTAATTCCTTTCTGTTGTTGTTCTCCAGGGAATTTTGGTCTCCAACGACGGTGACGGCCGTCTCCTTCTCGATGACGGCACTGGTGTCATCGAGCTTTGCCTTTCTGGCGACTTCCGTCTCCGTCACTGGGACTTAGGTACGTACCCCTTTTCCTTTCTTATTTATTTTTTCTTTTGGCACATTTTAGCATATATAGACCGCTCTGTTTTTCTTGGGTGTATTTTTGAATTGTACAGGGATGTATGTGATGGTAGTTGGAGGGTACTTTGTCCGTCCTGGTGAGACTCCTATGATTAAGATAAATTTACGAATTGATCGCCCGAGCTTTCTGTTTAGTAACTTTTCATTGAAAAAATATTAAATTGATTTTTTTTAATATGTTTTTAGATAATTTTGATGGACTAATATTGAAAAAAAAAAAAAATATATATATATATAATATTATTTTAATTCATCTTCAATTGAAAATCACTTCTGTAAAAAACACATGCACTACATTACCAAATACATATTAAATACTTGCGAACAATTTGTATTTTTACATAGTTTGATAAAATTTACTAATTAATCCCTCAAATTTCAATAAAATTTACTAATTAATCCCTCAAATTTCAATAAAATACTTGCAAAGAAATCATTTTGAACAGAGTTTGATCGTGTGGATAATAACAGTTTAATTTCTAATTTTAGGTTCGTAAGATGGTTGATCTTTCGGCATTGCCGGATGAGAAGCAATGTGGTATCTTGAAGTTATGGAGGCGTACAAGCTTTTCTACCAGCCCTTAATTGAAGAATTTATGTGATTGCTTAGATTGTTTGCTTGTTCAGAGAAAGGAACTGAAGTTCTAGAACTGCAAAAATTTTGCAGATGCATTCATGTTCATGTTCTTGAAATATTCTGCAAATCTGAGTAATGGTTTCTGTGCCTGTGCTAACAATCTCTTCATGCTGTCATAAACATGAAAATTGGGGAAACTACAGTTTTGAGGAATTGAACCATGGCATGGCAGAGCAATTCGCAATGGTATATTTTTCTCTTCTTGTTAAACCATGATATTACTGTTGGATTATGATATTGTGGGTATTCTGATTTTCCTGGATGTGTATTTTGGGGAAGCAAAGTATGTCCTATGTTATCTTATTATCTTAGGTCTCTGTCATTTGTGACCCTGTTCTCTGAGAAATTCATTCAGAAGTTTCTTTTTTCCTTCCCACCCATTTACTGCATTATCTTTCTTGATTTCTGCAGATTTCTAGAGAACAGGGAGGTATCATGAGATTCATTCAAGTTTCTTGCTTTGGAGCTTCTGCATCATCTCCATCAAGAGTGCTAAGAGCTAAGGCTGCTGGAGAGGAAGCTGTTTTGAGAGAAATGCATCGAGGTAAATATTTAGTCTTGGTTTTACTATGGCCCATGCTAATAATGCATTATTTGGGTTTTTTAAAGTGATCATCATATCATGGGAGCTAAGTTTCAACCCTACAGCGATCTAGATGCATACACTGCTTTGTTATCACCATTTATGTGCTTTGTGTTTCTTAATGTAAAATAGAGGCTGTGAAAATTGGTTTTGAAGAAGAATGGCTATTTTGGAGCTGTCCTTTAGCTTGTTAAGCCCAATGGTGGATCAAAATTCCATCCTACATTTAAGTATATTTTACACCATTCCTCTGGAATGGAGCATTTTGCTTCTACTTGTTACCTTGATCCAACAAAAGTATGTGTTCCCCTCTATTCTATCCACTTTCCCATGGAAATATTTTTGTTATTTTGGAGGGGAAGCTCATTTCCCATGGAAATACTTGCGGAACGATGGCTGTTCTCTTTCCTTTCCTTTCAACTCTTTCTCTTATTACTTTTACTTTTAGGAGTGTAAAAAAAAACTGACCAACCGAGAAAACCTTTTAAAAAAAATTAACTGAAAGCACCGAACTGCAAGAAAAAACTGAAGAAACCAATTTAAAAACCAAAATAACCCTAAAATATTTCCCCCTTTTCCTTTGACAGCAGCTGCTAGATGCATCTCCTCCTATCATATATCTCTCATTCTCCCTTGAAAGATTACCTTAAATCCATCGATTGTTCCTTTTTGGCAGCAGCTGCACTTCCCCACCCCACTTCCCTCTCTGTCATTCTTCCTTTTTGATTGAAGACCCAATCCATCAATTTCAAGGTAATCTTCAATTTTCTTTTTTAATTTCTCATAATTTGGATTGTAATTAGTAGTTAGGGTTTTTCTTACTCGCTTTTGAAATTTCTTAACGAGTAACTGTAATATTTTTTCTCCTCTCTCTTGACAGTCGCCGTGAGTTCATGATTCATTTCGCTTCTCTGTTCTGTTATTCTCTTGCGAACATGGTATGTTTGTTATTTTTTTTAATTTTAATTGATTGCTGATTTTAATTTTGTAATTTAAAGGCATTTCAGGTTCAAATTGGGTTTTGATGAAGTTTTTTGTTTTGATACCAAAAAAAGAAAAGAAAAAACGAAGAAGTATTCAGTGACTCAGTGCAACCTATTTTCAGGTTTTATCCATGACAATGAACTAACCTAACTTAATAGATATTAATGCTAGATTGTTTGATTATTTAAACTTGCTGTTAATATAAATTTTTGGGTTTTGATGATCCATGACAATAAACCAACATAATATTAATAGATATTAATACTAGATTGTTTGATTATTTTTTGATTAAATTTACTATTAATATAATTTTTTTTGGTTTTGATGAAGGATTTTAGTGACTAACCCAAGGTTAATAGATATTAAGCTAGATTCATTTGGGTGGTTGTAATTTTTGGAATTTTTTAGCTTGTAATATATTGTTATTACTTAATTGGTTGCTGTTAATAGATATTAATACTAGATTGTTTGATTATTTTTTGATTAAATTTACTATTAATATAATTTTTTTGGTTTTGATGAAGGATTTTAGTGACTAACCCAAGGTTAATAGATATTAAGCTAGATTCATTTGGGTGGTTGTAATTTTTGGAATTTTTTAGCTTGTAATATATTGTTATTACTTAATTGGTTGCTGTTAATTATTAGTTAATTCATATTATCATTGTTTTTTATTTCAGATAGATAATTAGAAAGATCCTACATTAAAGAAATCAAATCCTTTAAATTTGGAACCCAATTCTTCACCTGTTCCGGTTGCTACCTCTAGTATAAATAATAATATTAAAGGTAACAATCATTCACCTTCTAGATCTAAAAAAAAAAACTCAAATTTAGAATTACTTTAAAAAACTTAATGGTGATTTTAAAGAAAGACTATGATTGTCATCTAGGTATGCAGAATTTTTTTTTTCTTTTATGATTGATCTAAAGCAAAAAACTTTGGTTTTAGAACCTGAGTCCTAAAATAAAGGGGGTTGGTAAGAGAGGAAAATTTGATAACTATTAAGGTAGTTGAAAAGCCCTAACAAAAATTATTTAACTTTGTAGAAAATCAATGATTTAAATCTTTTTGTTGGATAGTGCAACCTAAATTTAATGTTCCTTCTCGTTTGATGTTTAATGATTTAAAGAGATTGTTCGAAAATTTATATAGATGAAAAGGTAAATTTAAGAAAGCTTTCAATGGGCAGTTAATGAGTATGTTTAATAACTGATATCTAGGTATCAATCCAAAATATTAATTATATGTCTTTGAATAAAAAAATTCTAAACTTTTATCAAGTTTATAATTATAAAGGTGAAACAATTGGCTAAGCGATTGAGAGTTGTTTGTTGAAATAAGAAATTGATAAGATTTTAATGGTTACAATAGACAATGGAAATTCAAATAATTTTACTATTAAAAATTTGAAGAGAGCAACAAATGGTTGGGAAGTAATATCTTGTCAAATGATTTCATGCATGTTAGATGTTATGCATATATTGTTAGTTTTATTGCATGTGCGAGATTGAAAAATATTCGAAATGCAGTTAACTTTGTTAGATTTTCTCCTTCTAGACAACTTGTATTTAACCAAGATGTTAATGTTGTTAATTCAATGGTGATAGATGATATGTCAGATGACTTGACTTTTCAATTCAAAAAATATTTAGGGAAGCATTTTCTAGAAAATATTTTTGAAAATAAACATAGAAAACATTTGGAAAACATTTTCCTATAAAATATTTTACGCAAAACAAACGCATTCTTAAAGGAGATTAATGATTCTAAATTAGATATTTTAGGTTGGTGGAGATATAATGCTACAAAATACAAGATTCTTTCTAATGTGGCATAACAGGTGTTAGATATCCCGGTATCTACAATTGTTTCTAAAGCAGCCTTCAACACTAGCAGTTGTATATTAAATCCATTTTGAAGCTTTTTATCTTCATCAACAACAACAACAACAATGTAACCACTTGTTTGTTATCAGAATTGGTTATGGTTAACACCAATTCCAATTGATATTAGAGCATTCATGGATTATATATAAAATTCTTATATGATTGAGTAAGTAATTTGTTTTATAAACTTAAAATTAGTTATTTTACATCATCGTTTCTTTACATGTCTAATCTAACATGTTTAATTTATGATTTTGTAGAACTTGGAAAATTTGAAAATCTCTATTAATTGTTTTTTTTTTTTTTGGTGATGTTGGTGAAATGCTAGAATATTTGACGTGTTGTATCTTGTTAATTCGCTTTTAATTTTGCATTGTTAATTTTTTTACTAGTCAAACTCTAATAAGTTGCTAATTTGCTTGTGTTTCTTTATAGCATTAACCTTGCAAGATCTTTTGGCTTTTGTAGTTGATGGATTTTCTAGATGATGTTTCTTGATTATTTTTTTTAAAAATATGCTGGATGTTTTTTATTTAGTTTTCTCTAATCTGGATTTATTCGAATTAGATTTGTTAATGTGTTGCTAATGCATCTAATTATTAAAAAATGCTAACACTTCTATTAATTTGATGTGCCCGTATTTCCCTAACTCCACAAATTTATTTTTGTGCACATCAAAGTCATAGGAAAGCAAATTTGATCATGTATAGTGGAAAGATTTGGCTGGGCAGGGGAAAAGAAGGTTTTCTATTAAATTCAATTTCCAAATGAGTAATGGAGTTGGACTTGTTTTTGTTGAAAAGCTTAATAAAAAATATTTGATTAAAAAGCCTATAAAAACTGAACTCAACAATTTTTTATTATTATTAAAGCTCAATTTAATATATGTCTATTTAAAAAACTAGAAACAAGCTTAGGTTTTTTGG
>Ga0307513_10011024_pt1 | contig 11277 bp, 3 predicted proteins | sample 15_EM_MG_FD_202174 | JGI IMG/M metagenome (GOLD analysis project Ga0307513, IMG submission 202174) | Populus trichocarpa ectomycorrhiza microbial communities from riparian zone in the Pacific Northwest, United States - 15_EM | ecosystem: Host-associated > Plants > Roots > Unclassified | place... | reverse complement strand
TAATTAATCATAGATTAAATACAACTAATGATTTCAAATTTATAATTAAACAATCCAATTAATAATTCCGAGCAAAATCCATGGTGAGAAGTGTTTAAAGAATTATGCTATGATGATATTGGAATGATGAATATTTAAAGAGCTCATTATTTAAAGATATCAAGATTTCATTAAATATATGGAGATTCGTGTGTGGAGATCACATTTGGAGATGTGAAGATTTTATTTAGAGTTATGCATATTTGTTTTTAAAGATATAGAGATTTTATCGGCATACATTGATATTTTGTTTGGTGATGTGAGGATTTTTGTTGGAGACATGAAAATTTTATTTAGAGATTTATATATTTTCATTGGATATATGAAAATTTCATTTGAAGATATAAAGATGAGCAATACTATGGAAAAAAATATTTGGAGACTATTTGAAGAGTAATATTGATTTGTTTATTGAAAAGCTCAAAACATTATTTTATGCAAGTGGAGATATAATCCTCGGAACCTATTTGATCTCAAATAATATATCTTGGGATACACCGACCTCTTTTCCTTTTGTTTAGGTTGCATTTCTTTGTTTATAAAGTGTTGGAGATAACAACTAGAGACCAATCTTTCTATTTTTTTAGGAAATGACAATTCTCGGTAACATACTCGTTGTCATGATGAAAAGAATAAAATTAGTTAGGATTTCTTGTGTTCACGCACAAATTCATATTCTTAAGTACATTGAAAATCATATCTAAAAACAAAATACATTAGATCCCCAAATGAAAGCATTATAGAAAACATTAAAACACGCGGGGAAATATTGTAGCCCCAAACACTATAACTCCACTCACATAGTGAATTTTTTTTTCATTTTGATCATTAAAATTTTTATCTAGACAATTGCATTCTTTTATGGCCAAATTTAAGGCTAATTGCTTTAAATTTATTAAGAAAGGGCAAGATTGAAAGAAAGGACATCAAAGTGAGAAAAACAAAGAAAATAGTTGGCAATTTTGAAATTAGGCCGAAAAGTTCACTTTTGTATTCCTACTTTTTAAATGATAAACTTTTGGTCCCTCGAGATTTTAAAAATTCAATTATTGTTCAAAAATCTATTTTCTTTATTTTTTAGTTCTTGGTTTGAGAGGAGTAGAGCGAGTGGGTGAATTTCGGTGAAAGAGAGAAAGTCTAGCTGACATCGTTTCTGGCCAAGAAAAAGATCAATTTTGGTATTAACAGGTTTCATTTGATGAGGAGAGTTTTACTTATGTGTTATTTATTCTTCTTATAGCCTGAGAACATAGATCTGAGCTTGAAAATAGTTTTTTTTTATTTTATTTCGTGTTGATTTTGGGTTTTTGAACTATTTTTTTGGGTGTTTGAGGGAATAGATGGGTTTGCAAAGGTGTATGGCAGTGTTTTTTATATGTTTTGGTTCAAAATGGGTTGAAAAATAAAATTTTTAGGAAAGAAAATCCATCGCTTGACTTTTTGAAGACCCTCGGGTCGCCTAGAATTAGGCTAAAAGTTGACGCATGGTCTACCATAACACGTGAAATATCGCGTACTTATTCTTTTTCAAAAATATTTTGAGTAGACAAGAGGTCGTCTGTCGTTTTAAAAAAATAAAAGTTAGTCTAAGCTCGCATGCCCAAGCCTTTTGGTTTTGGTCCATTGGTTTTTTTTTTTGTCATTTTATTTTATTTTTAATTTCATCCTTCTATATTGGATTTTGATCAAAAGATTATAGGCTATGTTTTTTAATTTTAACAAGATTTTATGATTTTTTTAATAAAATATGATTTAGTTTTTAGTTTACGAATAAGATTTTAAAATATTGTTTTTTATATTAGGAGTATTCTTTCTATGTAGCCCTACTTAATTTTCGCTCTTTAATTTAATTCAATTGCTTTTCTATGCATGTTTTTTTAAATTTTATTAAATAAAAAATGAATTTCAATAAATAAAGTTATTAAATATAATCAAGTCTATGATTCGTGTTTTAAAATCAGATATCTATATCAATATTTATTTTTTATTTTTTTAATTTAATCTTTGATTAAATATCATTTAGTTTTTAGTTCGTATTCACATGTAATCATAATATTTTATTTTTTAATATGTACAAACTAACATAATTTTTTTTATTCAATAGTTTAATTAAATAAAAAATTAATTCTAAATGGTCACGGAAATTACTCCGAAAATAATTAAGGATTATGTGTCCTTAAATCTGCAATGAAGCCCAAAGTTCTGTTGGGCCATTCAAACAATTTTTTTGTTGACCATTTGGGCTCATAGAAAAGAGAAGAAAGTCAAATTAAAGTGTCGTCACCCTCCACCAACGGCGCGTGCGACGAAGGGTTTGATGGTTCCAATGTATGGAATCCCGCTGATCGGCATTTACCTGTTCTTACTTTTTTGCCCTCATCACTTTGCTGTCGTGGAGGACGCGAGGTTTTAAATCAGAAAAATGATCTAATTTTCTGAAAGAATAGAGTTAAAAAAGGAAAATGAGTGTTTGTTTAAATATAATATTTTTTCATTTAAAAAATTTAAAAACTAGTTTTTTATTTTTTTAAATATATGCTGGATTTGAAACAAGAATTTAAATATAGTTTTAAAATGAAAAACAAAATATGAACAACATAATATTTTCAGTTAGTAGTATAAATTTTTTTAAATTTTTTTTATAAAAAATCTAACATAAAAGATTTATTTTTTTAGTTCACATGTTTAACTTTTTTATGATGATTTTTAATTTGAATGAAATGAAATTAATATTTTATAATTAGATTATCACAAATACAAAATATTAATATAACTATTATAAATTTTTATTTTTATGTATTTTAAAAATAGTTGTAATCATGAAAGTTTCTTTTTTTTTTTATGGAAAATTATCCGTAGAAAATATTAATATAACTATTATAAATTTATTTTTAGAAATTTGATAGGAAAAAAGAGCATTTGGAGAATAAATATCAATGGAGTGATTAATGAGGTATGCTATTTTCCTTAATTTTTAAAGTTCAAACCCTAAAGTTAATTATCTTGCAAACGGCAACTTATTCTATATCCTAGTAAAAAAAAAAATCAAGATGATAATTAATAAGGTCCCAGATATATAGAGTGTGTTTGGTATTGCCATAATTGTTATGGTTGTGATTTGAAAAAAATTGTTTTATAAAAAGTACTTTTAGTTGAGGTTGGTTTGAAAAAATAGGTGTTTGGTTAAAACTATAGTTGAAATTAATGTTGAAGAAAAAGTATTTTAATGTTTTTGGTTTAGAATGATTTTGATATTGAGGTTATAAAATAATATATATATATATATATATATATATATATATATATATATTGATGGTTTATTAAACTATTTATAATTCCATTACGTACAAAATTCATCCGATAAGAACTACAGTTTTCATAATTTTTTGAGTGTAGATAAAATATTATCATGTATAAAATTGATATTACAGTGCGAGTGAATTTAATTCACTCTATACTAGTTTTTTGGGAAAAAAAATATTGTTCACATTATAGTGCGAGAAAATTTAATTCACTCTAAACTAGGTTTTTTTTTAAAAAAAAACTGTTAAAAAAATTAACACACTAAAAAAAAAGTTTACGTGAACAGTGCAAGTGAATTGCATTGTTCATTGTTTTCTAAGTGAACAGTGCAATTCTCTTGCACTGTTCACTTGAATATACATTGTTCATGCTAATTGCACTGTTCAGTGAACAGTGCAATTAGCCTGCACGGTACGTGAAAAGCAGGATTTCCATACTTTTCATTAACAGTGTTTCGGATGCAAAAATTATGTGAGACCTATGAACAGTAAATCATTTTTTTTTCATTACCAAACGGCTGCAAACTGCATTTTAATTAAAACACAGCCGCAGCCGCGTAAACAAACGGCCTCATAGTAGTCTCGAATAGATTTACCTTTTTCTTGTAAGAGAAAAGATGTTAAAAAAACACCTTGATTTTTTTTAATTTTTTATTTTTGGTTGAAATCGGATAAACATCCAATTAAATTAAACAAAGCAAAATTAATCCAATCAAATCATAATACAAATACAATGAAGACCCACAGGAGGGTCATTAAGGAAAATAGAAAATCTATCAAAATAACTCCTAGTTAAATCTTAATAATTTAGTCAATCTGCCATTGAATTTGTTTCTATGTAGACATAGATCATCTGAATATCCCAATTTGTTTTTGCTAATAAATCTAATAATTCTCTGCATGATTAAAAAAAACCTTGATGAATAAATTTTACTTGCACAAAAACAAGAGAAGTCAGTGGACATTGGCATCATATAATGTCTGCTTGTGTTCTGATCGCGTCGAGTTAGACTATGGAGCCAAGTATTCTTTAAAATGTTTTTTAAATAATGTTTTTTCAAATTTAAAATTTATTTTTTTAATTGATTTGATGTGATAAATTTAAAAATAATTTTTTTAAAATATTATTTTAATATATTTATGAGTAAAAATTAATTTGAAAAACAACCATTATTATATTCTTAAACACATTCTAAGTATCCTTCTTTTCAACTAAAAGAAAAGATTAGAGTGGATTTAGATTTGACTAGATTATTAACATGTGCAACATTGCAAATCGAGTAAAATTTTTTAAAAATATAAAAAACATTTAGATGTTGCTAATGTTTTTTTTACTAGTGAAAAAAAATTTAAAACCATTTGGGGATTGACCTGGTATAACTTGATTAACTTTACAAGTCTAAAACAACTCGGTCGACCTGTAAAAACATAATTTGACTAAAAACAATCAAAATGATATTTTTTTTTAATATTAAGATAACAATATATCGGATTGATTTAGATCAACCCGAGTTAATATGTTAAATCTATTATCTGGGTTACAAGTACTATGATGACCTCATAAAATGCAAATCAAAACAAATTATGAAATTTAATTCTCAATCAATTTAATGTTGAAGGATTAAATTAAAAAAATAATCTAAAAAAGCAACTCGAGTTAACCTGTGAAACTCACTACCCGGATCATAAGACCGAGATAACTCCATAGAAAGTAAATTAAAACAAATTACAAAGTTCAATTCTTAATCAGTTTCATATTGAAGGATATGATTTAAAAGAAATTAAATAAAAAAAGAGTATAAAAAATGACCCGAGTTAATTCGTCAAACTCATGACTCGGGTCATAAAACTTGAATGACCTAATAGAAGAATAAATAAAAAATGACTTGATTTAATTCAGGTTAACTTGCTAATTTGCAACTCTAATCATAAGACTAAAATAATTTAATAGAGAGCAAATCAAAATGAAACTCAATTCTCAATCAATATTGTCAGATCCAATGTTGAATGATGAAATTTGTAAGACTTTTAATTAAAAAAATAACACAGAAAAAATCAAGTTAATCTGAGTTAACTCGTTAAGCATTATTCTCGGGTTATGAGGTTGAGATAACCTAATAAAAAGCAAACCGAAACAAATAATGAAGCTTAATTCCCAATAAAACACAATATTAAATGATGAAATTGAAAAAGAATCAATTAAAAAAAACTAACTCAACTAGGTTAATCTATCAAACCTGTGACCCGAGTCTTCTGTAACCCGAGTCATGAGATAGGAACAACCCAATATAAATCAAATCCAATGTTGAAGGACCCGTGACCTGGGTCATGAGACTGAGAAAACTTCTTAGAAGAAAAATAAAAAATGATTTGATTTAATCAGGGTTAAAATGTCAAAACTCGCGACCTTGATCATAAAACCAAAATATCCTTATAGAAAGCAAATCAAACAAATTATGAAGTTCAATCCCCAATCGACTCAATGTTGAATGATGAAACTAAAAAAAAAAAATTAATTTCAAAAGATAAAAATAAAAAAACACTCGAGTCAACTCAGGTTAACTTGTTAAGCATAATTCCCGAGTCATGAAGCTAAAATAATCTAATAGAAAACAAAAAAAAAAATATGAAGTTTAATTATCTATCAACCAAATATTAAAGGATAAAATTAAAAACAAAGTTAATTAAAAAAAATAATCAAATCAACCAGATTAACCCGTTAAACTTATGATTTATGTTATGACATTAGGGTTGTGTTTGTTTCCCGGAAACTGGTTTCCGGGAAACTACTTTCCAAACTTTCTTGTGTTTGTTTGCTTTTAGAAAAGTTGGTCAACGGAAAACACTTTTCAGTCAAAGAAAAATTTAACTTGGTTTCCAGGAAAGTGTTTTCCTTTTATTTTAGGCGGAAAATATTTTTTGAAAGTTGTGAAAAATTTAGAAATGTCATATTATTTGCTAATTATATCAAATTTGGTTCTCAAACTTTTGATTGCTATATATATATATTTTGAATATTTATTTTTCAATTTCATCCCTTAGAATTTAATTTTTATATTAAATTTTAGTCCTTATTTTTATAATTGTTATTTGCTTTTCCCTTATCATTTTTTAATTGAAATTTTTTATTTATCAAATTTGGTCCTCATTCTTTTGATGGCTACTTATTTTATTTGAAATAATTTATGAAATGTTAATTATTATTATTTTAATTTCTTCATCTTTCATTTTTTTTATTTTTTAGATTTGATCTTTATTATTTTGATTATTATTTATTTTATTTGAGATAATTTATGAAATTATATTTTTTTTCAATTTCATTCTAATTCAACTTTTTAATTTGTAAGATTTGTTTCTTATTTTTTAAATAAATTTGAAAAAAATAAAACATTAATAAGTTATTTTCTAGCTCATTTTCCATGACATAACTAAATACTGAAAAGTGTTTTTCAATTTATTTTTTATTATACTACTTAATATTAAAAAATTATTTATTTTTCTAGAAATTACTTTCCAGCAAACAAACGAACTAGATAACTCCAAATAGCCTCTGCTCTTGAAACCTGGTTTGGGGAATGGTGCAGCCGTTTCTTGGATGTAGAGTATGTGAAATGGTAAGCTTTACGGTTTATTTATTTTTGTATTTTAAAAATATTTTTTTAAAAAATTAATTTTTGGTTTTTTAGTTTGTTTCACATGATACATGATGTTATTAAAAATAAATTTTTAAAATATTATTTTAATATATTTTTAAATAAAAAATATTTTTTAAAAAAAACTGTTACCGTAATATTAAAAAAGCTTAACTTGTCCTGTAATCTCTCTCAGGGAAAAACAAATGTTGCTGCCTTTGAAGTGTCAAAAGCTTTCCTTTAAAATTTCTATATTATAAGCATATCCTTTAATAATTTAATGTTTTATCGATGATGCATCCATCGCTAGCAAAACAAAAGCCTCTGGTAGATTTTGATAAAAAGTCAGAATTGGTTATAAAGAAAATATATTTTTTTTTTGGAAGGCCAGATCCACAAATATGGTGTTTAAGATAACTTTTCTCGAAAAATTTATGGATGATGACTTTTAGGGGGATCGTAAAAAAATAATATATAAATCATTAAAAAAAAATAGTATTATTACAAAACTCGGTATAATAATTTAAACTTAATTTTTTTTATTTTGACTATTTATTTAGCCCAAGTTTTAAATTAAATTGTGTGGTGGTTGTTTTGATATGATTTTATTTATTAGGTAGGCAAAAAAAAAAATCAAATATTAAAAAATAAAATTAAATAAAAATTCAAGATTAAATGATGGAATTGAAAATAAAAAAAGATAACAAAAAAAAGGTTAAAAAACCCAAAAGAATTAAAAAAATTCACAATAAAAGATAAAATTGAAAAAAATAAAACACCAATAAAAAAAGTTGTCAAAAAACTTTTATTACATGATAAAAATAATAACCCATATTACATCAACTTAAACACAAAATTAGTTTAACCTATAAATCTCACAATTACTTTAATATTACATCAACTTTCATATTAGCCCAAAATTTTCTCAGAGTCAACTTAAATTGAATTTGGCGCTTTCAATTTAGACGGTGGTCAACTTGCAGTTTCCCCCAGAGACTGTTATGGCAAATATTAGACACTGTTGTGGTATATATGCCCTTTGATTTCTTTAACGTGATAATTTTGGAAACGCGATTCAAACTTGTTTTACTATTTAAAAAAAAAAATTAATTTTTTTATAACTCAACAACAAACTATATCAAAATATTAGTGCTTATTTTAACCATCTAGGTGGTGGCTCAGTGGTAAAAGCTTGGGATCATGAGGTTTGCTTCATTTGTGGTCTCAGGTTTGAACCCTGTGGTTGCTTATATGATGGCCATTGGAGGCTTACATGCTCGTTAACTTCAGGGCCCGTGGGATTAGTCGAGGTGCGCGCAAGCTGACCCGGACATCCACGTTAAACTATAAAAAAAATATTAGTGCTTAATTTGAATAATTCTCTATGTTTTATTAAATTCTATATGAAATACATGGAATTCTTGAAGTTTTGGGGTTCACGTTGTTGTGTGGTGACCCTGGGTATTAAATGAATTAACTAATATGTAACAGTTTAGTCTTAGTGTGATGAATAATTTATTATTTCTATGATTTGGTGTGATTCGTATATTCTAATGAGGATTTTCCTTGAATGTCGTATTAAAGATAAATAGACTCTTGTGAATAAATATTGATACCACTGTATATATTTTTATGTTCCTTGCTTTTCTTAATTATTTGTTTTTTTTTTCTCGTAACTCAAGATTGCAATAGAAATTATAAATCCTAATTAGGTTTTGTTAGTATGCATGCAACCAATCATCTAATGTTTTGCTGATAAAAAAATATATATTATTAATGTTGTATGATCTTGATATGTGATTGATTTAATATATGTTTATGTATGGTATCAAATTTTGATGTAATATAATATGTGACTGATATTGTTTAATGTATATGTTTTATATTGATGTCTTAAACTACCATAAAAGAGTGATCTTATGAAACATGCATTAGTGCTTGAGTAAAATGATGATTAAATACAATGTCTAGGTATGTGTAAGAGTTAGGATACATAGTTCTACTTGCATTGTATGTTGCATAAGATTTGTGATGATTTAGACATGTTTTAAGAGAATGAAATCATTCAAGGAAATCATCAAATAAACAAAGCATGGATGCATGAAGTGACACAATTATAGTTTTCAACTTCAAATAAAAATCTTGATGTCTTGATGTACGTAATAACGACTTTCAACTTTAAAAATCAAGTTCTTATAAAGAGAGTTTTTTAAATAACTTTCAGTTTGTTTAGGAATGAACTTTCATACCAAAAAAACCTAAATAAACTCAAAAGGATACAAGAATAAAGAAAAGATTGAAACACACAAAACAAGAGAAAAGTTCTAGTAGCTACATCAGTCTGACCGATTTGGAGAAACAACTTGTTGTTTCTCAAAAAAAATTCAACTGGTTTATGAAAATTTCAAATTTTGTTCAAGTTTTTAAAAATGATCCAACCAATTTTGACAATGGTCTAACTAATTCTTCAATGGGCATAAATATTTTGGAAGTTATTCCTAACGACTAGTTTGATCTTTAAGCCCTATAAATACACTTTTCTTCAAAAACATTATCATAAACATCAAAGAAAAAATTCTAATCATATCTTTACTCATATACAACCTCTTACAACCTTTTTTTAATCTTAAAAACACTTGAGAAAGCCTTTAAAAGGCTATTTGAGTGATTTAATACCTGCCCATCTACAAATGTTATTGAGAAATGTTTTAATCTTTGACATTTAAAAAAGATTGTGTAAATATTTAATCCTTAGCCTATGCAAAAGGACTAAGTTTGATCTAGAGCCTATAAAAAAAATTGGGTTAGATCCTGAACCCATAAAAGAATTGAGAAAGGTTTCAATCTTGACCTTGTAAAACTATTGTGATAGGTTTGATCTTAAACTTGTAAAAGGATTGAGTTTGATTTTGAGTTCGCAGAACGATTGGGTTAAACCCTAAACCTAAAAAACGATTCGAGAAGGTGTTCAATCTTTCACCTGTGAAAAATATTATGTAAAGGTTTGGTCTCACCCGTTAAGAAGATTGTGTGTGATAGTAAAATCTTGAATGGTGATTCAAGGAGAGGAGTAGATGATTATTCGAATCTCTGTAAAAATCTCGGTACACACTCTCTTAACTTCATCTCCTCACTTATTATGTTGATTATTTTGGTGCATATTTAATTTTATTTCTATTATTGTTTCAGCTTATTTGTATTAATCATTAGGTTGTGTTATATATATTGTTTTAAATTAAGAAAAGGCTTTTTAATTGGCAACCTTATTCGCCTCTTTCAGGGTTCACCTAGACTTTCAGGTTTTTCTTTCAATGTCACATTAAGGATAAATACGAATGTGTATGTAAATATCACTGTTTATATATGTTTTTGTATTTTTTTTCCTTTTTCAATAATTATATTCTTATAATCACTCAAAATCAGCCTAGAATTGTAAATTCCAATTAGGTGTTTCCTCAGATGACATGTTAAGGGTAAACGAGTTTATATCCATGATTATTGTGTAAGAATCTGTTTTGTGTTTTTGGTCCTCTTCCTGATATGATAAGTGAATTTAGGTTGGATCGACACGATCTCACACAGACTTATGGAAAGTGAGTAGAGACCTCGAATCCATTGTTGGATATGAACAATTAGAATGGGCCAAAACCCAATAATCCATTATTATCCTCTCGGGTTCAATGCTTATATTTCAAAAAATAAGGTTAGGCCCTGTTGTAGGGACTAGGTCCGAAATCACTACCTTAGATTTTAGTAGTCGTGTACCTTTAAACAACAAGAGCATCTACAACTTAGGCAAGCTTTTAGTACCTATGCACAACATGAACTTTTATAATTAAAAATAAACACATAGCATCTTACTTTAGATAAGATTTTTTGGGGTGGTTTTCATATTATTTTTAGCATAATTAACCCCTTACCTAGATTCTTTTAAGATCAATTAGGGTTTTTTGTTACCATAAACTAGGTGGTGACTCTTTTTTTCAAATTTTATCTCTATCAATCCTCATCAACTTGTCAAGATATCCCCTATGACACTCTAAAATTATATCACATGTTTTTCAATGATTAATTGACAAAGCCAACTTAAAAAAATCTCAAGGAAGAAAAAAACATCTCAGAATTAGCTAGAAAAACTAGCAAATTTTAGTGCTTTTGTAAAGTGTTTAATATTTAAGATGTAATATGTAATTCATGATCAGTGATTAAAAAATCAAGAAATTAGTGTTAATAATTAATAATAAATAGAATAAGAAAGTTATTTTATTATGATATATATTGAATTGATCTTTATATAAAGATCT
>Ga0307513_10011023_pt1 | contig 11277 bp, 16 predicted proteins | sample 15_EM_MG_FD_202174 | JGI IMG/M metagenome (GOLD analysis project Ga0307513, IMG submission 202174) | Populus trichocarpa ectomycorrhiza microbial communities from riparian zone in the Pacific Northwest, United States - 15_EM | ecosystem: Host-associated > Plants > Roots > Unclassified | place... | reverse complement strand
GAAAAATCGTCCGTACATAAGTGCCAAAATTTGGCAGTTTTGGATCGGACATTCGACAGCATATACCAGGGTCCTGCCCAGCAGGGCTGAGTGCTCTGCCGGAAAACACCTTTACGTATACTCGTGGGAGATTCTGGAAGAAATGATCCCTTGCAATTAGTAGATTAGGAAGTAAGTAGTTTGAATAGGTGAGACTAGAATAAACGTAGCCAACTCAAAAACCCCATGCAGTAGCCTTCCGGCGGATGCGAGGATTAAGTAGGTGGCAAATAGCGGTAAGTCCTTGTCAACATGAATCGTGTAGAGAGGGTGCCATGTGGCTTGATGTCAGAAAGATAAGAATCATCTACAACTTCGGCGGCACCTAGGCAGAGTTTGACTGCTTTACGTTTGGCTTTACGATAATTTTCGTCGGCTATTGACTCTTGAGTGGGCATTGTCCTTCGTAATAAACAAGGACAAGCATCACTTTTACGCCCACGTGCCACGAACCAGATTTGTGAATTCAGAACAGGCTCAAGTCTCGACGTTGATTCGTCCGTCGACCAGCCCACACAACCTCACCGGCCACTTGGTGCTTGGAGCCACCGACGGTGTATCCCATTATTTGGGCAGAGATCCTCCACACTAACGTGCAATATGGACGATACCTCGTTACCTGGGCGCTCAGTTGATATTGAACTCGGAGGCCAAGAAGTTATCACCATCGACCTTGACAATCTCGATCCGAACCCAGATGATGTACTTGACCTTTTGAAAGAGGGCCAGTGTACCATATTTGTATGGACAAAACTTGCCGGCGAGTACTGGAGGCGCGGTTATCTGGAGGCTGCAGAACGGATTGCCCTTACTGCTATTGAATGTATGTTCAATACCCTGCGAGCTGCCCCTACTGACGTCAATCTCAAGCCTTTCAAGCTAATGAATCCAGTGCTTCTTTACCGCCAATTTACTCTCTCCTTGCCAACATCCAGATTGCATATGCTCGGAAGGCGCCTAAACTAATTCTGTCTGACGCCCGTAAGTTGCTTTCACGTTTCAGGGGGTGTCCTGCGGCACAAATTCTCTTTCATTATTCCGAGTAATTCCCGGTTGAGAATGCTGGTATAGGAGTTCTTCGCTTGGGGGTGCAACGTTTTCAGAAGCAGACACGGCATAACTAACAAAATTCGCACATAGAACAAGACGTGATGACTTCGGAGAAATCAAAGGAAGAGTATTACAAGGATGCAGCCCAGTATCTAAATCACAGCGAACGGGTGGGGTTGGAATCTGGGGAAGGTGTCGGTGGAACTCTGGCTTTCCTCACGCGAGGTAGGTAATGCTTGTGTACGCAAAACGCTAATCTCATTGACTATGTTGTACCTCAGGAATCCAACAACTTGCAACGCGTTCCATGGATGATGCCATGCGCTCTTTTGAGGGTGTTTTGGCCGAAAAGCCTACAAACTTGGTTGCGCTTCTCGGAAAAGTTTGTCGTGTTACTCTCAATATTTTCGATGAGTTAACATCTTCTAGGCTCGAATTCTTTATGCTCGTCGTAATTATCGAGAGTCTCTCCGGCTCTTCCAAGATGTTCTCAGGTACAACCCTGGTTGTATACCTGATCCCCGAATTGGTATCGGACTTTGTCTATGGGCCTTGGATCACAAAGCAAAGGCAAAGGCAGCGTGGCAAAGAAGTCTGGAAGTGGTATGTCCCCAGGTGAACCCTGTTGGCTGAGCTCAAGGCAGCATCTTAGAATCCCTCGGAATGGTCTGCACAACTCCTCCTTGGTCTCGAATCAATCAACTCCAGCAAGAACGATCAGCTTACAGAGGCTGAAAAAGCACGCTCGTTCTTAGCAGGCACGAAGTTGATTGAAAAGGCCTTCCATGCCAACAACCGCAGCGCCGCCGCTGCAAATGCATTGTGTGAATTGTTCTTAAGGAAGGGTAATCACTCACGGGTGGGGAATACTTACAAAGAATCATTTTCAACTTTCTAACACGTTTCTAGGCTTTGAAACTCGCCGAACGAACCATTCAATTTGCGGACACACTTACCATCCTCACCGAAGGCTACTTGCGAGCTGCTCGGGTTTCACATGCCAGTGGAAATATTGCTCAAGCAACGAATTTCTACAATGCTGCTGTGGAAGGGCAGCCTAAGCACATTGTTGGAGCCATTGGAATGGCACAGATGCAAATGCTGAATGGTTTGTATTCGAACGGTCTTGCCGGAAATTTGTCCTATCTGACGGTCATTTGAATTTGTAGACGAAATGGCAGCCGCCATTCATACACTCGATACACTCATTCAACCACCCAATCCTCAGCGTTCACTTGAAGCAACAGTTATGCTCGCTTCATTGAGAGCCTACCCTCGCCCTGGAGTATCAAGTTCAGACGTTGCGCAAGAAAAAGCTCGCGCACGCGAGTTATTTGATCGCGTTAGCAAGCTTTTGGAACTCGAGGATTCTCGTACGAATGGTCTTGCCTTGAACAAGGTCTCACGCGGCATCGCGGAGGACATCGAGATGCACGCCGAAATCTCGCATCTTTGGCAAGATGAAAACCTCGATCGGATGGGCAAGGCTTTGAGAGAAGCTCTGCGGATTAGCCAGGCATCTGAGGAGGCTGACCCCCGACTTATCAACAACGTTGGGGTTTTGCATCATCTCGAAGGCAACTTGGTCGAGGCGCAGTCTATGTATGAAAGTGCACTCATTAGTGCTACCACTCTCAGCTCCGATGTTGCTGAAGGCCTTTCGACGACGATGCTCTACAATCTTGCACGGGTGTACGAGGACGAAGGCGAAGATAATTTGGCGAAAGACGCGTATGAGAAGCTCCTTTCTCGTCATCCGGAATATATTGATGGTAAGTCATTTTTCTTGCCCATTTTCGCGCAAAATTCCACCTGTTTTTCTAGCCAAAATCCGGCAAGCCCATATTCTCACAAATCTTAATCGGCCCAATGAAGCACACGAACTACTCAAACAAGCCCTTGCATCTCAAAACGGTAACCTGAATCTCCGCGCTTTCTACACCTACTTCCTAGTTCACAGTAATTCCGCAAAGAATGCAAAGGAATTCGTATTCGCCACCTTGAAGGACCACGATAAACATGACGTTTATTCGTTATGCGCATCGGCGTGGATCATTTACCAACAATCCCGAGAGAGTCGAGAAACGAGCTCAAAAGGTGTCGAGGAACGGAAGAGAGGCTTCCAGCGAGCCGCAGAATTTTATGAGAAAGCCTTGCAGTTGGATCCCACGTGCGCATTTGCAGCCCAAGGACTTGCAATCATCACGGCCGAAGACGCTCTTGGGACTATGGGAGGAGCATTTACACGAACACCCGGGCCTGACGAGTCGATGAAGCGTCTGCAGAACTCACGCGAAGCTTTGGATATTTTTGCCAAAGTCAGAGAATCCATCAACGATGGAAGTGTCTACTTCAATATCGGCCACTGCCATTATGCACGGGATGAATTTGACCGTGCCATTGAAAGCGTACGTTCTTTGAATTTATTACCTGGGGTTACCCGGGGTTAACTTTTTCTCTTTGTCCTAGTATGAGACTGCATCAACTCGTTTCTATAATGGGCAGAACGTCTCTGTCCTTTTATGTCTGTGTCGGTCATGGTATGCAAAAGCCATGAAAGATCAATCATTCCCAGCCATGAAGAACGCACTTAAATATGCTCAGGCGGTAAGCTTCGAATTTATTTTCATTCCTTGATTCTAACTCTAGTCACAACCCCCGTAGGCTTTCCATATATACCCCAACGACAAAGCTGTCCTCTACAACATTGCGATGATTCAACAAAAGTCAGCAGAACTGCTTTTCTCCATCAATGTTGCAAAACGTACCTTGAAGGATTTGCAAAAAGTCATCGATTCCGCTACTCATGCACAGAAGTGAGTTTCGCCTGAATTATATTCTTGTAAAAAAAAAACGCAGTCTCACTTGATTCAAACAGACTCTTTGCATCCTTGGCTGCGGATAAATCTTCTGTTGTACCATATGACCGAGACATTGCTGATAACAGGCGGAAGTATGGTGATGGCATGCTTCGAAAAGCAGAGGAACATCTTGCGAACCAGAGGCAGTTCGAGCATGAGACCCAGTCAAGGCTCGAGGCTGCTAGACAAAGACGGCAGGAAGACCAAGAACGTCGAGAGGCATTGGAGGTAAAGTTGCTGCTAGATTAAACTTCTCAACTGGCCCTCATTTCCTCTTAGCGAGTGCGTGTAGAAGAGCTGAGAATCGAAGCTGAGAAATTGGCCGAGGAGCGACGACTCGCCCGGGAGCAAGCCATGGAATGGACACGCGAAGTTCGTATGGAGAGTGATGAGGAACGTGAACGCAAGGCGAAGAAGGTCAAGAAGCCCAAGGCAGATGTCGCCAGTGGAGACGAAGCAGAGCCTAAAAAGAAACGAAGGGGCAAGATAAAGAAGGTTGCGAGCGAACAAGGCGACGAGGATCAAGCCATGTTCAGCGAAGAGGAGGAGGTCGAGAAACCTGCTAAGAAGGTAATGATAATTTACACTTCACAAGTATTGTCTCCGACTTACCTTTTCCTTCAGCGTCCAACGAAGAAGCGGGTTGTACGCGATGATGACGAAGAAGAGGCGGCGGGTCCTCGCAAAAAGCAATTGTGGGTTTCTTACTTGTTCTTTCGAAACTCCCTCAGCTAATAATACCAAACTCCAGTAAAAGCAAGGAAATGCTGTCCGATACGGATGATGAAATGTCATGACATCTTGCTTGGTGCTACCTTGAATACTTCTGCTTTGTATAATCGCTTTAGCTCTGTAATTTCATTTGTAAAACAATCATCAAGCACATTTCCAAGAAGACTAAGCTCTGTTGTTTATCTTCGAGGCTGTTTTCCTCCAAATTATGTAAATAAAAATGATACTGATGATGATATAAATGATGATGATGTATGCCTAAAATACAAATGCAGCAGTGTGTAAGTAAGTACAGGATATAAGATATAAAGTATGAGTAACGAAAACAAAACGAGGTCAAGTGCTTGATGTCCATGACTGTGGTATCGACTGCAATGATGCGCTGTACAACGATCCATTTTGACTACTTGAAGCGGAGGACATAGCGGGAGCAAACGGGGGCCGTGGAGATATTCGAGCCTGTGCATCTTTTTGCGGTGAACCGTTAACTGATGGTGTGATGAGGGAACTATGAATGAAGGTTAAAAAACCTGTGAGAAACTTATACGAAGATTCACGAACCTTCCATCTTGTGATTGGGAGACAGAGGGAGTGATGGAGGCAGCAGCCGAAGCCGCCGGTTCGGTCGTAATTTTGAGATACCCTGATTGAACGAGAAAGTCCCAAACGCGACTTGTTTTGTTGACGTCAATCTTGACGAGGTCACGAGCTTCACGTCGACGAAGTTTGCCTCCTCTTCTGGCGTACTCGCGAACAAGAGTTTCCTTAATAACAAGATAAGGCTTGGGAAGAATCCGTAGCTGAGAGCAGAGAGTCTGCTCAGCAGGTGTGAGGAGGTGGAGGGATGGGCTGTTGGCGAGATTCAAAGGTGCAGCTAAATGATAAGGCGTAAGAACATAAATTGATCTCGTTCAAAAACGCAAACTTACGGGGTTTGCGAACGACTGGGGCTGATGTCGAACCAGCAGGAAGACCCAGCCGAGGGGTAGATTCCCGCGATCGCCTCTCCTCGGAATCTCCGAATGAAACAAGGCTTGATCGTCGAGGATCAGGTCCTGATGATTGACGGCCAGTAGCACGATACTGAAGCCTATCAGAGGCATAGTCTCGCAGCGGTGCAACTTTGACCTGAGTCTAGAATAAGATGGGACATGAGAAGAAATACTGCAGAGCGGATGAGAACAAACCCGTTTCGCATGATCAGCCTCGTATTTTTCAATGTCGGACGATGTTGACAGGCCGAGACGTCGGTATGTTTGTAATTCTTGTATTCTCTTCCGAAGCAGCGCTTCGTCTGAAAGGAGGATAAGGAAACAGGAAAAAGTGAAAAATTCCTTCGTGAACGTACACAGAATATCAGTGGCAAAAGCTTCATAATCTTCTGCTGTTTGTAACCTTGCGAAAGGACGCAAACGATGAAGAAATTCGCGTTCTTCTTTCGGTCGTTTTTTTTCAGCCGCTTGCATCTATAGAGATTATCTAGCGGAAGATAGATTAAGAGTAACACGAACATACCTTCTTATAATCAAGGAGGCCACGTTCAAATATTACAGCTTTCGTTTCCAACCGCTTCTCGACGCGCTGGAAATACATTTCCATGAGCGTCAGCTTGAAAAACAGGGAGTCTTTGGTCTCGAAGGGTTGTGGTTGGGTAGGTTCATCAATGGCTTCGTCGTCCACAGAGCCGTTGCTCATTGTTACGTCCTCAGATTTTAACCTCTTGATCTCTCCATTAATATGATATCCATTGGTTTTTCCATTGACCGGAGGGGGTCCTTTCCCGGCGGGTATCTGAGTGTCTCGAGGGGCGCAAATTCCAGAACGTTTTTCTTCTTGCCACTTTGCGCGTGCACGCACATCTGGGTCATTCTCATCCTCGATGATTTGGTCCCCTCCATATTCCAAGACGGTACCAAACTCCAAATCCTTAACCAGATCCTCTGCTTCATTATCAATTTCGTGTTCGAACTCGAGACGACCGGGTAAGAAAGTAGCAATTTCGTGTACACCGGGCTGTGAAGTCGGAGCGGCTTTTGGAGGTGGAGGTTCTTGATTGTTCATCTCGGTTATCCTTCGACGCTTCCGCTCGTGAAAAACTTCAGGCTCAATGTCGAACTCCAGATCCATCCGCTGGATGTCCAGTCACTTTAGAGAAACAAGCATTCTGAATAAAAGGATACGTACAGGCATCGGCCAGTCTTTTGACTCAACGTATACCTTCCTATAATGCTCTTCTACCTCTTCTTTCGACCGTGTACCAACGTGCTCTGCAATCTTCTTCCAGTTACCAATTCCGTGCATAGAGATCCCGGTGAGAAGTAGGAGTTCCCTAAAGGGGAATCTGGTTAAAATGTACTGGTCGAGAGAGGATTAAAGCTCACTCATCAGCACCCCAGTCCTCCGTAAAGATAGGGTAGGAGTTCATCTCCTGTAAAAATAGCCAGCGATTAATTTTGAACACGTTCAAATAGAAATCACATACTATCACGCGATAGGCATGGCCTCTGAGATGGTTTCCAAATTCCTTCCCAGCACAAAAACACGCTGGACAAATGTCCACTCCTTCGCCAAGTGAGCAGAGTGGATCGGCGCATTTGATTCGTATGTTATGCGTCAGGTCACACGCGCATGAGTCGCACTGATATTGTACACCAGGTTCGTTTAAAGCTGAGGGTTACGGAAACTGTTCAAAAGGGACATACATGGCCAAAGTCGATCAAGCACTCACTTTGTATCTCATCGGGTACCGAATGTTGCGGTTTCCGCTGCGTCACGGTCATTATGCAACGCGCAAATTATCGCCGTCGGGGCGCTCTTCGTACTCTCCGCCGCACCACGACTACGTCGAGGACTGTGGGGATAGGGCTGGGAAGGAAATCCGAAAACCTCGTCAACGCCACCGACGACCGACGACCTTGAAACCGTCTTCAGCAGTAATGCTGGATAAGTCGTAGAAAGAACCCAGTTCCCGAGGTAAGTTATTCGAGGACAGAATGCGTGCAAGCTTTGGCCTCGACGCTGGAACAGACGATGACGGCGGCAACGACAATGATGAGCAAGTGTTTGTCTTTATTTGCCATTATCCTTACCACATGGATCCACGGCTCGGGGACAGAAATGGACACTTTGGAATACAGCAACTTTTCTTGCTGGATGGCACAGTTCTTCCCCGAATAACTGGATTTTAATTTTAATTTGGGTAATTCCCGGCCTAATAGACTCGAATCGTTCAATTTCGTTAATTGTCCTGGGCCACAGGCAGGCCTACAGTGTACACGAGCTGGATAACAGTGGAACCCTCACTAATAAAACTCGAAGAGGGGATTGTTTTAATCGCCCGTCCCCAAGTCCGGCAGATTCCAAAACATAGGGCAATCATGTTGACTTAAGAATATGCATTTCAACAAGTGATGGTGAGTAGCTATCAGTATTTTATACCCATAGCATTCAGCTTCCAGGGATTCTCAACCCAGAAACCCCCCCAAACGAGTGAAAACTAGGAAACCTGGAAACCTGGAGACTTATGTCCCATTCTCCGGAAACCCCTAATCATAATTTAGATACGCTCTCGCAGCGAGCCTCTCCGAGGTGTCCGAAATGCCCTTGCACCGCGTAGGACCCAGAATGGTCCCTAGTTTTCATTGGAGAGACCCTGCCAGTTAACGGTCCTCAGGGCCTCCGTAAAAAACATATAAGGGCGCTCCCCGTTATCGTCAACCGCAGAGGGGAGCCCACCCAACTGAATTCCTCCAACTACGCAGACAATGTCTCTAACCTCCGAACCTCGTCTCCCTCAAGAGCTGGTAGAAATTGTCATTGACCATCTTTCTAAAGATTTTTCAACCCTTCGAGCTTGTGCTCTCGCTTCCTGGCAATTCCTGCCCGCCTGCCGCAAACACATCTTCGGCAGCCTGGTTCTTGGATCACCGACATCCAACAGTGATGCAATTCGAAGAGCCCTCAATTTTTTCACAACCTGCCCTCATATCACTCCATACATTACCTCTGTGCGACTCGTCGATGGGGATTTCCAAACCTCTTTGTATTCGCGAAAGGCTGGTTGGATATCTAGAGAGCAATCCCTCCCAGCCATGCTCAACGAACTTTCCCGCCTCAAAAACCTTTCCATTGAATCAACCTTCCATCCTATAAACTGGACACACCTTCCTACCGCCACACAGAAGGCGTTCCACCAACTTTTTAATTTGAAGACACTCACCCATTTAGCTTTGATGATGGTCGACAACTTCCCTATTTCCGCGATTCGCAACTTATGCAGCCTTCAGTACCTCCAAATGCACTGTGTTTCACTCAAAATCTCCGAGGATAACATAGTGCGCAATGGATTCATCCCTTCGAGATTGCGAGGGTTGACCATCGTTGATCCTGGGCGGTCCCTCTCCCTTCTTGCGGTCCTGCTTCTGAACCCAGAAATTGCTGGACTGGATTTTTCTGGCCTTCTACAGCTATCCATAACGACATACGGAGAATTCAATCGCTATCAAGAGGACGTCGCTGTGATAAACAAACTCCTGGAATTGTCTTCTGACTCATTAAGTGAGTTGGAACTCAATCCTTCGTTGACTTGTGAGCGCTCTGCCTTCTTTTTTTTTGCAGTAAATTTATGAATACATACACACTCGATTCTAGTCACTGATAATTTCAACATATCTCATAACCCTCTTCAGTTGGGTTTTACCCGCAATTTACGTGCGTTGAAGCTAAGCCTCCAGGTTTCCGATCTGGAAGAAATGGAGAGCAACACTTCCTTTGCTTGGCTCTCGCACTTTTTCTACAACATTCCGTCAACCAATGTCATCGAGAACATTACTCTGAAGTGCGAAATTGTCCAAGGAAATCCCTTCGACGAATTTGACAACACATTGTGGAAACAGATGGACAAGTTTCTGACACGTGAGGAGCTGGGGTGTCTGCGCGAGGTTACCCTCCTTATTCACCCCATCTACTCTGAAGCATGGAGATATTTGCCTGTGGTTTCGAATTTGCTGCAACAAGAACTACAAGTTCTTCGAGAACGAAACATCCTTCGGGTCGAGGAAATATATGGTGAGTCGTTTCTTACCAAAAAAATCTGATGTCCCCGAAATATTTGATGAAGAAATACCTAGGCTTTAGCCCTTAACATTCACATCGCGGATTTGGGGAGTAAGTCAGTGGGTCCCATGACTGGAATGCGTTCATTATATTAATTCACAATGCGGTTGGGTATACATATTACATCTTGACGTCAACGGAAAATAAACAAACATTGAATGATTGTCATGCTGAAGACCGGGAAGGCAACCTTCCAATATCCTCTCCATCTATGCTGACTTCCATGCGATGAAGATTAAGCCCCTCCCCGTTCAGAGGAGACGGAGCACGTCCTGAACTATATTGTGTGGGTTTACCGAAGAGGACCGAGGCCGGCCTTGTGGTGAGGAGCAACGCTACGTTGCAGGCTCCACTGAGCCCGTATATTGCCCCAACGGCAAAGGTGGCAGTTGAGGAAACACGGTTGCCAGATCCTTGTTGTTCTTCAACGAAACCTATCCAGCGGACTGTGCTTAAGGGTAAAATTGAGATGCAGTACACAATAGGATATCTGGGCAGTTATCAGCACCATTGCAGCTAGAGGATGGTGCAAATGAAATGCACCACTTACGCAAGCATCACCAATGACCGACGTCTAACCACCTTAAGCTCAGGATCGGCATTCAAATCCACATTTCGAAAGGTAAATTTCCACCAGGTACGTTCATCGATTAGGATGTTACCACGACTCCACAGGTAAAGCGGGATATATGTGGCGAAAGAGAACGCCAGTGTGATCCAGAACCAAAAGTATTCGCCCCAGATGCGCCATTGGAGATAATCTTCGCTTATCCAGCACCAATACTAAGAGGTTCGAGTGAGATATCTTTGTACCCTCATGCACCAGAAGAACATACTGGCGTTGGTGACTGGTAATGTGATTTGCCCTTGCCCCGATTGATGACATTCCCAAGGATGGTCATAAGAGCGACGAAAAACCATACAGTCATCAGAAGGCCCCGAGTAACCCGGATCGATCTGATATCCTTCCCTAGCCAAATACCTAGGAAGGTATATATAGCAATCAACTTATGAGAGGTCAAGCCTTCTTTGAGAGATTGATCGAGTATAAGGTCGGAGCACTCACAAGCGTCGACATCGCCACACCCGTCTCCCCGAGCTGCTGTATAATCCCTGTGATGGAGTTAATGCAAGAGAAATTGATAACACGTCGGTCAAAGCTGACCTTGTGCATTACAGAATTCTCCGACTTCCACTTTTCCCTGATGGATCCATTTGATGGACATCACAGAGCCAATAGCTTGCAGGACGTCGGCAGTGAATAGCGAAAACTAAGTTGTGTCTGTCAGCCTAGACACACAGTAGGCGACAAGCTAGATCCTCACCATGAGCAAGTCCATGGGTTCGTGGAATACATGCAGTCTGTTCGTTACTAGGTGTCGAATTCTCCACGTTAGGTTCCGCTATTCGTGTATACTGTCAATCAAGGGTAATTGGCCGCAGAATGTAAACACACCAGAATGATGGAGAAGACATAGGA
>Ga0307513_10011022_pt1 | contig 11278 bp, 5 predicted proteins | sample 15_EM_MG_FD_202174 | JGI IMG/M metagenome (GOLD analysis project Ga0307513, IMG submission 202174) | Populus trichocarpa ectomycorrhiza microbial communities from riparian zone in the Pacific Northwest, United States - 15_EM | ecosystem: Host-associated > Plants > Roots > Unclassified | place... | reverse complement strand
ATTTTGAGACACAGAGAGAGCCTCATCTGAATATGAATCAGAAGGAAGAGGGTTTAGGGTTTTCCTTTTCCAAATACAAGGATTTTTGCTACAGGTTGAGGAAGAAATCCAACTGAACTGTGGAAGGGAGTCAAGCCATCATCTCTCCTTACTGAATCACATAATCAAATCTGACAGCACAAAGACCAACAGGAGGGCTTATTAGGCCCAATGGTCCACCCCGACAGCTGGTTGGGCCATATGACCCAACCATCCGGGAAGAAAAAGAAAGAGCACCAGACAGCTGGTTGGACCCAACGGGCCAACCTGCTAGGAAGAATAGAAAGGGCCCAACCGGACCTAAACATGCCCAATTGCGCAAGTAAAAAAAAAAGAGAGCAGTCGCGAAAAGAGAGGAAAGAATAGCATAATATAATATTTGGAATTTAAATAGTTATTATTTTTTAAAGTATTTTTTATTTAAAAATATATTAAAATAATATTTTTTTTATTTTTTAAAATAAATTTTTAATATTAACACATCAAAATAATCTAAATACATAATAAATAAATAAATATATTAATATGTTTGAAAGTGTGGTTGTGATTGTTTTTCAAAATGTTTTTTACTCAGAAATGTATCAAATAATATTTTTTATTTTTTTAAAATTATTTTTTTATATTAGTATATTAAAATAATTTAAAAACATCAAAAAATATTAATTTAAAATAAAAAATAAAAAACATTTTAAATTTATTTTTAAAATATTTTTAAAATACAAAAACAAACCTCCACATCCTTTTTCATTTTGAAGTTTCTTTTCTTCAATACGAGAGAAACTGAATGAAGATCATGAATTGGACAAGAAGGAAGGAAGAGAGTTTGTCAAGTCACTTGACGGCTCACTGTCGGAGACAGAGACATAGGGTAGGTTTTTGTTTACAAGTAGCAGTGGTCATGATCATCTGTCCCTGCCCAGAAGAGGCATCTGTGCTAGGGCTCAAATAGGCCGGGGTTGGCAGGGTTATGGTTAACCCACTCAAATCTTTTATGGATAATTCATTAATTATTCATATCAAATGCTCTTTGTTATCTCTGCAAGATTAAAAACAACAAATATAGCCAGAAATTAGGGTTTATCTTTGAACTCTAAGCATTGATAGCCATGTTTTCTCTATGTAATGGTGGAGAAGCACAAACAACTCTTGAATATCCTAGTCGTTTTATTCTAGAGAGCAAGCCAACTTTTACATGCACCCAACAACCAAGGGTGGAGCTAGTAATTTTTCCTACCCTGAACTATTAAATAAATATATAATTTTTTAAAGATAAATTATTAATTTATATATATGAATTTTTAAAGTTAACAGTAAAGTTTTAATTCAAATACACTATCTAAAATATTAAAAAATAAATTTAAAAGTACATAAAATTGAAGTGAAAGTAAAAATAAACTCACTATTGAAGCTACATCTTTCGATGTTTTGTGGAATATAATTCATCTATAATCGAATTTGAATTGATATTGTAACAACCCCTCAACCGGGATAAAATAGCAATCTCATGTCAATTGAAAAACAAAGTAATTAATTTTTTCCCTCTCTCAATTCCTCCTTTCTTCACTTGATTCTTCCTTAGGTTAGTGTTTTATAAGTTGGACTTTGTAAGTTTACAAGGTTATTCTGTCACTTTTTTTTTTCTTGAATTTTTTTTAATGTTTTTCCCTTACTTTTCTCTATTTCTCTCTCGCCTTTTCTTTTCTTTCTTTTTCTATTCTGCTTTTGCCCAGTCAGCAACATATAAAAGGAATGAAGAATTAATTTATTTTATTTTTTAATGGCAAATAACCATTTTACCTTTAATGAGTCGTTTTGCTTTTATTTGACAGTTCTTTTTTTTTGTTAGCATTACCAAACTTTGTTCATCCTAAAATTTTAACCAAATTTTATTCAATATATTTTAAGATCCCTCATAAAATTTCAGTTCAATCTGATGGTCGGATTGAAAATTACACCCAATAATGTAAAACTGACCAAATTATGATTTTTTTTATCAAATTTCTGAATTTCTCCAAAAATTTTGAATTTTAAAACAAGCTAAAGCATCATATTAGAAGGCTCCATGTAAATTTTTAAAAATTTATAATAACTCAATCAAGAATTACAAATTTGTTTTACATAAAACTAGTAAAAAAATATTGATAAAATCTTGACCTGGGCTAGAGCCCACCCAAGCCTTTGCATTGCGTTCGCCCTTGCCAACAACGTAGGCTCAAAATTACTCTACAAAAAGCTCTGAATTGTCTCTGCCAACAGTGTTTCCGTCCCCGGTATCTCACACTCGTCACTCTTATTCTTTGCCTAATATTTGAGGATGCATCGAATGCTCTTATATTCATACATCGATGAAGTTTAAACATTATGTCAAAGGTGATGAAAATTCGAAGAAATGATCTGAAAAAAAACACAAGAATGGAAACAACCACAACCCCCAAGAAAATTACATGCAAAGTGATAAGAAAATGAACACACAGTTCTTGAACAATTAGTTGAGCAATATCTCTTGGAAGCTCGAACTATAAATGATGGTGTAGAAATTTGAAGTAGAGTAATGAAGAGACATGAGACAGTGCAGTGGTAAAACAGAGTTATACATTCATCCTTTTCTTATGTTGTATATATGTATATATAGAGTGGGAAAAACTTGCAGCAAGGAAAGGCAATCCTGCGTATATTTCTCCCATGATTATGCTAAGATTATATGCTAATAATAAATACACAATCATATCTAAACTAGGTAACAAATAAGTTATACTTGGTAATGGCATAATAGTAAAGATCTTCAGAATCGCTTCAGTATCTTCAATACTCCCCCTCAAGCTGGATCCAGTGGATTGGTGGATCCAAGCTTGCTTAATAACTGGTGAAATTGAGTAGAAGGTAAGGCTTTGGTGAGCACATCAGCTAGTTGATCATGAAAACGTACATACTGAGGATGGATAAGTTTAGCTTGAACTTGCAAACGAATGTAATGACAATTTACTTCAATATTGTTTGGTGCGTTCATGAAATACCGGGTTGGACGCAATATGCATAGCAACTTGATTATCGCAAAACAACATCATAGGAGTGATACTAGGAAAACCTTAATCTGCAAGAAGGTGTTTGAGCCATATCAGTTCACAAGTAGCAGAAGCCATAGCACGATACTCTGCTTCAGCACTTAAACGAGCTACTACCGATTGTTTCTTACTTTTCCAAGATACCAAATTTCCTTTAACAAGCATACAATATCCAGTGGTAGATCGACGATCGAGAGAATTTCCCCAGTCAGAATCAGTGTAGCCCATGACGTTAGTATGACCATTGCGAGTCATAACAATACCACGACCATTTGTCCCTTTTAGATACCGCAAGATACGCTTTACTATACCAAAATGCTGAACTATTGGAGCATGCATATATTGACTGATAAGGCTGACCGTAAATGTAATATCTGGTCGAGTGATTGTTAAGTAAATTAGTTTACCAACAATCTTCTGATAATGATTGCAAGAAGCAAGAGGTTCACTTGAAGGGTTCAATGTTAACTTGCTGTCTAAAGGGTTTGCAACCGGCTTTGTGTGCAACATGTCAGCATCCTTCAACAAATCAATGACATACTTGCGTTGATTGCGAAAAAAACCTTTACTGGAGGCGACCATTTTAATGCCTAGGAAGTACTTTAAGGAGCCAAGGTCCTTAATTGAAAATTGTTGTTGAAGCTCCCTTTTAAGTTGAGTGATTGAGTCATTATTACTTCCTGCTATAATCAGATCATCCACATATATTAGCACAACTAGTTTATGAGTGCACCCAAGCTGAATAAATAAAGAAGAATATGTAGAACTTCTTGTAAAACCAATATCTTCAAGTGCAAAACTTAATTTAGCATGCCAGGCCTAAGAACTCTGCTTCAGGCCATAAATAGACTTATGAAGTTTGCAGACAAGTGTAGGGCTTCCATTCTATGGATGTTCAGGAGGAAGTTTCATGAACACTTATTCTTCAAACTCTTCATGTAAGAAGGCATTTCTTACATCCATTTGACATAGGAACCATCCCTGGTTGACAGTAACGGATAGAAGGATTCTGACAGTGGTCATCTTGGCCACAGGAGCAAATGTTTCCTTGTAGTCAACACCAAATTTCTGAGTGAAACCATGAGCCACGAGACAAGCTTTATGCCGATAAACTGAACCATCTAACTTAAATTTTGTCTTAAATATCCAATGAAGCCTACAACTTGTTTTTCAGCAGGTAAGGGTACCACACTCCACATGTGATTTTCTGTAAGTGCCTTCAGTTCTTCATTCATGGCCTGCTGCCATACTGCCTGTGATTGCACTTCATGAAATGTCTTTGGTTCCTGAATAGTTGATATGGAAGTAAGAAAAACACTATATGATGGAAAAAGTCGATGATAGGACATGAACCTGGAAATAGGATACTTCACATTATAGGTGATATAATCTTGCATTCGAGATGATGCTTGACGAGTTCGAAGGGAAACTCTTCTAGTAGCTGGCAGCATGTCAATAGATGATTCTCATATGCTTGTATTTTTATTGCTTGAATCCGAGTCAAGAACAACAACATCACTGAAATCTGATGCATTTTGAATTTTAGTATCCCGATTAGTAGTATCATTTCAATGAGTTATTTGAACCTGAATCTGTCGGTCAGAACTTGGAATGATGGATGGAGGCAGACTGACATTCTCAATGCTAGGTAAGGGAAAAAGATCTGACAACATCCCCCCTGATTTCCTGCAGAAAAATATTCAGTATCTTCAAGAAATCTCACATTCATGGAAACATATAGTTTCTGCAACACAGTGTCACAACACTTGTATCCCTTTTGAGTTGTGGAATAACCTAAAAAGACGCACTTGATCGCTCTAGCATCCAGCTTGTCCCGATGCGTAGCTAGTAAGTGCACAAAACAAGTGCAGCCAAATACTTTAAGATGAGATATATCTGAAACTTTATCCTGCAAAACTTCAAGAGGAGATTTAAAATCCAGCACTCGGCTGGGTAAACGATTTATGAGATAAGCAGCTGTAAGAGCTCCGTAGGACCAGAAAGCTTTGGGAACATTCATTTGAAGCATAATGGCACGAGTTTTTTCAAGCAGATCATGATTTTTACGTTCAGATATCCTGTTTTGTTGAGGTGTACCAACACAGCTAGTTTGATGCAGAATTTCATTAAAATGTAAATATTTTGACATGTCTTTGGACATATATTCGGTGTCATTATCAGATCGAAGGATTTCAATGGGAGCTGAAAATTGATTGATTGCTAACAAATGAAAATCCTTAAAACAAACAAATACGTCATGCTTAGTTTTTAGCAGATACACCCAAGTAACCCTAGAGAAGTCATCGATAAATATAACAAAATATTTAAAACCATCAATGAAAGTATGGAAGGGTCCCCATACATCTGAATGAACAAGTTCAAATGCATAAGTACTTTTTGACATTGAAGGAGTAAACAGAAGTCTTGTAGATTTTAAAAAATGACAAATCTCACAATTGAGCGATTCATGTACTTGAACCGACTTTATTTTACTAAGAATAGACTCTGAAGGGTGAGCTAGACGACGATGCCATAAGAGGTGCTCATGGGTGGATTAGTTGTTGCTTGAAAACCCCTTAAGACTTGTGATTTTTAGGATATATAATACAGACCATGCAGGAAAAATCCTTCACCAATCATCTCCTTGGTGACAAGATCCTGAAACACAACTTTGGAAGAAGTAAGAATTACTTCATAGTTTAGAGTGGTTGTAATCTTACTGACTGAAAGCAATTGAAATGGAAAGGATGGTACAAATAGAACATCAGACACTATCTTATCAGAGAGTAGATTAATTTTTCCCTTTCCTTTAACATAAGCACCCTTCCCATCAGCAACATATATAAATATGGGTTTGACAAATGATTTAAGGTCTATCTAATTTGTTTGACATGTGATCGGTGGCACCATAATCTATTATCCAAAGATCATGCAAATTTACAAGTTCTAATGCAGTCATGAAAGCAATCAGATTACCTTGGCTATTTTTCGAGTCTGCTTCTGCTAAAAAAATCAGCAAAGTGACTGAGAAGAGCAGTTGGTTGCTTCTGGTCTTGATTGGTAGATTCATCATGTGATTTTCCTTGGCCATGCTTGTCGTGCAAATAATTAGCAAAATCAGATGTCAAAGATGCAGAATTGGCAGAAAAGCTTTTGGTGGAATTCACATGATTATTTGCAAGGTATGACTTATGATTATTTGCGCATCTTGGTGGTCTTCTTAGGTCCTTTTCAAACTTAGGCTTAATTTCAGGATGAAGGAGCCAACAACGATCTGCATTATGACCAAGATTGTGGTAGTAATGACACTTGAAATCAGTTCGTTTCCCTTTGTAGTTTTTTGAATATGATAATGGTCTATATTGACCATGATCAAAAGAACCAGAATTCATATCCTGCGGCGTCAATTTGGTCTGATAAGCACGAGTTTCAAAAACTCCAACATCACGCGTCATTACTTTCCTACGTATTTCCTCACGTTGGATGGTGGCGCAAACCAATTTCAGGGATGGTAGTTCTGGATTCATCAGAATATGGCTTCGCAGGTCTTCAAAATCTGGGCTGAGACTTGCCAGCAGCTGAAAAATCCTATCCTCCTCAGTTCTTTTTTGTAATATAGCAGCATCAGTAGTGTGTGGGCGATATATTTCTAGTTCATTCCACAGGTTTTTAAGGCTTCCCAAAAGCTGAACAAAGGGCTTTCCTTCCTGGTGACGGCTGGCAACCTCGCGATGAATTTGGAATATCCTGGCAGCATTATTTTGATTTCCATACATGTCACGAATTGCATCCCACAGGTCCAGTGATGATTCTGAGAAACTAAAAATCTCAGCAAGATTCCTTTCTATGGAGTTGAGGATCCAAAACATGACCAACCGGTTCTTGGAAGCCATGTTGCATATTCTGGATCATTAACTTCTAGAGGAACGATAGAACCATTTATGAACCCCAACTTAGATCTTCCACCAAGAGCAATAGTGACAGCCCTTGACCAAGGAAGATAATTGAATTCATTCAACAACACAAAACTCAATATTTGAGATGTGTTGGTATCATCAGAACAATTTGCTAGTGCTGAGACCTTTGATCCAATATCGATGCATCCTTCAAGTGGTCTTCCATGACAACACCATTGTCTCTCCCTATAGTATGAGAATTCAAACACTATGCTCTGATACCATGTAGAAATTTGAAGCAGAGTAATGAAGAGACGTGAGACAGTGCAGTAGTAAAACAAAGTTATACATTCATCCCTTTCTTATGTTGTACATATGTATTTATAGAGTGGGAAAAACTTGCAACAAGGAAAGACAATCCTACGTATATTTCTCCCATGTTTATGCTAAGATTATATGCTAATGATAAATACACAATCATATCTAAACTAGATAACAAATAAGTTATACTTGGTAATGGCATAATAGTGAAGATCTTCAGAATCGCTTCAGTATCTTTAATAGATTGGTAATGGATTGGTGATGGTGGGTGGTCATGGAAATGTTGAGGGTTTTTCAAGTTGTAAACTTGTCGAGGAATGAGCGAACAACCTTAATGGGTAACTGAATTGGTTTATGTCTGTTGTGTTATTCTCTTTGTGGTGAAGTTTGGTTGCTGATGAAAGACATGTTGTCTGAAAAGATTAAAAAAATAATTTAAAATAAAAAAAATAATAATTTAAATTCTAAATAGGTCATGGTAGTGGATTGTTGAGATATTTTGCATTTTTAATCCATGATATAAAATGTTATTAAATTTTGAAGGGTATAGTTTAACTGATCAGATTTTGAATTTACTTTTCAAAGATCATTAATTCAAACACTATAAATTTTAAGGTTGTTAATTTTAAAATTTTGTGAAATTAATCGAGTTACGTGTAAATTAATCTGGAGAATTGTTATATAAAAAAATGTTATTAATTATAAAAATAAGTAGCAGATGAGCTACTAGAGCCAAATGCGTGCGCAACTACCTCGAGCCACCAGCCAGCGCTAGAACGCAGACACCAAGCCAAGACCCCAAAAGCCCCACACTTGACGATAAAAAGTAATCCTCCATTTTATGCAGCAACTGTAACCAAGATTTAAGAAGCTCTCATCTTACAGGTTTTGCAAAGGTAATGATGGGTTCTTATGCTCTCACTTCATTGTTAACCTTTTTTTTTTGAGGTGTTCTTTTTAACAGTAGCAGATTGATGCTTGCTGTTCCTTTTCTCTGCTCTTATATGTTTGATTCCCATTAATTTTTTTGTTCTTCATTTTTCGGTTTTATTTGCTTATATTTTGAATCCTGTTTTAGCTTAATTTCTTCTGTGATTTTTATTGCCGCCACGATTGCTAACAAAGTAAAGTCAACGGTCATTGATAACAAGTTTTGTAATTGCCAATTCTTGATGTCTTGCTTTATAAACAAAGTAAAGTCAACTATCAAGTCGAGATTTCAAGTTAATTTTCTCTATGTTGATCAGTTTTCGTTTTGTAATCAGACCCTTTTCGAAGAAGGAGAAGCTATGGCTGCAGCTTTGGTAGGAGGGTCAATTCTCTCTGCTTTCCTTCAAGTTTTGTTTGATAGAATGGCGTCTCGTGAGGTTTTAGACTTCTTCAAGGAGCGAAAACTCAATGAAAGGCTGCTTAAGAAGTTGAAGATTATGATGATATCTGTCAATGGAGTGCTTGATGATGCAGAGGAGAAGCAGGTTACCAAGCCAGCTGTGAAAGAGTGGCTTGATGAGCTTAAAGATGCCGTGTATGAAGCAGATGACTTGTTGGATGAGATTGCTTATGAAGCTCTGCGGCTGGAGGTGGAAGCTGGATCACAAATCACCGCTAATCAGGCGCGCAGAACTTTGTCTTCTAGTAAAAGGGAGAAGGAAGAGATGGAAGAAAAGTTGGGAGAGATCCTTGATAGACTTGAATATTTAGTACAACAAAAGGATGCCCTCGGTTTGAGGGAGGGTATGAGAGAAAAAGCATCATTACAGAAAACACCAACAACTTCTTTGGTGGATGATATTGATGTTTGCGGTAGGGATCATGATAAGGAAGCTATACTGAAGTTGTTGCTATCTGATGTTTCAAATGGGAAAAACTTAGATGTGATTCCCATTGTTGGTATGGGTGGAATCGGTAAGACTACTCTTGCTCAGCTTGTCTACAATGACCGCGGAGTGCAGGAGTCATTTGATCTCAAAGCATGGGTCTGTGTTTCAGAAAATTTTGATGTTTTCAAGATAACAAATGATGTCCTTGAGGAGTTCGGTTCGGTGATTGATGATGCCAGGACTCCAAATCAGCTTCAACTAAAGCTAAGGGAGAGATTAATGGGGCAAAAATTTCTGCTTGTTTTAGATGATGTTTGGAATAATAGCTATGCTGATTGGGATATTCTAATGAGACCTCTAAAGTCGGCAGGACAGGGAAGCAAGATTATTGTCACGACACGCAATGAAAGCGTAGCATCAGTCATGCGTACTGTTGCAACTTACCGTCTAAAGGAATTAACCAACGATGATTGCTGGTTCTTGTTTGCAAAACATGCATTTGATGATGGAAATTCATCCCTACATCCAGATTTGCAAGTAATTGGAAGAGAAATAGTGAGAAAATGTAAAGGCCTGCCGCTAGCTGCAAAAACACTTGGGGGTCTCCTTCGCTCCAAAAGAGATGCTAAGGAGTGGATGAAGATATTGAGGAGTGATATGTGGGATTTACCAATTGACAACATTCTTCTAGCTTTGAGATTGAGTTATCGTTATCTCCCATCGCATCTAAAACAATGTTTTGCTTACTCTGCAATATTTCCTAAAGGTTATGAATTTCAGAAGGAGGAATTACTATTTCTATGGATGGCAGAGGGTTTTATAAACCAACCTAAAGGAAACATGGAGATGGAAGATTTGGGCGAAGAGTATTTTCATGATCTTGTATCAAGGTCATTTTTTCAACAATCAAGTGGCTATACATCGTCATTTGTTATGCATGACCTAATAAATGACTTAGCAAAATTTGTTTCTGGAGAATTTTGCTGCAGGTTAGAGGATGACAATTCAAGTAAGATTAGTAAAAAGGCCCGTCATTTATCGTTTGCAAGAATACATGGTGATGGCACTATGATACTGAAAGGTGCTTGTGAAGCCCACTTTTTGCGTACACTTTTGCTTTTCAATCGGTCACACTGGCAGCAGGGGAGACATGTTGGAAATGGGGCAATGAACAATTTATTTCTGACATTCAGGTGCTTACGGGCACTGTCTCTGTCTCTGGATCATGATGTAGTTGGTTTGCCTAATTCAATTGGTAATCTGAAGCATTTGCGATACTTGAATCTATCTGCAACATCAATAGTAAGGTTGCCTGACTCTGTGAGTACTTTATATAATTTGCAAACATTAATTTTGCATGAATGCAAAGACCTCATTGAGTTGCCTACCAGCATGATGAAATTGATCAACTTATGCCATCTTGATATTACAAAAACAAAGTTACAAGCGATGCCATCACAATTAAGTAAGCTAACAAAACTCCTTAAGTTAACTGATTTCTTTTTGGGAAAACAAAGTGGGTCAAGCATTAATGAGTTGGGGAAGCTCCAGCACCTAAGAGGAACGCTCCGCATTTGGAATCTTCAAAATGTCATGGATGCTCAGAATGCAATAAAAGCCAATTTGAAGGGTAAACAACTGCTTAAGGAGTTGGAGTTAACTTGGAAAGGTGATACTAATGATTCACTGCATGAAAGACTCGTACTGGAGCAATTACAGCCTCATATGAACATTGAATGCCTTTCAATTGTTGGTTATATGGGTACTAGATTTCCAGATTGGATAGGAGATTCCTCGTTCTCAAATATAGTTTCCTTGAAGCTCATTGGCTGTAAATACTGCTCCTCCTTACCTCCACTTGGACAGCTAGTGTCTCTGAAAGATCTCTTGATCAAAGAATTTGGTGAAATCATGGTTGTTGGTCCCGAGTTCTATGGAAGTTGCACATCCATGAAGAAGCCATTTGGATCCCTTGAAATTTTGACATTTGAAGGGATGTCAAAATGGCACGAATGGTTTTTCTATTCAGAAGATGATGAAGGTGGAGCTTTCCCTCGCCTCCAAAAGCTTTACATAAATTGTTGTCCACACCTAACAAAAGTCCTGCCCAACTGTCAACTTCCCTGTTTAACAACACTTG
>Ga0307513_10011020_pt1 | contig 11278 bp, 16 predicted proteins | sample 15_EM_MG_FD_202174 | JGI IMG/M metagenome (GOLD analysis project Ga0307513, IMG submission 202174) | Populus trichocarpa ectomycorrhiza microbial communities from riparian zone in the Pacific Northwest, United States - 15_EM | ecosystem: Host-associated > Plants > Roots > Unclassified | place... | reverse complement strand
ACACAACAAGATTTGAGCTCTGATCTCTGACTTCCTCCAAAGAGGGGGTGCGCAGATCCTCGTACTCTGTGGTAAAGTCTAGCCCTCCCCCACGTGAGGCCACGAGTCCGCGACCGCTGACCACGTTGACCTCACCGCCTCTTCTCAGCCACCGCTTGATGTGATGTATGTGTGCTTGTAGCGCCAAATCAGCGAATAGACCGAACCCTTATCTTTACCCATTAATCACATACCCACACGTATACACATAAGCATATGCTGCGTTGCTATGGCGGATGTGATGTTTGCCCGCCACGTTCCCCGGTGTAAGGATTTAACGACGTCCGATTCGTTCGTATCGTGTTCGCGCTCAAATTGGTGCCTTCAATTTGCCTTCTCTTTCTTCCGTGTCGCTTGAATTCGCTGGGAGATCAACACAAGGCCCCATGTCGGGAATGGCTTCTTCGTTAATGAAGAGCCTGGACGCCAGCCACGAGTCCGACCCAGGAGGCAACAAGGTACGCATGGCCAATTCAACGAACTTGGTAACGAGCATTCTTCTATTGTGACACGTGCGCCGTTATTTCGCAGACCCTCCAGGCTCTCGCCTCGCGAACATTGACCTACGCCACCTCTAACCCCTACGAGCTTCAATTCGGGTATTCTAGGGCGGTCCGAAAAGGACCATACATTTTCGTCTCGGGCACGACCTCAATAGACCCCGAGACGGGCCACGTCTTATACCCTGACTCGGCTTATCTTCAGGCACTAGTCATCTTCAAAGAGATAATCAACTCCGTCGAGCGCCTCCATGGGACAAAAGAAGACGTCGCCCGCGTTCGGATGTTCGTCACCAGACAAGAGGATTCCGAAGCGGTTGGGAAGGCGTTGAAGGAGTCCCTGGGTGATGTCAGACCGGCGGCTACCATGATCGTCGGCGCACGATTTGTTGATGATGATATGAAGGTGGAAATCGAAGCAGACGCTGTTGTTTTGGTCTGACCGTAGACCTCGCATGATGTCCACATGCTCATAAGTAGATGACGTTCCAAATTGCCGCGTTATACGAGATGGTGGTACAATTGCAAGAGCGATCCTGGATATAAATACAGACGGCTGGTGTACGTACAATGTAGAGAGATCTTCCTCCTTGCATCAGACGATCCTCAACGAGACCCGCACCCTAGCCCAAGAAGTTGATCAGAAGGCCACCCGCGTGTTAAGGCCTTTCAATTCCCGCTCGAAATTCCTGTGCTTGCTGATCTCATACGCGAACTGGGTAATGAATCCCTTCTCGCCCGCACTGACAGTCACCGCTTCCACCGCCATTGACAGCAAGGAGATCTTTGTAGCGGTCACTACTCCGTAAGAGACCGTCACATCGTCGGTGTTCCCTGTTGACGACGCGAGAGTTATCTCCTGGACGTCCCGGAGGGCCTCGCGGACAACTTCGATACCTGTACGAGGACGTCAATGCCGCACGATAACTGCACGAGCCCCAAGAGTTACAAACCTTCGCCCACTGCGCCGATGGTCTTGCAGTGGCCAAACGCCTCCCTGACCCAATGGATTACGCGTCCGTTCTTCTTCAACGTTTCGGCGGACTTGGCACCAGAGGGGATGAACAGCGCGTCATACAACGTACTCCTCTGTCCTTCGAAATGGTGATCCGCCATAATAGCGGTCCCAGTCGCGCTAACAATCTTGCCTCTCCTAGATCCAATGATGAATGTGAAAGCGGACTCCGCCTTCATCGCAGCCCTCAATCGCTGGACAACGTCCTCCTGGAAGCCATCCGCGATGAGGATCGCAATCCTCCTCGACTTGATCAACGGCTTCTCTGGGGCGAATTCAAACTGAGAGATTCGGACAGTCTTCTTGCCGTGGCTCTTCCGTTTTGGCTGCGGGGGCTCGTCAACTCCGACGCTGGCCGCTATCATCTTGGCCAATTCGTGGTCGACCTCGTTAATCTGGATGATGGCGCCCTTGTAGACGACAGGGTCGTCGCAGTGACTGAGCTCGAACGAGATGGCATAGGCCAGGTGCTTCTTCTCTACCGCCGAGAGGGAGTTGTAGAAGAGTTCCGGCTGGTTGAAGTGCTCCTGGAACTTGGGAGCGCGAGTGCGGAGTTTCATGCCCTGCACCTTCTGAGCATACTCCAGGTACCCGCCTTGCTCTACAGGCGTGGGTGGAATCGCATTGAACCGATTCGGCCAGTAGTTAACACCCTTGGTGATCAAAGACTGGTGCTGGCCGTCTCGAATATGATTGAGCACCGGACACACCGGCCTGTTTATCGGAAGCTATAAAAGTGGAAATGAGGATCATGTTCATAATCTTGAAACGCGAACCCGCAAAGGTAACGGGGACAGCGTAAAAGCGGCGGACGAGAGCACACCTGTTCCCAATTCGTCCCAAGTCGACTCTGTTGGGTGTCGAGATAACTGAAGTTCCTTCCTTGTAAGAGCGGATCGTCGGTGAAACCGACCCCAGGTACGATGTGGCTGGTACAGAAAGCGACTTGTTCTGTTTCGGCGAAGAACTCGTCCACGACACGATCCAAGGTCATTTCCCCAATGTACTCGATGGGAACGAGTTCTTCTGGCCAGAACTTTGTTGCGTCAAGAATATCAAAGTCGAACTCATTTTCCCGTGATTCGGGCAACACCTGTTGGTTCAAGATCGAGGTTAATGACGCCGTTTCATTAGAGATGAACAGATAAGATTGCATCGTGACCGACCTGAATACCGAGCCTCCACTTAGGATAGACACCCGCGGTGATAGCCTCCTCGAGGTCTTTTCTGTGGAAGTCTGGATCCTGGCCGCCGATCTTGAGAGCTTCATCCCACATTAAACTCCAGACGCCGAGTTCAGGTGTCCAGTGGAACTTGACGAAGTGACGTTCCCTTTTTGCGTTGATGAGGGCAAACGTGTTGACGCCGAATCCTTGCATCATCCTAAATGATCGTGGGATCCCTCGGTCGCTCATGGCCCAGAAGATGGTGTGGGCGGTCTGGGTCTGAAGGGAGAAGAAATCCCAGAGGTTGTTGTGGGCTGATTGGCCGGTAGGTACCTCGTTCTGAGGCTCGGGCTTGACGGCGTGAACAAAGTCGGGGAACTGCATGGCATCCTGTATGAAGAACACCGGGATATCGTTTCTGAGAGGGAGGTGTAAAGTTGGGGTGAATCATGATTATTCAGACTCGGAAACCTACCCGACGATATCCCAGTTACCCTCCGGGGTGTAAAACTTGGTAGCGAACCCACGGACATCACGCACGGTGTCGGCACTACCTCGAGCACCCTGAACGGTCGAGAAGCGTACGAACACGGGCGTAGATCTCGAAGGATCGGTCAGGACGGGAGCGGAGGTGTACTTGGATGCTCTGCCGTCGTAGACGCGGAAATGTCCGTGAGCAGCGCTACCGCGAGCATGGACGACGCGCTCGGGGATACGTTCGTGGTCGAATCGGTGGATCTTCTCCAGGGCCACCTGGTCCTCGAGAAGAGCAGGGCCTGTGCCCTTGGGGTCCGTTGCCTTCAGCCTGGTATCGGACATGAGGCTCAGCCCAGAAGAATAAGAGGGGGAGACTCGGCTCGTACCATGTTTCGGTATTGGAAATGTGCATACCGTGATTGGTTGTCATCCCACTGGAGCAATCGTCCTTCTGAGGGTCCACAGTGTCCCTCAGGAGGTCAACTTGTTTCTGATCAGCAGTCATCTCAGTGACGGTACGTTCAACAGCGCTTGTGAGAGCAGTCATGGCAGTAGATGGTGCAGAGAGGTGCTTGTTTCTTTCCTCTGTGCACACGCCGGGTTTTTATCTGGAGCGGTGGGGATAGGAGGGGAGCATTACGAGGCGTATGACGACAGGAGTACAAAATTGGAAGGTAAAACTGCGCTCTATTCAGGGGGGTGAGTGGTACAGGGGGCATGGAGAAAACAAGGTGGAACGCATACACAAATGGGGAGCCACATGCACGCAGCAGTTTACATTTCAGACTAGGATCCTTTCAAACTCCAACAGTCCCTTCGTGGCTCTGTGGCGTGGGTCTTCTCAGTAAATTCCTATTTCCGAAAGTCCGACACAGCCCGCCACCCAACTATCATTTTCTGAACGGTTAATATTCTACTCAATGCCTGTCGGCAAATGGAATCACGAAGCTGGGAAACCAGCCTCCCATTGTCAGGAGTGACATCACGGATGACCTACTACCACGTTGGATGACCTTTTGTTTTGGTGTCTCGTGGCGTTGTTATCGTGGGAAACATGGTCGAATGTAATTTTCCGTGAACCCTACTCCGACACTCCGCGACAGGAGGAGGGTTTGTCCGCGATGAAACATCTCGACCCCCTGCCAACAATGTGGACCGTGCCGATCGGCCCGACCGGAGTACTTATTGGCATAGGACCAGATCGACCTGACGGTTAATCCAGAACTCCTTCTGGACTTTCGCCCTCCGACGTTCAATGCTAACGTTCGATGATTACCCCGGTTTCTACGGTCCTACCGTACACATCGTGTGATACACACAGTTTACCACACACGCTGAATGCGCCCTAATGTAAGAAGAGTACTACCTACCCGACTACAATTATCCCCCCTCGTTTCTCTCCCCTCGATCTTGTACTGAACGCGAACGAAGAACTTCCAGGATACCTTTCAATTCTCCTCAACGAGGACAAGTCTCTGCTTTCTGATGGCAAATTTCATACCTGAGCGGACTTGCGCCGGACCCTGACGGATTGCAAGTCAATGCAGAACGGACACTATGTGTGTCTCACCCCTGTAAAAGGTATCTCCCCCGGTCATTAATGACCCACTATGATCCTGTGAACAAACTCTATTGTGGGTGCTTGGCCGCAGAGATTCAAGGCCTTACATGGATTGAGGAGCAGGTATGCGCGAAGTTCGCTGACATGGCCGTGGTTACCCGCCTTTATCAATCATCTGGCTCATCACAGTCCGCTGTGTTCCACGGAAATGCTTGTGCGCATGAGATGAACGTAGATTCAGCGGTGGTTGTGCTTCTTCATACATCCCCTGACGTGGGCGGGCTGCTAAGCGTTGCGTTTACCGGACCACCGGAGCCCAACCAGAGCACCCTGGAAATATGTACAGTATTCGAAAATCAAAGGTCTGGGATTTCTGCAATGACTAAAAGTACACAATACAATAGGCTGTACGAAAACGTCTCGTCGGATGGGCAAGTCCGAGGAGCTTGGGTAATGATGATAAACCGAATAATCGACGGGTCATGGGCTGAATCTCCTCTTGAGAGGGTAGATTGGTATCGCCACCTTCGAGCACGTTGAACTCGGAGTCTAACGTGTAAGCGAAGGAGTGTTTCCTGGTCGTGTTCAACCCACGGTCTCGAAACTTGTGATCCACCGGCACCCCTACGAAATCAGTGACCATGATCCACCTTCCAGAATCCAATTCCCAACCTAGCGAGTGTCGTTGCAGCGGGGGGTTTTGGCGTCTGAGGACGAATCGTTCATTAGCGGACTTCCGAACCCGCCACGGGGGGCTCATAGGTCTTTATTCACCCTAAAATTCGTCCTCTCCTAACTGCCGCTGGAACCTGTCCATCTCTCTCTCTCTGCATCTGGCTCGTTTCGGGTTTCATTCGCCCCTATCTCTTCATATTTTATCGCCTTCGAGCTGCCAATGGCCATCATATGAACGAGTGGATGGGTCTTGGTGACACAGAGAAATGATCTCGTTCCCCCGACGGGTCTACTTCGGCGGGGCCTACACCCAAACGAGTTGCCGTCCCGGGATCACATGGCGCGGACTCCTGGCCAATGGGATTGGGGGTAGGCAACGCTCAGCCAAATTCAGGCTCCGATCGTCACGGATTTCTCGCCTCAAAATGGCACCTCAGTTGGAAGTGTTTCCAGGTAACATAATCCATAGGTTATGAGATAGAAACGTTGGGGGTAATTCAACAAACAAGGCCCTTATCTTCAAAGTTGCGCGGGCCTTCCTTCCCAGCCGCGATGACAACAGCTGTACGCAAGTTGCCGATTAAAAAATACTGTCACGTTGGCCAATTGTCGCGCCATGTCCAAGGGCGGTATCCGCAACATTTTCTTTGACAAAACTAACTTTGCGGGACTAGAGTTGGTTTTTTGCGTTGGATGTGCCGCGCAGGGGGAGAGTTACTCTATATGTTTATGCGCTAGTTACGTTCACACGTTTTTACCAATGCAGACCCCCTGGCCCTATGCTGCAGTAATAAATTTGTACATCCCGCGAACTTTATATACGATATCTGGCATGTGCAATTTATTGTCCCCGGCGCAACTGGAAGGGGGTTTTTTGGTGGGGATAAACAAATGTAAACAATTACGGTCGCGCTGGTGGAGTTGCCGATCCCCAATGGGATCAACGCGATTACTAATGTCACGGTGACATATCTCAGCTCCCGCTTTCGAGCGGTTTCAGCGGTAAGAAATTACACATGCCAGATATTGCGCATGGAGTGTACGAGGCGTATAGGCTGGTCACTTTAGTACACATTCACGGGTTTTCCGTTGACAGAGAAATATAAGTGGCCCCGGTTGGAGGCAACGAATGTGAGCTGGCAGTGGCGATACAGAAGGCTAGACGTTGGCTACGTTCGAGCGGCCATCGCGACAGGAAGTCGACATGCAAACGAAATGGGTCTCGAGCCTTCAAATGGGTGTCAGCCTTCTTTTAATAGTAGGTGGCGCGTGCGCGACCGCTCTCGCCTGAACTGGAAGGGCGAGGCTAGCGCAACTCTCTCCACAGAATTCAGTTCGGCAACGGATTCCGGTTCAGAGACCCTTCCAGTGTATGGGTTGAATTTTAGCTGACAGTCTTAGTCTCGGGCCCAGACGCTTGTCGGCCATATCAACTTGGACGATGAAATGAGCACAGTTGAGGACCGACGCCTTGTGCCGTTGGAACACTCAGATCGTTCAATTTTTGTCTCTTCAAAATATCTTAGAACTCACGCTCGCCTTCTGAAGCCTTACTCTAGAATCTTCTTCTCTCCTTCGGTTATCCTGCGGTGGGGTATCCGCGTGTCAACCAAAAATCGAGCGACGCGAATGACGCTGAGCTACTACTTAGTACCCTATTTAGATGCCTGTGGTGTTGTCGCGCTCGATCAATGTATCACGAACGTTTTTCGCACTGAACAGTCACTCGCTTCTCATCTACAGCTCGTCGACGTCCATAAGATCCTTGTCATCAGCCTCCCCACCACCATTGCCCCCTCGGCCCCGCATTTCCAGACCCCCCGCACCGAGTGCCCGGCGGATGTCGGTGGGAATTGTGACATCGAATGTCACGCATTGTCACGCAATGGGTCCATTGCCTGTCCGCAGCCGCGGCGAGCCTGGCTGTAGGGTAGCGAGAAGACACCTTCACGGGTCCATATTTTTTTCTAGTACATACTTCTATTGACAACTGCAATACACCATCGGAACATCTAGTTATTTGGCGGACTCTCCCATACGCTATAAAATCATGTGTAGTTTAATCCTGTGTCATATTCGATGTAAATGCCCCATAGTCCGGTAACCGGATAGAATTTTTTTGAGAGCTGCCCACACAGGCCTCCAGGCATGTAGAGCATTCGGCTACTCAAGTATCCAGGTGAAATCTAAAGTTTGCGTCGCCCGACAATCAAATCATTCAAGGAACCCAACTCGTTCGAGGATCGCTCGATCACTGTATTCCGAAGAGAGGGGAAAAGAAAATTAAGAACAAGGATTAAAACACGCGGATAGGCTAAATGTCCGACCTTTTGGGAGTGTGCATACTGTATACATGTGTGTCCATCATGGAAGAAGAAATCAGGGACCGGACCGGTTCAACACCAGCAGGGAGAACTCCCAGGTGTCATCGTCGTTCTCGATGACGGTGAGACCTCCGAAGGAGATATATGCGCCCAAGGCATCGACTCTCTTCATTCCGTCCTTCCATGCCCGACCAGGCAACCCTGGCTCGCGGTAACACCTCTTCTCCATCGCCTCGAGCATGGTATCGTAGTTCTTCTCATCGTACTCCTTGATCTTGTCCATATCCCGCTGCAGAACCGGCTTCTGGAAGAACGCGTAGATCCCATTGATGACATCTCCAACGGAAAGCGGCTTCCCCCCTTCATTCTTGATGACGATTGGGCCCCACAGCTGATGAACGAGATCGACGCCGGTCAAGCTGACGTGAGCTTTCGGGACGGGGGGATACGTGGCGTCCTCGTTGAATTCGGGTTTCATATCGACCACGACGTGTTTTCCCGTCAGTCGCTTGGCCAACATGGGGGGTTGGGTGAGATCCCAGAGGGTATGGGGTAGGTTCGGGTTGGCCGGGTTGGGGATCAGCCACGGGGCAACTTTAATCGCGCTCGTGTGTGCGGGCAGTTGGGGCATGTACGGTGCTGGCGTCCATCCTGGCGAGAAGGGGGATTGGGGTGTGGTGGGAGATGGGGAGTAATGAGGATACTGTGGAGCGAGGAGAAATGGTGGTGGATTTGGAGTCCAGGTGTAGACGCCCTGTGGGCTGGAATAGACTTGGGTAGGATAAGGTTGGTAGCCGTAGTAGAACGGTGGGGGGTACTGGCTCATGGGAGTGGTAGCGATGGTAGTGCAGACGGGGATCTCTCTCTGGTAACTCCCCTTATATACCCTCGGGACCGTCGAGAAAAAATAAAGAGGGCGGTGGCTGTGGTCGACAGATCACCAGTGCAGAGTCATAAAAACGGCAACTTGTACGCCGATCCGCGCGCTCTCTGTGTGGCAATGCGCCGGCGCAAACTGTATTGTACTGCGTTGAAAGGCAACCTCGACTCTATTGTACTGTGTAGAAAGGCGTCCTCGACCCGCACAGGACAGAATCGGACCGCAGCTCAGATTGTTATCACAATAACCGTCGTATCGTCCAGCCACGCCCCGTCCAGATCAATGGTCAGCCGCATGCTCTTTGTGTTCAGGTCCTCTCCCAATCCATCGCTCGCAAGCGAAAGCGCCTTGTGCCCGCCAAATCCGTCACCCTCTTCCATAACGACGTGGACCCAGCGCTTGATTAGATCTTCGGTTGTGCTCAACCTTCCCTCGTATAGGTCCCTCAGGCCGTCGGTCGCGACGATAACCTTGTTCATGACCGATTGGTCCAGCCTCCAGTGCTGGACTTCCGGGACGGAGGACACGTAAGGAGGGGTCTTGTTCCTCGCCATGACTTGTCGAACGACACGGGGAACACGGAAACCGGGCTGCGCGTTTAAGAATATCTTTTCCGTATACGCTGCGGGTAGCTTGAAAGAGTGATCTCCGATGGCTGAACGTCGGTTGCAACGATAAGATTATCGAGTTGGAGACAGTCAGATCAGGATATGACGCACCGCGAGTGGGTTCTAAAGCACCCAACACCCGGTTATTGAGTGTAGCTTCTTCCTCCCCAGGATGATCTGCGTGGATCCTTTCCCTCTCCGCGGCGATCGTGGCATTGTGTATCGATGTCAGGATAGACGCTTTGGATTTTCCTGATAGCCCCTTCTCACCAAGTACTAGCGGAGTTCATGTGTGTAAACTTCGAACTTGTGCCGGCCCGATTTATATACTGACCTGCTTCGCAATCGCCAAGATTAACGATCCACAGATTCTTCTTCGGGGGATCGATGACTGTGATGACTGAACAAGCACCGCGCATACATCTCGTCACCTTCGTGTACACACGACCGCCAGTGGCATGATCATTGATCGCTGCCTGGAGTTCTTCGTCGCTCAGACTCTCGAAGTTCTCGGGAATGGCAGCTTTCAGGTCATCCTCCAATAACTTGTCAAAATCCTGGATGGCCTTGGAGAATGCGTCGCCGATGGTCCCGGGGGTCGCGTTTGGATTGCCAGTAAGGACAGCTTCCAAGTACGACCTGATCATAGGTGGGAGAGCTTGGGCGGTATGCTCCGATGTTTCATGACCGGAGTGTCCTAGGTCGTAACTAGAGGTTAAACAGGGCAGGATGCGGATACGATATCATCATGCGCACCATCAAATACGCCAACAAATGTCCACTGACCGGAAGGCAACTCCCAACATTGGACGGTGTGTCTATCCTCGTTCCCAGTTGAGGCGGGTTTCGTGTATGGCTGAAGAGTCAACGTATGGGCCACGATCCCATTGGGAGTGACGACAATATCGGTGGCCGCTTTGGATTTGAGTGCCTCGCAGAATGCATCCTCTGAGGTATACGCCTTGTAGTCGACTGGCCAATCCGCAGAATCTTCGGTCCAGTCAGAACCAAGATCGCCCGCGAAAGCTTTTTTGACCGTGAAGCACATGTTTGGGTCTGCTGGAGCTTTGGGTTGATGGCGAGAGAACGGCGGAATACGGATTCGCATTTGGACGGCGGCACGCGGCAAGGAATTGTTATTCCTCCCAACGCGAGAATCGAGGCTCAGCGCTCCCGTATTCTTTCGCTCTCGCGCGTACAAGGTTGGGCGGAGGGTGTTGGGAGGGCAACGGCTAAGAGAGACGGTATCATCATTACCAGAGGTCGAAGGAAGGGTGATCATGATCGACAATAGATTGCGGGTGGACATCCTAGGTCCTCTGCAATCCTCTCAACTGAACATTCGAGCTCGGTTGTATCATTTCCCTGTAGTGTACTGTAGATGTGAAACTGTCGAAGGGGGAATAAGTCCGCCCCGCCGATTTCCCGAACATGTCCTACTGATGGACCTCACGTCCACGCCCTAACCCAGCTCGACCCTGCCCATTATTCTGGGTCTATCTCCGCCGGCAGTGCCGGAATCTGTGGCGGAAGTGGGACCGTTCTCGCTCGTCGGTCGTCTTCGGTTCCCTCGCCGAGCTGGACCGTGATCTTGGCCTGTTGTCGATGGGAATGATGTTCTCTGTGATCCGCCAGGACGAGCAACCCGGTGACGGTTGGATGGGCTCTCACGGTGTTTCTTTTTGTCGGATTTGGATTGTGAAACGCGTCCTTGAGGGGCCAATCGTCGGTGCCTGTGGGACTGGAAAGTTGCAGAGTCCCATCCCGTGACGCGGTCGGCAGAGGGTAACGCGCCTGTCACGTCTCTTGCACCCGCCCGAAACCTTGTGTTTGCCTTCCGTTCACCAGCCAGGATACTCAGCATGCAAGGTATTTCCGACTTCGGCCCAACTGCAAAGGAAAACTGACTTGATGAACGAGGCAGAACAAACGGAACTTTCATCTCCCCCCTTCGACAGCATCTCGTCCGTCCGATTCTCACCCTTCAACTCGACGCATTTGTTAGCTTCTTCGTGGGATGCCGTGAGTTTTCT
>Ga0307513_10011019_pt1 | contig 11278 bp, 14 predicted proteins | sample 15_EM_MG_FD_202174 | JGI IMG/M metagenome (GOLD analysis project Ga0307513, IMG submission 202174) | Populus trichocarpa ectomycorrhiza microbial communities from riparian zone in the Pacific Northwest, United States - 15_EM | ecosystem: Host-associated > Plants > Roots > Unclassified | place... | reverse complement strand
TACAGCAGCCTGAGGGAGTAATGCCACCTACAAATCCGAAACGAGCCGACTCGAACCACACTCTGCCATGCGTAGACCTTCAATTGAGCTCAAGCTTGTCAACCTTGCCTCGAATGCCAACTGGACTCACACTGTCGATCTCATTCATGTCACTGCCAGTCAAGCCATGCTATATTTGGCACCTGGCATACGCGCGCACGAGCAAAGTAACATCCCTCGACGTCGATATCATTTTCACCTCCAATGTCAATGCCAAAACCTTGGGTCTTGGGCTACTTTCATGATTCGTCTTCGCCTTAAAGCTTGAGTTTGAACCCCTCCTAGATCTGTATGACTTTTTCAGCTCCCATTCGCAAGGGAACTTTGATCCGCGGAGGAATCGCTTCATGTCGAGAATGGAGGCCCGGGGGCCGGGAAACTGTCTGTATAACCCCCATTGCGCAGCATATGCATGAAGAGACCCTCTATCCTCTCTGGTCGGATCTTATCATCGATCATCTGGGCTCCGTTCCCCGCACTCAGTGCCGGGTGAAGAGGTCGAGAATGTACTTATTCCGCTCCTTAGGTTGGCAGCACTGAGCATGACATTCTACGACGCTTGGCAGGGTGGCTATATCGGGTCAGGCTTTGGTAGCTATAGATCCGACTATTTATATCATCAATCATTGGAGTGGCCTGTGATCCCGTCTGTGTAAAACACATCAACGGACATACTACATACGAATACTTACCCGCAAGTTGTGACTTGATCATGATCGTGAATCTCAGGATATGTCCAACTTCAAGTCGATACGACAACTGAATTCGGGATTTAAGAACGAACTCGCAGTCCTGCGCCCATGCCAAATTGTCGCCAGACGTGGAGGTGTAGGCCAGCCCGCCTTCATCTTCGTGACTAGAATTCTGAGTGGATACCCTTTTCGCTAGGAAGGCATGATAGGTGATCAGATATCTGATAGACAGTTATGTATCGTTCGGATGACGGAGAGAATATGATTCCTTAAATTAGACGGTTGGAACTGATATCATGATTCAGTTCACTTAAGTCCCTCGACTCGGGTCGGATATAGCGCAATTTGACTTTATCAAAATCATCACGGGCTGAAAGCCCGCAACCTTATTAAAAGCAGTTCTCTCCTGAAGTAGAAGGTGAAATCATGATGTCGATGCCACCCAAACCTATCTATCCAGCTCTGGTCCACTTATGGTTTCAAGCCGCAGCTGCCCGAGGTAAGTAGAAGGAAGTATCCACTTCTTGCTTAACTGCGCATGCTCTGACAACCATGGGTGATTAACACAAGTTGACGTTGCTGAGGTTTACTGGCAGTTTACTTAGTTTCATGATGGAGATGAGATTGTCGCATAGATATCCATCTCCTGGTTCCGTCAGTCACATCATTTGAGAAGCTGTGGTGCATGGTGAACGATGAACCACCGTTGCTTAGCTCAGGTTGACAGTATTCATTCGGGTTCGGGCGCTTATTATTAGAACATGATATTCAATATGGCAATGTTACAAGATGGATCTCCTAGCTCACAGCTTTTAGGTAGGCTTCTATATCAGCCCATTCTATTGGTAGGACATGATGTCAATAGGATCAAGATAATATAATTCGAGGGTAAGTGGCTGCCAGGCGTCGGTATGCCTACTGATAACGATGGGCATTCCCATATGCAGACATATTTATCACCAGGCAGGAGAGCGGTGGTAAACTTTACCATATCTTATATGCACGTATCGGGGCCTAGTGCGTGCACGACAATATCGACATTCTGGATATTCCAAATAACATTTTCATTAGTCATGATTAATTGAAGTGGATATCAATATCAAATCCTTCGAAAGCCCGGAGTCCCCAGCGTAATTAAGGCTGGCAGGATCCCTCAATAAGTTTGAATGCTTTATTGGATTCATCATCCATGTCCCCACAATAGCATAAATGTCGCTCGTCAAAGAACACATAGTATGCATGGATTGTGCACAAGCTTCAATTCTTGAAACACACCTTTCATCGAACGCAAAAGCCACAAATCCAAAGCCAAAGGGATAATCATATGCATCTAGATCAAATATAGATGTGTAGAAAGTTTAGGAATATATTTGCCAGTTGACACCGAAGTGATACGAGGGAGCAATCGCATGCAATGCATAGGTGGGTGTATTTCATCAGCAAGGGATGCATGCTCTTTTCTATCAGAAGACGATAATAATGAGCCTCAGTAGGGACGGTATCATTCGTCAGCGGACAGGGGACACCCATTTATTTCATGAAGGGCAGTTGCGTTCAATTTAAGTAACCCCTGATTCATAGTCTCTTCACACAGGGCGTCCGTTTACACAATATTTTCAATTAATAAGAGGGCCCAATCATTCAGCTCGCATTTGTTATCTGCAATCAAGGCCTGAGGATCTACACGGAAATGCAAAATAACGTTTCATTCAGTGCAACATTTGATCCAGAACGTACAATTATGTATATTTACTATAATGATGAAGCTTTATTTTCAGGCAATTTTTCGATCTGTGGTGCATAATGGTGGATAATATCGAGGGATTTCCTGATGCATTGGTGTCCATGTAATTGAAAATTCAGTAAACAACCCTAGAAATACAATTCGCTCATGTCGCTTTACCTCTTCTTCTCCTACTGACTTCCCCACTATCATCCACTTACACCCTAGCAAAGAAATACAAATACGCCAACTTCTTCAACGCTTTCACACTCTCCGCACCCGCTTTCACCACCTTCTCATCATTGAACAATACCCACTCCCCTTCCGTCCCCTTCCTCAGATGCGCAACATAATGCCCTGAATGTACGGAAGGCCCTTTATGCGAGATGAACCCAAGAAGTTTGTATTTGGCCGGGATGTCTTGAGAACCGGGAGTCGTAACCGCGGTCGCAGGGGCAGGGCCCGAAGCTGGCACAGATTCCTCGCCTGCATCATCAGGATGGTTGAAAAGCCACTCAACGGCTCGTTCAGCGTTTCCGGACTACATTTCAGAATTAATGAAGCAATTCAAAATATGGAGCTGATATAAGGTGGGCTTACCGTCTCTCGCAACGCCTTGCGCGCTTGAGCACTCGTGAATCCCATATCAGAGAGCATAGCGACCTGATCAGGGTCAGGTTCAAATCCTGCGTTACCAGCTGCAGGTGCAGAAAGTTGAATGGGTGAATCAATGTCTACATCAAACAGATTGGAATCATCATCATCGCAAGGGAATATGAGATCAGAAATATCGAGCGTACCGGGATCTTCCATGTGAGCGAAAAGCCACTCCATCGCGGCCTCAGGATCACTATTCCCCGTTGCAAGCAATGCCTTCTGACAACGAATTGTAGGGAATCCCATCCCTTCCAATTGGGCCATCACAGCTTCGTTGAATTGCGGTAGAGGAGAGGGGCCTGAAAACAAAAAACAAAAAAAAACCGTTAACGTATTAACAACAATTTGCCTTGCTGTTCCTTTGGGGACTCTCACCAGCCGCATCGTTCGGGAGCTCGTTTTCACCATCCTGGAGCCCTCTGCCGAAGTGAGCCTCAGTGAACACGAGCTCATCTCCCTCAGGTAAGTTAACGGGGATGTCTATCTAACGGTGTAAACCACCAGCGATGATAGACGGTGAAAAGAGATGAACAGACCGAGTTTTGCCGGTACCCAATTTACAAGTTGGAATTTCTTCGCATGCACGACAAGGACCTCCGGGAGAGATGCAAATCTCAATCGCCTAAACACCAGATGAGTACCATTCCAGAGGTAAGAAATGAAAACGAACTTGACGGCTTGAACGTTGCGAGCGCATGAAGGACAGACATAATCCAGCCCTTCACTTCCAAGTAATGCTTCAAGGCATTGCGTCAACTGCACGTCATGATACAGTGTCTTTCCATCCGCGTCTTCACCTTTCACGTTTGCGGGAATCGCAACGGAAACAACATCGGTAGTGTCCGTACGATATCTTACTTTCCTGCATGACGTGCACTGAAGCCTTTGTTCCGTGGCATACGTGAAAATAGTCGTGGGATCTAGACAGCGTTAAAGTGAACAAAAGCTCTCGGTGAGGTCAAGTCAAAGTACCGTACCTTGCTCGCTCCTTTCCTTGTACTTTTGTCCGTCCCTCCTCAAAACCGTAATTAAATGGGTAAAGAATTCCTCGGCGTCTTGCTGCCTCATCGTCGCAAACTCTTCATGTCCCTTCCCAATCAGTGCTTTGAAGCTCGTAGGCTTTACCCCAGCTTGGAACGCTGGCGTAGGCGATGGGTGTTGGAGTGCCTCTCCCGTGGTGTTGTTCAGTGTGGTTGAGTGAACTGGGTGGGAGTACCGACCGCTGAGGAGGCCATCCGCGACCTTACGCATTTGACATTCCACACAATCTGCCGGGAGAGCAATAGGACATGTCTCGGCGTGTCCGGAACCAGAGTATCGCGTCCCGAACGCAGGAAGGGAGAAAATGGTTTGTAGGACCGAAGCCATGTAGCAACTGTGGGACATTACTTTTTAAAAAAGGATGATTTTTCGGGCAAAATTGCTTGCCTATTTCCTAGATTGGCGAGACCCGTTAGACCTGGTCCGAATACGGGCTCAAGGGCTTTCCCGTCATCTCCCGTCAGAGAAAAGTCATATTTCAGATTTTGTTCGATTTGCTGCTGCCAAGTCAGAACTGGGAACACCAAGGAAATACGAGTCAGACGTACGAGTTCTGTCATACTCTTCTCGGTTTTTGTCAACGTTTGAACGTTAATCCCGAACGAAGCTAGATGTCTGGCCAAATCAGGGTCCTCCTTTGGATCGTTGCACACATAGCAATAAATATCTGTACAGGTGATTGGCAAATGAATATGAAGAGAAGAAGGAACTCCGCACCAGCACCACCCTCGGGAGTGATCGTCCCCAACTTGACGCTCACTGCATGTCCCGAAGATTCATAGTGCGCAAGACCATGTCCATTCCCACTAACACCACCGAACTGTTGCCTGCCACAACCAAGAGATCCACAGGTTAGACAGAGCCAAAGATTGTCTTTCAGGTCGCAGGCATTGCAGTGCGCGAGACCTAAGAACGATAAATTTCAACATCGGCCGAGTGAATCAAGGAAATATTTTACCAGAAGCGGGTATGTGAGCTGAGACAAATTGCTCGATCGTCAGCGTATGCTCGCAAGGGGCTATCTCTTCTTCCCAAGCTTTGACCTCTGACTGACGCGCCGAAGACATTGCCTGCATCACTCCATTGACAAGTGATAGCGTCTACGCGTTTGGTGAGTTTAAAGACGATCCTTAAAATAAAAAAAGATAACATACGTTGGGGGAATCCGGAACTATGATACCATTCTCGGGATCACAGGTCCAGCACTTTATGGTTGTTACATGGTCGTATTTGTCCTCCTCCCGTTCTTCGACGATAGCGAGCTTGGTCATTTTTGCTGGCGGCTCTTCATCTTCTGACTGGCAGAAAGGAAGGTAAGATGACAATCGCATAAGAATAAGGCTGGTACGCACGCGCTGGGCCGATGGTTTGGGTTTCCTCCTCACGTTCAGAGTGAACCTGTGTCCCGATTTGCGAACATGGGTCCGCGCGTGATGTCTTTCTTTATCCAAACATCCGCCATTGAAGCAGATGAGGCAGACTTCGACACCATCGATGCTATCCTAGATCCCCATCGTACGAAACCTCAACAATGTTGATTTGAGCGTCCATCGGCGGGACAACCTCACCTGATTATCGAAGCATTGAGTGCACTCTTCGCGATGTACACTCTGCGATAGCTTTGGTGGCTGCAAGCCTGTTAGTTTGCCAACATGTGGGCAGGTCATGGTTGGAGATCTCAGATCAAGTCTCGTAAATTCGTTAAGATAATCCCGATGTATTCACGTGATTATTTTTCCGGACATCACTATCTCTTCCAAGCTTCCTATCGAGCTCAAATACATGTAAGTGGGAGAAATTTTTGGGGGTAAGCCATGCCCAGTTGGAAGAAATATTGAGAGAATCAAGTTGTAGGACGATCCCGCAAAAATTGAAAAACTTCAAGTCGTGGGACATTTATCATTCAAATAGCACTTGCCAAGGATTTGTTTACTTTGCACTGCTGGCAATGTCTGTTAAGGAGTTCTACCGCAAACCCTCTTTACATGTCCCAGAAATTCCACCAGAAGTTTGGAGTACCGTTCTTCGGCACGCAACATGGGATTCCAAATCCCCCTTGTCGTCGGAACTCACGATTGGATCGCTAAGGTGGTCTACTTCAGAGCGTTGCCAAATTTCAGAGAGGCCTTGGTGAGCTCTCATATTCTTCTTTCAATTTGTATTGTGAATATATTACGAAGCGCAATATCGTGCGGGTGTGTAAGACTTGGTACGCACTGGCCTGTCCTTTTCTTTACGAGTATATCATCCTCGGAAGAAGTAGAGTTCTCGTACCCTTGCATGATGGATTATCGAGAGCCGCTCTGGAAAACAGGGAAGTCGATTGGTGGATAGAGCGCCTCTATGTCCAGATGGGGGACGCGACGGAGAGCCCAAGAGCCGTCTTCGACACATTTGCAGACATCCTTACATGCCTGCCGAACCTCTGCATCCTTACCTTTTCAATCACTGAGCGTGGGTTCGGTTCACCACTGCCAAACGTCGTCCTAGAATCCATCACCACCTCTGGTTCTCTCAAATGTGTTCAATGGTACAATCCCATCGCCATGCCAAGAGGTCACCACTGGACCGCATTCCTCCAAAGGCATCCCGAAATTGAGTTTCTCAGGGACCAATTAATCATGTTAAATGCCCAAGTCAAATTGGACGCCGTGAAAATCTTATATAGATATCCCCTCAGGACAAGGTACCGAGGAGTATCGTCCATGGTTAATCTGCCTGCCGTCCGCTCCATGTTTTATATTTGGGCTTAGGTTATCGAAGTCGACGACGCCAGCACCTTTGGCCGGTTGGGACAGCAACTTACAGATATCAGCTCGACTTCTTTGGAGAATATCACTGGGAGCCATACATGCCACTTCCCTTTTCCCGGATTCGAGCAAGTGCACCTGCCTTACACAAGTGATCCTTGCATGGTCTATCCTCGGTTCATATACACCGACTCTACCATCTACCGTCCACACCCTTCGTATCCGTGTCATGAACGCACAGGTATCAGCGGCCAATGTCAAACGATTATTCAACGCTTTGCTGCCGTCATACGTCGCATGTAACCCCTCGCTCAAAATTATCAAATTCATGGAGGCAAAGAATATTCGGGCTTTGCGCTCTTCCCCAATCTTGTGGCATGGATTACGCGTCATAGAGAAATTTGGGGTCGTCATAAAGGATTTGGAGGACCGCCTGATAGTTCCGCCAAGCTGTCCGGGTGTTATCCATCTGCAAAAACAATTGGACACAGCTTCTACATCAACCTTGGACGCTCATCACCCAACCTCATAAATCTTTTCATCCCACCCTCCGAGTCAATATTAAATATCCCAATCCCAATTCAGTCCATTCTTTTGCTAGTCATGTTCACAGTTGCAGGTTTCATCCAAGGAGCCGATCTCCAATTGCATGATAGCATTCCTATTCTTTCAGTCAGTTAAAATCTCACTCAGGTCTGAATATGGATTTCGGTATTTTGTACCACATGACCGAGGTCGTCACGCGCCACGTCGACGCGATGCCGGCCGCCACTGGGGCGCTATCCCATTATGTCTCACCCATTTGGTTGAAATAATATGTCACCGATGAAGTCATCTCTCCAACTCTCTTGTGTACAAAAAGACAAAGTTTTAGATGTTTCCTCGCTCTCTAATTCACCTCATCAGGTCTTCCTTCCCCCGTCATAGTAGCGCCACACGTTTACCAGTTGTTCGAGCCTCCATTCCCTCGCTCTTGAATCACAGAATTGGTACAATGGCGACTCACAAAAACCCCCTCATCGATGCGGTCACCGATGATCATCAGGAGGTACGCGTTCTATGTCCAGAGAGAAGGGCGCCACCTAACGTAAAATGCAGATGTATACATACTATGACCAGTATGTCAAGAGCACTGGCGATGCTGACGCTCAAGACCGTTGGGCCCGCCAGCTTATCTGGGAAGTCGCTCGACACGCCGTCGGCGAGGAACTCGTCATCTACCCTCTGATGGAGAAACACCTTGGTGCCCAGGGCCAAAGGCTCGCAGACGAGGACCGTGCAGATCATCAGGTCGGTCGTCCGATGTCGTTGGGATCCCCCGTGCTAATATTTTCCACCCTGTAGAAAGTCAAAGAGTTGTTGTACGACATCGAGTCCCACAAGCCTGGTTCCCAACAGCACGTTGCCATTCTCAAGTCCGTTATGGAACACCTACGGCCACACAACGACAGTGAGGAGCAAAAAGATTTGCCCCTTCTTACGAAGGTCATTGGAGAAGAGGCTTCTGCCGAGGCCGCAGCGAGTTTCAACATGACAAAGAAGTTTGCCCCGACTCGGTTCGTCTTTTCGCGTTTAGGTGCATGCACTGTTTGCGTGACTAAAATCGTGTTAGAGCTCACCCTGGTGCACCCGATAAACCGCCCTTCGAAACGTTTGCCGGATTGATGGCGGCGCCTATCGATAAACTCAAGGATGTGTTCGCGAAATTTCCGACTGACGAGCAAAAGCAAGCCGTGAAGGATTGAGAGGTGAACCGGCGGTTGTGATTCTCTCTTTTTTTTCCGTACAGATGGGATTTCGCTTGTAATAATAATATCATGCATTTCTTGGGATGAAGTGACTTGAGAGTATGTATTGGTTCCTTACCTTCCGGCTTAAAGTGCAGCGCGTAAAATTCTACGACCTGAATGCCAATCATTGTCTGCATTTTCGAACATATGTTATATGTATATTTCGAAATTCGTGCCTATTTATGCCCAAATGTGCGAGAGATGGGTGTAGATGCAAGAACGACTCGGGATATGGTTCTTGAGACTGGGCCTCGTCGAACCAAAAATGGCGAAGGCTAGCATGTACAATGTTCAAGGAATACCCCCCAAATTCCACGAGGGATCTAAGATTGATTACATAGATAGAATTTGAGATGGAGAACACGAGTCAAAGTAGCTATTCCCTCTCCAGATCTCAGCTTGAGCAGTTGCTTTACCCTTGGGCCTGAGATCAGGAATGATTTCCAGGTGGCGGTCAGGCCTATGTTGACACGAAGAGACAAATTTGACAAGGGTGGATGTGTAAATAAACTGCCCAGAAGACTTATACACCAGCGTTTCAATGTCTTCGCTCGATGTCCAGAGGGTATAGCTGATGATAATACGATCGTGTGACGTGATATCGGCGTCCAAAGGAGTTGTACACCATGAACTTCAGTACCGAGAAAAGGACTACTGTTAGACACCTTGGTATTTTGGGTGAGGAGGTGGGGCTTCTTTGGGTCAGCGCGGCTACCTGGGTAGATGTGGTCTAAGGGAAAATCTATCAGGAGCTATTACGAGAAAATTAAGAAGGTGACCTCACCAAAAAGGGGAATTTCTCGTCAACCTCGAAGCAAGGGAAGTAGAAGGGATAGGAGGGTCCCTGATCTTAAGCGTAAGTTTAAAGTTACACACCTTATCGGCTACCTTACCCTTGTATTCGGTGCCCTGAGAATTCAGGACATTCTTTGCGACTTGGAATCGGATGGGGTCAGCAACGGCTGGTTCGAATTGAGCAACAGAGGGAGCCATTTCGATGAACTAATTATGCAGATTCAAACCAGGACCGAGTTGAAGAGAATTGAGCAGCTGTCTGTCAGCGTCGGTAGTGGACGGGGTCGTCTGGGCACGGCGGATACTAACGTTGACCATGGCGTCGTTGATGCAGGGAATGGCTCTCTTCTCGAAGGATTCCTCATCCAGATGCAGTTTAGTGACATAGGTGTCCCTGATGAGCGCAGTGAAGCGAGCAATTGCAAAATTTGTAGAAGACACTACTGGAAAAGTACGAGTCTGGTGCCCACCTGGCAGCGGCTGACGTCTCGGGAATTGGAAAAATGGCTCATCCGCATATTTCTTGAAATCCGACGCGTGTTTAGTCAAAGATTGAACGGCGGGAATGGTAGTCTGGTGCAAGGTAGACTCGCGCTGTTCCTTGTTCGGCATAATATCATCCATCTCGAATTGTTTTTCGGAGGCGCATCTGCGGGCGATAATGGGTTCGAGGAGCATATCTTCCACATACGCGTGGGGAGCATCATGCAATATATGAAGCCCTTCAGCAATCCGCTTCGGTTCAGTCATCTCCGTCGCTGTAGCCATGAGAGAGGATAATCAGTTTAGAAGAAAGATGCGTAAGTGATAGTGATTTCGACTCGAAAAAAATCAGGTCGGATGGGTTAGGGGTCCAGGGGTCCGGCATTCGGCTTGAATCTCTTCGTCGCTATCACGTTGTGTTGCTTGCTGCAAATTCTCTCTCGCATCCCTGTACTTAGTAGAAAATGTGATATGTACCTTCAAAAGAGATTGGTGACAAATTCGAACTAGCTACTAGTTGGCCAACTCCCCTGGATGGCTTCTCGTGCTGAACGTTGAACATTGAACACGCCTATATCACTAGTGCACTAGCGTCCTTCCGAAAAGCAAAGGATCCTAGCACAACATACCGCTCAACATTGTACCAAAAAGGATTACGATCTCTGTGCATTGCGCCATGGATTATGTATTCGCTCTGGCTTCTGTGTCGCTTTCTATTCCTGACTTGACAACGAGGCGCGTTATGTTCCTCTCTATTCGCTTGGCTGAAATACACGGCTTTAAATGGTCAGGATGCTCCTCTACGCCCTGCACCGATTTTTCTAACTGCCACCGTGATATCCAAGGCTGAGCGCGACCTCTTCCCCAGCCCACTCCTTACTCCAGGCTGCGGGTTCTCCTTCTAGTTTCAGGAACCCGAAACCGGAAATTGAGAAATATGTTAGAAGAAAAGACAGTCTTGTTGGAATGTGAACCTGGAAAGGAGGCAAAAAGGAGGAGTAAGGTTTACCGTTCCTGGTCATCCTCCAGCACACCCTTTCGCTCTTCCAGAGCAATTGGCGCACTTTACCTTTTCTTTCTTTCTGATTAGACGTCTAGTTCCTGCGAGTTTCTTGTTGTTTGCAAGCTGGTCGTCGACATAGCCATTGAATATCCAAAATTTCCATTTCGCTTGAGTTATGCAAGGACACATTCCACTGCCCCCGCATACGCTGATTACGGATATGAAAGAATATTGAGGGTTCATTATTTCAATAAACTTTCCCAACCACCCAACAACCACCAGCAACCAGGCAAGCTGGTCCAGGC
>Ga0307513_10011017_pt1 | contig 11280 bp, 11 predicted proteins | sample 15_EM_MG_FD_202174 | JGI IMG/M metagenome (GOLD analysis project Ga0307513, IMG submission 202174) | Populus trichocarpa ectomycorrhiza microbial communities from riparian zone in the Pacific Northwest, United States - 15_EM | ecosystem: Host-associated > Plants > Roots > Unclassified | place... | reverse complement strand
TTTATCAGCGACAGACTATGGCGGAGTCGAACAGCGCTAGAGGTGTTGAGGCGAGGATTGGGGAACCCGAGTGCAGGTATTTACCTGTCTCGAAGTACGGGTTCGATAGGGAGATAGCCGTCACACCCCTTCCTCTTATATCAGAGAGCGCATAAAGAAAGATAACCGTTCATAAAAGTCCCCTTCGGAATTTTGAACTCCCTTGACAAGTTCTCTTCGGATGCAGGAACACGGGTCTCGTGGGCGACCGAGATGCTGGAAATAGATGTGATTTGCGAAATGGTCCTGTTCAAGCTAAGTCTGTGACATATCATAATTATGGAATTTTACGTGGGATGAATAAAAGCGACCTCAAAGGTACGCACCTGAGCGGTAAAGTATCAGCGCTGACGGTTCTTCTCTGAACACTCATAGGTGTTCCTGGTGATCGAATATGATATAGAGCAGTGAACGTAGGAGGTCAAGCCATTCTCTCTCGTGTACCGCTCACGAAATCTCGTGGCAGTCGTTGTCCACGAAGAGACGGAGGGCGCTTCGTGGAACAGTGGAGACCCGGGTAAAATGGAACCAACCGCTCACAGATCGGTGATTATTAGTTTCCGACGCCGACGTCCCTTCTGGAGCGAAACGGCAGCGTGAATGACGCCCACATATCTGTACGCGTGTTTCTTTCTATTACTAAAAGTTACATGGTCTCCCTTTGAGGTGCCTCGTCGGCGATCTGGACACCACGAACCCGCACACCCCATTGAATATGGGGCCTGATGGAACCTTAATAACTATTCAAGAAGCAGAAGAATCAGTCATTTAAAGAGCACAAACTCACGTGATACCCTCTCAAAAGAGACAAATGGATGCCTGGTGCAAGCTTGTTTCTACGCTGGGTAACAGCCAGTTCTGTGCCCGCTCTGTGGGGAGAAACTGACAAAGGGTGACGGGCCACCAGGACAATTTGGTGGCTACTGGGTACTCCACTCGACTCAGTAGGCGGGCGCTCGCCGCTCCAGCCACAAGCGCCAACCACGAAATACATATCACGAGATACCTGCGTGAAGAGAGCGGGGTGACGTGAGTAATAGCGCGGCGGGGCACATACCCTCTGAGCCTGAGCGCCGGGTTGATTGGGCCCCAGATTGGGTTAAACCGGCGGCCATTGAAGCGCCGAAAGCATTGGTCCCTTCCGACAAAATTTGCAAATAAGGGGCCCATTCAACAGCACTACGACCGTTTCAATCAGACTTGAAATTGACAAAATCCATGGGACAGAGGTTTAGTCATTCTTTATTCTTTGAAGATTAGATATTGTGAGAGCGAGGGCAGATGGAATAGAGCATTGTGGAGACTCGCAAGTTCACGGCCAGGCAACGTGGAGTCCAAAATCCTGCTGCTTTGTTTCAGCACGGCATGCTGACTTGGTCGCCATGCACACCAAGAGATGGACTCGACCCAGTAAACCCTCCTTGGACTCTCCTAAGAAACTCGGCATAATGTGCAGAAGTTGCGCTATAATATCGACAGGAGTACGTGCTGCAGCATATCGCCGAAGAGCAGTCAAGAGTCACTTTGGCTTCAACTGTCTGATCGTGGTCCAAATCACCTCGTGGCATGAGGGGTCATGCCAAGAGGCCTGGGTACAGGACCCATAACCCTTCCTCGGCATATTCTTGGTAGGTGCTGTCCTTGGGCCGATCTTGCGGATGAGGGCGTTGGTGGCTTTGGCTATGAGCGAGCCACAGTTGACTTCATCGGCTTACTGTGTCCATATTGGTATAAAAGGCACATTATCGAGGCATGAGCAAGCCAAAAATTTGCCCTAGATTGTTTGACACGATGCCCAAACAGGGACAAGACGTAGTTGTATAAGCGGCACCCTTTTGGCCTTTCTTGGCTCGTCAAGGCTGGACTGGATCGACGACATACGCGACGGAGATTGCGGAACAATTACTGTTATTCCTGGCACCGCCACCACGGGTAATAATGATCCGCACGTCTACAGTATCGCTCCACCGTACGTCAACGTCAACATCGACGTCGCATTGAGTCGGTTTCTTGCCTGAATCGAGTGGCTACCTTTTGAGCATTGCGTAACGCAACACAGGCACGGGTACCATCAATGATGTAGCGCCTAATGATTTTGCTTTGGCTCGGTGCTGTCATCCATTGCGACGGTCAAACTTCTGCTTGGAACATAAGGAGCCAAATAAAAAGTGCCGACAAATCGTGAGTTGAATCGCGAGAAGAAATCAAATGATCGTAGATGCTTCACAATGCTGTTATCAAGGCTACGTGATGGCGACTTTTGAGGGCACCTCAAAGTCTAGCACACTTTTGCCGGGTGGGGACACGGGCGATTCACTTGGAGGGCTTGAAAGGCAAGATAAATCAAGTCGAATGGGTCTCGTCGATAATATTTGTTTGCATTCGAGAGAAATGTGTACATGCCTATAGGTACAAAAACCAGGAGTATGAAAGATTAACCCAGAGGACAGCTAATACATGTAAAGACGGTCGAGGGTCTATGAAGCTGAATGCAACTGGAGGCGCTTTTACAGAGAAGTGGTGTGACCGGCCCCCGGAAGAACGATCGTGGTGCGATACACTTGTTGCCTTCGTCCTGCACGCGTCCCGTTTCTGATTCGCATGCCTTGAGAGCATTTTCTCCTGGAAGAACCGTGTTAGGTCAACGTTGCTTGGTAGTGAGCTGAGACGGGCAAGTTTGGCGCTGGCGGGCAGACAGAACGGGGTCGAAACGGATCGAAACGGATCGGAGGGAGAAATGACCGACCTTTTTGTTGAGTTCGGCTTGCTTGCTTGCTTCGAGCCAGAGAACGCGAGTGTGCAAATAGACAGACCGCGAGTACTCTGCGAGACGGGCCTTGTGACCACTGAGACCCCGGCCGCTGGGGTAATCCTCTGCTAAGTGAGGTATGTCACTCGTGCGTGAAAGTTCATTGGTGGAGATGGCTTGGGCAGCTGCTGAATGGTCAATAGACCTTCGGCGATGTACCAACCAGACGTACTCATTGTGTTAGACAAGAAGGGAGATGATGCGGAAACCTGAGAGAGAGGAAGAGTGCAGAGTTCGAGGACCTTCGACAAATGCCGTGAAGAATGACACGCTTATGAAGTCATGCATCATGCGCCCAGATCTCGTCCCTAGATCTCTCGGCGGTGATTTGGCTGCCAAACATTCCCGGGACGGCATATAGAAACTTGCGGATTGTGAGAAAAACTCGGGCTGCCGAGTTCTAGCCGCAACAGGTTGGGTGGGCGTAGAAGGCGGAGTGTATTTGAGCTAGACGTCCTGGGATTGGTTCGTTGTCCAAACCACATCCAGAGGTGAGCCAGAGAGGTGAGCTCGGGGAGTAGGTACCCTAACTGTATTCCGAAGCGTGTATTCTTGAGGCGGACGACAAATCTGAAGAGCAAATCCATCTCACCTCGGAACCCTTCTGCCCTAAACGGGTCCTTCACTAGTTCTTGCATCACCCTAGATACTAGGAATATTTCGACATGTTCACCGGCCATCGCATCCTTGCGCGAGCCGCGAACACGAGGATGACCGGAGGCAAACAGGGTTCGGTTCCGAAGCATAAAGCAATTGAAGCTTGACTCCGCTCCCCTCAGGCTCCTACCGTCGGCGTTCTATAGGACCCCTAGCAAGACCAGAGAACGCAGAGAACACCATAAATATCGAGGAAACCACTAGAGAGTCGACATGCCAAAGGTATGTCTCAGTCCTTCCGTTCATCAGCTCTCTTGTCTCGCTTCTTGTCCTCTGCGCTGCTCACCATGCACTCATACGTACTACGATTTGTAGAACAAGGGAAAGGTTAGTTTGATCGCCCTGTACAGATTACAACACAGTCTGGTGGCGACCCTGATCTTTTTCTCATTTGGCGCCTTACACCTCATTCGATCGGTTATCGATGGTCTGTATAACATAGGGTGGCAAGAACAGGAGACGTGGAAAGAACGAAAACGAAGGAGAGAAGCGCGAGTTGGTCTTCAAGGAGGATGGTCAGGGTAAGCGCCTCATCTCGTCCACGTTTACTACCGGTAGCATGTCCTGTGCTACTTTCCCTCAGTGAAATTACGGTGGGATATAGTTTCTGACATTTGCTGTCGTATACCCAGAGTACGCCCAAGTAACGAAAATGCTCGGAAACGGTCGTCTCGAGGCCCAATGCTTCGATGGCGAAAAGCGACTTGCTCACATCCGAGGAAAGATGAGGAAGAAGGTGTGAATTTGCCACTTTTCCACAACCAGCCCCCTCCGATTCAAATCGATCATTTGGTGTAGGTCTGGATCAATCAGGGAGATATAATCCTCCTTTCACTACGAGACTTCCAAGATGGTAAAGCGGATGTAATCGTCAAATACACTGCGGATGAGGCCCGAAATCTGAAGGTTTGTTTCCTCTATGTCAACGAAAGGCCATTGCCTGATCGAAACGTGTCTAGGCCTATGGTGAACTGCCTGAAAATGCCAAGATCAATGAGGATACCTTTGGTGAAGATGACGATGGGTGCACGTTCGAGTTTGCGGATGATGGCGAAGTCGACATTGACGAGCTCTGATGCCTTTCTCACGTTGTTAGCACCATAAGTGTAGTGGTTGGTCGAAGTACTAAATGCGTCATATCCTACAGATGCACCTGTCCTTTATACCACAGGCCTCCGTTCATTTCTGGTTACGCTCGAGATTGCTCCACGTGTATACAGTAATAACACCTAAATCGACTGGCGCTCTCTAAGCCCTTGACCGAACTTCTGAACCCTGACGTAACCGTGACACATTACAGCAAAGAGAAGATGATCAACGGGTGAAGTCCGTAGTGGCGTGATTCAAGAGTCACTGAGTATTCTATTCATCGTCATCCTCGTCTGTAAGCTCTTCGCCACCTCGTACTCCGCCATGCCCGTTCTCGTAGCCGGGTCGTCGTATCCATGCGTGCCCACTGGTGTATGGCTTGGTGCGAAGAGGCGTCAATAATACCCACCAAGGACTGTATAACGCGATTTGATTGAAAGAGAGATCAACGGCGCGCCTAAACGAGTGGAAGAAAATCAGAAGACGTACTGTCCATTAGATGTGACATTGAAGAAGAGCTTGAGGTTCTCTCGAGCCCCGAGATCGTAACAATTGATGAATACCTCTGCAGGAAGGATCACCCAAGCAATCGATGCGTAGAGAGGACACAGTCGCACCTCCACGTTTCTTAGCCACCTTCTTGTAATAAGTGGCATCGTGGTTCTCCACAGTCGTCTGACCCTTGATGACGAGCCAGAGATGCCAAGCAAGCATGGCACCGATCGCAACACCTAAGGCAATACAGACAATATAGATCAACATGAAAGCCATCTTGGGTGTATAGTACGGCCACTGTTTATTTGGTTTGTCAGTATGACGGCTGCCAAAAAATGGGAAAACACACATCGCTGAAGACATTAAACAACTCCCAAGAGGCCGGAAAGCCGAGTATTACAAAGCAGAAGGTTCCTAATGACACGTATGCCCTGCCTTATGCCGTGAGCGGGAGTTGTCGTCTCAAGGTGGTGGACAGACATGAAGAGGATGAAATGGCGTTCATTGTTAATGCCGACGCATTGATTTATCCCTTCCCGTAGCCTTGGGAATAAGGAGAGATGTCCATCGACATTTGAGGACATGCTTACACTGAGACCCAAGGGCATCAGCAGGATTTTGTGCAGACGACAGTAATACGCACAGGGCAATGGTGATCATACTTAAGGACACACCGTTTACATATTCTGCAGTGGTGCGTTCGCTTGTAATAGAATGTGACCTTAGCTCAGGAGACCCACTATACGCCCATAGACTCGCACCTCGGGTTTTATGCTGCCGCACTTATTACACCTACTGGGTCTCCCTTCAAGGAGGTCGTCCTGGGTCAATTGTTCTCCACTGTCCAGCTGACGGGACCGCTCAGGTGCCATGAAATACGCCATCCAAGCGCCTTCGGGACGACTCCTAGTGCCAGATAGCCGCACGTGTTCGTCCGAGAAGCCAGGAGGGACCGTGCATGCCCAATAATAGTGCGCCAGAATGTTGCACGCAATGAGGCCGCAGAGAGGTGTCGTAACGATTCGTAAGGGTAAACTGGGGGCTATTACATCAACTGTGCAGAGTCCAGTCAGCGTTGGAGCTTCCAATGGCGTCATGCAAACACGTACAAAACGAGAATATGCCGAGGGACAAGAGTATGATGGCGAAAGAGACGAAAACCGGACCAGCTTTCCCAGTAACTTGATCTGCTGTTCTTTCCATACATTTGAAACATCGAAACACGACTCGTGATGCCCACATTTTTGGTGAGTGTCCGTGGTCGAACTAGTGGAACACGTCAAGTGTCGTCATCTTTGTGTGGATTTTTGATCCCCACCACCATGTATCAGACTATCAGTGGAAGAGACTATTTAACAAGCGCACTGACCTCACCAAACTGGATGGTGCCCTCAAAGGGACCATGCAAAAGGGGTGGGACCACCCGTTCACAGAATTCAAAGGGAACTTTCGATTCGTTTTCTCGGTCGTCTGCAAGGGAGAAACACTGCTCAAAGTGAGCTTCTAGTTCACCCGAAAGGAGTACATTGAGGGGGTCTGCAAATACCGTGTGATACACAGTATTTCTTCTTGGTATACTTTGAATAAGCCCAGAACATAACTGCCAAATCTCACTGTTATTTACTGGTCTCCATCACCGACTTCAGGTTCACCAAGGATCAACACCACCATTGGAGGTACTTTCTGGCATTTCTTTTCCAATCATTCATTGGCCCAGCGGTATCAAAGACATACTGCTGGGCTAAAATCTCTGGTGTTCTATAATTGACGAGTCCTCCGACCTCTAGAAGAGCGAATCACGAGGTAGCGACGCCATCAAGTGCCACCCACGGACCAGTATCGAGTTAGCATATTCGATGTGAATCCTTCTCTGTGAATTACAATGTGTCCTAGCTTCGATGCCTCGATAGGCGGACACTGATCTCGAATGGCTCTTCTTTCGTACCACCCAATTCAATAAATATTTCCTTGCCGTCCAATGTAGCGGCAAGCGTCATTCATTTCAATATGGACCCCTAGCGAAGGAAAAACCGCCTCTTTTAGCCATTCACCAGTTTCCCTGGATCCTACACCGTCCTTTGTTGGACATTACAAACATTGCGCTCCCTCTCCAGGGAAGTCGCCAATCCGGTGCAGGTATTCCCCACCTCTACTAGATCAAATTTCCCCACCCTGTTCAAAACGACGCACTGGCTACTATTCCCCTTTGGCTCCTGCTTGTCAAGGAGGTCTGTAAATCCCCGCAGAGGTGTTACCATGCCTGTTTCGCAAATCAGTTAAATCTCGAAGAGCTTGTGGTTAAAACCATGGAGGGCGCTGTCATGTCTGGCTCGTCTAGCGGTTTCGGAAAGTATAGCCCATGGTCTTATAATTGGTACACAATCTCACTAACTGGACTGGTGGTGACTGACAACGTGACAAAGATCCCAAGTTCCTTGGGGCGATGAAATATTTGTACATGTAATTCGGCGCAAATATAACAATGACATCGGCGTTGGTTTCTTTATACTGTACTCCCGCTATTGATGACAACTAAATACAGCCACACTCATTCTAGAAGGCCATACGGTAATCATCGAAAGGTTCTAAGCGATCTTGGAGGATGCACGTCAATTTTTATTCATCACAACAGCAGGCGTCTTCCGTCAACGCATCTTGCATTCCTCGACGGGACTCCCCAGCCTCGTCTATCACATCTTCAGAGCCTTTTGGCTGTTCTAGTACTAATTCTTCAAGTCAGAATTCTGGGCCTCTCCCTCCGCACTTGTTCTCCTACCATATCGGGCCAGGGATATCCTGGGATTTGTTGACAGTGGGGCGGATCACTGGCTCAACATCAAATCCTTCTCGTACATGCATATGCCAGCTCCCATCGTCAATTGGATTGAACGATTGCGCTCCCGCTCAGACAGATACGTTAGGCGCGTGTAGTTCTGGCATTTCACCGGTGTGGTGCTGAACTAGATATCAAGTTGTTTTGTGGTTGTCGACTCTGACACACCGTATATCCGCAAATCTCGCACTTATCCGCTTCCAATGATCAACTCGTTGCCAGCTGAGCTGCTCGCACAAATCTTTCAATATTCTGTGGACACGTCAATCACACACGCTGAAGATTTATTGGTTATATGCAAATACTGGTATCAGGTGACTTTGGAGAGTAGTGGCTTGTGGAACCACATCAATCTCTACAACCGTGCCGTACGCAGGTATCGGACACCCACCGCATATGTACGGGTGTATATTCGCCATAGCAAATCGCACTCGTTAAGGGTTAGGCTTCGATTGGACAGTTGGGAATCGGACTCCGTGACCATCTGTCAAACTCTCGCTCCTACCATTCACCGGTGGACAGAGGCCGATATAAGCATAATCGGAGGGAACTATTTCCATGCTGGGTACAAATATTTACACGCTCCAGCGCCGGCTCTTTGTACTCTCCGGGTCTCAATATTCTCCAGCTTCAAAGAGACACTCGACCTTACCCACCTCTTCACTGATACTCGATCTCTGACCAACCTGAGCATCGTGAGAGCAGCTGCATGCGTTCCAGCAATCACCCTTCCAGCGGTGTATGGGTCGACAATCAGATACCTTGAGCTCGAGAGATTTCAAGGCGCGTCTGCTCTCCCAATCATTTTACAGCTTCCTCGTATTGTGCATCTGTGTCTAAAAGAATACACAACCGTGCGCGATATGCCCTCGAAACCTTTTTCATTGCCATTCCTAACCACTCTGGTCTTCACTCCCATACAATCGGGAGAGCTCATGCAATTCCTTGATCAGGTATCTATGCCTAGTCTCAGGGAGGTATATTTAAGCAAACTCTTTGCTGATAATCAGGCGAACGAGGCGATTCTCTCTACGTTGACGGCAGAAGGCTGTACAATAGTAATAGATGAGTGATGGGACATTCTAGCCTCGGACTTCATTTGATTTTGTGACGGATGGTTGGTACAATTGGTGATACTGACAGGGAAATTCGTTGGAGGTGCACGTTCACTGTTGGTCCCATTGTATTTCAAGAAGAGCCTGTGACACACTTACAATATTCATAAAGCTGGGTTCCTAGATCGCGACTGAGGAATATACCGCATCCAGCCCTCTACCAACATCTTCGCGAAAGGGGAACGCGTTCCTCATCTGGAATTATTCTATTATAAGTTGGTAAGAAAATAACGAGAAGTCATTATTGACACATCAGTACACCTGCAAACCGCCCATTCTGCGGGTCGCGACCCTCGAATGTGATTCTGAACATCCAGTTCCTCCCATCGTCGCGATTCTTCACGGTCAAGCATATTCCACCGATTACTGCGATGATTGCCGACAAGGAGTGAGGCAGGGCGACTTGCAAGTTCGGATATGCGCATATATATTCCGCTGCAAGGGTGCAGAAGTGACTTCTACATAGCTCTACGTGGCCTTCAATGGAGATTTGGCCACAACCTATCGTGCTGTCAAAGTCACAAGGATCAACAAGCTCTGTCCGGACTCCATTAACCAGGGCGAAACTGATGTGGAGGCTTTCCTGCGCCAGATTGGTACCACATCATAACAGAAAGTGGTAATGTATAGGACCGTTTCGTTTTCTTCGATGCGAGACGACCTAACGAGTAACGTGCATGTGGCGTTTACGTGCAGCAATACATCCAATATAGCCGAACCCATCTACGGAAGGCCACATTTTCATTGGCGGGCAGTCTTTCCAGTTGTCAGTGTATCCTTCAAGCACTTGCGCCGTCCATTCGCCGGTGGGGGAAAGCAACTACCAATACGATCGGCAGAGGACCTTACAGGGTCTCATTTCACTCCTGCGCCAGCCCGCAGCGCACATTCGGGCCGTCTTTCACCAGCGTTTCAGACCGTTAATCTTGCGCGTCCTGCATCCATATCAGGTTTTTATCGAAACTGGTGGTGGTGGGGTGCTCCAAATTGCCTTCGAGCGGTTTACCTGAATTGCCTTCCTGGTCCTCGCAGTGGGCGAAACGATACCTTGATTGTTTCAGTACCCTGGGGTTATACATTGTGCGTGAGCGGATACATCCCTTTGTACGATAAGGTCATGCAGCCTATAGCGCTGCTATCCCTTCGGGTTGTCGTCCAACACCTCGTGCATGATACAGGTATTCCCAACCTCTCGGAAGATTGGTACTGAAGAGGCTAACCTCCCTTCTCTCACGGAAGGTGCGCTGTTCAATGACCCAAGCAATAGTGATAATATTCGTAGGGCGCACATTATTACCAATTGCCAGCACCTGGACTAGTGAGTTTGAAGTCGTCCTCTTGGGCAGGTTGGCAGGTTGCGTTGGACGATGATGCAATGAATAAGGGACGTCAGACAGGGGTAGCTTGCAGGGGTAGGGGCAACAGGGACAACATCCTTTGTACATGGTCATCTCGAATAATTAGTTCCGCTTCGACTTTTGGCCGGAATCAGCTCAAAACCACCATCCCGTCGCTCGTGATTTCACGTTTTGTCAGTAAACAAGTCCAGACACGCTCCGCGTAACACCAATCATATGACAGTGTCATCCCCCTCCGGCGTCTTCTATCTGCATGGCATATCAAGGGCTGGTAGGAATTTCGCATAAAAGCCACGCGCTCCCTCACATGCAAAGGCAAGGAAGATGTCCAAACCTGGCGCATCAAGCAAATTGTACTAGCGAGTGGGACTCTGCACGAACCCATTTCTATTGTCTATTGTCCTTTTCCTTCCTACCTGCCTTCCGCTGTCGGGATTCACAGCCTTCCAAACCCTTAAACATTTTGGGAGTCCCACACGTGTACTCCTCTCTACAAGTTCCCAGTCCCTCAATCCTGGGCCTCCAATACAACTATTTGAGGGTTTGCCTTTAAGCATTTTTTATCTCCTTCAATAGGTATTGTGTCTACTTGCGGCTGTGAATGATCTGCTCGAGCCTTTCTCTAAGCGCTTTGTCATTTACACTGTCAAGCGCCCAACGTTTTCTTCGCATTAAATTGATCTCGTAAGACGACAAAGCGATTTGTCCATGGGTGACTGCAAATACCGTGGCAGATAGAGGTGCAATAAGAAGCTGCATTCGGAGATGTGTCCCTGGAAAGAGTAGATCCGCCCTGGTAGTTCGATGCCTTAAGCCTTGATGGTGATGAGCTGATGTGAAGCAGAATATTGCTTTCGTTGTTCGAGGTTCGTCGCAACATAAAAA
>Ga0307513_10011016_pt1 | contig 11281 bp, 12 predicted proteins | sample 15_EM_MG_FD_202174 | JGI IMG/M metagenome (GOLD analysis project Ga0307513, IMG submission 202174) | Populus trichocarpa ectomycorrhiza microbial communities from riparian zone in the Pacific Northwest, United States - 15_EM | ecosystem: Host-associated > Plants > Roots > Unclassified | place... | reverse complement strand
AATCGATTTAAGGATAAATTATGCAGCAATTCAAAGTGCTACAGCGTCCTTAGCGCGTCTGAAAAGACGCGCGGCGCTGTAGTGCGGCGCGGCCTGACGATGCAGTCGGCTATATCGCCGGCTTCATTTCGCGCCTCGGCGTGGCGCTGGCCCCATTGGCAGAGCGCCAGCAGCACCGGTTCGAGGCCAAGGCCGAGTTCGGTCGCGCTGTATTCGACGCGGGCGGGGACTTCGGCGAAGATCTGGCGGGCGACCAGCCCATGCTCCTCCATCTCGCGCAACTGCTGGATCAGCACCTTCTGGGTAATGGCGGGCATCATCCGCTTCAGTTCCGACAGACGCTTCGGGCCGGAGAAGACATAGTAGAGGATGACGGGCTTCCAGCGCCCCGAGATCACCTTCAGCGCGCGCTCGACCGGCAGTTCCGGCAGTCTTTTCATCGGCTCGGCCATGGTCACCTCCTGGTGGGTAGGGCACGAAAGAGTGTGTATTTTTGGCCGATATCCTATTGCTAAAACCTGCCTCACGCCAATCAGACGTGAGGTTTACCTGCCATGAAAGCCGTCCAATTCACTCGCTTCGGTCCGCCCGATGTCCTTGAGGTCGTTGAGGTGCCGGTTCCCGCGCTCGGACCAGGAGAGGTTCTCGTTCGCGTGCATGCGGCGGGCGTCAACTTCTTCGAGGTGCTGATGCGGGCCAATCGTTATGCCGTGACGCCCGAGCTGCCGATGTTTCCCGGTGTTGAGGTTGCGGGTACGGTCGAGCGGGCAGGGCCGCGGGCCGATCCATCGCTTATCGGTGCGCGGGTCGCCGTTCCTCTTTTTGCGATCGGGCGCGGTTCGGGTGGTTATGCCGAATTCGTCGCGGTCGACGGCGGATCGGTGGTGCGGCTGCCGGATGCGCTTTCCTTCGCGGCCGCCGCCGGGCTGATGGTGCAAGGGCTGACGGCACTGCATCTCTTGCGCCGCAGTCCTGCGAGAGGAAAAGCCGTTCTCGTCAATGCCGCAGCCGGTGGTGTCGGTTCGCTGCTGGTGCAGCTTGCAAGGCGCGACGGAGCGAGGATGGTGATCGCGGCGGCGAGCAGCGACGAGAAGAGGGCGCTTGCCCTGTCGCTCGGCGCCGATCATGCGGTCGATTATACGACGCCCGGATGGCAGGAGGACGTCAAGAGGCAGACCGGAGGGCGCGGTGCGGATATCATCTGCGAAACCGTTGGCGGCGAGTTCTCAAGGGCGGCGGTCGATGCGTTGGCGCCTTGCGGCGAGTTGGTGCTGGCGGCGATGGGGCGGTTCGGGCTTGCGGCGACCGATATCGAGCGCATGCTTGATAAAAACCAGTCGATCCAAGGGTTTTCCCTGTTGCCTCTTCTGATGCCTCAGGGTGTATCGGGTGATCTCGCAGAACTCTTCGATCTTGCCGCGGCGGGCTTGCTGACGGTCGTCGAGGGCGGTCGCTTTCCGCTGCATCAGGCGGCGGAGGCGCATCGCGCCATCGAGGAGCGGCGGGTGGCCGGCAAGGTGGTGCTGGTGCCTTAAATCGGAGAAGCAGAGCATGATGTCGTGCGAAAACCGCCCGGCATCAGACTGTCATCAGATCGCGGTGGCGATCTCCATGGCGAGTTGACCGAGCGTTGCTTCGGCGGAGGGGCCGGCGAGCACATAAGAGGTGCCGGCATTGTGCCAGGTCACGAGGCCGATCTCGTCCTTGATGGTTTCCTTGAAGTCGTCGGTTTCCGGCGGCTGCGCATCCTTGCGGAAGCAGATGGAGATGATATCGCCGTCGGCGTTCGAATAGACGAGTTGGCCGACCGGGCGGCTGTCGCCGAGGATGACGCGAGCGCCCTGGAAGGTCCAGGCTTCGGCGCTCAGATCCGGCACGCGGAAGGGCACGCCGATCGAGGTCGTCAGCCAGCTGGAGATTTCCTCGGCCTGCGAGGCCGGCACCTCGACCAGATGACGGGGCTGGCGGATCAGCAGACGTTGATAGGCGGTGACGTCGCCCAGCCAGTCGCTGGTATTGGCCGGCGTCGTATTGGTGTTGGTCGTGGCGGCGATTTCGTCGGCATCAGGATTGGTGCCGACGAAATAGCCGATGCCGCAACCGAGGACGAAGAGGATGAGGGCGGCGGCCAGCGCCTGTGGGCCGCTCGGTGTCAGTTTTATCTGCGGGCGGGTGGCGCGCTGGGCGATCGGCGTCTTCGGCGGCTGTGTGCTCTTGATCGAGCGGACGAGGGCGAGCGGCACCGGTTCCTTCAGAATATCGTCGAGGCGGCGGCGGCCGAAATCGGCGCCGTGGCGCAGTTTTTCATGCAGCCGGCGCGCATTCTCGTCGGTTGCCAGGCGCTGCTCCAGTTCGTGGCGCTGTTCAGGAGAGACTTCGCCATCGAGAAGGGCGGTGAGTTGGGCTTCGAGCGGCAATTTCCTGAGATCGAGCAAATTCAGTACCTATGGATCGGGTGGGTGCCGGCAAGCCCGGCAAAATGCAGCCTTGCGGTGGCGAGCTGCGAAACCACGCTTGCCGCCGGGATGCCCATGATGTCGGCCGCCTGCTGGTAGCTATGGCCTTCGACGTCGACGAGCAGGAAGATGCTGGAAACGCCATCCGGCATATCGGCGATCATGTGATGGATGGTGTCAGGATCTGCCACAGCCGCGCGTTCGCGCGCGGCTTCGCGGATATCGGTGACATTGCCGCGGGCGGAGGCCTTCGGCTTGCGCTTGCGGCTGTCATCGGCCCATTGCTGGCGGGCAAGCGTATAGATCCAGCTTTCGAGGCGGCCTTCGCCGCTCCACTGGTGGCCCTTGGCGATGGCGCGCTGACAGACGGCCTGAACGAGTTCGTCGGCCACAGCAGCCTCACCCGCGAGCGTGATCGCGAAGCGGCGAAGGCGGGGCAGGAGGCCGACGAGATCACGCCGGAGATCGATGGTCGTTGCGGGCTGACGCATTGTCTATCCAAGAAGCATTTACAATGGTTTCGCGGACGAAGGGTTCACCCTCGGACGCGAAGCCGACATGATTGGCGCCGGCGATGCATGCGCTTTATGAAACAAGTCACCTGCACTTCGCAAGCTTCGGGTCGGCTTCACTCCCCTTTCTCAAGGGATTTTCGTATTTTAACCCTCAAAGCTTGCGTCAATATGTCTTGTAGCCGTTCAAGCTCTGCAGCAGAGCGCGATAGGCCCAGGTATTCTCGCCGCCGCGATCGCGGATTTCGACGAGCTGGACACGGGCACCCTGGATGTCACCCTCTTCCACCAGCCCCATGCCCATGTAGGAGCGGGCGAGGATGTAATTCTCATCCGCCTGCAGCGCCTTGCGATAATAAGACATGCCGAGTTCCACGCGGCCGGCCTTGCGGTTGGCATAGCCGAGATAGTTCAGGATGCGCGGGTCGTTCTGATTCCGGGCGAGATCGAGCACGGTGATGGCGTTTTCATACTGGCCGGCATAGGCGAACTCGCGGGCGAACTTATAAAGATCGTCGTCGTTGAAGCTGCTCTTCTTCGGATTGACGCATTCCTTCTTGGCCTTGTCCCAGACCTTGCCGCCGGTGCAGGTCTTGGTCGTCTGGGTCTTCGGCGGCGGGCTGGTGTCATCGTTGTTGTCGCCGACCGCGAAAGCGGCCGTCGCCATGCCGAAGGCAAAGCCGGCGGCGAGCGAAAGTCTGGACAGGTGATGGAAAGAAGAAGTCATTGGCGGGCTCCGTCTGAGGCGATGCAGTTGCGCGGATTGTACGCTTACGGCGGAAAATACCAAGTGGGTAAGCGGCCTCCATAGCAAATGTTGCGACGATGGCCTGATGTCTTCGCAGATCGATTCAAGTGCCGCACAAATAGAGTCCGGAGCCGGCGCTAACGTGCGAAAATATCGATGCTTTCCGGCGTCACGGCATCGCCGGTCTTGTTGACGCTGAAGCGCTCGCCGCGGAGCTCCCAGGCGCCGGGAGAACCGTCGATGGAGAAGAGGTTGTAGGCGGCAGGCGGCTTGATGCTGCCCGGTCCCTGCGAGGCCGACGCGATGCCGACGACGGGCACTGGCTGCACCTGGCCGCGCAGCCAGTGCAGCGTGTTCAGGTGGGTGTGGCCGTGCAGCACGAGTTCGGCGCCGCCGGTCGAGATGACGGCGGCAAAGCGGCGGATGCCGATCATGCGCTTGTAGAAGGCAGTGGCGTGGCGGATCGGCGGATGATGGATCATGACGACGCGGAAGAGACCGGCTTCGCCGGCAGCGCGCAGCATGTTCACCGTGTCGCGGGCCTGGCGCGCGCCGAAGAAGCCGGAGGCGGCGAAGGGAGGTGTCGCGACCGCCGTCGAGCAGCCGACGATGGCGACTTTGCCGCGGACGCGCAGATAAGGGAAGACATGGCGGTTCTCCTCCCATTGCGGCGGAGCGAGATCGCCGCGGACATATTCGTACCAGGCGCGCATCGACTTCTCGTAGGCGCCCGGCACATAGGCATCGTGATTGCCGGGAACGACAGATGTGTCCGCAGGATCGCCGAGCGCGCGCAGCCAGGCGGCGGCGGAGCGGATCTCGATGCCGCTCGCCAGATTGACGAGATCGCCGGTGACGGCCAGGTGATCGGCCTGACGGGTGCGGATATCGTCGAGCAGCAGATCCAGCGTGCCGCCGAAAAGGTGCTTGCGTCGATTTCGATGCCAGTTCACAAAGCCTGTTATGCGTTTTGAAAACAGCTCTTGAATGGAAAGACGGGGCAGCGGTCCGAGGTGGACGTCGGAAATATGCGCGAGCTTGAACATGCTACGACACATAAACCAGCTTATTGACAAATCAAACACATCCGGCGCGATGAACCGCTGAAACGGAGCGATGGTGGATAAAGAGAACCGGCCCCTTCACATCAGGCTGGCCTTGCGCCTGCTGCATGTCTATTTCGCCTTCGTCCGCAGTATGACGATGGGTGTCAGGGCCGCCTGCTTCGACGCGGAGGGGCGGATCTTCCTCGTGCGCCACAGCTATATCGGTGGCTGGCATATGCCGGGTGGCGGGCTGGAGCGCAACGAGACGGTCGAGGAAGCGCTGGTCAAGGAATTGCGCGAGGAGGGCAACCTCAGGATCATCGGCAAACCGCAGCTGATCCAGGTCTATTTCAACACCACGACCACAAGGCGCGACCATGTCGTCTTCTACCGGGCGACCGTCGAGCAGACGGGCCCGCGGCCGCCGGATTGGGAGATATCCGACAGCGGCTTCTTTTCCCTCGACAGCCTGCCCGAGGGCACGACCAAGGCGACGCATCGTCGTCTGGCCGAGCTTCGCGGCGAGCAGGAGCCGGACCACCGCTGGTGATCGTTTGCGCATAACCCCGAAAATCGAGGCCGATTTTCGGGGTTATGCGCAAATTCTAAGTGATAGAGCGTCCTTAGCGCGTCCTATCGGACGCGCGGCGCTCTAAGCAGCCGCAAGTCTGGCGCGGCCATGCGGGCTATCGAGATCGAGTGCCGGGCCGACGGGAACGATGCCGGTCGGATTGATCGTCTTGTGGCTGCGGTAATAGTGTTCCTTGATGTGCTTCAGGTTCACCGTCTCCGAAACGCCCGGCGTCTGATAGAGGTCGCTGAGGTAGCCGGGCAGGTTGCGGTAATCGGCGATGCGGCGGATGTTGCACTTGAAATGGCCGACATAGACGGCGTCGAAGCGCACCAGAGTGGTGAACAGGCGCCAGTCGGCCTCGGTCTGGCGGTCGCCGAAGAGATAGCGGCCTTTGCCGAGGCGCTCGTCCAGCATGTCGAGCGTTTCGAACAGCTTGCCGACGTTTTCCTGATAGGCTTCCTGGGTGGTGGCAAAGCCCGCCTTGTAGACGCCGTTGTTGACCGTGTCGTAGACGGTGGCGTTCAGCGCATCGATATCGGCGCGGAGGTCCTCCGGATAGAAATCTGCCTTCGAGCCTGTCAGCCCATCGAAGGCGCTGTTGAACATGCGGATGATCTCGGCCGATTCGTTGCTGACGATCGTGCCAGTTTTCTTGTCCCAGAGGACGGGAACGGTGACGCGGCCGGAATAATGCTGATCGGCCTTGACGTAGACCTGCCAGAGTGCGCTTGCGCCGAAGAGGGGATCGCCGGTGGCGCCGTCGCCAACCTTGAACTCCCAGCCGTTCTCGACCATCAGCGGATCGACGACGGAAACCGAGATCAGCTCCTCGAGCTTCTTCAGCTTGCGGAAGATCAGCGTGCGGTGCGCCCAGGGACAGGCGAGCGAGACATAGAGGTGGTAGCGCCCGGCTTCGGCCTTGAAACCGCCAACGCCGGAAGGACCGGCTTCGCCGTCGGCGGTTATCCAGTTGCGGAACTGCGAGGGCTGCCGCTTGAAGTGGCCCTTGCTCTCTTTCGTGTCGTACCAGATGTCATGCCAGACGCCGTCCACCAGCATTCCCATGATCTTCATTTCCTTTGATTGCGTGTTGGGACCGAAGATATCGCAGATGGCAGGGCTTTGCAGGCGGTAAAGATTGAACAGTGCGTCACGTCGTTCTGCTACTGCATAATTCAAAGTGTTGCAGCTTCCTTTGCGCGTTTGAAAAGATGCGCGGCGCTGTCACCGTGCATTTTGCGTTGGACGACGGAAATTTTTCCTGCTATCGGCCTTTTCACAATTTTCGGACCCCTGCTTGATGTTCATTTCCAGAAACCCGCGACGACGCTGATGCTCCCGAACGCCCAAGGCGTGTTCGAGACCCATCGATCTGTCCATCCGGTTTCTGTCATCATGTACAAGCACGATCTCGTCTACCTCACCGAAGACGCGTCCCATGACGCCGCCATCGAACACATCAACGAAGAAGCCTTCGGTCCCGGCCGGTTTACCCGTGCCGCTGCGCGCATCCGCGAGCAGGGACCGCATGATCTGTCGCTCTCCTTCATCTGCACCGATGATGGTGAGACGATCGCTTCCGTGCGCATGACGCCGGTGCTGGCCGGCACGGCGAAGGGTCATCTGCTCGGTCCGCTCGCCGTCCGCCCCTCGCACAAGAACAAGGGGATCGGCCGGAAGCTGGTGCGGATCGCGGTGGAGGCGGCAAGGCGCAACGGCTCGGAAGCCGTCATCCTCGTCGGCGATCCGCCCTATTACGGTCCGCTCGGCTTCGAGAAGGTCGCCTATAACGCGCTTTCCTTTCCAGGACCGGTCGACCCCGGCCGCGTGCTCGTCGTTCCGATCGCCGAGGGCGTGCACGAGCGGCTGAATGGCACTATCGCTTGGCGCGGATGATTTAGAGACTTTCCTGGTCAGATTGAAACATTCTGATGGCTCAAACGGCGTCGGATGATCGATCGCCGGTGCGCGCCGTAGCCTGGCTCTACGGCCAGGCCGGCCGGTCGTGCAGGCGGCCCGTTTCAGTCAACCCGAAGGGCCGGGCATCTGATCTCCCCGCGAAGTCCGCCCCTTCCGACCCGGCCGGCACGGTCGCGGCTGGCGTCATAGCATCGTGGGCGGTCGCGGAAGTGGTCGCCCAGTGAGCTTTTCATGCAGCCCGGACTCAGGGCCGGAAAATTCATGGCTTGGGGTATTGACTCGGACGGCTTGGTGTTTCTATTTATACGTATCAGTAATACGTATAAGGGGTTTTCGATGGCGAGCAGTCGAGCGACTCAGAAGGACGTGGCGAAGGCGGCTGGCGTGTCCCAGGCGACCGTGTCCATGGTGCTCAGCGGTGGCGGCGCATCCATTCCGGCGGAAACTTGGGCTCGGATAACCGAGGCCGCAAAAGAGCTGGGCTATGTCCCGAACCGTTTCGCTCAGGCGCTGAAAACAAGCAGATCGATGACGATTGCTTGCATCGTGCCCGATATCACAAACCCGTTCTATCCATCGCTCATCCGCGGCATCCAGTCGGTCGCTGACGGGCAGAATTATGATGTGATTGCCGTCAACACCGATGGCTCGCCGGAACGGGAGCGTCATTTCCTGGATTGGGCGCGGCAAGGGCGGGTCGATGGTGTCATCGGTGTTTTTTTCAGCCTGCGCGCTGCCGATTTCAAACCACTCGTTGAGGCTGGCGTGCCAGTCGTCCGAATTGAATCCTCTCGAAAGCTTGGAGGCGAGGTTGCTGTCGACGACATCTTCGTCGACAGCCGCGCCGCTGCATTGGCTGTAACACAGCATCTGATCGGACAGGGCCATTCGCGCATCGCAATGGTCGCTGGCCGCCGCGGTCCACAGGCCCATCGCATTGACGGCTATCGTGCGGCGCTCGCCGAAGCAGGCTACGAAGATTACGTCGTCATTGACGAAGAGTTTTCCGAACTGGGCGGAATGCGCGCTGCGGAGACCATTTTGGGCAGCGCGTTCGGACCGACCGCAATCTTTGCCGCGAACGACCTTATGGCTATCGGTGTGATGCAGGCGCTTCGCAAGCGCGGGGTCGAGATTCCGCGGGAAATCGCAGTTGTAGGTTTCGACGACATTTCCGCGGCAAGTCTGGTCACGCCGTCTTTGACAACAGTCGCGCAATTTCAATCGCAGATGGGCGAGCGCGCAGCGCAGACGCTGATGGAGCGCTTGCGCGGCACAAAGACCGGGCCGGGAACGGCGCTGGAAATGCCGTTCGATCTCATAGAGCGGGGATCGACAGCGATCGCTTGATAACAACTGGAGGAAAAAGACATGCATCGTCGTACAGTTCTGAAGGCCGGATTTGGTCTGGCAAGCTTGCCGCTCATGTCTCGCTTCGGCTTTGCAGCCGATCAGAAGCCTGTGGGGTTCTGGTATGAATCCGCTACCCCGGAGAACCAGGAGGCTTTGCAGAACCTGCTGATCGATCCATTCAATGCCGCCCACGCGGACGAGTTGCTCAGCATCGACTTCCGCGGATCCGATCTGGACAAGCAGCTGCGCATCGCAATGCTTTCGGGTACGGGGCCAGACGTAGTCCTCACCGCTGGTCCGAGTTATGTCGCATCCATGGCGCAGGCCGGGCAACTGCTTGCACTCGATGACTATGCCAAGAAACTCGGCTGGAACGAGCGCGTTCTGCCGTTGTTCCTGGATTTGGGTCGGTATGATGGCAAGCTCTATGCACTGGCCAAAACTTACGAGACGCTTGGTCTTTTTTACAACAAGACGCTGTTTGCGACCAACAACTGGAACGCTCCAACGACCATTGCGGAACTCGAAGCCTTAGCCGAGGAAATGAAGGGGAAGGGCCTTGTTCCATTCGCTGCCGGCAATGCCGACTGGCGCCCGGCAAACGAGTGGTTCGTCTCCATCGTGCTCAACTCGGTCGCAGGCCCGGAAAATCTGTACAAAGCCTTGACGGGTGCCATTGCATGGACCGATCCGGCCTTTTCCGCTGCAATCGACAAGTTGGCGGAATGGTGGGACAAGGGCTATTTCGGCGAGAATTACTTCTCTCTCACACTGGAGCAGGCCTTCGCCCAGGTGGCCACCGGCCAGGCGGGCATGGCTCCAACGGGCACCTGGAGCTTTACCAACGTCCCGACATACTTTCCTCCGAACAATGCCGAGCCAGGCTTCGTTGGTTTCCCAAGCACGTCAGGCGACCCGATCTTTGCTCTTGGCGTGGGTTCCACCTTGTCCATCAATGGCAAGTCCGGCAATCCGGACGGGGCAGCCGCTGTGCTCGACTACATTTTCACGGACGATTTCTACAGCAAGATGAACTCCGAATGGCAGGGCGAATGGAATTTGCCGCTTACGGATCTCTCCAAGGTGAAGCTGTCTGACAAGGTGGTGCCCCTCTATACCGAAACGATGAAGCATCTGTCCGCTGCCGTGGCGGCCGGCAAGTACGGCTACACGACATGGACATTCTTGCCGCCCGCAACGGACACGTACCTGGTCAGTGGCATCGAAGAGGTCTGGCTGAAAAAGACATCGACGGCGGACTTCCTCAAGAAACTCGACGAGAGCTTCAAGCAGGAACGCGATGCGGGCAAGGCACCAGCTATCCCGTCGCGTGCCTAGGTCTCAGCAGGGCGGCGCCAAGTGCGCCGCCCGCCTTGGAGGAACATATGTACCGGCTCTATCTTTTGCCGACGATGATCATCAACATCGTCATCATCCTCATCCCTGCTTTGTTGACTGTCATCCTGGCATTCTACAATTGGGATGGGATTTCGACGCCGACTTTCGTTGGAATCGATAATTTCCGGGCTCTTGCAGCCGATCGGGTCTTCTGGCTAGCCCTTGGCAACAACCTTGTCTGGACACTGATCTTTCTTACGGTGCCGATGTTTATGGGCCTGCTCGCTGCCTCGATGCTGCTGATCGTGCGGCGCGGCAGCAACTTCTTCCAGATCGTCTATTTTCTGCCTGTCGTTATCGCCACGGTCATCACAGCTCGCGTGTGGCAGGGCATGATCTATAGTCCGGTCACTGGCATATTCGGCATCCTGAAAAGATATGGCCTGCCAATTCCCAACCCGCTGACCCAACCGCCAATGGCGCTCTTCGGTGTCGCGACCGTCGACCTTTGGCACTGGTGGGGCTTTCTCTGCGTGATCTTCTTCGCAGCACTGCGTCAGGTGCCGCAGGAGCAGATCGAGGCTGCCCGCATCGAAGGAGCCACATACCTGCAGATGATGCGCTACGTACTGCTGCCCGGAATTCGATCGACGATCACGCTGATGATGATCATGACAGTGATCTGGTCCTTCCTGGCCTTCGACTTTGTCTACATCCTCACCCAGGGCGGTCCCGCATTCTCGAGCGACCTGCTTTCAACCTTTGCTTACCGCAAGGCGTTCTACGACTTGAACGTAGGGCAGGCCGCCGCTGCGGCACTGGTGATCAGCGTGTTCGGACTGGTCAGCACCGTTTTCTATGTCCGTATCCAATCCAAGGAGGGCGAACAATGAGACTTGTCGAGAGCCGCGCGACGCTGTGGGTCTGCTATATCCTGCTTGGTCTGTTTGCCTTCATCGCGCTCTTTCCGATCGCGCTGTTGGTGCTGAATTCACTGAAACCAGCCGCGGCGATCGTACAGAATCCGCTCGCCCTGCCGGAACAGATTCGCTGGCAGAACTTTGCCAACGCCTGGAACCACGCGAAATTCTCCAAGACTTTCGTCAACTCGCTCATCGTTTCGGGAACCACGATCGTTCTCGTGAGCATCACGTCCTCGCTCACGGCCTACGTGCTTGCACGACGCAAGATCAAGAGCTGGAAAATCGTCACTTTCTACCTGTTGGCGACAACGACCGCGCCGATCCAGCTCTATATCTTTCCTCTCTACTTCGGCTTCGCAAAGCTTGGCCTTATCAATAACATCTTCGGCGTGGCGTTGATTTACACGGCTC
>Ga0307513_10011015_pt1 | contig 11281 bp, 10 predicted proteins | sample 15_EM_MG_FD_202174 | JGI IMG/M metagenome (GOLD analysis project Ga0307513, IMG submission 202174) | Populus trichocarpa ectomycorrhiza microbial communities from riparian zone in the Pacific Northwest, United States - 15_EM | ecosystem: Host-associated > Plants > Roots > Unclassified | place... | reverse complement strand
TGGCTGAGAGAATCTGGGTCGCTTTGTCGTTGAGGATTGCTTGCCGGATATATGGGAAGAGTTCCTCTTCATCTTGGGGGAGGAAACGTAGGGGGAGGCCGTGAATTGCTAGTTGAACGGCAGTAGGGGCGAGGACGATGGTGCACCAGGGGTTTTCACCTACCAGGAACGACTGATTGAGGGCCCTGGTGAGGGAGTCGAAATGGGGGGCGTACGAGGCGGCGGGGGTCGCTTTGTCAGTGACGGTCAGAGAGACGGAGCCGCGAGGGTTGACGGTAGCAGTGAAGCCAAGGGGGAGGAGGCAGTTTGATTCGCGGAGGACACGAGCGGCGATATCGGGAAAGGTGGCGGCAATGGTGAGAGCGTCTGGGTGTGGGGACGGGGACCGGCGAGGAGCAAAGAAGCGTCGTTGGGCACCTGGGAGGGAGGGAGGCCCCTTTTTAACAGGAGGGGCGACCGCACTCGCGACTTGTTGGGGGGAAGGAGGCTTCCCAGCTTTGCTTTTGCCCTTGCCGCTCGAGCCTGAGCCGGAGGCAGCTTGCGCGTAAGAGGGGGATGGGTGAACGTCGGGGTGGAGGTGACCTGGTGTGAAGGAATCGAGGTCGTACCTCCCCTTTCAGAATTTACCGGCTTCGTAGGAGTTGGGATACAGCCTGGCGTATTTCTCGGGGTCTCCAAACGCCTTGCCAAGCCTCCTATCGTAGAATGGTATGAGGTATTTAGGGTCTTCAGCCGCGGCTGAGGGAGGTGTGGGTGGTGCACGGGCCCTTTCTTTCCCCTTCCTTGACTGTGGGGGGCCGGCAGTTGGGGGGGGGCTGGGGATTACTCGGTGGGGGTGGGGCCTGAGCCGGGGGGGCAGGGGTCGGGGCTGACACACGATGTGACAGGTCGCGAATGGATGCCTGGAGATCGGCGATCCCCGGAGCGGTTGGCTGTTCTTGTGTGTGGGGGAGGTTTGCGAGTTGCGAGGAGATGTCATGGAGCTCCTCCCTGAGGTTCTCGTTTTCTTCGGAGATGGTTGCTACCGCCTGGGTTACCCCGCTCAGCTCGCGTGAGACGGTCACCAGGCCCTGGACGAGCTGGGAGAGGAGGACGATCGTGATGAATTCAACGGGGAGGGTGCCGGCCTGCGCGTCTGGGCTGTGGTCCGGGAAGTGTTGGTCGCTGAGCCTGAGGGCGCTCCTCGCCTGAGCGAGTTGCCTCGTCATGAACTCTATGGGGTGATCGGTCGAGGGTGTTCCTGAACGCGAAGGGAGGGGGGAGTTGAGGGCTGAGAGCCTACCAAAGGCTGCCTTCCCTGGGGGGAGGTTGTGGGGATTCGCCATGGCGACGAGTGGGCGAGGAAAAGTGGGAGAGGAGTTTGATCCGGACGCAAAGCGGGGTAGAGTTGAAGTTGTATGTAAAATGTAGGGGGGGGGAAGAAGTTTGCGGGAAGCGTGAAGAAGTTTGCGAGAAGCGTGTTCCTATCTCTTGGTCGTTTTTCTTTTTTTTTTTTCTTTTTTTTTTTTCTTTTTTTTGTAATCATGCGTTCATTGTTTTTAGGTACAAAAAGCCTCATGCAGCGCTAGCTATGGAGAGAACAAAACCTATAAATCAAAAACAAAAACAAAAGAAAGTCACGGCACCAGTTAAGTATCCACTATCGCGCAGGTTTCTCCTCCGCCGGGCCATCGGCCACATATAACAAGGAAAGTACAAACTAACAACTTAGTCGTCTAGAAAGGAAAGCCTACATAAAACAAGGGAAAGAAAAACCCGGTAACCCTATACCTCAGCTAACGAAAAAACACGAAACATCGGGGGGGGTACTCTGGGGGGCGAGAGGGAGAAAGGGGGGGAAGAGGGGGGAGTGGTGGGGGGGAACATCGTAGGTGGAAATCCCGTAGAGGTGACGCCTATGAAGGTGGCGAGCCTTTTTAGCAGAGGGAGGGAAGACCATAGAGGGGCATCGGGACCGACATCAGTGACGCCGTGGAGGAGGCGTGATCTGCTGTGTTGCCTCGAGGGGCAGGACAGGATGGCGTGCTCGAAGGTTTCAGGCTCCAAGCGGCAGCGGGGGCAGGAGGTATCGCCGTCGGGGGACCTCCAGGTTGGGTGGGTGGCCAGGTAACTCTTCCCGGCTCTCATCTGGTGTATTCTCCCCGCGACGAACTTGCCCAGGCCCATGAAAGGCCTCGGAAGTAGCGCGGGGGGGTGAAGGTAGTAACCTGGGGTTGGGAACAGGGAGGACCACTCCGCGAGGAGTTTCTCCCTTACCCGTTTCTTCAGGGCGGAGTAGGTGCCGTCCATCAGGGACAGGGGCGGGAGGGCGGGGGCAGGGTACACGAGGTGAGAGTTGATCATGGGCATCCTTGACAGCCCGAGGGTGAAGGGAATTGTTCTGTGCGCCACCGCGTCCACCGACAGGTGGTTCCTCATTGGTGGGACAGGGCGGGGCGTTTTCCAGTGCAGAGGAAGGTAGACGGATGACAGGCCCATCGTTAGGGCCCGCGAGGAGTCGGGTGCCTGATGAACCGAGAGCGAGGGGAACGAAGGGTGGAGGCGGCCTGTTGCCGGGTTCAGGCTAGGGGGGGAGCAGACCACCCTAAGCGCCGCCAGCCTTTGCTTGTGGGCGACTAGGAGGGAAACGGGTGGGATGCAAGACTCCACCGAAAGTATCCCGGTGGGTGTAGCAGAGAAGCAGTTTGTGGTCCACCTTTGGACCTTGCGCCAGAATGTATCGCGGCGGGCTGTCGTTCCCACGCTAGGTGTGAAAAGATCCGCGCCGTAGAGTAGGATAGGGGCTATTAATGATGTTGCCAGTCTGTGGCACAGGTAGGGGGGGAGGCCCGCTCCGGGCGGGCTTAAGCGACGAATGAGGGCGAACAGCCCCTGGGCCAGGGCAAGGCGATGCGAGAAGTGTGCAGCCGGGTCAAGGGCTGGAGTGAACCAGTATCCGAGCCACCTAACAGAGTTGCCAGGGTGAAACAATTCCCCCTTGATTTGGATTGGTGCAACGCACTTCGGCGTGTGCCTCTGGCTGGGGGTTCTCCAGTGTATCAGTTCTGTCTTTGCGACCGAGAAGGAGACGCCTAAGCGGGACGCCTTTCCTTCAAGCTTGTCGAACAGATCCTGGAGCCGGCGGATGTTGCCACGGTACGACAGGGAAGCCACAGTGAGGGCGAAGTCGTCCACGTACGAGATCATCAGACCCCGAGGGATCCCAAAATGTAGTGGCGCGACCTAGAGAAGAAAGAGCAGTGGGGAAATCGGGGAGCCCTGGGGGGCTCCGACGTTGACTGGGGCTGGGGTTCCCGGTGCCCCTTGGAAGACTAGGGTGCAGCTCCGTTCCCCTAGAAAGGACGAAACCCAGGAAACCAGGTAGTGGGGTATCCCGCCTTCCCTCAGGATTCGGGCCAAAGTTATGTTGTCGACGTTGTCGAACCCTGCCTTTATGTCTAGGAACAGGGAGGAGACCTTGAGACGGGGCCTCTGGAGGGTCCTGACGTCGTTGGTGAGGGTGAGGCACGCATTGTAGGTGCTGAGCCCAGGGAGCGAACCGCATTGGTTGGGCTGCAGTAGCCCTCTGAGCCGGGCTGCTGCAAGTAGGCGTGCTGCTATGATCCTCTCGAGGATTTTCGAGATCGTGCGGATCAGGACGATTATCCTGAAGGAGGATGGAGATTCGTAGGAAGGCTTCCCCGGCTTGTCGAGCACCACTCCGTTCGAGCTTTTCAGCGATGCGGGGTGGTACCCCAGGAGGACCTGTGGGGCGAGTATGTGGAGGAGGATCGAGGGGTTGATCTTGTTGACCTGTTTCCAGGTAGAGTAGGGTATCCCATCCGGGCCCGGGGCCGAGGTTGGGGAGCACTTGGAGAGAGCCGCGGCTATCTCGTCTGTGGTTAGGGGGGGTGCCGACTTGTTAGGCCTGAGCCTAGGTGGCGGGGAGAAGGGTTCCTTAGGGGGGAAGAAGTGGTCCAGGAGGACACTATTCATCTGTTGTGGGGTCTCAGCCCCTGGGAGGGAGGGGAAACGCGGTTGGGCACGGCCATAGGTGAACCTCTTGGCCGTCCAAAGGCTCTGAGGGGTGGCGGCCAGCAAAAAGGAGGTCCAGTGTTTGTTCTTGGCGGCCTTGATTGCCTTGAAATACCCCGCCTTGGATGTTCCGGCAACTTACCGCATGTGTGGTGAGTCGTGTTTCTTGGCTGTTCTAGTAGCCTTGTGATATTCACGACGCAGGATGGTTAGGTAAGGGGTCCACCAAGGTTTGGAGTGATGGGAAGGCCTGGACACTGGCGTGTGCTCTTTGAGAAGAGCTACCAAACGGTTTAGAGATTCTGACATCCATTCGTCCAGTTGCGGGGGGGTGGGGCAAGGCGGCGCGGTCGTGACCTTAAAGCCCTTAACGATCGGGTCCAGGGTCTCCCAGTCCGTGTCTTCCCAACGCAGGCGCGGGGGTTTTTGGTTCAGAGCGGGTGTGGCGAGGGTGATTGTTATTGGTATGTGGTCGGAACCCGTTGAGGGGAGGGAGGCTTCCCAACTCTTAACTAGGGGGAGGAGGGGGGGGTTCGCAAAGGCTAGATCTATTACCGAAGGGCGAGCGTTTCCAACCAAGGGAAACCTTGTGTACTCACCTGGGGGATTAAGGAGGGCGAAACCGGATTCTGCCGCTTTCTCAAAAAAGGGAGTCGAGGACGCGAGCTCCCGATGCGAGAAGTGCCGTAGAGGGTCCGAGAGGGGGTTGTGGATGTTGAGGTCCCCCAAAGCCAGGAGGGGAAACCCAATATCAGGGAAAAGGGTCTCTGGTGAGACGGAGTGGACTCTATGGTCCACAGTGTTGGTGGAGTAAGCGTTAATAATTCTGAATGAGTGGAAGGCGGTGCCAAAAAGAGGCTCGTTGGAGGAGATGTCGAGGGCGAGGACATCATCCACCCCCTTAAACCTGGGGAGCACCGTGTAATTGGAAAGAAACGACATATGAACGTAGGCGGCCACTCGTGGCTTCCTAACCAGGGGAAAGAAGGACTTGAAACCACTAAAGGAAGGAAGGTGGGCCCTGTTAACAGGAGGGTCCTGTAAAAGAACTATTGAAGGATAGGTGGTCGCCTCTTTGAACGACTCAAACAAAGAAAGAAAAACATTCCAGCTCCCTAGGCAGTTATGTTGAACGATGGAAAGAAAAACCGGGGCAGGGGCCAGCCCTTGTCCTGCGGGGGGGGACATGGGGTGACTAATCATTACCGGGACGAACCCGACCATCGCGAGGTGCTGGGGAAGGGCTTGGCTCCTCCAGGGGGAGAGGGCCACCAAAGCCGTGAGTGGTGCCGGGACGCGAGGAGGGCCCAGCTGGGGGAGGTTGCCTGGGGGTTACTAGGTCCACCTCAAGGGGACCCGTCCCGGACGGGGGAGTAGTGGGTGTCGGACCGCCATCGACCGCCAAATCCATGGGGTCTTGACCGGTTGGGGCAGGGTCTGGCGAGTTGGTTCTGGTGGGGACAGGCGGGGGAGGTCGAGCCGGACATTCTCTGTACGTGGCAGTGTGGTCACCACCGCAGTTACAGCAATGGGGGGGCGAGGTCGGACAACAGGATGGGACTGGCTTATTGTTCCCGCTCCTGGGGCAGGTTGGATTCTGGCATCTGTGAGCCGCGCGAGTATGATGAAGCGCACAAATGGGGCACGTGGGGTGGGTGGCGGGGCATCATTGATGGGCGTGTCCGTATCTCCAGCAGGTCTTACACTGGGAGGTTCTGGAGGAGGAGAAGGCAAGTTCGACCTTGCGTTTCTGAGAGAGAATGACGACCCCTGAAGTGAGGGTCGAAAGGTTGAGGGGGTCGACGGTGATAACCACCGAAGTGGCCTGCTTGGTTGCCCTAGAATCTCGGCTCGGGTTAAGGTACCTGGCTGAGAGAATCTGGGTCGCTTTGTCGTTGAGGATTGCTTGCCGGAGATATGGGAAGAGTTCCTCTTCATCTTGGGGGAGGAAACGTAGGGGTAGGCCGTGGATGGCTAGTTGAACGGCAGTGGGGGCGAGGACGAGGGTACACCAGGGGTTGTTGCCTACTGGGAAGGACTGGTTGAGGGCCCTGGTGAGGGAGTCGAAGTAGGTGGCGTACGAAGCGACTGGGGTGGCTTTGTCGGTTACGGTCAGGGAGATGGAGCCACGAGGGTTAACAGTAGCGGAGAAGCCAAGGGGGAGGAGGCAGTTAGATTCGCGGAGAACGCGAGCGGCGATGTCAGGGAAGGTCGCAGCAATGGTGGGGGCGTCTGGATGAGGGGAAGGGGACTGGCGAGGAGCAAAAAAGCCTCGTTGGGCACCTGGGAGGGAGGGCAGCCCCTTTTTAACAGGAGGGGCTGTCATACTCGCAACAAGTTGGGGGGAAAGAGGCTTCCCAGCTTTGCTTTTGCCCTTGCCGCCCGAGCCTGAGCCGGATGCAGCTTGCGCGTAAGAGGGGGAGGGGTTTACGTCAGGGTGGAGGTGGCCTGGGGTGAAGGAGTCAAGGTCGTACCTTCCCTTCCGGAATTCCCCGGCTTCGTAGGAGTTGGGATAGAGCCTGGCGTATTTCTCGGGGTCACCGAACGCCTTGCCAAGTCTTGTATCGTAGAATGGTAGGAGGTATTTAGGGTCTTCAGCCGCGGCTGATGGAGGTGTGGGTGTTGCGTGGGCCTTTCCTTTACCCTTCCTGGAAGGGGGGGGGCCGGCAGTTGGGGGGGGCAGGGGTTTTTTCTGTGGCGGGGGGGCCGGTGCCATGGGGGCAGGGATCGGGGCTGACACACGATGTGAGAGGTCGCGTATGGATGCTTGGAGATCGGCGATCCCCGGGACGGTTTGTTGTTCTTGGGTGTGGGGGAGGTTTGCGAGTTGGGAGGAGATGTCATCGAGCTCCTCCCTGAGGTTCTCGTTTTCCTCGGAGATGGTTGCGACCGCCTGGGTTACCCCGCTCAGCTCAAGTGAGACGGTCACCAGGCCCTGGACGAGCTGGGAGAGGAGAACGATCGTTATGGATTCGATGGGGAGAGTGCCGGCCTGCGCGTCTGTGCTGAGGTCTGGGAAGTCTTGGTTGCTGAGCCTGAGAGCGGACCTCGCCTGGGCGAGTTGCCTCATCATGAACTCAATAGGAAGGTCGGTCGAGGGGTTCCTGAGCGCGACGGGAGGGGGGAGTTGAGGGCTCAGAGCCTGCCAAGGGCTGCATTCCCTGGGGGGAGGTTGTGTGGGTTCGCCATGGCGGCGAGAAGTTTCGAAAAAGTGGGCGAGGGGTTTGTTCCGGACGCAAAGCGGGGTAGAGTTGAGGTTTGTATGTGAAATGTAGGGGGGGGGAAGAAGTTTGCGAGAAGCGTGTCCTATCTCTTGGTCGTTTTTTCTTTTCTTTTTGTTTTTTTTTGTAATCATGCGTTCATTGTTTTTAAGGTACAAAAAGCCTCATGCAGCGCTAGCTATGGAGAGAACAAAACCTATAAATCAAAAACAACTAACAAAAGAAAGTCACGGCACCAGTAAATATCCACTATCGCGCAGGTTTCTCCTCCGCCGGGCCATCGGCCACATGTAACAAGGAAAGCACAAACTAACAACTTAGTCGTCTAGAAAGGAAAGCCTACATAAAACAAAGGAGAGAAAACCCAACGTTGCTAAACCTCAGCCAACGAAAAAACACGAAAGACCGGGGGGGGCACCCTGGGGGGCGAGAGAGAGAGCGGGGGGGAAGAGGGGGGGGTGGTGGGCGGGAACATCGAGGGGGGGAATCCCGTGGAGGTGACGCCTATGAAGGAGGCGAGTCTTTTTAGCAGCGGAAGGGATGACCAAAGTGGGGCTTCAGGACCGACATCAGTGACGCCATGGAGGAGGCGTGATCTGCTGTGTTGTCGCGAGGGGCAGGAGAGGATGGCGGGCTCGAAGGTTTCGGGCTCCAAACCGCAGCGGGGGCAGGAGGTGTCGGCATCGGGGGACCTCCAGGTTGGGTGGGCGGCCAGGTAACTCTTACCGGCCCTCATCTGGTGAATTCTTCCGGCAACGAACTTGCCCAGTCCCATAAAAGGCCTTGGCTGCAGTGCCGGAGGGTGTAGGTAGTACCCGGGGGTCGGGAAAAGGGAGGACCAATCTTCGAGGAGTGCCTCTCTCACCCTCTTCTTCAGGGCGGAGTACGTGGCGTCCATCAGGGACTGGAGTGGGAGGCTGGGTGCCGGGCACACGAGGTGGGAGTTGATCATGGGCATCCTGGACAACCCAAGGGTGAAGGGTATCGTTCGGTGAGCCACCGCGTCCACCGGGAGGTGGTTCCTCATCGGGGGGACTGGGCGGGGTGTTTTCCAGTGTAGGGGAAGGTAGACGGACGACAGGCCTCTGGTTAAAGCTCGTGAGGAGTCAGGCGCCCGATACACCGAGACAGAAGGGAACGAGGGGTGGAGGCGGGCCGTTGCCGGGTTAACGCTAGGAGGGGAGCAGACCACCCTGAGCGCCGCCAGCCTCTGCCGGTGGGTGATCAGGAGGGAGACGGGTGGGAGGCAGGACTCCACCGAAAGTATTCCGGTGGGTGTGGCTGAGAAGCAGTTTGTGGTCCACCTTTGGACCTTTCGCCAGAACGTATCGAGGCGGGTTGTTGTGCCCACGCTAGGTGTGAACTGATCCGCGCCGTAGAGTAGGATAGGAGCAATCAGTGATCTTGCCAATCTGTGGCACAAGTAGGGGGGGAGGCCCGCTCCGGGCGGACTGAGGCGTTGAATTAGGGCGAACGCGCCCTGGGCAAGTGCCAAGCGACGCGAGAAGTGTGCAGCGGGGTCAAGGGCCGGAGTGAACCAGTACCCAAGCCACCGAACAGAGCTGCCGGGGTGGAAAAGCTCCCCTTTGATTTGGATGGGTGAGACGCACTTCGGACAGTGCCTCTCGCTAGGGGTCCTCCAATGAATCAGTTCTGTCTTTGCGACCGAAAAGGAGACGCCGAGGCGGGACGCCTTCCTTTCAAGCCTGTCGAAGAGATCCTGGAGCCGTCGGATGTTGCCACGGTAGGAGAGGGAGGCCACTGTGAGGGCGAAGTCGTCCACATACGAAATCATCAGACCCCGAAGGATGCCAAAGTGCAGTGGCGCAACGTAGAGAAGAAAGAGGAGTGGGGAGATCGGAGAGCCCTGGGGGGCTCCGACGTTGACTGAGGCTGGGGTCCCTGGTGCCCCTTGGAAAATTAGGGTGCTGCTTCGTGCACCTAAGAAGGACGAAACCCAGGAAACCAGGTAGGGGGGTATCCCGCCTTCCCTTAGGATTCGGGCCAAAGTTTTGTTGTCGACGTTGTCGAACCCTGCTTTTATATCTAAAAATAGGGAGGAGACCTTGAGGCGGGGCCTCTGCAGGGTTTTGACGTCGTTGGTCAGGGTGAGGCACGCGTCGTAGGTGCTAAGCCCGGGGAGCGAACCGCATTGGTTGGGGTGCAGCAGCCCTCTGAGCCGGGCTGCCGCAAGTAGGCGGGCTGCTATAATCCTCTCCAGGATCTTCGAGATTGTTCGGATCAGGACGATTATCCTGAAGGAGGAGGGTGATTCGTAGGAGGGCTTCCCTGGTTTGTCTAGCACTACCCCGTTCGAGCCTTTCAATGACGCGGGGTGATACCCCAGGAGTACCAGCGGGGCGAGTAGATGGAGGAGGACTTTAGGGTTGACTTTGTTGACCTGTTTCCAGACAGAGTAGGGTATCCCGTCCGGGCCCGGGGCCGAGGTCGGGGAGACCTTGGAGAGAGCCGTGGCTATCTCGTCCGTCATCAAGGGGGTCGCCGACCTGTCTGGCCTGAGCCTAGGCGGCGGGGAAAAGGGTTCCTTCGGGGGAAAGAAGTGGTCCAAAAGGACCTTATTCATCTGTGTCGGGGTCTCGGCCCCTGGGAGGGAGGGGAAACGTGGTTGGGCACGCCCATAGGCGAACCTCTTAGCTGTCCACAGGCTCTGAGGGGTGGCGGTCAGTAGAAAGGAGGACCAGTGCTTGTTTTTAGCGGCCTTGATTGCCTTGAAGTACCCCCCCTTGGAGGTACCAGCAACTTCCCGCATGTGTGGAGTGTCGCGCTTTCTGGCCGCTCTGGCGGCCTTGTGATATTCGCGGCGGAGGATAGACAGGTGAGGGGTCCACCAAGGTTTGGAGTGGTGGGAAGGCCTGGATACCGGCGTGTGCTCTTTTAGGAGAGCTACCAGACGGTTCAGCGATTCTGACATCCATTCATCCAGCTGTAGAGGGGTGGGGCAAGGTGGCTCAGCCGGGACCTTAAAACCCTTAATGATCGGGTCGAGGGTTTCCCAGTCCGTGTCCGCCCAACGAGCACGCGGGGGTTTCTGGTTTGGGGATGGCGCGGCGAGGGTGATCGTTATTGGTACGTGGTCGGAACCTGGCGAGGGGAGGGAGGCTTCCCAGCTCTTAACTATGGGAAGGAGGGGGGGGTTTGCAAAGGCGAGGTCTATGACCGAGGGGCGAGCGTTTCCTACCAGGGGGAACCTTGTGTACTCACCTGGGGGATTAAGGAGGGCGAAGCCGGATTCTGCCGCTTTCTCAAAGTAGGGAGTCGAGGAAGAGATTTCCCGGTGGGAGAAGTGCCGCAGAGGGTCCGAGAGCGGGTTGTGAATGTTGAGGTCCCCTAAAACTAGGAGGGGAAACCCAAGGTCGGGGAAAAGAACTTCTGGTGAGACGGAGTGGACCCTGTGGTCGACGGTGTTGGTAGAGTAGGCATTAATTATCTTGAAAGAGTGGAAGGCGGTACCAAAGAGAGGCTCATCGGAGGAGATATCGAGAGAAAGATCATCCACCCCTTTGAACCTGGGGAGCACCGCGTAATTGGAAAGAAAAGACATATGAACGTAGGCTGCCACACGTGGCTTCCTAACAGGGGGAAAAAAGGACTTGAAACCATTAAAGGAAGGAAGATGAGCCTTGTTGACAGGTGGATCCTGCAAAAGAACTATTGAAGGATAGGTGGTCGTTGTCTTGAACGACTCAAACAAGGAAAGACAAACATTCCAGCTCCCAAGGCAGTTATGTTGAACGATGGAAAGAAACGTAGGGGCAGGGACCGGCCCTTGACCACGGGGAGGGGGTATTGGTTGATTATTCATTACCGGGACGAACCCGACGAGTCGAAGAGGAAGGGGTAGGGCTAGGCTCCTCCAGGGGGAGAGGACCGCCGAAGCCGTGAGTGGTGCCAGGACGCATGGAGGGTCCAGCTGGCGGAGGTTGTCTGGGGGTTAAGTCCACCGCAAGGGGACCCGACCCGGGCGGGGGAGTAGTGGATGTCGGACCCCCATCGACCGCCAGATCCATGGGGTCTTGACCGGTTGG
>Ga0307513_10011014_pt1 | contig 11281 bp, 14 predicted proteins | sample 15_EM_MG_FD_202174 | JGI IMG/M metagenome (GOLD analysis project Ga0307513, IMG submission 202174) | Populus trichocarpa ectomycorrhiza microbial communities from riparian zone in the Pacific Northwest, United States - 15_EM | ecosystem: Host-associated > Plants > Roots > Unclassified | place... | reverse complement strand
ATCTAATTTCAACTTTGTTAAGATGCATCTAATAAGTCACTTTCGCGATCACATCTACATGTTCGGCAATATTCCCATGTATTCTACCGAGTATGGAGAGCTCGCACATAAGGAGCAAATCAAGGATCGATGGCGACGCTCAAATAAAATCGACCCAGCACGACAGATACTAAGCAGCTACGGTCAACAACATGCGATCCGCATGAGAATTTTGAACTTGGAATTCCTTCAACCTGCAGGAGCTGAGTTACGAACTGATGTAGTAGAACATTTAGAGAAGACCAGGCCGGCGCCAACCCCACCAGCCCATCAGAGGATTCTGAAGGGACGTCGTGATAATATCCACGACGTCGTTGATTTTGGCAGAGCATGCAATATATCCCCGGAGATGATTTGGCGGGAATTGATAAGATATAGCCGACTGAGCCTGCCTCCCGAGCGCCGAGTGCCGGAAAATGCGGCAATACTTCGAGCTTTGCGGGTCGAACTTCTGCCGCAACTGGAGATCCGGTTCTTGCGTTCCAGGAGTTAGGTGTTTACGACATGCACAGGGCGCGATGCACGGGTGCTAGACTCTTCCGTAACCAGACCAGTCGGAACGATTGCGTTTGGATACAGGCTGGTGTGGAGAATATGTAAGGTGCGCTCCGTGGTCATCTCCCGGCAAGGCTCATAGCTCTGTTCAAAGTCCGGTAGAGCTATATGCAGCGGGATACGGTCTATGGGCTCACCGGGGTTTAATTCATGAGCCTGGTAGACTCCGGAAGACCGTCGGAGGTACACGGTCTGGTAACCATTCAGCTCAGAGACGTTACCCGAGAGCTCACAATTGTGGATATCGGGACGATCATAGGCCTGGCACATCTGATACGGGAGACAGAGCGGCGCTGGCTTGTCAACAGTCGGATCGATTTACCCACGTTTAACGAGATCTATTAGGATCACAGAGGGGGCTTGTAAAATAAAATAAACTCGGGGAGCGATGTAGCCTAGATGAGGGCTACATTACTCCCCGACGGAGATGTAGCGTCACGATCACGACTAGATGATAAACATTTATAATAGACAAGTATATAGTAGAGATATAGACATAGAGGAATACTAGAAACATCTAGAAACAAACAAATTAGGCAAGATAGTAGTAGTAAGAGGCACACCGGCAGGAATGACTAGGGTGATATCGGCGGCAGGTTGTTATGAGCACGCCCTGAAGAAGAAGGAAAAGGGACTACATTGAGGAGGCGTCCGGATGCTGGGGAGATGGGAGGCAGGAAAAGAGAGGTCGGGACATGAGATAAGGGGGGGGAGAAGAGCAGGAGATGTGGGGTGGCGGCGGGATGTGGGTAAGGTCCAACGTGACGTCAGGAGGCAATTGGCTTTGGGAATGGCGTCCGGACGCTAGGGACGCAGAGGACGGAAAAACGCCGTTGGATGCGTCTGGATGTGGCGTCCGCGCCTCAGACGCAGGATTAATTTTTACTGATGAGTGAACCGAAGTGGAAGGAGAGAGCCGGAGCAGTATGAGGAAGCCGAAGTGAAGGGACGGAGCCAGAGGTGCGGAGGGAAGCTGCAGTGGTGGTGGGTAGAAGCAGGACTAGCAGTCGGTGGAAGTTGAAGAAGTGGACGGAGACGAAGCAGTAAGAGGGAGCCGTTGGAGGCAGCCGGAGCTGTGGGATGGAGCCGCAGCTGTGGGAGGGAGCCGGAGCTGGGGAAGGGAGCCGGGGTAGACATCAGCAAAGATTAATCCTGCATCGGAGGCGCGGGGGCCGCGTCCGGACGCATCCGACATGACTTTTCCGTCCTCTGCATCTCCAGCGTTTGGACGCTATTTTCAAGGCCCATTGCGTCCGGACGTGACGTCGGACCTTACCCACATCCCGCCGCCACCCCACATCTCCTGCTCTTCTCCCCCCTCTTATCTCACGTCCTGACGTCTCTTTTCCTGCCTCGCATCTCTGCAGCATCCGGACACCTCGCCAACGTACCCCCTTTCCCTTCTGGTTCCGGGCGTGCTCATAACAACATGCCGCCGATATCACCCTAGTCATTCCTGCCGGTGTGCCTCCTACTACTACTATCTTGCCTAATTTGTTTGCTTCTAGATGTTTCTAGTATTCCTCTATGTCTATATCTCTACTCTATATTTGTCTATTATACATGTTTATCGTCTAGTCGTGATCGTGACGCTACATCTGCGTCGGGGAGCAATGTAGCCCTCATCTAGGCTACGTCGCTCCCCGAGTTTATTTTATTTTACAAGCCCCATCTGTGATCCTAATAGATCTCGTTAAACGTGCGTAAATCGATCCGACTGTTGACAGGCCAGCGCCGCTCTGTCTCCAGTATCAGATGTGCCAGGCCTATGATCGTCCCGATATCCACAATTGTGAGCTCTCGGGTAACGTCTCTGAGCTGAATGGTTACCAGACCGTGTACCTCCGACGGTCTTCCGGAGTCTACCAGGCTCATGAATTGAACCCCGGTGAGCCGATAGACCGTATCCTGCTGCATATAGCTCGACCGGATTTTGAACAGAGCTATGAGCCATGCCGGGAGACGACCCCTGAGTGCACCATACATATTCACCCGACCAGCCTGTATCCAAACGCAATCGTTCCAACTGGTCTGGTTACGGAAGAGTATAGCACCCGTGCATCGCGCCCTGTGTATGTCGTAAACACCTGACTCCTGGAACGCAAGAACCGGATCGCAAGTTGCGTCAGAAGTTCGACCCGCAAAGCTCGAAGGATCGCCGGACTTTCCGGCTGTCGGCGCTCGGGAGGCAGGCTCAGTCGGCTATATCGTATCAATTCCCGCCAAATCATCTCCGGTGATATATTGCATGCTCTGCCAAAATCAACGACGTCGTGGAAATTATCACGACGTCCCTTCAGAATCCTCTGATGGGCTGGTGGGGTTGGCGCCGGCCTGGTCTTCTCTAACTGTTCTACTACATCAGTTGGTAAATCAGCTCCTGCAGGTTGAAGGAATTCCAAGTTCAAAATTCTCAGGCGGATCGCATGTTGTCGACCGTAGCTGCTTAGTATCTGTCGTGCTGCGTCGATTTTATTTGAGCGTCGCCATCCATCGTTGATTTGCTCCTTATGTGCGAGCGCTCCATACTCGGTAGAATACATGGGAATATTGCCGAACATGTAGATGTGATCGTGAAAGTGCCTTATTAGATGCATCTTAACAAAGTTGAAATTAGATTCGGAATGTATCAATTCCATACCTTGGTCGTTCTCTTCTTCACGATCGTCGTCACGGATCCGGCGCCGTTGGGATGGGGGCACTCGCTCCGTCATCTGGGCTCTCTGACGACGCAGCTCCTTGCGCAACTCATCAGCCTTCTCTTGCGTCCGTTTGGATATGAGAAACTCCCAGAAGATGTCCTTCGTCTCGTGGAACTGCGTCGCATATTCTTCCATACAAAATCGAGTCTCGGGTGTGTGACTTCGGTATTGAGCCATCATCGTGAAGTCAAGCAGTGACCTGACACAGGTGAGCGCTCTTCTGAAGGGTTGCACCTGCGTACTATCAGGCTCTCACAACGCCACAGCAAGAACTCCCAACAAACAACGCCCGAGATTCCTCATCTCTTTTCCTGGCTAGTGCGTAACCTCCCTGTAGGCCTTTTTGGGGACAAAGGATCACAGGTAAGAGGGCAAAGCTTTCCAGGCGTCGTCGAAGGCCTGCTGTCGCGCATGTGTTTTGAGAAATCCCTGAATCCAGTCCATCATATGCTTGAAGAGTCCTAGATATATTGTATGGAGCATATCCGGCTTGTGCACATCAGGCGTCGAAACTCCCACGAGTCCTTGAAAAAGGTTTTGCCCCCTGTTGATATCATGAATTTCATTCGTGTAGCGAGCGTGAGCAGCGTCGTGGGTCTCGGAATCTAGGGACGGGTTTTCGCGTTCGTAGCGTTCGTATGTTGTGTAATCTCTAGCACAATGGTGGCCGGCTCGGCTTCCTAATTCTTCTGGAGGCACCTCCCATTTAGGACAGGCGTTGGATTTGATCCCGTGTAGGCTAACGTTTTCCATATGGTCCGCAATCTACCCTAACATTATCTGGAAGCATCTCCTGATCTTGGCTTCAGCAGAATCAATAGGGGCGCCCTCCGGCGCCGTATGGTTCAACGGCGCAAAAAGGAGTTCGAATACGCCACGCAGTGTGTCGGCATTTATCAGTCTGTGGAGTTTGTCGGCCCTAGAGGACTTTCCGAGCTTGGGGGGAATGGGCAATAGCCCAAGAAGCTGAATCGCCATTGATCCAGGTCTGTTATGTATTGTCGACGGAAGATTTCCGATCGTCCTATAAACCGGCCATGCTTTCTTCTCTCCGCAGAAGTTGGTGAGATTCTTCTGATCTGACATCCCAATGATTGGAACCACAGTCGCCCCTTCTGGGAGTGTTTCCTGTGATCTGTTAGTATGCTTTCACATAAAAGAGACTACGCGGCCGTACTTGTACGTCCCACCACCAGTCAGCCGTATGCATTTCTGCATCAATTCTCTGTCCGCTCTGGTCGTATTCACGGCGTGGCGCATAGCCCAAGTCATCAGGATAGGCTATCGGGCGAAGAAGATATCTCACGCAGTCTAGGGCGTTCCGATTCAAGCATGGCAATGTTCTCTGACCGTCCTCCACATGTCCCTCCAACCATTGCAGATACGCGCTATACGGATCCAACTGTCGGAGATGATTCTCCAACGTATGCATAGAGCTAGAGGCGACGGATGTCCAGTTTCCGATACCATTCAAAAAGTAATCGTTAACCCGCGTCTTTGAGACTTTGCTCTCAATGAACCAAGATGCAAGTTTGAAACCTTGTCCAGAAGCAAGCGGAGCCCATGGGTTCTTGCACAAATCCCGGCATTCTTCCTTATACTCTTTAACCTCTCCAATGGCTTCCCCGGCGCCCGGATAATCCTCCTGTTCAGCAGCGACGGGGTACGTGTCGTCCTCGAGGACTTCTGTTTCGGGTTCCCGCCTAAGCGTATCATCAGGTGCGTCACGCTCACTACCGGCTGTATCTCCGGCAGGATCTGATTCGTAGTCTGAATCAGCCTGTTCGATGGGTTCGTTGGCGTCAGATAGGTCAGTCCCCCGGTCGGTAAGGACGTCCGCAGGTGGATTCCGTATGGTGGATGCGAGTACGATATCGAGATTTGCATGCGCACTTCGCAAGTGTGTCTCGTATGCACCTGCAGGCTCGTACCTTTTGCGACAAAATGAACATTTGCCCGGCATAATGGAATTCCACTCCACCGCTTTCGGAAGTCCAGAGTGGGTGATAGTAGTCTGATGTTGTCGTCGTCTCGATGTTAATGAGTGCGGATGACTGGAGATGCTGGGCCTAGCGCTGTGCACACTGATCTATCACCAGCTGTGGAACTGGTTTAGCGTTGTGTGTCGCGACGTCACATGGTATCAGCTGGTTATCATCTTGCGTTCACAGGAAACGACTGAAACACTAATGGACGCCCGAGGTGTCAGTTCTTGATGCATCTTAATTGTTGAAAACAATTCAAACAATTCATGATTCTTTCAAACCATCTTGAATGTCTGGGAGTGGTATATTTAATGTGGGTTGATCACGACAGCAGCAAGTTCATACCAAGGATAATCTGACATCCACAACATCTACAACATCCACAACATCCTCTATATTCAGAAGACTAGAATCTCCAAATCAACTATCAATATAAACAAACCCTCAACGGATATGGCGCAAAATATCAACATCCGGAGGTATTCATGAAAAATGCCGCAGTCCTTGCGCCGGGACAGACAGATCAACTCCCGGCTAGTTCGCTTCAAGGGGCAATCAGCATGCATCACACCAACCCAGGCGGTTGAGCGATTAGCGATCATAAGCTAACCATGGGCTTCACACAAGTCCAGGCTCAAAAGAAAACGTACACTGAGTGGCGGAACTGTGTCAAGGATCAGATGATAGAAAGGGGCTTGGCGCCAGCAGGGCGAATGGCCAAAGATTTCCCTGACGCTGACTTCCTGCCAATATGCACAGGCATGAGGACCTTGCGTCCTGCCTGTGATCTCATCTTCTCCGCAGTGGGAGCCACTGATATGCATCGTCTACAGGATATTGAGGAGGCAGTCGTGGAACTGGTTAAGAACAATTGCCGGAAGGTGAATGACACAAATAACAAAGGCAAAATGGTAGTGGCAAATCCCTCAATCCCCCCGGGGCAGGTCATCGTGCAGGCATTGTTATTACAGGCAGGGGCCCCAAAACAGTGCGGGGCTGCGACCAGTATAGGGAACGCAGGTCAACTTCCTCCAAATCCTCCCCCACCCCAGGTCCCTGCAGGCGGACAACTCGGACAGGGTCCTCCGGGTGGGGCTGGTCCAAACGTACCGGCTGCACAAGTCAACGTCCCGGCTGCCGGATAACTCGGACAGGCTCCCCCAGGTGCGGCTGGTCCAAACCTACCGGCTGCACAAGTCAACGTCACTGCTGCCGGACAACTTGGACAGGCTCCTCCGGGTGCGCCTGGTCCAAACGTGCAGGCTGCACAACTCAACTTCCCTGCTGCCGGACAACTCGGACAGGCTCCCCCGGGTGATCTGCCTGCGGCGGGACCGGATGTACCTGTTCAACCTGGTAATGATCCTGCGCACCCACAAATGGTACGTGATTCAAGTTCACCGGATAATGACCCTGCGCCGGCGCAAATGTTACCTCATCCACCCCATAATGGCCCCCCAGCAGTGCAAAACCAACCTGTTGCCCGGTGCTTTCACCCGGCACCCAACCATAGGCCCACTAGTTAGGCACTTCCTAAATCATGAGCCTGTTTCAGGTTTTTACTTCCAGACTTATGAGATACAGATTGGAGCGCTCTACATGGGCGTCTGCGCGCCGCGCGTATCGTTTATGTCCTGCCATCCCGACGTCGTCTGGCACTATCGCAGTTTGAAAGCAATAAGGTAAAGGTTGCCCCAAACTATAACTTACTCCATTTGCGTCCCCCTCATGTCAATGGGGTACTGTTCGCCGAGTTGGATTCCTATGACATCGGTGGAATGTCAGCTATGATTTACACATCCGTACCTCACCACCGAATCCGCTACATATTTGGCGCTACAGGCGAAAGGCGTAGAAGGTTACGTAGGTGGCCTATGCGAGAGTGCGATAGCATGGATTATGTCTTCATCGACAGCGATGAAACCGTAAGAGCTTTACTCCTTTCAAATACCGTGCTCGACGACCCGCTGGATCTAATGGTGTACTGTTACCGTGATCGGGGTTCAGAGCGGCGAGACACCCCGGCGCTGAGGAGAGTCGACTATCACCATCAAAATGACGTCCGAAACTGGGCCCATGATCCGGCACAATGTATAGGCCAGATGGATTCCCGAGAATTATTCGACGACAGACCTGGTGATCGGGAGGGTTGTGATACGGACGACGCGCGTGAGGATGATACCCCTCATTTATCCGAGTCGTGCTCGTGCCTCTCAGACTCGGAGCATGGAAGTGAGATCCTCTTTACAATATTGCCACGTCCGCCTGTAGGACATGCTAAATGGCCAGCGAATCGTATCCCTCTTCTTGCCAAATCGTTGAGTGAGCAGAATCAACGGCTACCATTAAACGTCGTCCATCGCCCAGCTCAAGGCGAAGATGACCCGATGCACGACATACAGTTCGATGAGGATTATCGCATGCAGGATACGCCCGAAAAACGCCGCTTGAATTACCTTATCAAGGAGTATTGCAGATCCGTGGAGACGCAAAAACGTCATGCTTAGAGTCCGTTACGGGGCGGACTGGGCCCCGAAAAATGCGGGCCCCCGGCCCTTTTCCCCGCCCCGCCCCACTCAACGGCCTGGGGCGGGGTGTCTTTTTCAGCATTCCCTGCCCCTGTCCCCGCTCAGGCCCCCGCCCCACCCATACCCCATACGGGTCCCCGTTAAAAATAGCTGGTAACAAACGGGGCCAGTCCAGGGAATGAGTGCGGGTGGGCCCCTGACGGGGGCAGGGCGGTGATTACCCGAAACATACCCCCCCCGGCCTCATGTAAGGGCGTGGTCTGGCGAGTGGAAAGCCGCCCCGCCCCGCCCCGTAACGAACACTAGTCATGCTGGTTTCGACGCTGAGAGCACAGAGGACCCTAAGTCTAAGCGAGTGCGTACGGGTGCTGGTCAGGAGAAGTTGACAGGAGAACTGATGGATTCGATGGTGCGCCAACTATCGGCGATGTCTACCTAGATGAGCCATGGATTCGTTGTCTGGACTGTCATTTCAAAGGGTCATTGATTGTTTCCTTTCCTTTTTTCCCTTTGGTCATTCTGTGTGTAGCTCAAAGCGATGTTTAGTCTCGTTCTTTCTAGATCGTGTTCCCGTCCCGGATACAACGTGCAGAATGTGATGTTCCAGTAAACAGTCGACGTTTGTGCGCCAAGACTTGTGCCATTGCCGATGCGGCTCTTATCGAGGCTCAAACCCTTGTGTGATCGTCAGGGGGGCGGATCATGCCGATTGACGACACACCACATCGTACCCTATAGGGCTCTCACAGAATGAACCTCACACACACAAACGCCTGGCGAAATTCCGACAGTCCGACACGCCCACAGCGCCGCACATGTTGTTGTCTATGCGCAGTATAACAAGGCCACCTACCACCTATCCTTCCCCTCTATTCCATCCCTCTAGCTTTCACTTCCACATATCTTCTCCCCTCGGCCGGATATCAAATAGCTCCATTGCGAAAAACGCTGCCTCGGGGCAAAAGTCAAAGCAAGGACTATCTGTTCATCAATTTAAGAGCGCATTACCTTAACGTTTCTGTTATTCCCAGACGCCAAACAATCCAGCCCCCGTGCGTTGACGCCACTAGCGCAAAACGCCGAAAAAGCCATTCTCGTGCAGATGCCATTGCCGGTGAGGCGTCAAGGACTTAAGAAATCTTCTCTGTTTAGCATGATCACACATTCCAGAACGTCCAGATATGATCTAACTTTTTAACTTCAATAGTCGTTCATTGACGTCCGGTGCAAGACCACCCTTTGAGCCAGCAGTGGAGGATTCGAGGTGAGGGTCAAACATACTACCCATATGTCAGAAATTTGCGACCTAACCACAGCTGGAATCAGGGGGCGCTATGGGGAGATATCCAACGCTAAAACCTGGTGTGGGTTCTTCAATGCTCGCGAGCCTACAGCTGCGTACAACGGATGGCGCGAACAAGTCAAAGCATACATCACGGTGCTCGGGTGGAACGCTACGAGTCTCACTTACGCCTAAATGGACTTGGTACTCAGGTTCGCACGCTCCCTCACGCCTGTCAAAGGCCGAATTTAATTAATCAAAACTACCCACCGCCCCGAAAACGTCGATGAAGTCGAACATCAAATAAGAGTGTTGGTTAGGGACACGGCCAAGAAGCTTCAGGCGACGAACAATCGTCTCCATGCGGAACGGGCAGAGGATCCAATAGATGCAGAAGTCTGTGATATTCAGAGTAAGTGTTCGCCCCCATTTATATTATGGGATTCTACGACTAGTACTCACAGTTTTTCCAGTGGCCCAATACGATTGGGCCTCTCCGTACTGCTAAAGGCTGATCAGGATCCATATTATTCGATGAACAGGCGTAACGAAAGCCGGGCACCCCTTCTTGCACTACCCCTGGTATGAAGAACACGCGGGCGGAGGGATTGCGTGGGGAGTCTTAGCATCGCCGCACTTGCAATCCCTACTCGGCGTGCTCAAGCGACAATATGTGGAGGAGCCCATCCAATATCCGCGATATCTTATCGGGGCAAGGAGCCCGCGCGTTACGCCGGGGAGCGTTGGACCCCCTCCCCCTCTCGGAGCTCATATTTTTATATACAGACCATGACAAACGGGTGGGGCTTCTCGCTAACCCTGGCAAAGATCCTCTTGATCTCATGGTGCTGGAGTCAGACCAGGATCAGGGAGAAGGCCGAGACGAAACCCCGGCGCCAGCCTCCGGTGGCCATCGATTTTTCGATCGTAAGGCCTGGGACCGGTGGGGGCATTGGGATGACATCGGAGCCGGTGACGATAACGACAGCGGCGACGAGAGGCTCAACTACGGCAGCGGCAGTCAAGACGAAGACAATGTCGATCACAGTCACCACGATGATGATCGGGTCCCCCTGGGAGGGGTTCACACTCCTGATCGCCGTGGTAGTGACATTATTCCAGGTGACGAAGTAAGTTGTCTTTTGTTTTCATTCAACATCTTATCTAATCATATATCTAGGACCACGACGGGGACAGCGGTGAATTGGAGCGTTGGAACACCTCAGGGAGCGATTATTCTCCTGTCGGAGATCCATCCGGCAGACGTACCGTGGATTCACGACACCGGGATTCAGACACTGGGCCATCTGAGATGGAGCGGGCTAGAGTCCTCAGGGCTATTGTTCAAAAGTATCCCTGGCTTGCAATACTCTTGAAGACTCCCGAACACCAGGCTGTGGCGCCCCGACCAGGATCGGGACCTGTGGCGCACCGGACTACAGAGCATCGTGGCCCAGGGCGTGGGCACGACGGCACTGTAGACACACCTGCTGCCGAATCAGAACCACCAGAAGATCACGATATTCCTCGGGCCAAGTCCCCCACCCCGGCGCCTGAAACGTTTACTCGAGCAGAGTCTACTCCCCCTCCTCCGACCCCTTCTCACTCAGCCACCTCTTCTCCTACGCCTCCGCCGAGAGTTCCTCATGATACCACCCACCCCCACCCACCCCAGCAAATTGCAGCAGGGGGATCTCGGGATACCCGTCCCCCAAATGTGACAAATACGGCCCACGCGCCCTGCCCCGAACCACACAACAAACATGAACCCCCGACGCAAACTGCCCCCCGACGTCGGAGAGGCCGTCGAGGGCGTCACAGAATATGAACTTGAACGTTCTTGCCACTTCCCGATTATTTTTTTCACACCACCCCAAAAATTCCAGATTACATCTACACGCTTCCAAGACGTCCCGTATTCTCTTACCTTTTCGTGTCAGCTACACACTTCCTAGACGTCTCATATTCTTTACATTTTCGTGTTCCTATCCCCTCTATAATAGTCATCAATTCCTTGTACCCCCTTACTTTGGCGTCAGGTATTTGCTACTTTTAGAATCTCATTGCCAGTTACTGTATTTGTGCACATCGCGTTAGTAGACATGATCCGCCTGCGTCAGATTATTCACAAGGTTGTATTCCTTGCATACAGATTTCAGGGTGCTGAGTGGTGCTGATTCGCTGTTCGGA
>Ga0307513_10011013_pt1 | contig 11282 bp, 9 predicted proteins | sample 15_EM_MG_FD_202174 | JGI IMG/M metagenome (GOLD analysis project Ga0307513, IMG submission 202174) | Populus trichocarpa ectomycorrhiza microbial communities from riparian zone in the Pacific Northwest, United States - 15_EM | ecosystem: Host-associated > Plants > Roots > Unclassified | place... | reverse complement strand
ACCCCCCCCCCCCCCCCCCCCCCCCCCCCCCTCCCCCCCCCCCCGCCGCCCCGGGGCCGCCCCCCCCCCCCCAGTCATCAACGGTCAGAAAAAGCGATCGCCCAGATCTTCCATTAAACAACGAGATCTCATCAAAAAATCGGAAACAAAATTTAATGGGTTTTCAGAGACAACAGCGCCTGGGAATAGTTTACATACAGCCACCAAGGATATCCCGAATGGAACGCGTAAGTCTAATCGGAAATAGCTCAATTTCATGTGAGTTTTGTTTTCGATAACGAGGGATTTCCCTCTGAGTCAGCAATGCTCGGTTGCTCAATTGAAAGCAAATTCAAAGCAGCTGGTCTGAGTTTGGGCCCTCTGGGACATTGTACTGATATTCCCTTCTAGACGATTATACCCGGGGAGAGGGAAGTACCGGTACGTATCCGCGGGTTATCCGGGGGGAGGGGGGTTTGAGGATGTTGTGTGGAGGGTGGTTGAAAAACGCATGGGATTTTTTGCAGGGGTTTTGTTTGGTCGCCTGAATGCTTGTTCTCACCCCCAATTGCAGGTAATCGTCCCGATCAAATAAGTTAATCTCTACTCGAGTACTGTACGAGTACACTGCCACCATCTTGTTTCGGATTTTGAATGAGCTCCCTCTCATGGATACACTTGTCCGGGAGACGTGCTGCGGTCGCCTTCCGATGATGGGTAAGTTACTTGTGAACGTGGTAAAATTGGTCTTCCACATCCTTCCTTTTTTTTTCCCCATTGCTTTTTTTTCTTCCCAGCCACAGATCGATTGTGCGACTTCGATGAGCTGGAACGGCAAATACGTTCCGGACGTGATACCGGTAGCAATAAGCAAAAAGAAAAAAGCACTTCGAGCACAAGTGCAGCAAAAGTAAGGCGAGTGGTGGGGGGGGCGGGGCGAAAGAACCCAAAAAAGAGTGTTTTGTTTCTCAGTGGGAAAGCGATTAAGTTAAGCATTTTTATAAAAGCAGCTAAGAAATAACTAAAAGGACACCAAACGAAAACCACCATAAACCCCAATCCGTGATAACCAGACCCCTACTATTGTATCGCTTACATGATTTTGTATAAACACTCGCCCTTTTTCTTATAAAGCTAGAGCAACGGCAAGAACACCCGCAGCACCAAGAAGACTACCGACAAGGGCATTCTTCCCAGCAGCATTGGGAGAAGATGAAGTAGTAGCACCAGAGCCCGACCTGGTTCCGCTAGGAGCCGATCCAGATCCGGTAGGTGCGACATCGGCCGCAGCGCCGCTTAGAGCGGAAGCCAATGCAGAACGAGCAGTGGAGTCGATATTGGACGGAAGATTAGCGATGTAACTGCTGACGGCGGAGGGACCAGCGGTGATAACACTCTCGAAGTTAGACTTGATGGTGGAGTACCCGCTGATGGCTGAATGGTATTTGCTCAGCTCGCTATCGACCTTCGAGGCGGCCGCTCCAGCCTTGCTAGTGAGGTCCCCTGCCAAGCTAGTGATCCGCGAGTTCAGGCCGGAGGCATCCGTAGGAATCCCTGAGATGGCGGTGCTGATTCTTGAACCGATAGAGGAGGGTGCCCCAGTGATCCGGCTGGCATCCGAGTTGATATCGCCAACTTTGCTGGTAACGTCGCCAGCAAGTGAGTTAACGCGGGTATCGACATTGGTGAGACTGTGAGAAATTGTTAGATACCACGTCTTTGATACACTCATGTCAAAGAAGAAGGAAGGAAAACATACTCAGCGGCCCCAGCAGCGCTGGCGGCTAAGAAAGCAGCGACAAGAAATTTGAATTGCATAGTTGGAGTAGTAGTAGTGAGATTGGCTTGAGCGAATTAAAGTGAGCGTCTATCGGTATGGGGGATAGATGGGACAAGAAAAAGATATTGTCGATAGCGAGTGTATAGAAGAATGAAGAAGCTCAAGAAAGGTCATGAGAAAGTGCAGATAGGGGGCTGCTTTATACGAGGGAACCTCTCTTCCTCCCCTCGGGCCCACCCTGTGCCTACGGCGATATCCATCCCTAGAGAGCCCCCGCTGGGCAAGCCCTGTCTCTTCCGTTCTGTCTGGAGCCAGCAGAAGCAGTGAGGCAGGGCTGCGCTCGAGTACGTATCCACCCTAGTCCTAAACCCAGCCCCGGAACACAAATCCGGACAGAGTTCACCCACCCAAATGTTCTGTGGCTAGTGAAAAAGGACGCGTATGTTCTCCATCCCTTCTGAGGCTTTGCCATAATTTGACTTTTTCACTCTGCAGGACAGGACCAGTAAAAAAAAAGAAACCTCGGTTTGGTGTGATGCGGTCGGTGCCAAGTTGTTCCTCCCGTCCCCCAATTCATAGACACACCGTGCATGGGTTGCACTCTTTCAGCTCTGTTCATGCCGTCATCCGGTTCCCGCAGGCGCTACTGTAGTTTGCTCGCGGCGCTGGGGCGCTCGGGCAGGTTAAAATTGTTCGAGTGTGTGATACGGTAGGCTACCGCATCTGCGAGCCCAATTACTGCCGGTATCAGCTGTGTTTCCCCACTTACAAACTGCTTTCTGTGGCTTGATGGTGGTGCCCCTAGCGGAACTCTATCGTGCATGAGTGGAGGAGTGAGCGAGAATCGGCATTGCCATGATTGGATCACTTTTGAGAGGGATTCGGTCTTTGTGGCTGTAAGAGCGACGGATTTGAATGCACTACCCACTCACTGACGAATTGAGAGGATGGGATCGCGCAGTGGTGTGAATGGCAATGTGGCTGGGTAGACTATTTGAAATAAGCACTCTTGTGGGATTGGATTTGCTTACATAATATATACAAAAAGTGGGGCTTGGCGATTGTACTATTGGAGCAAGTCTTTTGACAAATAATGGAGTGACGGCGCCCCGCGTAGGAATGAAAGCTGAATGAAAGAGATTGAATCCAACTTCCAATTTCTAACTATATGTATGATAAGGGTGACTATCCGTCAGGATTTGAACTCTTGGTAAATATTTGAGAGGGAAGAAAACTCCTTCACAGCAAGAAGTTTGTGTCATTGCGTGTTCCTTACTTTTCTCGGGCGTTGCCTCGGGCACGGCTGCCAAGGCTTAGGACTTCTGACTTCTAACTTTGATTTATGCACGGGGGCGCCATCACTATAGTTTCATCATGTGCGTAATTCCGATCAGAACGGGGGATACTTTGCTAGTAGTGGAGGGAAGGTAACTGTTGGATATCGTGGGTTGCGCACAGGAGGAGGGTTGTGGCTTAATCATCATGGGTGTGTTGGTTGTCATGGCGGACCGGGCTTCTTCTGCTTTTGCTTGGTTTCAGCAGTAGCGGAAAAGTGAACAATAACAGGTACTGAATGCAACCGGAGTATAGCACTAGCCTTAACAAATATCCTACCTCTACCTTACAAAGTTGAGGCTAAACATTAAGTGCTGTTTATCAAAAATGAGACCGTTGCTGGGGGCGACCTTTTCTGCATTGAAAATTGCCCTCGCTCCCTTTTGATACTGAAAGACAAGTGCCATTTGTATGGGAAAGTGGAAAGGACCGGTTGTATCCAAACTGGCCCTCAACTTGTCTTACCACGATACCTTTTCCATCCCAAGTAGGTGTCAGCTAGTTGTTGGGATCAATGCCGTCCCGTCGCAGCAGCATCCTTACAATACCGTAGTCCCCATTCCCGACAGCCCGCCCGAGCGGTGAGCAGCCATCTTGGGCGTCGGCTTTGTTGGGATCAATGTCATTCCGTGCCAGCAGTCTCCTCACAACCCCCTCACACCCATTCTCAACAGCCAGAAAGAGTGGAGTCTTGCCAGATTTGGTATCAGCTCTGTTAGGATCGATGCCATTCCGTTCTAGTAATATCCTCACTACCTCCTCACGCCCATACTCCGCAGCCAGCGAGAGTGGGGTTCTGCCAGATTGGGCATCAGCCATATTGGGATCAATGTCTTTCCGTTCCAGTAACATCCTCACAACTCCCTCACGCCCGAACTCGGCAGCCAGCGAGAGTGGGGTTCTGCCAGATTGGACTACATTTATGTTAGGACCGACGTTGCTCCTGGTTAACAGTACCCTCACCACCCCCTCGTGCCCATTCTGCGCAGCCCACAAGAGTGGCGTTCTACCACATTGGGCGTCGGCTATGTTTGGATCGACCTGGTCCTGTTCCAGTAGTATCCTCACAACCCCCTCACGCCCATTCTCAGCTGCCCAGCAGAGTGGAGTTCTGCCAGACAGGGAGTCAACTAAGTTGGGATTGACCTGGCTCCGGTTCAGTAGTGCCCTTATCACCCCCTCGTGCCCATTCTGGGCAGCCCACGAGAGTGGAGTTCTGCCACATTGGGTGTCGGCTATGTTGGGGTCGACGTGACTCTGTTCCAGTAGCGCCCTCACCACCCTCTCATGCCCATTCTGGGCCGCCCACGAGAGTGGAGTACTGCCACATTGGGTGTCGGCTATGTTGGGGTCGACGTGACTCTGTTCCAGTAGCGCCCTCACCACCCTATCCTGCCCATTCTGGGCAGCTAACGAGAGTGGGGTTCTGCCGCATTGAGGGTCAGCAATGTTAGGATCGATGTCGCGCCGTTTAAGCAGTACCTTCACTACCTCCGAGTGCCCCTTCTTGGTAGCTAATAAGAGTGCAGTTCTGCCGGATTGTGCATCAGCTATGCTGGGATCGATATCGCTCAATTTCAACAGTACCTCCATGACGCCCGCGTGTCCATTCTGAGCGGCCCACAAGAGTGGGGTTCTGCCAAATTGGGCGTCGGTAATGTTGAGATTGGGGTTCTTCCATTTCAGTAGTGCCCTCACAATCCCCTCATGCCCATTCTCAACAGCCCACGAGAGTGCTATTCGGCCATTCTTAAGATCAGGTATGTTGGGATTAATGTCGCTCCGTTTCAGTAGTATCTCCACAACCCCTTCGTGCCCATTCTGGGCAGCCAGCGAGAGTGGGGTTCTGCCAGATTGGGCATCAGCCATATTGGGATAGATGTAATTCCGTTCCAGGAGTATCCTCACAACCCCCTCTCGCCCATTCTCAGCTGCCCAGCAGAGTAGAGTTCTGCTAGATAGGGAGTCAACTAAGTTGGGATAGACGTGGCTCCGGTTCAGTAGTGCCCTCACCACCCCTTCATGCCCATTCCTGACAGCCCATGAGAGTAGTGTTTGACCATCCTCAAGGTCGCCTATGTCTGGGTCGACGTCGTACCGTTCCACCAGTATCCTCACCACCTCCTCGTGCCCATTCCCGGCAGCCCATGAGAGTAGTGTTCGACCATCCTCGAGGTCGTGTATGTTTGGGTCAACGTTTCTCCGTCCCACCAGTATCCTCACCACCTCCTCATGCCCGTTCCTGGCAGCCCATGAGAGTAGTGTTCGACCATCCTCAAGGTCGTCTATGTTTAGATCAACATCGTCCCTTTGCGCCAGCATCATAACAACCCCCTTATGCCCGTTCCTAACAGCCCACCAGAGCGGCGTTCGACCATCTTCGAGGTCTCCTATGTTTGGATCAACTTTGCTCTGTCCCATCAGTACCCTCACCACCCCCTCATGCCCATTCCTAGCAGCCCACCAAAGGGGTGTTTGGCCACCCTCAGGGTCGGCGATATTTGGATTTAGGTCGTCCCGTTCCACCAGCATCCTCACCACCTCCTCATGCCCGTTCCTGGCAGCCCATGAGAGTAGTGTTCGACCATGCTCAAGGCCGTCTATGTTTAGATCAACATCGTCCCTTTGCGCCAGCATCATAACAACTCCCTTATGCCCATTCCTAACAGCCCACCAGAGCGGCGTTCGACCATCTTCGAGGTCTCCTATGTTTGGATCAACGTTGCTCCGTCCCATCAGTACCCTCACCACCCCCTCATGCCCATTCTTAGCAGCCCACCAAAGAGGTGTTTGGCCACCCTCAGGGTCGGCGATATTTGGATTTAGGTCGTCCCGTTCCACCAGCATCCTCACCACCTCCTCATGCCCATTCCTAGCAGCCCACGAGAGCGGCGTTGGGCCGTACATCCCACCAATTATGCTGGCGTTCGCGTCGTTATGTTCCTGCAGCGTCCTCACAGCTTTCTCATACACGCTCCTAGCACCCAATAGGGGCAGTGTTCGCATATATATGTTTTCAGCTGTATTTGGACTGGCATCATTTATGTCGCTCACGTCGCCGGATTGCTCTGCCTGCTCCCATTATGGAACCGCTCATCCTCGGATACTTTAGCCTATTAAATCATTCAAATGATCACTGTTGCGTCAATGGCGAAATGGGAAAGGACACCTTAAAACATGACCAAGACTCTGGTTGCATAATTTAGATTTTATATGTTTAAATATTATGAGTGAACAAAAGAGACTTGAGCTGATAAAGTATTATTTCCACCATTAATGTGAAATTTTGATGGCTATAGCATCAAAATTAAGTCCAGCATGCCAATCTAATGTTAAAATTACGGCTCCCTTTAAGGTGGGAATACGAGCGGCAGTCCTAGGAATGGGAGGCATCTTGAGCTCTCTCGTTGGGATGATTTTTGGCTTTTTGGTCAGGCTTTTGGCTGCTCGTTGCCTTGCAAGATCACAGAGGTCAAGGTAGTCTTGGTTCTTGAGGTCTTGAGTGTTGGCGACACTCTGATGGCAGCTCGCTCACGGCCCAATGATGACTGGGGTAGCGTAGGTAACGGCGCGAAGAAAAGCACGTGAGTGTTGGTTGTGGTATGTGTGATGTTCGATGTACAATACAGGAAGCTCTCTACTCGAGTACTGGTAGCTCAAACTTAAATACAGAAGAGAGCGCACAAACGCACTAAACAGGAAAAACCCACACGATGGGAAAAACCCCACAAGTGGCAGTCACGACCCTAAACCGGTCGTACCCCAAACTAACTATCATACCCTAACGACTATGGGATTCTAGCTATCATTGAGCTTTGTGAGCTAGGACGCAACTGTCGCTTCCCAACAGATTTTTTTGGCTAAAATATCCGAGGATGAGCGATTCCATAATAGGAACTGGCAGAGAAATGCGGCGACGTGAGTAGTTACTTCACCACCGATCACTTCACTGCCGGCTGGGCCCATACTTAGCGCCAGTGCTTGAAAACGATTTAAAGAACACGTAATTTGCTCTAAAATGAGCATAGTTTCCGATTACGACCGTCATAGCAAAACTCCCCTAATACGAGTATCACTCTTTCGGTGCTGGGAGTTGTGGCTATTGTTGGTGCTGAATAATGTTGGTCCCAACATAACTGACACCGAATAGGAAAGCACTACGTCAGTTAGCAGCCGAGAATAGCTATAGAGGGGATAGGAGGTACTACCTGAGATAAATGACGCCAGTCCTAATATACAACTAAAAACATAGATATGCGAACACCGCCCCTGTGGGTGCGAGGAAGTGTACGAGAAAGTTGTGAGGGTGCTGCAAGAACATAACAACCCTAACGCGAACACAATTGTTGGAAGATGTGGCTTCTCAGGATCTGATTGCTGTGGATGACCATACCGGATCCGCCCCGTATATGGATTCCGAGTTGGGATGTCACTAGTGGGTCATGATGGAAATGTGTCCTCTATGGTATAGGACAGGTTGTCCGTTGTGACCGCTAGGTCTATGTAGTATATGAGTGCTTGTTTCCCGCTGGTGCTGTTGGGGCGGAGGATTTACTCTTGATCAATTGAGCTATTTTACAACAACAATTGATGCGATGCACGGCCAAGCGACGCTCTCATGGGCTGCCCAGAATGGGCACGAGCAGGTAGTGAGGGTACTACTGGAACGGAGCGATATCAATCCCAACATAGCCGACACACAATGTGGTAGAACTTCACTCTCGTTGGCTTCCCAGAACGGGCACGAGGGAGTGGTGAGGGTGCTGCTAGAACGGAGCGACCTCGATCCAAACATAGTCGACCCTGAGGGTGGCCAAACACCTCTTTCATTGGCTTCCATGAATGGGCATGAGGAGGTGGTAAGGATACTGGTGAAACGGGACGACGTCGATCCAAACATACGAGATACCGCGGATGGTCGAACACCACTCTGGTGGGCTGCTAGGAACGGGCACGAGGGGGCGGTGGGGGCACTGCTAATCGGGAGGCATGTCGATCCTAACATAGCTGACTCCGGATCGGGCAGAACTCCACTCTACTTGGCTGCCGAAAACAGGCATGAGGGAGTTGTGAGGATGTTACTGGAACGGAATGACACTGATCCGAACCGTGCTGATACCAAATCTGGCATGACACCACTCTTGTTGGCTAGTGTGAATGGGTGGGAGGAGATTGTGAGGATGCTAGGGGCACGGAATGACATTGATCTCAACAAAGCCGACGCCCAAGAAGGCTTCTCACCGCTCGGGCGGGCTGTCCTGTATGGTCACCTTGCTATTGTAAAGATGCTGTTGCAACTAGGCGCCGATGTCAACCAATAGCCGACACCTACTTGGGGTGGGAGAAAATATCGTGATGAGAAGAGCTAAGGTTCAGCTTCGACTCGGGAAGGTAGCGGCAGCCCCTAAGGCTAATACAATATTCTAGTTTTGTTTTGTGCTTGCTCTTATTCAGTGGTTCCTCTACTTTTTTATTTTTCCTAGTTTTACAAAAAAGACATTTGTCTCCTGTAACCACGTAGAGCGTATTTGGAAAGTTTGAGTTGGGTTCTAACATGTTTTACTCGGATATATCGTGGATAGTGATGGGCACGATCAGATCATGATCGAGCAGAGCATCCATGATCTGCTCGACTTGCTCGATCATGGATACTGCTCGGTCATGCTCGACCATCATCGAGTATACTCGAGCATCTTGAATCATGAGCGATCACTCTACTAGTCTTGGTGATTTGGTGATGCAAAGAACTCATATAAAGGGAGTCTACCAGCATACTAGATACCGATCCTTTCGGCCAGGCCTTACGCTGCTAGCTCAAAAAACTGCCATCCTGGCTACTGACTTTATCATAATGTCGGCACCCTCATCTTTCCGGGTCCATGGCAGCTGGTGAATACTGCTAATTACTCTACAATTATCTTGCAAGTCGAGAAAGAAAGATAACCTTGTCTTATCACAATAATTTTTCCCACCCTAGGTATCATATCTCTCGTCTATTGGTTGATAATGAGGTCGTCCCGTTCCATCAGTATCCTCACCATACCGTGATGCCCATTCCTAGGAGCCCACCAGAGTGGTGTTTGGCCACTCTCAAGATCGGCGATGTTTGGATCTGCGTCGCCCCGTTTCACCAGTTTCCTTACCACCTCCTTATGCCCATTCATGACAGCCAATGAAAGAGGTGTTTGGAAACCCTCAGGGTGGCCCATGTTTGGGTCGGCATCGTGCCGTCCCAGCAGCACTCTCACCACTCCCCCTCACCCGCCCCTGGAAGCCGACGGGGGTGGGGTTCTACGACACTGTGTCGTCCATGTTGGGACCAATGTCGCACCGTTCCAGTAGTACCCTCACCGCCTCCTCGTGCCCATGGGAGCGTCGCTTGGCCGTACCGTACATCATACCCACTGTGTCCACGTTAGGGTTGTTATGTTCTTGCAGCATCCTCACAACTTTCTCATACACTTTCCTCGTACCCCACAGGGGCGGTGTTCGCATGTATATGTTTCCAGCTGTATGGGGCCGACGTCATTTATTTCAGATAGTACCGGTACCCCCACTCTTGCGGGGCACTAGGGGGCCCTGGGAGTTGTTGCTATTGTTGGGACTGAATAAAGTTGGTCCCAACACAGCTGGAACCGAATAGGAAAGCACTACGTCAGCTAGCAGCCGAGAATAGCTGCAGAGGGTAATCGTACCCGTACTAGGGGGGTTTAGCTGGTTCGGCAGGGGGGGGTAAGAGAAGTGGAATGGTCGCCGAGTAGGACTAGGACTTCAGGTGGGCGATTGTATGATAGCCCAAATGATCGCCCTTTTAGCTACCAAACATGATGACTAGCTATGACAAAAACAACTGTGCAAGTTTAAAAATATCAAAGCACACTAGCTGTTTCCCAACAGTTCCCTCAACAGTTCAACAGTACTGGTAACCGTGGCGAGATATTCGAGTCCCATTTAAAAATGTGAAACACTAACCTATTTGGGTAATCATGAAAAAACTTTGTGCTCCGGAATGTGTGGAGTGCTCAGAATGGTTCTAATTCAGTACTGCTTGGCATGACAAGGACCGGTACTTCACCGGATTTTGATTCATCTTGGTGTTCTGTCTTACTTTTCTTATCATATCTATCGCCGATCATCCTACTGGTGCGACACTAAAAATGTGAGAAATTCGGGAATGAACGAAGGGATAAACCTTAGGCACGCACCAAATAGGAAAGCATTGGGCTAGTTGGCAGCCGAGAATACCCGTCGAGGGGAAAAAAAAAAGGGTAAAGTTACTACCGGAAATAAATGATATCACTGGCTGAAAACATATATATATGCCAACTCCGCCTCTGCTGGGTGCAAGGAACATGCATCAGAAAGTTATGAGCATGGCACAGGAACATAACCACGCTAATGCTAGCACAATTGGTGGGATGCACGGCCTAACGCCGCTCTCATGGGCTGCTAGGAATGGGCATGAGGAGGTGGTGAGGATACTGGCGGAACCGGACGACGTCTATCTAAACATACCTGATACCGAGGATGGCCGAACACCGCTCTGGTGGGCCGTTAGGAATGGGCATGAAGAGATGGTGAGGGTACTGGTGGAACGGGACGGCGTCGATCCAAACATACGAGATACCGGGGATGGCCAAACACTGCTCTGGTGGGCTGCTAGGAATGGGCATGAAGAGGTGGTGAGAGTACTGGTGGAACGGGACGACGTCGATCCAAACACCCGGGATACTGCGGATGGACGAACACCGCTCTGGTGGGCTGCTAGGAATGGGCATGAGGGGGTGGTGGGGGCACTGCTAAACGGGAGGCACGTCAATCCTAACATAGCTGACAAATGTGGCGGAACTCCACTCTACATTGCTGTCGAAAATGGGCGTGAGGGGGTTGTGAGGATGCTACTGGAACGGGAAGAGGTTGATCCCAACATGGCCGAGATTGAATGTGGTAGAACCCCACTCTTGTTGGCTGCCCGGAATGGGCTCGAAGGGGTTGTGGAGATACTACTGAAACGGAGAGACATTAATCTCAGCAAACGTGATCGTAAGAATCGCCGGATAGCCAGTGTTCCCAAGCGTCCAGTCCGTCCGTCTTTAGCCTAGGACGGGACGGACGCCAAGTTTGAGACCTTCGGACGGGACGGACGCCCAGTTGCAGTCCGTCCTGACCTATGCCCGGGACGGACGGC
>Ga0307513_10011012_pt1 | contig 11283 bp, 10 predicted proteins | sample 15_EM_MG_FD_202174 | JGI IMG/M metagenome (GOLD analysis project Ga0307513, IMG submission 202174) | Populus trichocarpa ectomycorrhiza microbial communities from riparian zone in the Pacific Northwest, United States - 15_EM | ecosystem: Host-associated > Plants > Roots > Unclassified | place... | reverse complement strand
ATAAGAATGGACAAGAGCTGCAATGCATCTCATCTGTTCTGACCCATCACTGGCCATTCTAATTAGAAAAGGCCACCGAAGTGAAGTTAATATCGGGGTTCTGGCTGGTGCTGCAAATGAAAGAATTGGAACTTGAGACTGGTTTCCAATATTAGCAACCAGGACTGCTTCCTCCCATTTGTCCATGCCAATAATCACTTCCACTTTCTTCTCTTTGATCAGCTCTTCAGCTGCAAGAAAAATTGACCAGTCACTACTGCTTCAAATCTTGTTAATGTTAAGCTAGAAACTCAAAATCATTTAGAGATGGCTAGATTATTACCTGCATATGCTGCTTGAAGAGGGTCTCCTTTAGGATGCTTGAAGTGAAGAGAGAGCTTGTGGTTTCTTGAGATGTTGTTGAAGTTTTGGACTGCAATTTCCATTGCTGTTTTCTCTTCTTTCCCTGAACGGGAATTGCCATCAATGATAGCACCAATATTAGTAACCTTGTTAGTGCTGGCCGCAGCTTCAACTCCATCAGAGAGGATGAGAAGGAAGGTGATGAGCACAGATAAAAGAAAGAAAGGTTTTAGAACTTTATTAACAGGAATAAGAGGGCAAGTCCTTAGTTGGGAATTTACTTTGGTGAACAAATTAGCCCTTTTCATTCTGTTATACGAAGTTTTGATTTTGAAAGTCTTAGAATCCTTGTAATACATGGATATATACACACACATATTCACCAAAGATTTATCTATAGAAGGGGAAGACCAGATAGAATCTGAAATTGCTAAGAAAACTGATATAGTTGAAGATTCTATCTGACCTGGACCACATCAAACTATTTGTCCTTGGAACCCAAGCTACCAAGAATGGTGTCGAATGTCTAATATTGAAACTTTGACTTTAATATGCACCCTAAGTATTTCTAGGTTCTACACCTTGACTTGCATAAAAGTAAACTACATGTACTAATTAATAATTGCCTCCAAGATTCAAATTTCTTGTTTTCATCACACAAGAAAACAATTGCATTTCGGGGGGCGTTTCGGTTTAGTGATGCAATTGCATGTTTTAACAAAGTGTGTGAAATTAAACAATTGTAGTTTATTCAATCTAATCAAAGATTAAAAAAGAACGACGAAATCAACTAAACCACAAGACTAAATCTCTTGTTAATAATTTATTGTTTATTAAAGATATAGTAGTTTTTTTAGTTTTTTTTTCAGTTTTTTTTGTTTAACTTGTATATTTTTTCTTTGCATTTAGATTATACAGATTTCTTTTGAGTATTTGATTGTATTATGTAATATAAATGAAATCCTAGCTTTTTTATTTTTTTATTTTTCTTTATTTTTTTGAAATGTTTAAGAATTTTATAAAGAACTAAAACTAATAAGGACCATATATTATTAGAAATTGTTGTTTAATATCAGAATGACTCCATTTTTTACCGACAATGGCATGGCGTAATCAATTATAGGCTAAGACAAGAAATTACTTCCTTAATATCAGTAGATAACTTTCCAAACAAATAATGTTGAATTTTATCATGTTTTCCATGTAGTTTTAGCTTATTTATTATCGTTTTTTCTCTAGTTGTTGTGGTACTTGAGTTTTTGCCATATACCCTTAATCTACATGTTTTCTTCCTTCTTCCAATATATTTCTCCTCGTTAAACTTCCTTTTCACGGCGTGTTGTTATCACTGATAAACAGAATTTAATGCTCGCGAGCTCACCTGGCGAGCGTATGCCAGTTTTAGGATTTCAAGATTTGATAAATGTGATCCAATGACCTAAGAACTGACGCACGTGATGATTAACACACCTCCTGTCACCTTGGTGCCATAAAATCATTAAGATGCCATTTGAATTTCAAATTAAATCTGTTCAAATCCCTAGAAATGCATGCTTTGTATTCCTGGCAGCTTCATGCTCTATGAGTATATGTACCTTGGACTCCATGATTCAGCCGATTTTCTTTCCTTTGAACGTCAATTCTTCTTCGATATCTTTGAAAAACTTAGCAAATTATTGGGAAAATAAAAAGAATAGAATTTATAAGAACAAAGCTAAAAAATATGAAAAAAAAAGAAAAAAAATGATATTTTATTAAGAGTTATTTCAAAGATCACCTTTATAGCTCTTCTTTGTACGTATATGTATATAATACTTAAGATTATAAATCTATTTATAAGCCTCAACTTCTAGCTAATCAAAGAATTAATATTCAAAGGAAATCTGAATCTAATAAGGAATCTAATATTCTAATTAAATAAGAATTCTAAAAAACTAGTTTATTACAAATCCTTCTTCATAAAGGATTCCTATATTAACTAGGATTTCTCCTTTAGTTAATATTAAAACTCTTATAAACTCTAAATCCTATTAGCCTAAATCCTAGTTGATATTGAATTTCAACACTCCCTCTCAATATCAATTGTCATCATTCTTCATAGCTCTCATCATATCTCTCATCTTTGCAAAAACATCATATTTGAGTGGTTTTATGAAAATATATGTTATTTGGTCTTGAGTCTTTACATACTTAACTTCAATTTTCTTATTTGCAATGCAATCTCTTAGATAATGAAATCTTGTGTGAATGTGCTTACTTTTGTCATAAAAAACTGGATTTTTAGCTAATGCAATGGCTGATGAGTTGTCCACATAAATCTTTGTAGGCTTCTCTTGTGGCATTCACAACTCCTTCAATAATCTTCTTAGCCACATGGAATGACAAACACATGTTGTAATAGCTGCATATTCAGCTTCACAAGTAGATAATGTGACAATAGATTGCTTCTTTGAACTCCATGTGAAAGTTGTCTCACATGTAGAAAACAAAACCTATAGTGCTATTTCTATCATCCATATCTCCAGCTCAATCACTATCACTATAACTCACAAGATCAAAGCTATTAGAATAACCGTAGAATAAGCCAAAATCTATGGTATCTTTAATGTATTGTAGAATTCACTTCAAGGCTTTGAAGTGAATCATAGTTGGTGTCTCCATAAACCTACTTACAAGTCCTACTCCATAAAGAATATTCAGACGAGTGCATGCCTAATATCTCAAACTCCCAACTAAGCTCTTGAATGTTGTAGAGTTTAGTTTCTCTCATTCATCATTCTTTGACATCTTCACTCCACACTCGACTGGAGTATTCACTTTTGTACAATCCTCCATTTTGAATTTCTCGAGAATCTCCCTTGTAAACTTCTTTTGATTCACAAAGATTCCATCTTTTCTTAGTTTGATCTCAATCCCTAAGTAGTAGGACATGATACCAATATTTGTCATCTCAAGCTCCTTGATCATTGCTTGCTTGAAGTCTCTAAACATCTTTGGATTATTTTTTTTGAAGATTAAGTCATCCACATACAATAAGTGTATCACCACTCTCTTTGATATTTACACAAATAACATATCTATGGCGGCACTTAACAAATCCATTCTTTAGAAAAATAGCCATCAATGTGACTATACCAAGCCCTTAGGGCTTGCTTCAATCCATTCAAGCTTTTATTTAACTTTAAAACCTTGTCTTCATATCCATTTACTTCATAACCCATAGGTTGCTGAATGTAGATCTCTTTTTCAAGAAAACCATTAAGAAAAGTTGATTTGACATCCCTTTGATAGATTCTCCATCTATGTTGGGCAACAGTGGCAATGATTAATCGAATGGTTTCCAATTTAGCAATATGAACAAAAACCTCTTCGTAGTCAATCTCATGCTTTTGACTATAGCCTTTTTCTACTAACCGTGTCTTATATCTCTCAACCTCTTCTTTGACATTCTTTTTTTCTTTGTAGATCCATTTGACACCTATTGACTTTTTTTTATTTGGTCTAGAAACCAATCTTCATGTGTTATTTTTCTCAATTGATACAATCTCCTCATCTATAGCAATTCTCCATTTTGCATTCTTTATTACTTCTTCAAACACTATAGTATCATATGTAGTAAGATAACAATATAGTGTTACATCATCAATAGGATTAATTACCTCATATAAGTCATCAAGGCTCTTCATCTTTCTTGGCAGACTTGGTGAAGTGCCACTACTTGAGCTTTCATTAGTAGAAGAAGAAGAAGTTGAGCTCATTGGTGTTTATGGAGGTATGACTATAGGTTCTTGATGATCTTCATATATTTCCTCCTCTTCATCAAGAATTAGTAAGAAGTCATATTTATCACCATCATTTACCTTCCAATCCCATGCTCCTTCTTCATTGAATTCAACATCTCTATTAATCATCATTTTTCCTTCATTACGGTTGTAAAGCTTGTATCCTTTGGATTTTTTGTTCTAGCCCACAAAGATCATCTTTCTGCTTTTTTCATCTAGCTTGGTCATTACTTGATCATCTACATGCACATAACCAATGCTCCAAAAAACTTTCAAGTGAGAGACACTTGGTTTTCTTCTACTCCATGTTTCTTTTGGAGTCATGCCATTCAAGCTTTTAATAGGACATCTATTTGATAAGTATATAGCATAATCTACATCTTCAACCCAAAACTCTTTAGGTATTTTCTTGGTTTTGAGTATATTTCTCGCTATATTAAGGATGCTTCTATTCTTTCTCTCCACTACGCCATTTTATTATGTGGATCTAAGCACCGTTAGGAGTCTCTTTATACCATTATATTCACAAAACTCATTAAAATTATTAGAATAAAATTCATCTCATATCCGTCCTAAGTGATTTTATAGAATAACCACTATTCTTTTCAACTAATACCTTAAACTTCTTAAAATAACTAAACACATTAGACTTTTCTTTTAAGAAGTATACCCAAGTCTTTTTATTATAATCATCAATAAAAAGTAGAAAATATAAATTTTTACCAAACAAGCATTGTTTGATAGGATCACAAACATCAACATATATTTCTTGTAGGGGTTGATTTGCTCTTAATGTAGACTTTTTCAGAAAACTCTTGTGAAATTGCATGCCCACTAAACATCCTTCACATAACTTATTTGGATGTATAATAGATGGTAGACCTTTCAACATCTCCTTTTGTGTCATCATCTTCAAGCTATCAAAGTTTATATGCCCAAGTCTCATATGCCAAAGCCAAGTTTCATCTTTCACACATGTATGTAGGCATTTAGGCACATTCATCTCTATGTTTAACAAGAACATTTTATTCTTTGTCATGACTACCCTTACAATCATATCACCTTTAATGTCAAGTAATGTCAAAATATGATCTTTCATCTTAATCTCATACCCTTTCTCCAACAATTGTCCTAAGCCCAACATGTTGCTTTTTACCATTGGTATATGATAGACATTACCAATAAATTGATAACTTCCATCTTTCAATTTAATCAAAATCTTACATTTTCCTTTGATGATAACCTTTGAATGATCTGCAAAGGTGACATTACCTCTAATTGCTTCATCAAGCTCCATGAACTTGTCTTTATCTCTACACATGTGATTACTGGCTTCATTATCTAGATACCACATGTTCTATTTATCTTGCATTCTCTCATTATGCAATAATAGTAGAGTGGCTTCCTTCTTTCTTCCACCACAAGATTTGTAATCTCCTTAACCCTCTTAGTTGGACTCAAACAATCCCTAGCATAATGACTTGTCTTTTGAAAATTATAGCATCTAACTTTTGATTTGTCAAATCTAGATCTCGTATTGCTACTACCAGTTAAACCAGTTGATCAGATCCCTTCATTCATTCAACTGTTTGATCTGTTGAGGCTGCCTTAACCTCATCTTCCAAATCTTCCTCTTCCTCTTTCTTATTGGGAATATCCAAAACCATCTTGCTTTAAAAAAAAGTGCTTGTGCACCCATATCCTCTTGAATCTCATTGACTTTTTCCTCATGGGCTTGTAATTTTCCTATAAGACCTTATATTAAAAGAAAATCTATATTTTGTGACTTCTCTATAGTGACCACCATATAATGAAATTTCTTTTGTAGAAAGCGTATGATTTTCTCTACCACACGTGTCTCTTAAATCTTCTCCTCATATCTCTTTATTTGATTGTATATAGCCAATACTCTTGCAAAGTATTTTGAAATATTATATGATTTAAGCATATGTAACTTTTCAAAGTCACCACATAGTTTTTGTAGATGTACATTTCTCACATTATCAGCTTCTTGGTTTGATTTTTGCAAAACTTCACATGCTTGCTTGGTAGTGGTTGCATTAGCCACTATCTTAAAAGTGGTGTCATCTAGACATTGGTGGATGATTGTTAATGCAAATTGATCCTTCTTTCATACCTTTTGCACGACCTTTCTTTGGACTGAAGTCAATGTTGCTTTATTTATAGGCTCCTCAAAGCCTTTTTTAACTATTTCCCACACATCTTGAGAACCTAATCAAGATTTTACTCGAATACACCAAGTTTGATAGTTGTTCTTCATCAACCTAGAACATTGGAGTGAAAGGTTTGAATTAACCATGTTAAATAATCAAATCTAAGCTCTGATACCACTTGTTAGAAAATAATAATAATAATAGGGTGTGGTAGCTAATTTATAAGAACAAAGCTAACGAACAAGAAGAAGAATGTGAGGAATGATATTTTATTAAGAGTTTTCTCAAAAGATCACCTTTATAGCTCTTTTCTATCATAAGAATTATGTTGATGATGCAGGATGAATATATATGTGATTTGTATTTAATTGTAATGGTGGTGATCGTAATATAGATATGAATGACTGTAATGACAGTAGTCCATATTTATGAATTAAAATTGACCATAACAATGAAAACTAAAAAAGAAAAAAGTATATAAATCAGTGGCAACAACAAATTGTTCTATTGTTTGTTAAATGTGTTTGGAATAAAAAGAATTGAGTTACGTGATTGAAATGGAAAGATGCATAGTATGGTCGAAATGAAAATAAATAGATTAAATATTGAAGGAGGAATATATGAATTAATTGTGAAAACATGATTAATATGATAATTAGTTAGTCGTGTAGATGGTGACTAAGGTTATGGATATGATATTTAATCGGCTAGAGGAGACTAAGGTTATGAATATGATACTTTGTCAGCCATGTAGACGACACTAAAGTGATGAATATGATACTTAGTCAACTGTGTAAATAAGACTAAGGTGAGGGAAATGATACCTAGTCAATTGTGTGGACGGTGAATAAGAATATGGATATGTTACATAATCAGCTATTTGGACGGAGGCTATTGATATAAATATGAGAATTAGTGGGTTATTTAGATTGAGACTTGCAAAATTAAATTAAAGTTGGCTATTTGAACCGAAACAAACTAGTATTGGGTAATAATTATGGTTAAGGAAAATGCGTAAGAACTGAATATAATCAAATATTTCTTAATTATTTTTCATGTTATAATGATATTTAAATTTGTAGCATGAATATCATTTCAAATGGCTGGTAGTGAGTAAATGCTTTTATATGCCAAGAACTTATGGTTATTGATTTTGAAATGTTTATGTTAGAGTTTCTCATGTATTTCATAGACATATTGTATAATTGATAGGGAGAATGTATTATGATCTACAAGGGGGGCAATCATTCACAAATTTTGTTGACATGGTAATACTTGTGAAAGTATAATAGTTTGTCATCATAAAAAAAAAATATTAGCAAAAAGCTATCATTTGCTCATAGTTTTGATGAATCAAACCAATAAGAAGTTAATAATCATTTTCTTAAGGTTGTGTTGATATAGGTTCTTTACTATGTCTGACATTTCAAGGATTATCGACAAGTCTTGAAGTTGTGATAAAAATATGGAACTATATTAATGGTATACTTTTCTTTAAAATTAGTCTTAAGATGTTGTTATATGTGATTTAAGTCTTTTTAAAAACTAAATTCTTAAAACCAACTTTTTATACCTAAAATATTATTCTGAAAAATTAGTTATAAAATTCTCTAAAACACCTTATGACCCTTAAAAAGTCTAAGATCTCTGATACACTAGATAACCATACAAAACACATCTCTAAAGCTTTTCGGAATGCTACACAGTAGGCCAAATAGTATGTGGTATATCAATTAACTAAACTAGATATAAAATTTCAAAGACAACTACTAAATTAGACATCCTTACTAAATAAATATTTTTTAGACAACTCGTATACTAGATGATTTTTTAGCATTTGTGGTTGGCCACTTATTACTTGAATGAGTTGAAATTATTCTCTGTCTCTTATACTCAAGTATGTGAGAGTCGTACCAAGCTTGTCCTTGCACTTATGTTTGAATTTGAAAATACTTCATCTCTCGTCTTCCAACTTGGATAAGCAAAACAAGCAATTTAATTTCCATTTCCATGACACCACTCTTTTCTCTCTTGAATAATATAGTTTTTACATCATTTAGCTTAAACCATATTGTATATCTTTAAAAATTCAAATTTCTTTGCCTATTCTTATATATTCTAAACAACTACAACCTTAATTTTCTTTATAAATTGGCCTCTTCTTGTATATTTAAAGGTTGTTACAATCATTATGCTTTTATTCCTGGTTTTACAAAATCAATTCCATTAATTTCCAAGCTTACTCTTTATTATTCTCTTACATATTGATTGTTTCACTTACCTCACTTAAAAAGAGTACATATTAAAGACTTGAGATTATTTTCTAATATAATCTTCTTCTTTTTTTGTATATTTGATTTCATTCATTTTTAGTAAAACTTCTTGTTAAAGTGTATATGGCACTATAACCACTTGGATTTCAGTTATGACCTTTTATGTGTGAGCTTGTATAGGTTTCGGTCTATCTCCGTCAAAAAGGCAATGTTGGGTTTAATCTTGTTACTAGTGTTACAAGGTCGATTGGTTCTTTGACATAGAGTGTGGAGTAGGCGGTTAGTTATAAAAGAAAATGGAGTATGTGGTTAGAACAAATCACTATAAAATTTATTTGTATCTCTCTTACCTATCTCTTTATTTATTTTTTATTTTTCATTTTTTTTTTGCACTATTACTTGTGTTGTTATGTGGATTATATGCTTAAGCACACCATTTTCGCGTGTGTGTGTGTGACAGAAATTGTTGTGGTCGTATGCTTGATATTATTGTGCGGTTGAAAAGGTTGTCGTGGTTGTGATCTTGTTCCTTGAGGTAATTTGATCTAAAACCAAATTAATAGATATAGTTAAAAAAATACCTCATCCATCTCCCTCTCTTAGATGCTCAGGCGTATCAAAAGAATTATGAGATCAAGATTCATGATTAAGTTTGTTCTTTAAAAAGAAATCTAAGATAAATAATAATTTTGGAAAAGTTTAATTGGATCTTGAAAGGTTTTAAGGTAAATATACATATATTTTAGAGTAAAAAATGGATTTATAAAGATGATGGGAGATAAGTTTGATATATTTTTAATTTAAATGGTGTAAAATATATAGTTTTAAAGGAAAAAGAGGTGGTGAGTAGTTATTTTCATAATCCAAAAGTCATTTGAAAAGATAAAACAAACCACGAGTCTTTTAAATTAAATAACTTGTTATTTTTTAAACTTTGAGTCTTTTAAAATTTTAAATTTTTTTGTCACTAACTAATATAATATATTTTTACGTATTAATATTATTATCAATATTTTTAATTGAGAATTTATGGAGCCATATAACTTTAAGGGTTAAGAAGATTTTTTAATAATAATGATAAATATTTTTTATTTTGACATGATAAAACTATAATTAAATTTCGATCTTGATTTTAGAAACATTGGTTTATGATAAAACTTTTCATGTAAAATTAATGAAGGAATAATATTTTAGAATTTCTCACATATTCATAAATATTTATGAAAGGATTTTTTAAGTAAAATATAATATTTTTTTTACTTAATTAATAAAAAAATCATGTAATTTTATAGAACTTAATTTTGGTAGATTTGTATTGCATAATAAAAGTCGATTAAAAATTAAAATATATTTTAGAAGTAGTCCGCAAACATGTTTGCTAGTTTTTTCTATAAGATTTACTTCCCTTTACTTTAAGATTCAAGAGTTTTGCAATATATTTTTTGCTTTCAATTCGTGGATTTATTAAATTTACCAGCAAATGTACATAAATAATACCCATGAGTTTCCTGAGTTTATATATATAAAAAAAGGAGATAAATCACCCTCCCAAATCATATCCTGAATCTATAGACTTAGCTTAGTGTATACATCTAATCCTATTGACAATTTTCAATGCTTAGTCAACATCGACTTTAATCACTGCAAATGGAGTTCGGAGAACTAATTAATATTCACAGTAACCTTGATCTCTGGCCAAGTTCTTCATTTTCTTTTCATCTTTTTGATCCTTATGTCGTGGAATTTATGGCATTTCAATCTCAGCTTGCGAGGAACCCTAATTATTCTCCAAATTGTCAGAGTTACTCACATATTCCCACTTCGTAGAGCCCCATTCATCCTTATCTAGTGCTTGAGCAAAAGTTGAAGCCCTCCTAAGAACTCTGGTTTTTTCTCCGTTATAAAAGTATTTTGTAATTTTATCTCCACTGCTTGAACCACTCTTACCACCTGGAGTGAGATGGCCTCCATCTGCTTCTTGATGAGACCGTGAACTCCTTAACAAGCGAAAGAGAAATAGTAGAAAACAGATGGTAGATACCGCAGCAGATACAATGTAGATTCCCTTGAAGCTGCGGACGCTCAAGCTTTCGACATTATTATTAGTTGCCGAAGTTGAACACTCAGGTGAGGGGGCAAACCACTTTTCTTCCAAACGTGTTATGTTCCCATCCTCCGATAGGCATAGAATCTCTCTAGAAAAATCAGCAGCAAAAGGAGAGCCTTTTTGGAATGCCTGAAGATGCAGAAAATATCATAATATTTAGTAATAAACAAACGTTCAAAGAAATGGCTACACCGTGTTTCAAGTCTTTAAAAAGGTTCCTGACATCATAAGGTAAAGAAAATAGAATTGCATGAGTGCATATTAATACTTACAAAGCCGAACCCTCCAAATCTGTATGCTGCTTTTGTGCTGGTGTAACTTTTACAATGTTGATTGAGGAAAAGTCTCTCATATGGGAGTTCAAGAAAAGCAGCAGCTATGTTGTTCCTTTCAAAATCAGTACTTGTGTAATCATTTTGAGGGTTATAGATCTTGATTTTATCGTGATCAAATCCAAGAACATCCTTGACGTACTCCTGGATGAAAGATTCATTATTACAACCAACATTTAACTTGTCGTTCTTTAGTTTCTCAAACTCTGAAAAATTCGGTTTCATTCGTTGCACGGTGAGCATTGAAGTCAAACTGGCAGTGTAGCTTGAGGT
>Ga0307513_10011011_pt1 | contig 11283 bp, 7 predicted proteins | sample 15_EM_MG_FD_202174 | JGI IMG/M metagenome (GOLD analysis project Ga0307513, IMG submission 202174) | Populus trichocarpa ectomycorrhiza microbial communities from riparian zone in the Pacific Northwest, United States - 15_EM | ecosystem: Host-associated > Plants > Roots > Unclassified | place... | reverse complement strand
ACGTCGATGACTGGGGCCAGCGGGCCTATCAAAACTGCACTGAACTATAATGTCGAACTAGGTACAACTCCTGTGTATCCTAGGGATCGAAGAAGATTTTGCCGGACGTGAATGCTCTGAGGTGGCGGGAACCGTGTTTGTCCAAATCTTTCCGACGATGCGGCTCCATACCCCCTCACAATCCACACAGACGCCCGCTGGGGCCACCGTGACCCGGTCGCCGCGACGCCGCTCCAGTCCTGTAGACGTGCTCAAGCCCTTGCCCTTGTCTTGTGGTCCCCGGTGTTTCCGTCATCCAGGTGAGCGCGGCCTCCTGTTTCGTTATGCTACATAGGTAATTGTACCATGTATACTAGACTTATGGGTGCCGTGTAATATCAGCCATCGTCGAATGGTGTACAGACACCAACCGACATTGGTCATCCCCAGGTTCACTGCCGTTCCCCGTACCCCAGGACCCAACTGTCACTTTTGAACGGTAGAAGCCGCTCACTATTGTCATAGGGTCCTTCGATCTGAAGACGTCTGGAATACGCTCCATGAATTATTTGCGGGACGAGCGCGCCGTTGACATCAGCATCGAGTATAAGCCGCTCGCTAAGTTGCTCGATGTCTTGCAAGAGGAGGGGGCCGTGCGTGGCGACTTGCGGCCGAGTCATATTATGCGTCGAGAGCGAGAGTTCGAGGAAGAAGTAATGGAGGGACGGAGAGTTGAGTCGACGATATTTGATATGGCAGGAAGGTCGGCTTGGTAGGTACCCAACTCGTACTGAACGTCATTTCTCCTTGGCTTAGTGGAGGTGACGAGTGGTGGGGGAGATGACGGTCGTCTTTGGCTGAGGCGTTCTGTAATGCCCTTGAAGCATTCAGTGAGAGAGTAGGGAGACGAACAAGGTCAAGTACCTATGCTATTGGCTCTATTGGTTATCGCCTGATTGTTCGAGCTACTTACTATGCTCAGTTATGCATTTCCCCTCAACATCCACCAGCCTCTTACACATACCCGACCACGTTCCACAACAGAGTGGATTCGGCTCAACCCCACCCCTGTCGGTCCCATGACTGGGAAGCGAGATATCGGTCCAACGTGACCAAAACTTGTGATAAAATGCGCTAGGCCTGGTCCACGTGTTTCGCTAGATAGGAGAACTCCATTTACTGAAGCGAAGGTGCTGTGTAACTGTAAATGCTTATCGCATGAGTCTAGTCACGCGGCAGCCCCCCTAAATCGCGTCTCAGGCACGCGCTCAGCTCCGCCTGAAATTGTCTTACAAACATGTGCAACGGTAGGGTGAGTGTTAGACCTCAAGCTTAATGATACATTACTGATGTGTATAGTCGTCAACACAATACCAGAAATCCAGTCCCGTCTAGTCATCGTCCGAATCCTCCTGCACGAACCGCCTGCTCGGTACGGGGGCGTCTTCCGCTGCCATGGAAGGCACAGTAGCAGATCTAGGTCGCTTGGGGCCGCTCCCGCCTGCAGTTCCAGCCGGGGCAGGGCGTTCAGAGCGTTCAGAGGCTCCCTGCAGCTTTGAAACCGCCTCAGCGCTGTCGACCCAGTCGGAGAATATGTCCACTGGTTCCGTCAAGTCTAGCGCACATCCAATCAATCGGTCAAATCACGTCTCCAGGGTGGGTGAGAAGGACGAACGGTGTGCACGGGTTTGGAACGACTGTCCGCAGATTTTACATGATAGATGGCCGATGCCTTCTTTCTTGTCTATCTTGCACGAGACGGATTTCTCGTGGTTGCAGAATATGCAGGAGAATTGAGTTTCTGGACCACCGGGTCATTGCGTTTTTCTAATTGGGGGGTTATGCACGTACGTACCGAGTGGGCCGCGTTTTTTTGACGCTGATGGAGGCGGTTTCCGGGACGACTTTTTTCGCTTGCCCATGGCTCAAACAAATGGGATGCCGAAAGTGGTGGAGTCCAAGAATGGCAGGAGGTTGCTTTGACCACCAATGGACTCAGTCCCCCAAGCAATCGTAGTGCCACACTGTACTCTCGGATTTTTCGACAATAGTGATAGTAATTATACAGTATTTGTTTAAAAGCCTTCCGCAGCTGGCCCCGATCCATGAAGGCGGTAGGCAGACTCGTGGCACATAAGGTCCGGTATGCACGCGGAAGCTGAGGAGCGGGATGCGCATGGTTCTGTGGCATACGGCTTATGTATATCATTCTCACCCTTTCTTTCGGACATACACATTCTACCCTGAAAGAACGCGCTTCTTGGCTTTGCGGCGGGAGCGTGATTGACCAACCGGTTTCTAATCCTCACGTAGACTTCCCAGTAGGTAGATCAAACGTAACGCACCGACTTTCGACAACCCTGCTCACGATCTAATTACAGATTTGATACCAAACCAGTGTCGCATTCAGACTGCTTCTCTGAATCATGTATCAAGCCCTACAACGCATCCTCCAAGGCCCCAATCGTCGCCAGGTTACTGGCATTCGCCACCATTGAGCTCTACTCGAGGTACTAATGGGGGGCCAGGAGAACGCCGCAGCCATTTGTTTCGGATCCGTTCCACATGCGGTTTCCTGCGTCATCCGATATCAAATCTTTCTCCCGCGCGCCGCTCGAGTAAACCTCCGAATAGTGGCTCGTGCAGCAGGGCAGTGTCGTCCGATGTTCTCATCAGGAGGAACTACTTCGTTCTGTTAGTGCTTGTGGTGGTCGTGCATGTACGGGGACCGACGATGACGGCGGTGAGCGTATGTGGGCCACTTCTTCTTCGTCTTCTTTAGTGCCACTTGTCTGCCCTGGTTTCGTTTCCAACTGGCCGGTTGTTTCGTCGAATGAGGGATCACCAAATGCGGCTGCGGACAAGGCCATGGACGACGGTTCGTTTTGGTTCCTGTCCAAACTTGGACTCGTCTTTCCCGCTCTCGTCTGTCAGCCCATCCCCCGCGGGCTGTACGACCTCTACGACGAACACGGCAACGTCAGCAAAGAAGCATTGGTGACGGACTTGGCGCTGTTTACGGGTTCGCCCCATCCGATCCCCTTCTGGCAAAGGAAGGCTACTGACCCTGGGTATCGTCAGGGGTATAAGTGGTAATGGAGAATAGTAGTAGTAGTAACAGTAACAGTAACGGCAGTGGTAATGTCGCAGATGTACGAGCGGCGAGCGTAGCATGGCTGAAGCGCGCGACGTCGCTCCCCCGAATGAAGGACGGTCGACGACCAGCAGTCAACGGCGGCGAGAAGCCTAGTGCATCCGACGGCGACAGGCCACCAGATGCAAAGTCGTCCACGGGCACCGTCACACCCGCCCTCGAAGACCCTGCGACTCCTCAGCCCTCCACCCCAATGTACGACCCAGCAGACGAAGACGAAGAAGCAGGCAATCTCGAAGAATATCCTGCACGCACCCCGACTCCACCCCAGCTCGTGCTCGTGCTCGATGAGCAGCAGTCACCCCAGCAGCCAGCTGAGGCGTCTGAGCCTGTGCCTTCTCGAGGCAGACGGCGCTCTCGTCCAAACTCACGCAATCATTCGCGGGCAAATACGCCTAGACTTGAGGCTCAGCTACTAGCTTCAGCAGCAGAAATCAATCAAATCCCATCCTGCCTCTCTTCCCTTTCACCTACCACTCTCCCCGCCCGAGCGCTACCTCCAAACTCGGCCACACCTCATCTCACCGCAGGAGCAACAGCTGCACTCAACCTCAACTTACGCGCACCTCCACCACCACCCTTCCTTTCCCCCGTCTCTCCCTTCCTCCCCACCACAACTCCACCGCCATCCCTCGAGGTTCTCCAGGGAAACTACATGGCCGGCATATTTCGCTCAAAATCTCTCGGCCGCGCACACGCACTTGCTAAGCTCACAGGCGGAAACGTAACACCAGAATCAGAATATTTTACCCCATTCATCAAACCCACACCCCCAGCGGCCACCGTTCCCTCTCGAAGTAACACCGTCGGTGGAGGAGAGCGCAGCGCGGCTCGGCTCGTAATGATGCAGAAACTCCGCACGCGCGTCAACAACAACACTGACACCGAGGCCCAAAGTGGCGCTGAGGAAGTCTTCACAGCCCCTGCAATTCTCGAACGGGAGCGAGAAAAGAAGAAGCGGCGTCGAAGATCACACAGGCGATCGGGATCTACCAGTACAAATACCAATCAGACAAATGATGAGCGAGATTTCTCCTCTGCGCAGACGACCCCAGCGACAGCCATCTCCCCTTTGCCTCCCCAGCCCACACCGCCCCCACCTCTGCACCAGCTAAGCGATGCCGATGTACAGAGACAGGAAGAACGGCAGCGTACATACTACCAGTACCAGCGTGGAGGTCCGTTTGTGGAAGACGAAAACGAGCCACCCACGCCCCGCGACGAGGAAGAGCCGGTACACCCGATTCTTGCGCCGCATGTGTCGCCATCACTCACGCAAGAGACAGCCCCAGAACGATCGACAGACGGTGCGGAGCAGCAGAATCTTTCCTCTGGCGCGAGCTGGCAGTCGTCAGCCGAGACCGAGGTGGGCGAGACAGCATCGGCCGTATCGGCGCGTGTGCCTGTGGTGATGGAGAGCGGTAGGAGCCCCTATGGACGCCAGGTCCGTCAGGCATTCCCTGTTACTGCATATGATGCCGCTGCGAGGGACCCGAGTGATCCCAGTGAGCAGGCCTCAGATGATTTCGACGGTGCGCCGCTAGTTCCCCCGCCCAGGGCACCTTGGAATGGCCAATCGTCTGCTTCGTGGGTCGTTGATAGTCCTCGTACGCGCTGTTTCCTTTCACTCGAGCAATTGTTCATTAACGTCCCTACAGTATTGAAGAGTCGAGCACCCGGCTTGCTCGAGGAACCCGAGCTCGATCACGATAGTATCGCCTCGGGTCCAAGCGACGCAGAGGTTGAACCCGAAGAGGCGGAACACTGCGACGAAGCAAGCGAGGAGGCAGGCGATGAGGCAGGGGAAGACGAAGGGCTCTCCCCGCCGCCCGTACCACCCAAAGACAGCTATTCTCCAGCAACGTGGAATCACCCCTTGCCTGAACCAGCGAACGACCTGCCGCGCTTGGAAGCACGCAACCTCCAGCCCGCCACGACGCCCCCGATCGAGACGCCAACGACCTCGGTACTCCCACAGAGCACGACAGATGATCAGCGGCTCAGTGATATCTCTGCCTCCGACGACCGGGATAGTACGAACCCTTCCTCTGGCGCTCGGAATGACGAGTTGGAAGATGTGAAAGGCGGAAAGAGCGAGAAAATGAGCACGTGGAATCGCGTAAAGCACAGTGTGAGCCACGTCCGGCGCCGGTCGAGGAGCAACTCTGTACAGCGGAGTTCCGCGGGGAGTGTGAACCTGAGCTACAAGGACCGGCCGACGACGCCTATGCATACCCACCAGCCCTCTACGAGTCTACTGCAGTTGCCGCTCAATGCGTCTGCGAGTGTTATGTCCCTCGGGCAGGTGGCGTCACCTCAGAGGGGCATCTCTCCCATCCCGCCGGCAAGCGCAGCAGATCTGGCGCGGCTCGCAGATCCCAAGCTTAATCCCTTCCCAGGGCTGCAGCAGCTGCATGAGCAGAGACAGTTGCAGCGGAAGATGAGTGTGATCGGAAACTCGCCTCTTGCAGGGGGGTTCGCGGCAGCAGGAACGACGGATGGGAGTACGCCCACTACGCCGCTTACACCTGGATATTTCTCGAGTATGCCTGCACCAAGCGGATCGAGGAGGCACTCGCGGGAGGATGACCGCGGCGCGGAGGTGGTTATGATTCAGGGCAAAGCGTCCCAGTCGGGTCTCCATCTTCCTCAAGCACTGCAAACCCAACCGTCGACGCCATTCCATCAATATCAGCAACCTCAACCGCAGCAGCTGACCGATCGCGCGTTGCCCCTCCCGCATGACGACTCGTTTGACGAAGTACCGCTCTCCCGTGCGCCCAGCTTCAATGCACACCGATCAAAGCCAATCGAAGGAGTGAAGAAATGGCTCAAAGGGTTTAGTGGGCCGAACACCCCTGCCGGAAGCACCGTCAACCTCATCGCTACGGCGAACCACAGTACGGCGACACAGGAGGTAAAAAAGAAGGCCAGTATAGTCGATCCACTACCAGCTATCTCGAGGAAGCCGTCCCTTGTTGAGAAGGAGGGACATGCCAATGGGCATATGCCGACGAACGGAAATGGAATCGGAAACGGGAATGGAGTGCAAGCGCAAACCTTGAAGAGTGCACCATCTAGGCAGAGTCTGAAGAACCGCGCATTTGGGCTGTTCGCGTCTGCTGATGCACCCAAGGAGAGTGCGGTTTCTGCACCACCATCGTCAGCATTGTCCCCTATCTCCCCCACTGATACCGATTTCGGGCGGGGTAAGCCCGCTGTGGATTATGATACCACTGTGGATACCGACCGGACTATCACCAAGAAGCTTGTAGCGGAGAAACGGGAACAGGCGAAACTTGCAGCTACGAAGGAGCCGATACCCAGTACTTTACCTCCTCAGTCTGCCCTTCCTATCGCACCTAGATCCCCAACGCCAAGCCGGTCGATGCAGAATGGGCATGATGTTGATAGTGCCGATCTTAGCTCGTCGAGCATCGAATCCGTTATATCCAATGCAGCTGCTGTTGGATCGCAGACCACCAACGGGGGGGCCCCGCGGAGTGCCGTGCTCACGCAGACACGCTCTCCGCCTCCATCTGCCCAATCTGTACCTGTCAGGGCGCAGTCCCCTTCCATATTGAAGTATCGCCCTCAATCCCCGCCCATTAACACCCTTGCAAATTTGTACTCTGCCGGATCGCGACCTCAGTCTCCCAACATTCCTCGATCGCACTCGCCCTTCCGGTCGCCCACCTATGGGAGCACATTCGCACAACAGCAGCAACAGTCGACACTCCAAAAGAGCACACCCACTACCCCTGCCTTCTTCAAACAGGCACTCAACTCTGCTGAAATTCTCCAGCGCGTGGATAACATTCTCCAGCGGGACCGGGAGGCAAAGGATGCGAACAAGGATGCGAAGGCGAAGGAGCGTGGACTGGCCGATGACCCACCTCGCAAGCTGTTGCTCGTCAGCCCCGTGATACAGGTCGTTAATAAGGAGGTGGCGAAAAACCGTGTCTTGTTCCTCTTCAGCGATTTGATGCTTGTCGCGAAGTCGGTGGGGTCGAGCGAGAGTGGGCGAATGATGGATAAACTGTTTGTGGTGAAAAATATCCTCGACCTCAAGCGTTGCTCCGCTCCCAACCTCGCTGCTGGACTGACAAGTCCTGTTGCCTTTGGAGATGTCAAGCGCAGCTCAATGCTCAATACCTTCGTTAGGGAGTTCAAGGTCGATCCTGATCGCGCGATCCAGGAGCTCATGCAGCAGACAGGGGTGGGTGCGAATGACTCAGCTATCATTGGTCATTTGCTATTCAAGATACACGAGCTTGATCGCACACAGCTGGGGGTTTTCTTGTCCCGGAGAAGCTCGAGAGCGATCTTACATGCGTATATCGACAAGTTTGGTTTCTCTGACGTCAGGATCGACTATGCCCTTCGCATCTTCTTCCTCTCGTTCTACCTCTCCGATCAGGCAGAACACCAGGCCCTGGAGAACATGCTTGCGAGCTTCGCGAGCCGGTGGTTCGCTGCGAATGTTTCGACTGTCGCGTTCGATAAGGAGCGGTGCCATCACCTTGTGTACGCCATCGTACTGCTCAACGCATCCCTCCACCTTGGGCACCTACACCAGGGTCTACCGGCTACCCTCGCCGACTTTGTGGGCATGGTCCGCTCGACCGACCAGAGGTATACGATCAAGGAGGAGCTTTTGGAGGATATCTACGAGGCGATTCGGCAAGAGCGGCTTCTTGGACCGAAGGACTTCCCTGGTCATCGTGGCCTGGAGGTCCAAGTCACAGGCTCTATTTCGCCAATGCACTTTACCTTCCGCATCAAATCGGAGCTCATTCGTGTTCGGATACCACAGCCGGATGCCAACTTTCGGGTTCATCTGCTTGGTCAAGGCCTTCTGTTCGACCCGCCGACTCTGCATTTCTCTAAATCCAACGAGGCGACGTTCCGTGTCACGGGAACTGCGATTGGCACGAAGAGTATTGTCTATTGGCGAGGCGGGGCCAACGCCCACATCTATTCGATGCCTCTTGCCACGTCCATCGCCGTGGAACGCAAACATATGCGGAACACGATTCAGATCGGCTTCTCGCCATTGGATGCTACTGAAAAGGAGGCGAAGCAGTATGTCTTCAGTATCGAGGATACAAGGGAACATGAACATTGGCTCAAAGTTCTTCGCACCCAAATCGATCGCGCCGCGGCCAACGCTCTCGACACTGAACAACCCGTGACTGGCGGTGGACACACGAGTGCGGTGGTTGGTGTCTCTCCTCGAATTTGGAAGGCGGCAGAGATGGTCGCAGCAGAAGTTCTCCGAGAAACCCTCATGGGTTCAGAAACGTCTTCGGTATGTTCTTGTTCGGCCCCTCATTAGTAGTGTGATTGATTCGCCCTGTTACTCAGACCGCTAGTTCCCCCCCTGAATCGCATGTTCTATGGCACGGCCCAAGTCTCAACCAACTCTTCCTCCAAGGGGCGAATGAACAGAAACATATGCGGGATGAAACAACCCCGTCGCTCGCCCGCGCTGGGCATGAAATCCAAACTCTTTGTGTACAAAACTCGCTCATTGCATCCCTTGTCACCACTCTTTCAACGTCTCCCGCCGATGTGACGAACGGCTCTGTCGGGTATGGATTTGGGTCTCCCCTCCGTCCTCCAACTCCGAAAAGCGCTCCACGATGATCTTCCCCACTGACTCTCGGCATCCCATCTTTCATGTAGCGTAAGTTTCCTCTAGCCGTCCGCTGAAATTCCTTGGCATTCACCACTAGCTTTAGGTTTAGCAATCGAGCTCCCGTCCGTTGGTACATCCATTATGTTATTCTTACCCTGATACTGCGTTTGCTCTAAACCCATCGCTTGAATGTCCCTAGTTTGTCTCGCTCTCTTACCTATCGCCATCAAAATGTCTCCTCACGCATCACGCCGACTACTTCTGTGCGTTGGGTATGTTTCACTTCTCCTCTCGACTTATTACAACATGCTCTTCCGTCCAGCTTTCATACCACGTTTCGTAGTCATACCAACTAGACAGATCCAGACTAATATGCCTGTCATTATACCGCATATTCCTGCTTGTGTCTCCTCGCTGGTCCTTGCACTACTCAATACTGAAGCCTTGCGATAAAAGGAATTCACGACCTTTCAGAGAGGGATCCATGAACCAGCTTAGGTGGCATGCATTACGGAAATGGATTGTGTCTGGCACCGAATCGTTTCGACTGCCCAACGCAGAGGCCAAGGCATGATCGGAGTCAGGCCACTAAATCGATGACGGTTTGATCAATCATTACTCATTACTAATTTCAGGGCATATTCCCCGACGTTGAACTAGAAATATTCTGCACTTTGGCGCATGTGAATATTCAATCTATTTAATGCATCAAGGTTTTGCTTTGCAGGAATACGCCGAAATTGATGCAATCAATGCGAGGTGTCCTGTTCTATGTAAGGAGACAAAGGAGTTCTTTCACCAAACCGCTTGGCATCCGCCGACGTAGTGCAGCCCGCTATTTCCATTGACACGTCCACGGCGAGGTACTGGCTCAAGGTACACCTCGCAAACCGCATTGGATAAGTTACCGAGTGTTTGGCTGCGCTTTTATGGCGATGTTAAATGTCGAGAGTGTACCCAACGCCCATCACCTCGAATATTCACAAAGTATACTTTTGGCTGGTAGCTTGTACTCAATGCCGGCTCGGAAATCCTACGGATAGGCATGAAGTGTCAGCCGTCTGGCCGTTGGTTCAAACGTGATGGACGCGGTACGAAACGCGTGTCAGCGAGAATGTAGTGGCCCTCCGTCTCCGCCCTCCGTCTCCTGTTCGAGCTCAAGCGGCCAGCATGGCAGACCCTGATGAGCCGTTCTCGAAGCGGTTATTTATCCCTTTGGCGAACCACAAGTCCCTCCACAACGGTGCTTTCCTTTAAGTTACACCCTCAGAGAGGTACTAGAGTGCCTCGCCTCGTTTTTCCTTTCGTAGTGAGTCTGAGATGCATGCGATTTGGTGTTGCCCCCTGGCCATTTCTTAACGCTGAGGCTCTTCGATAACTTAGCACCCCTCCCTAGTTAATACGCGGGGTTTGGCCTAATCATAGAGCGCCAACTCCCACGGTCTCTGCCCCCCACCTTCAACACCCGGTCGATCGGTGAACCAAATTCTCCGCAGGCGGCATGTTGCATACACCCGCACGTAGCTAATTGAGCCGTACTCTTGCCCTGTACAGCGCGAGCAGAACTGAGGAAGTGAGACAGAGAGCGTTGTCCAAGTTGTGAGGGTTGATTCATCCAGCCGAGGAAAGTGGATGGGGACCACCAAAACAGGTGATCCTGATGTGGCGTGCCTCTGAGCCTCTGCCTTTCGACGAAAGTGTCAAAGTGGGATAACGACGAGAGAAGGCGCGGACCTGAAAAGTTGCAAACCGTACCCTGCCCTCCTGACCTAAGACATCCACTAGGCCGATCTCGAACGCCCACTCTTTGGTCATATTTCGCACTTGTAGGTGCATCCACGTGTGCTTCAAACCCAGGCTCGTGCATCTACCCAGAGGCGGGGAGTGGATGAAGGTCGTCCTAAGTGTGGGACTTTGGATATGCAATACAGTGCTGGAGAGAACCTTTCCTTCACGCGAGTGGGTTAATCTCTCCTCGTCTTGTGGGCTGGTGGAGCACGGTTTCAAAGGCAAGTTTGGGGGATGTAGCAGCCGCCCTGGGGCCAGAGGAGCCGGTAGGGAGGTCGCATCGTTTAAGAGATGGACGAGGGAGTCTTCAGGTAGCTGTACATCTACATGTGTCGAGAAAAGCTGGAGAGGATGCGAGCCGACGGAGGAGAAAAGAGAGACAAGGGGAGATTGAACAGTGGTCTTGAACATTATAACCAGATATTGTGCAGATTGCGACCGCGTTAAAAACCTTGGAAAAATAAATGGTGGGGGTCGGAAACAAGTCTCTGAGAGTTCGAAGCTGAGGTCGTTTACGAAGAGAAAATAAGTTACTACAATGAACTAAGCCGGATGCGGCCTTTCATCAAAGCCAGAATCGCAGCACGTCGAAGGTAATGTTAGACAAGCTAGCGCGCGGATGAGTAAGCGAAAGAACCGTTTGTATATACGTAGCTAGCATACCTAGCGCGCGGATGAGTAAGCGAAAGAACCGTGAGGGTCTTTCGCTGATCGCCCGCTG
>Ga0307513_10011010_pt1 | contig 11283 bp, 6 predicted proteins | sample 15_EM_MG_FD_202174 | JGI IMG/M metagenome (GOLD analysis project Ga0307513, IMG submission 202174) | Populus trichocarpa ectomycorrhiza microbial communities from riparian zone in the Pacific Northwest, United States - 15_EM | ecosystem: Host-associated > Plants > Roots > Unclassified | place... | reverse complement strand
GATTTTTATTTTTTATTTTTTTTCTAATTTCAATCGTTTAATATTTTATTGGCTATTGATTGGGCAATGTAATTTGTTTTTGTTTGATTTTTTTAGTTATATGATTACAAACAAACACTCCGATATTTGGTTGGTTCTTATTTTTGTAGGTGTTTATCTTTTATAAAAAAAAAGATATAAAAAAATTAAACCTAATTGAGTTCATGACCTGGATTACGAGATTGTCTGATTAAGAAATACACTTCATCACGTTTTTAAATTGTATAAATATTCCTAGATTTATTTAATTAAATACATGCATAAACTTTTCAATTTGCGATTAAGATTTTTTTTTACGTCAAAATACATGCAAAAAATGATGTCGTATTGAAAAGAAATTTATCTGACCTGCAATAAAACACGAACCAGATAGCTAGCTAAACACAAAAGATGTGGTTAAATCACCGTAGCCACACTTATAAAACACTATTTATTGGTGTGTTTTGTTTTCCTTTTTATATTTATTTTTTTAATATCATCTTGTATCAACCCATTCTTATTTGTTTATTTTTTTTCAATTTCATCATTCAATATTAAATTGTTTTGAGAATTGTGCTTTGTAATTTTGTTAAATTTGTTTTCCAGTTAGGTTATATACCATCTAATGGATTTGTTTTTCTCAATTTTAACCTTTTACATTAGATCTGTTGGAAGTAGGGCTTTGTAATTTTTTTTATTTGATTTCTATGAATTTATCATGATTTTATGACTCAAGTTGCAAGTTTAACATGTTAGCTTTAGTTGAGTTGGGTCATTTTCCCCCCCGCTTTATCTAGTTGATTTTTTTCAATTTAGTCATTCAATGTTAAGTTGGTTGGAAATTAGGCTTCATATTTTGTATATGCTTTCAAAGGGTTATTTTGGTCCAACAACATGACTCGCGGGTTTGACGTGTTGACCATGGTTGATCTGATTTATTTTTTAGGTCTTTTTTTAATTGAATTGGTTTTTTCAATTTCACCCTCCAACAACTAAATCTTCTTGTTTTTTTTTGTTTTTTAATATTATCCTTCAATATTAGGTTGTTTAGGAATTGAGATTCGTTTTTTTTCCTAATTTGCTTCATATGGAGTTATCCTGATCTCATGAATTGTTTTTCTCGATTTTAGCTTTCAATATTGGATCTATGTAGCAGCTTTCTATGAGGTTATTCTAATCTCTTGACCTAAGATGAAGGTTTAACAGGTTGACTAGGATAATGTTTTTGTCCTTTTTTATTTTTCTTTCATTTTCATCCTTTAACACTAGGTTGATTAGGAATTTGCTTTCATAATTTATTTTTATTTGTTTTATATAGGGTTATAAGGGTCTCATAACACAGGTCATCTATTTTACAAGTTAACTTGGGTCAATCCAATATATCGTCATCTCAATATTTTTAAAAAATATCATACAATATGTCACCGTATCAATATTTAAAGATGATATTGTCTGATATGTATCATATTTTGAGTTCATGATTAAAAAAAATATTATAAAACATATTAGCAATGATTGAATATTTTTTTCATAAAATAAAAATTTATCTGACCCGTAGTGCAATGCAAACAAATGATCTAGTAAAAAACTCTAAATGCTTTGGCAAAAATTGCATCATGGACGAATATATAGTGCTTTGTTTTTTTCATTGCTCAACTTTTGTTTTTATTTATCCTTTGTAGCCCCAAATTAATTGTCCTTTTAAGAAAATATGTTGAGAAATGGCAAGATTCAAAGACAAAAAATCAAAGTGAAAAGGATGAAGAAAATGGGTGGCAAGTACAAATTGTAGCGAAACATTCACTTTGGTCCTCTTACTTTTTAAATAATAGATTTTTGGTCCTTTTAGTTTCCGACATTCCATTTCTAGTTCACAACTTTATTTTCCTTATTTCTCAATCCTTAATTTGAGAGAGAAAAGAGAGAGAGTCATCAAATTCTAGTGATAGAGAAAAAAAGTTTCGGTTGATATCAATTTCAACAATCAAATCAATCAATATTGGTGTCAATTAAGTTCTATTTGATGGGAGGGAGTTCCATTAAGGTATTTTTTCCCTTGAAATTGCAAAAAATAAAATAAAATTGCAAGAGATAAAGTTTAGGAGAGGATTTTGCTTTCGATTTGGATTTGTGTTTGTGTACAAGTTTTAGGGGTTTTTTTTGGTTTTTTTTTTTTACATTATAGGGACGTGTTTTAGTTGTTTGGTATGAAAATTGGTTCAAAATAACTTTTTTGGGTAAAAAAACACCTTGCTCCATTTTCTAGTCACCATTTTGGTAATTTGAAACTAAGAAGGCAGATGACGAGTCATCTACTTTTATTTTTTTTTCAAACAATTTAGGGGGGTCGACATGTTGACCGCTCCATTTTCAAATAAAAAAGATTTAAGGGTTTGCTTGCGCGAGTCTATCCTTGCATTCCTACACACATGCCTTTTTAAAATGGGTTAAGTGCGCGCACGTGATCCCTTTTGCTCTTTTTTAGTTGATACCTTTTTTATATGTATTTTTTTTAGTTTGGATTAAATTTTTTTAATTGATATCCTCTCTCTAATTTCTTAGATTGTTTATTTGGCCTTTATTAAATAGTAGTTTTTTTAATTATTTAATATATATATATATATATAATGTTTTGAAGAGATTATTCTAATTTATAAATATTTTTTTTTATGTTTTATATAAATAAGCTTTATTTTCATGATGTATTTATAAAAATAAAAATTAATTGTTCTTGATAAGAAAAGGTGACCTTTAAGTTAAAAAAAAAGAAGCATGTACATTAAAAAGAAAAGTTGGGGTTAAATATCATACTTATTTATCTTTTAATTTTTTGAAAATGATTATATTTTTATTTTAGAATTTGGTTGGCATCAAGGTTGTCAAAAACGCATTTTTAACACGGCACGGAAAATGCAAAATAAACTCGGATCGTAAAAACGGATCGTAAAATCGTAAAATCGTAAGGAATTTTTTTTTCATACATAGTTCAAGCACCTTAAAATACATGATTCAAATAAAAATTCATACATAGTTCAAGCATCTTAAAATACATGGTTCAAATAAAAATTCATACATAATTTACCCATCTAGTCATGATATATGGAGACAATGAATAAAACTTGAGTGAAGAATTACAATATTTTTTGAAATACAGTAGCAATTAGCTAAGAACAACTCTGAAATATAATATAGAGGAGCACCAGAGGCTATCAAATACAAATAAAGAGCTGCAATATCAGAGTAGAAAGTTGCTCAATGACACATTACAACAAAAAAAGATCTAACAAAAAGTGTTGATAGCAGCCTTTGGACGGAGTTATTCTTACTGCTTCAGCAAGATCTTATACCAAAAACAAACAAAAAAATGCAACGAACAAAAAAGAACACCAGGTCCAATGGGTACAGAACCCACATCACAGCAAGCATTGCTAATATATAATTGTGAACACCAACACTGCTTCTAAATGCATGTCAAATCCTAAATGAAGCAGCTAGACCAACTACTGCTTCTAAATGCATGTCAAATCCTAAATGATAATGAAACAAGGCAACAAGAGCTACATTGAACTTAAAGCTCTGCATGACCAGTTAAAAATGTAAATGAAGGTCATACATTTATGAGAAACATACCTCCATAAAATGGGTATTGTAAAGTGAAAAGCTGCGCTTGAACCATAAAAGAGAGATGACATCACCCATGCCATAACCCTGTTCAACAATGGAAGACATTGGCACGCTAGCATAGCACGGTTCCTCACCTGCAATATAGTTGGGCAACCACTTACAGTATGACCAAATTGTACTTCTGATTTAAAGAGTCGTGCACAAGTTCCACTGACCCAAGCAACTACTGGTTTGTTTACCTTTCCCTGTTTTAGGGCTTCAACTAGAGAATACTCATCTCCTCCACCAAGTTCCCCAAGTACAACCATCATTTTAACCTGTGTAAGATCAGATGATAAAATAAGAGAAAAAGGAACCCAAGATGATAACAAGCAGTAGTACGAACTGTAGATTTGCTAAATCTTAGTTAATGGTCAAAACAGAGAGTTGCATGGGTAAAATTGCAAGGTACAGATTTCCCATTAAACAAAGTACTAAGCAGAATTTAACTTTATGAATGTATAAATTAGCACTGGATACTTGCCAGTTTTGTCAACAAGAGAGAAACTAAAGGATTTTCAAAAATAATGCTGATTTAACTCCAATTCAAATCTTCATGTATTAGAAAATCCATAAAAACAAACCCAAACAAAGTAGCTTGCATGTGTAATTACCTTCATAAATTCCATCAATTACACGGGCAATGGCGTTATACAGGTCATTAGATATGCCACCCTGCAGTAGGAAAAGAAGCATTATTCTCAGAACTTTTAACATACACAGCAATGGTAGTGAGAGGAGATCGATAGACCAAGACACCGTCACTTAGCAAGTCTACCCAAAAAAAATTAGAATGGCATTCCTTTCAATTGTGGAATTACAGGCTTACAGCTCTTTTATCTTTGATAAATTCCATGTCACGCATGTATAATGGCCAGATGTAACCTGAGCTTTTATTGATAAACATGCTATGAAGAAAGAGGAGAAATAGAATGAATACGTACAGATTTGGAGACAAATCCAACAGATCCAGGCCGGTAAAGCTTGCAAGCAATTATGTTATCAATTGTTCCTGTTTGTTTGTTTGGCAACCAAGAGGTGATTTGTTTTGAATTTGGAAATTAGAAGTTTGGATTGGAACACTGGAACTAGAAGGACATTGAGAAAGAGAGGCGCTAAGAGACGCTAGGTTTTTTACTTTTTGGTGATGTTATTGGCTTACTGTAGTGCAAACTACAGTATATATATATATGTATATATATATATTCCTTTTAAACACGTAAAACAGGGTTCAAAAACGTGATTTTAAGCGTTTTCAGCCGATTTCAACGTTTTTATACGATTTTACTGCAATTTCATCACTTTTCGAGTTTATAAGCCGATTTAACACGATAACCTGTACTAACTCGTAAAATCATACGATTTTACGAGTTAAAAACGAGATTTTAACAACCTTGGTTGGCATTACCACCTCTTTCTCGATTTTATTAGTTCATATATATTAAAATTTATTTCATTTAGTATAAAACAATGTCTTTATGTTTCTTAATTAAAAAATCATAATAAAGTGAAACACACTCGCAACATTATCTTATTTTTGCACTATATTAAAAATTAACTTATGATCCTATACACAGTGTTACATTAACAACTCTTTTTTGTATTTATTAACGCAAATGATTCTTGTTTTATTTTATTATATGTAAGTATGGACTTTTCAATTCACAATTACATTATTTTTCTCAATGTAAAAAAACATGTTAATAACACCTATATATTTATTCGACTCACGGTGAAGTGCTGGTCTATTGACTAGTTTCATGCTATTTTTCATTAGCTCACATAATTATTTTCTTTTCATTTTTGAACGTTCGATTGTTTTGGGTCAACTCTTAGGATTTTACATCATCTATTTAAATCCAGCAAGCTTTGGATTTTATGCATTAACCTAATGTTAAATCATATAACTAGTAAAAAGGAGTTGATAATTTATTCAATATTAAAGTTAAATTATGAAAAAAATAAAAAAATAACCCACTTACTATAGGTTCTATTGTAAACATTGTGGTTGAGGGTTTATTTTTTGTTCTCTATTATTGTTTCATCTTTGCGCTTGATGCTTGTATCTAATTATGTGTCCCGATATAGTTTTATTTGAGTTTTATTGCATGCTTGAGGTTTTAGAGAGTGTTTACTATGTGAATTAATCATTAATTTTATGAAAAATAATATTATTTTGTTGGCCAAAGAAAAATAAAATAACAAGGATCAAAATTAAGAAAACAATATAGCATTTCATTTTTATTGTTCATCAGGCACAAAAAAGTACAATTTGGTCTATGATTCTTTAAAGTTTTACATTATTTGGTTCTTATTATTTGAGAATTTCAAGTTTCAATCCTAGACTTTATTTTATTTCTATTTTGATTTATATGTGTTGAAGAAAGATGGGGAAATTCATTAGAAAAAGAGAAGGAAAAAGAAAACGTTTTGTTGTTTATATTCTAGCAGCAAAAAAATTTGATCTTGATGTTAAGGACTCGTTTTAGAGAGTGAATAGGAGTGTGACATAATGGTCACACAACCCATAATTAAGATTGAGATCTGATCATGAAAAGCTAAAAAAGATCTGATAAGAGTGTAACATAATATAAGCATGTCCCAAAGTACTAGCACTATTTGAATGAAGTTGAATGATGTCACGACGACAGTAATCTTTAATAAGTTAGATTTAGTTTGTTCAAGAACCACAGAATACAAAAATCTCTCTCACATGTTAAACTAAAAAGTTCAGAAGTATTATTCATCAAAGGTGCTGAACTTCAGGCTTTACATGTGTTTAAATAGTTCTGAGAAATTAACCTTAATGAATCTACCCTTGTAAGCTGAATTGACCCATTTATAAAAATTGACCCCAAACCTTTATTAGTAAGCCCAAACCCTAATCCAAAAAGTCTTGGATCCTAGCTGAAAAAAAATTATTAATTAAGCCCAAACAAACCTCGTGCTGTAGCTAAAAAACTCATAAGTCTAAGTCTTGTTATGCCGTGAGAAGAGAAAAAGAAAATAAAACATTATAGGTCCGATACAAGACTTATTTATAGCCTATAATGTTGTCTACTAATCCTAAAAACTAAAAGAGAAGTTGTTGCCCTTTTGGTTTCCAAGTTAGAATAGAATTTTGATCTCAACCTTGTATTTATCATTCTTTTAGAAGGAAAAGGATGCCACCTTTAATGCTCCTCTTCGCCGCCTTTTGATATCGTTCCAACACTAGAAAAGATAATTAAGTTATTGAATTATTCTCCTTGCACAACAAGGTAACTTTGCTGCCACATGTGTTTCCTAAGTTAGCTTGACTTCTTTTGTTTTCTTTACTGTGTTTTCTCCTCCTCTAACAAGGAAGTAGAAATAAAAATAATAAATTCTAATATTTAAAGGAAAAAATTAATGTTCTTAGACATAATAGGAATCCACAAAACACATGAAAACATCAAAAAACAAGGTTGATCAAAACTGATACAAAATTGACAGCCTTATTGCCAAAACTTCATGGCCCAAATAAGGGTGGATTGGGTCCCTTTTGAATATGGATTAAATGTAATAAAGCATTCTCTTAATGCTTCCAAGGATCCCCAAGTTCAGCCTTGGCTAAAACTTGCACAACCAGTCCATTCAATGTTTTTTTCAATGCCTTCGTTTTGAACCTTGTGATGGGCCCATTTGAAACATGTAATGAGTCCTTGGTGTTTATGGGTATATCCATATCATTAAAAGGATTTGAACTCAAATTAAAACCTATGTCAAACAAAGTAAGATCAACAATATTAAAGGTAGCATTAACACTGTACTTACCTTGAAGATCAACTTTTTAAGCATTATCATTAATCCTCTCTAAAACTTGGAATGTACTATCATCACGAAGCTGTAACTTTAATGTCCTATGGTTAGGAAACCATTCCTTATGCATGTGCACCCAAACCCAATCACCGAGTTAAAAAACAACCAATTAATACCCCTTATTTGCTTTAGAAGAGTACAACTTGTTCCTTTTCTCTATTTGTAGTTGAACTCCCTTATGAAGTTCTCTCACCATCTTTGTCTTCTTTTCACCATCTAAACTTACCCTTTCTTCCAAAGGCAAATGAATTAAATTCATAGGAGTTAGTGGATTACAATGCCTTCACATATTTAAAGCCTAGCAATCTAGTACTCATAGTGTTTAGAAGAACATAGCTGCGCAAAAGTGCATCAACCACTATGTTTTCTTTGCCTTACTTATACTTGATACGTAAGAAAAAGTCTAAATGAATTCAACCCCTTTTGCATGTCTTTTATTCAACTTACATTGTCCTTTCACATGTTTCAAGAACTCATGATCTGAATAGATTACAAACTCTTTTAGCCATAAGTAATGTTATCATGTCTCAAGTGTTCTTACCAAAACATATAATAATTTGTCATAAGTGGGATAGTTCAAACTCACTCCACTTAACTTCTCACTAAAATAATCAATAGGTCTTCGATCCTGCATTAACACAACTCCTATTCCTATTCCAGATGCATCATATTTATTGCACCCGACATCGCAGCGACGTTTAAAAATTTTCTAGTGAAAGAACAAATATATGACTTATTGTTCTTAGATGGAGGAAATGTCTGGTTTAAGGAGTCGTAATCTAGTATTATGGTCACTAGAAACCCTAACTGGTCAACAAAGATTTTACGGTATGGAACTAGTTATGTAAAAGAGAAGATACTATCACCCTTAAAACGTTCTACCTAAGGTAGGATGCATTGTTAATTTTGTCTGAAGTTGCTAAAGATTGGTTGTATTATGCTTTTGATGGTCTACCTATAATATTCCTGACTCTGGCGTCAATGAATATTCAACTACAAATAATTCCAACTTTAGCGTTGATAAATATTACATAACCAAAAAAATATGGTATTCCTGACTCTGATGTCAGTGAATAAATCAGTAAAATTTGGATTGAAAGCAAAACATATCTTTTTTTTAGAGAAATAGAAAAGGACAGATATGTATCGCATATCAGATTTGCATTTCATAGTAAAAGTCTACAACCCAAATACAAGAGACCCACAAATAAATCTAAAAGGGTTCTCAAAATTTTTTTTTAGAACTTTTTGATATCTAAAAAGACTTGTTTCGCTAGATATCAAAATAATTAATAGTGAATTTAAAAGGAAAGAACATAAGAGTGTGTTATGCCAAACATACCCTTAACCCAAAGAAAATTGAATCAGTTGGGATGAGGCCCAACTCAGCCTCAACAGTTCCTATCTTCCTTTTTATTTTTTTTATGGGCTGAATCTAGCCCAATTAATCTAGGTTAGGCTTGATCAAGCCGACCGAGCTTGGTCACTGCCTAACCTAGTGACAAGCCACCCTTTGTTAGTAGATGTGCATGAATTATTCACGCACGCTTGTTACACGGACAAGCTAATTAAATTGCCAATGAAGGGAAAAGAAGAGTTCACTTGGTCTGCTGCTGTTGGAGAAGAGGTTGATGGTGCTTTGAAGGAATGTAAAAAGTCTTTTATTTTGTTTTTGCTCTTTTGGTTTTCCTCTATGTCTTTGTCCTTGTTTTTGGTTTTTGCTGTCATTTCTTACTGGAAAGCTACGGTTCTAGTATGGGACGTTAGTTTCTGGAGACGAGGTCACGAGGCGATGATGAAGAACTCTTATTGTTGATTGGAGTTTACGGGGTGCTACTATTGTCGGTTGGAGGCTGTCATTCGGTTGAGGAGAAGAAAAGGTGTGACTTATGACTGAGATAGAGGAAATCCCTCTACTGTTGTTGGCTTGAGCTTGCTCATGGTTGCTGGAGCTGTTGCGGGAGACTGGTGAGTTGGCTTGTGTGCTGGTTCTCATGGCCAAAACAGGGGAGAGCTATTGGATATGGCTGCCGATTGGAGCTACTGTCACGGGGAAGAACAGAGACAAAGCAACATCGATTAAGATGTGGAGGAGCTGATCACGGTTGAAAACCTTTATGATGTTCACGATCGAGACATGATTTTTGGTCCCAGTTTGGACAAGACTGTTGTTCCTAATCAATGTTAGTATGATGGCTACTCTTGGCTTAACAAAAAATGCAGAAAAAATAAATGATCTAAAATATAAGGGAGATGGTAAGCTTGTGCTTTATATGCAATGAACTCCTAGCTGGCTTGGACAATGGAGGGGAGCATAATCCACGTGTGGCTGCTGGTCTTATCTGAAGACCAAGACAATTTTCTTCTCCTTAAAAAATAATAGGCACGTCAACTTTAAGTTTTGTTCCCTCATCAGCCCAACACAAACACCAAATTAAATATCTTCCCTGTTTTTTCAGTCCTCTGTATCTTAATGGGCAATAGAGTTCCAAATTCAAGCAACATCGAGGACCCAGACCTAGCTCGAATCTGAAGAGGGAAAGTGGTGGAGCAAAAAAAAAAAAAGGAGTTGTACGGTCTTAAGAATGGCTTGAATTTGGTTTTTTTTTTTTGTAGTCAGTAATCTCTTTCTTAAGGTCAATCTGTTTGATGAGTTTTTATTAAGAAGACTTTGAGGAAAAACAAGAGCAGGGATTCTACCTTACCCTCTGTCTCTAACTGAGACTCTTCTGTCTGCAACCTTTCACAGTGTTACTTGGATTATGTGGTAACGTTAAGTTTGGGAGTGAAATGGCTGCGATGGTGATAGAGATAAGATGGTGGCTCTGTTGGTGAAATGAGAACTAGGGTTTTTTTTTTCCCGTGTATTGTGCTCCCTCCTTTTGATATATACACTGCATCTGTATTTATAATACAAGAGTCCTAAAATATATGGAAAACAAAGTTCCTATTCTCTTTTTGAAATTTAAATTTGATTAGAATTTAAAATTAAATTTGAAAATGGATAATTATCATTATCTTGATGATCTTTTTAAATTGAAGATTAGGAGAGAATGACAAAAACACATTATAATCCCTAGTTTTTCTACAAGTTGACAAATCACACCTTTAACCAAAATCAATCTCTGATCTTTTAATTTCAAATTTTAATCCCTTTAAAATTAAATTAAAAGCAAATGGGTCAAAATTGGCGTATAACAACATTCAATTTCAAATGCTTTTATAAAGTCGGGTAAAGTTAAAACAAGTGCAAAACATAATTTGTTTTTCAAAAAACAAAAGCCGATTCTTGTTCATCCCCCTATTTAAACCCAACTGACTTTTAACAATTTCATTCAAGGGTGTAGCTAATGTACTGAAATCTTTCACAAAACACCTATAAAAACTAGCTAACTCATGAAAACTTCTTACCTCATTTACCGATTTGGTAAAGGCCAATCTTGGATGACCTTAACTTTCTCCCCATCCATCTTGATACCCTATGCAATTACAACATAGCTAAGAAATACAATTTTATCCATTCAAAAAGTACACGTCTTAATATTAGCATACAATTTCTCATTACGCAACACACTAAGTATATTACACAAATGATCAAGATGCTCATTTAAATTCTTACTATAGATCATAATATCATCAAAATACACAATCACAAACTTACTTATAAATGCACGCAATACATGATTCATTAAACACATAAACATACTAAGTGCACTTGTAAGTCCAAACAACATGACTAACCATTTATACAAACCATACTTA